>Ga0137457_1000072_pt1 | contig 25644 bp, 36 predicted proteins | sample EasRivERMGT630_2_FD_102321 | JGI IMG/M metagenome (GOLD analysis project Ga0137457, IMG submission 102321) | Soil microbial communities from meander-bound floodplain in the East River, Colorado, USA - East River MetaG ERMGT630_2 | ecosystem: Environmental > Terrestrial > Soil > Floodplain ...
CTGATTGGAGCCGTTGAAGATCGGGCGGCACATCGTCCAGTGCTTCTGCAACGCGGGCGTGCCGAAGAAGCTATAGGCTTGCAGGCACTTGGCGCCGATCGCGAACCCGCTGCCGTCCACGCGCGCGTCATCGACCTCGCCGGTCCACCCCTGCCCGACGTAGCCATTCGCGCCGTAGTAGAACTCCTCGTTGAACTTCTCCATGCACAGCCCGAGGTAGCCGTAGAACTGCGTCCACGCCATCGTGACCGTGTTCATCACATACTGGCGCGGCGCCGAAGGCTCCGGCACGTTGACGAACAGCATCCCGTGCCGCTCCATCAACTGCATCTCCCAGCCGAAGATTTCCTTCAGCCGCGAGGTGTCGTCGCCCATCCGCTGCTGGATGATGTTGGATAGCGGCTCACCGAGGATAGCCTTGGACTGCCCCAAGATCGCCGTAAGGGGAAGTACCCCATCCTCGCAAATGATGAGAACGTCCGATCCAAACTTGATCGCACAGCGTTGTCCGATAGGAGCGCCGCAACGGTAGACGCCAACGAGTTGCCAGTTGGCGAGGTCGTCGGGGTCATACCCTTGATAAACGACGACATCTCCGAGCGACGAGATGAAGATCGTTTGGTCCCGCATCCCGGTACCAGAGTCAACCGACCATGTGATGATTTCACGCAGGCTCCCCCCTTGCCGGAAGATTTCGCTCACCCCGAAGCGCGTCAGCACGCCTTCGATGGCGTCCACGTCCAGATACCACGCGTTGCCGGAGTTCTTCTCGACGTACCACAGGCGGCGGTGCGACAGCGTGACGCTGATGAGATTGCGGATGTCCAGCGTTTCGCCCGCTTCCGGCGTCATCGTCTGATTCGTCCACAGCGTCCCGTTGTACTTCTGCGGCAAGTCGAACCCGTTCACCATCGACAGGAAGCTGCCGAACTGGTTGTTCATCATCTGGTGCTGCCAGCGGTTGTTGATGAACCCGGTGAGGATCGGCGCACCGACGGCAGCGTTGGCCGACACGTTGTAGAGTTTCGCCTGCGACACCGCGAACAGTTGCTGGTTGCCGACCACGGGCGCGTAGACGAACAGCGACTCCACTTGGGCCGGAAGCCCAGTGGCGTGCTTCTTCCAGCCCTTGCGTACCCGCACCCCGTACTGCTGCGGGTAGAAGTTGATCATCTCGATCGCTTGGATCGGGGGCATCTCCGCCAGCGAGTTGAGCGCGTTCAGCCCGCCGACGGGCGCGGGCATGCTCGCCTGCGTGCTGACACGCTGGACGCGCTTGGCGAGGTTGGACTGCCGGGTCATGTCAACCCCAACGGAACTCGCCCTTGTGGCCGACGTAGAACGGCGTGAAGTGGCGACCCTTCTTGATGCAGTCCTGCGTGTTGTCGCTCTTGGTGCCGAGGAACAGGTGGTCAGGGTTCACGCAGGACGGGTTGTCGCAACGGTGCAGCACGCACATGCCCTCCGGCACCGGGCCGACGAAACACTCGTACGACGCGCGGTGCGCGAGCATCCAGCCTTCGCCGCGCGAGCCGACACCGATCTTCCCGTAGCCCTTCGGCAGACGCGCACCCGCGAATATCCAGCACCCGCTGCGGTGGTACAGAATCTTTGCCTTCAGTCGTTTCAGCAATGTCATGTTGGCCCCGGAAAATTCCCATCTTGTAAGTTATAGACTGAGATCAGCGGGTACTGCACGCTGCGCGCGAGCGACAGGATCGGCGCACCGCCGTCCTGCGCCATTGCGTCGTCGATGTTGTTCTGGAAGTCCGACGCGAACGCCGACGTGTCGAAGCCCTTGGCTTGGTAGTAGCGCAGCTTCACGCCGCTGATCATCAGCCGATCGTCGAACACGCAGGTGTCGTCGTCGCGATCCGCCTTCTGCTTCGGCTGGCCGTCCGCTGTCTCCACCCACCAGCGGCTGATGTACATGTAGGAGATGGTCACCGGCGTCGGCACCGTGTCGCTGCCCGGCACCGGCCAGATTTCCATGTTGTTGCCCTTCAGCAGGAAGCGTTCGCGCGGCCCCGTGGACAGGATGCCGCTCTTCAGCCACTGCCACTGCTGCGGAGTCTCCGGCCCGATCATCGGCCAGCGGTTGGTCTTGTCCCACTCCGTCTGCGAGATCGGGCGCGCGAAGTCCGGCGGCAGCGGGTACTCCGCCTGCCCCGAGATCGCGTCGAACGAATGCTCGCGCCACAGTAGGCGCCACACCCGGCGCTTGACCAGCATCTCGCCGGTCATGTTGTACAGCGAGAGCAGTTGCTTCGGAATCTGCTGGATGTTGCCCGCAGCGGAACCGAACTCCGGCAACGCCATTTCCGACGCGGCAGATTGCAGCACTGACAGAGTGGTTCCGTTGGTGGGCATCGCTTACCCCTTGCTGATTTTCTGCCCGGCGTTCATCTGGTCGAACTTGGCACTCAGACGCGCAAGCTCCGCCTGCGTCGCCGCCAGTTGGTTCTTGAGTTCCTCGTTCTGCGCCGACACCTTGTCAACGAACGCACTGTCCTTGGCAGCGGCCAGATATGCCTCCGCCTTGCGCTTGAGGTCTTGGAAGCCCATGAGCTTCGCGCCGTAGACATCGGGCAGTGTCGCCAGTTGCTCCACCGTGTAGACGTTGAGATGGTTCATCTCCTCGACCTGCGCGCGCGACACGCCGGGCCACTCGCGCAGCGGGAAGCCACTGATCGCCTGCGACTCGTTCTGCTGGAACAGCGCCCACTGCCGCGCGAACCGCTGCTGGTACTGCGGCGACGCGAGGGTGTCGATGGTGGAGTTGCGATCGCCCGGCACCATGATCTTGATGAACGGGCGCGAGTCGTACACCGGGTGACCTTCCTCCCGCGACTTGTCCTCGTTCTTCATGCTGCCCATGTAGAACTGGACGAACAGCTTCTCGTCTTCCGGGTCTTGTCGCGGTGCATCCATCACGGTGGGTGTCATCTGCATTAGCGGCCTCTCTTAGATCAAGTTGACGCACAGGCGACCGTCTGCTGCGATCGGCCAACCGTGCAGGTGTACGACGGGTGCTGCACCAACTCCCACCATCAGCGCACCGTCGATGGTGAAGGAGAGTCCGTTGTAATACGCGGCGCGCGTGCCCGCTTGGTCGATCATCACTTGCCCGCTGGCGGTAACCGGGAACCCGTGTGGGTCTGCCGCCGGGCCACTGAAGCGGCATGACAGGTCGGCGTAGTAGGTCTGCGCTGCCTGCACGGTGACCGGGTAGCCGCCGGTTGCGATCAGAACGTAGTTGGCGTTGAGGTACGTCGCGTGCGCGGCGTTGACCACCGGGCAGGAAATCATCACGCCCGCGTGGGTGTTGGTTTCCTCGTACGCAATGGTGAGCCGCTGCGTCGCAACGAACGGAATCGGGGAGGCGAAGTTGATGTTCACCCAACCCACTTGGTTGCTAGTCTCGACCGACGCCAAGCTGGTAGAGAGCAGCGCCTGTGTAGTGCCGTCGAACAGGTACATCACCCGCGACAGGATCGGTGACGTGCTGATGCGCCAGAACCGGCACGCCACCACTTCACCGGCCACCGTCATGCGATAGGTCATGCCGATGCGGTACCCGGCGGCGAACCCGCCGGGCGGCGTCGCAGCGGCGTTGATGAATTCCGGTGCGAGGAGTCCCGAGCCGCTCGACGATACGCGGATCGCTTGCGTGATGCTGTCGTAGCGCAGGCCACCGAGATAGTCATCGGTGCCCGCGACGGCAGCAGTGGTCATCTGCACCCGCCCGTCAGCCACCGACACCTGCGCTCCGTTGATGAATGGCATTCGTCCCTCTATGGAAAAAGGGCGCAGCGCGTTGACGCTGCGCCCCCAACGCCGACAGGATGGCGTTTAAGGCGTAGTGACCGGCTGCACGGTGAGGAACGCGTAGTCACCCGTCACCAGCGCCTGCCCGGTGTTGTTGGTGAGTGTGTTCCCCGCCGCTGCCGCGACGGTGACGCCTGCCGTGATACCGGCGGTTGCGCCCGCAGCGATGCCGGTGGCACCGACGCGGGCGAAGATCGCCATGATGCGACCCGTCGAAACGGCGGGGGCACCGAGCCAACCGTCGGTGGTGACGGCGGTGCCGAGCGCGAACGGCGCTTGCGCGTCAGCCGCTTGGGGCGGAACCGTAACACCGCCCGGCGGCTTCCACACTTGCGTGAGGGAAGCGCCGATCAATGAAGAAACGATGCTCATGTTGTTCTCCTACTTGCTAATGCGATTATGCGCGTGAAGCGCAGTCAGGCGCGCGCTCTGGATGTCACGCTTGTGGCACCCGCACGACACCGTGTTGACCTTACCTGCACCCGGCAGCAGATTGCTGCGCCGGTACGTCCGTTCATTGCCGCAGTCGCAGCGGCACTTCCATAGCGTGACGCGGTTCGACGCCACACCTGCAAATTCAATCACCGTGAGGCGACCAATGCGCCGCCCCAGCATTGCGGACTTGTCTACGAACACGCCATCTGGCGACGGTGCCTTGCCCAGCTTGCCCGGCGTCGTTGCCATCGCGGTATCGCGCAGCGGTGTGGTCAGCGTCTGCTCATGCGACCAGCCCAAGCGCAGCCGCCGGAACAGCAGCCCCTCCTGCACTTCCAATTCCCGTGCCCACTCCGCTACCGTCTGCGTCTTGCCGTTGTGCGTCATCTTCACGCACGAACGGCGGTTCTGCATCTGCGTGTAGCTGTTGGCCCAGCGGCAGTTGCCCGGCTCGTAGTTGCCGTCGTTGTTGATGCGGTCAATCGAATGGTGCAGCGGCGGCTCGCCCATGTCTGCGAGGAAATTCTCAAAGCGCAGCCAGCGCGTGCATACCGTGATGCCACGCCCGCCGTAGTCATTGAACGCGTCATCGTTGGAATTGAAGCAGCGCCCCTTCAGTGACTGCCAAGAAGCGTACGCCCGGCGCAACCCCACGGAAGCCCCATAGCTGTTCGCGCCGTGTGTCTGTGTCGTCTTACCCATCGCGTTCTCCGTTGTAAAGGAGAAAGGATGGTACACCCTGCCGCAAGCTTTTTCAAGGCCAGAATTGACTTTCGTCAGGGTGTACATCTGTATCCTAGTGCCTAGTTCGTCGTAAGTGGTTGATATTACTCACGCATCTGCGATGACGCCCTGAAACTGTCGGCCACTGACCGTGAGATTTCCCGCCCAAGCGAGGAGTTGGACAACGGCATCTTGGTTGACACTGTATCTCTTTGAAGGGTCGAGCGGAACGAAGTTGCGCTGCTTGTGCGGACGCAGGAACAGGTACTTGGTGTTGAGGAAGTACGCGACGTTGACCGGCGCAAAGCCGCCGATGCCACCGTCGAGGACGACATCCGACTGCATGTACTGCACCGACGGGAAGCCCAGCTTCGCCATCGCGGAATCTTGGAAGCGTTGCAGCGTTTGCAGCGACGCCATGTACAGCGCCCAGTAGCCGTTGTCCACCATGATGAGGTCAACGTGATCGGCGCCGCGCGACGTTTGCGCGTACATGGAGTTGAACTTCTGCTGGATGTTGGCTGCGGTGGCCGCACCGCCGACGCCGACGGCGGCCTTGTTCTGCCAGAACGTCCACACCGATTGGTCGATGCCACCGTAGACCGCCGCTGCGGTCGGGGTCTTGCTGACCGCGATGGCGAGGCCACCGATCTGCTTGCCGCCCGCCGCCGTGCCGTCGCTGTACAGACCGGCAGCGATCAGGTTCGCCATCGTCGCTTCACCGACCTTGATGCGCGCTTCCATCAAGTCGATGATCTGTTCCTTCGATGCGTTTTGCAGCATCTCCAGACCCGACATGGTGATGCCGCAGGCGGCTTGCTTGATGTCGTACTGGGCCGCGCTGATGACATCCTGCGCGCCGATCGGCAGCGCCTGATAGCCGGAGTACCACCCGGCGTTGCCGTTCTCTTGGAACGACAGTTCTTGCAGGATGACGTTGCCGCCGCTGAAGGTCTTGATGTTGCCGCGACCGTTCAGCTTGGTGAGGATGGCGTTGTTCTTGGTGACGTTGTCCGCCACCACGCCGGTACGGGATTGGATGGTCGTTGCGACGACATCCGAGATTGCGCTATTTGCGAACATGACGAGCCTCCTAACTGTTGGATGGTTGCTACCCCGCCCGTTCGCTGGGTCATCCGACTGCTAGGACACGGCTGGCTTACTCGCGTAAGTGTCTGTCCGATGGGCTGTCGGCATGTTCCTACCGACAGCCCAAGCCTGTCAACCCCTACATGCCGTTTAGTTGCGCCTCAATGGTGGCGCGCAGATCGGAGTCCTTGACCTTGTCTCCGGCCCGACTGACGGAGCCGCCACCGGGGGCGCCGGACACCGACAGGTTGGCGCCGGCCGCGGATCGCTGCGCGGCCTGCTGCCGCTGCGCCGCGGCCCGGTTGAACAACTCGTTACGCACCTCCGGCACCATCCCCAGCGCCATGTTGTAAGCGGTCCCGAGATCGTTGGCGAGGCCATTGCCGATAATCCCGGCCATGACGTGACGGACCTGCGGGAAGAACTCGTTGTTGGGGTCGTTGGCGAAGGCGTGATACGCATTCGACACCTCCCACTCGGTGCGCTGGTTCTCATGCACACCCTGCTGCAACCGCTCGACGTTCATCGCCGTCAGTTGCGCTTCGGTGGTGGCCTGATCCGGGTTGTACCCGTTGGACATGTCCACGCCGTACTGCTGCGCCAATCCGTACAGGATCGCCTTCTTGTACTCCATGCCGCCCGCGCGCAGCGCGTACGCCGTCTGCAGCAGCGTACGAATGGCTTGGACCGGCGACGCCCGCTCCTGCTCAAGGATGTCGGCGTACGGCATGAACTCGTTGATGACCGCCGCCGCGGCGTTGGCGCGCTCGCTGACCTGCCGGAACCCGGCCTGCAACTCGTTGTCGCGCTGGTGCAGGTAGCCCCTGAGTTCGCTGGGCACCTTGCTCCACCCGGCCTTGGCTTCCTCGGTCCACGACGCGGGGGCCTGCTGCGTGGGGTCAGCGGCCCCCGCCGTCGGGACGCCCGGCGCCGTCGTCGTGGTCGGTGCTGGGGTTACGGCGGGGGCGCTTTCCCCTGCAGGCTTGAAGCGACCGAAGGCGTCGCGCTGGCGCTCACCCTCCTGCGCCGGGGAGTCAGCCTCCGGCGCGGCTTCGTCGAGCGCACTCTCAATCGTACCCGACAGGTCATCGGGTACGACGTTCTCTTGGGCGGTCAGGTCATCGGGTTCAGCCATGTCGTTTCCTCATTGCTTTATCGACCCGCTCCCATAATTGTTCGCGCAGCGCGCGGTCGTCGTGCGATTGTGCGTACCGATCACTCTCACCCTTGTTGGTGGGGTCGTAGTGAACGAGGTTGTGCCGTTCCATGTAGTCGCGCATGTGCGCGCGGGACCGGATCACGGTCCCGTCACGCGGCGAGATGAACGGTTCGATCTCACCCTGCACGCTGTGCAGGCGATCGTCGTCGGATCGGATGACTTCCACCATCCGATCCAACTCCTTGCTGTAGCGGAAGGTGCGCCTCATTCCTTCCAATCATTGTCCTTGTCGTGCTTCTTCTTGCTCTTCGGCTCCGGCTCTTCAGCCTTCGGCTCCGCCGTCGGCGCTTCCGGCCCACCTGTCTCCGCCTTCGGCGCGTAGTCGGAAGTGAACAGGTCGATGCGCGCGGCGAGGATGCGCGCGTACTCCTCCATCGCCACCTTCTGGTCCTCCAGCAGGTCGCAGTAGTTGCTGGGCAACTGCTGGAAGGTGGCCGAGCCGATGAAGTTGACGAGCTTGTCCAGCTTCTCGTCCAAGTCCTTCTTCTCCGCCAGCAGGCGTTCTTGGTACTGCTCGTACTGCACCGTTTCCTTGGTCACGACGTCACTCCTTCGCCTTGTTCTTCAACGCCGCCTTCGCTGCGGCTTCCTTTTCCTTCAGCGTCTGCTTCGACGCCTCCTCCTGCTGCGTCAGCCCCTGCGCCGCCTCGGCGTCGCGCAGCGCCATCTCCTGCGCCGCGCGCTGCGCCTCCTGATCCAGCGCCTGCTCGCCCTGTGCTGCAGCGTCGCCCATCGCCCGCTCGCCGCGCTCCGCCTCCAGCGCCAAGCTCATCTGGTGAGCCTCGTCGTCGCGCGACAACTGACGGTTGTGGGCATCCTCCTCGCGCGCAGCACTGGCCTCGTTCATCACGTCGTCGGTTTCGATCTGGCGCGCGGCCTCGCCCGACTGAATCTCCGCCTTCGCTTCCGCCGCCTTGAGCGCCACCTGACCCTGCACCCCCGCCTTCATCAGGATCGCCTGCACCTCGGCCTGCGTCTTGTCCTTGAACGCCTGCAACTCGGCGTCCGACTTCGCCGTCATCGCGCGGAGCTTCTCCTGCATCTCAGCTTGGAACGCCTGCATCTTGCGGCCGGACTCCTCCTGCGCCGCGGTGGCGTCGATCTGCATCTGCTGCTTGGTCGATTCCAGCTTCGCCATGATCAGGTCGCGCGCCGGGTCCGGTGGCGGCGGCTTCGGCGCCGGGTTCGCCATCGCGTCGAGCCCCGCTTCGATCATGCCTTCGATGTCGCGCCCGACGCGAAAACCCCGCACGCTCCACAGGATCAGCGCCTTGAACATCGGCGCCGACTCCGGCGAGGATTGCACCGCCGGGACCGCCTGTTGCAGGAACTGGGTGACGGCGGTCATGAAGGTGCCGCGCGCCTCGCGCTCGTCGATCTCGTCCGGTTCGATCAGCGACGACGCCTCGACATCGACCCGGTAGCCGATCTCGTCGCTCTTGAGCAGTTGGATCGCCTGCATCACGATCATCTCCGGGGGTGGGGCCACCGGCGGCGGTGCGGGCATCGGCGGTGCGGGGGGTGCGCCACCCATGACCGGCGGCGGCATCCCCGCCTGTCCGTTGGGTGGCGGCATCGGCGGCATCCCGCCCGCCGGCGGGCCGGGCATCGGGGGTGGCCCACCCATCGGTGGCCCCGGTGGTCCGGGCGGCGCTGCGGGCGGTGCCTGCGGTGGTCCCGGCATCGGCGGCGGCGGCGCGGGCTGCATCGCCTTCTGCGCGTCGGCCACCATCTTCATGCCGTCCGGCGACTGCATCACCGTGGACTGCGCGATGAGGATCTCGGGCGGGAAGAACTTGATGGCGAGGTGCGCCATCAGGCGCAGGGTGTCGGTGATGAACTGCGCCACACCCATCTTCATGTCGTCCAACCGGATGCTCGCGTACTGCGCCTTGATGCGCTGCTCCGTCGCTGTCGCGTTAGGCGACGACGCGCCGCGAATGATGTCGCTGATGCCGGTGATCTGGTAGATGTCCTGAATCATCTGCGTCTTCACTTGCGTGAGTTGCGTGATGACTTCGATCACCTTGTCCAGCGGCAGCCAATCCACCGTCCCCTTGATGCCACCCTTCTCCGCGAACGCGGCCCATGTGTCCACCGGGATCATCTGGTTCTCGATCCCTTCGGTGAGCATCCGTTGCAACCCTAGCTGCTCGCTGTCGTAGACGCCGATGACCTTGCAAGCCTGTGTGAGCATGGCGAGGCGCTGTACCACAACGTCCAGTTCTTGCGCCTGATCCTGATACTCACAGTAATCCGGCACCGGGCACAGATTCCCGGTGGTGTTGGTAGCGAACATCGGCTTCGGACAAGGGTAAAAGTCCGGGAAACCGTAGGGGTCGTCGCGTACGTCCAGCGGGGTGGTGGTATCGGGGTTAAGCCAGTAGACCTTTTTCTCACTTTTCTCCCACAGTTCAAAGACGACAGCCTGCTTGATCAACTCCGCCTTCGGCTCGTCGGTCGGGTTGCCCGAGTTCCACGGATTGTTGCCCCCACCACCGTCCTTGTGGTGCGACGGGATGTAGTTGAGCGGCACCTTCTTGCCGATCTCGTCGCCAAAGCGTTTGCACAGCGCGTCGCGCGTCATGTACACCGTGCGCCACACGCGCGGGACTTCCTCCCATGTGCGCGAGGGTGTGAACCCGAGATCGCGCCAGTACACAAAATCAACGAGCGTCTTGAACGCTTCGCACTTCACCGGGCGCGGCGTCATCACGTTCTGCGTCACGTCGCCCACGGGATTCACGCCGTCCTGCTGGTAACGCACCCACACGCAGCCCATGCCGGGCAGCAGGCGGTCCTGCAACGCGTAGCGGATGTTGTCCTTGAAGGTGGCCTGCGTCTGCATCTGGTACTGCAGCACGCGCTCAAGAATCAGCGAGGCGACGCGAGCAACGGGATCAGGGTCGGAGTAACGCCGCTCCACCACCGGCTGCGGCATGCGGCCGAATAGCGCAGGGATCAGCGTCTGGATGTTGCTCCACAGGATGTTGTACTTGCGCTGGTGCGGGCCGACGATGTCGGAATCCGACTCGCGCTCGTCGCGGTAGCGCAGCACGACGCGGTTGCCGCGCTCGCGCCAGCGTTTGACGCGCTTGTCCTTCTCGGCGGCCTCGACTTCCGCGAGCAGGAAGGAGGTCTTGCCCTCGGCGCCCTCACCGAAGTCTTTCGGTGAGTCAACCACCTGCAGTTGAGGCGTTGCCATCTCAGATCCTCTGGTTGGGGCGGTGGGTGGTCTGCTCCCACATGTCTTCCAGCCGCACGTTACCACCAAACGGAAGCTTGGGATCATACCCCTGATTGCCGAGATGACCCGTCCGGCGCGGGGGTGCGACGCGGTTCACAAAATCGCGCGCGCCCTTGTGCGCCACGATCGCCGAATAGCGGTAGGAGTCCGCGTAGTGGCTCGTATGGTCGTGCTTCGGCTGTTCCTTGAACGCCTGCTTCTTGTCGTCCCACTCGCGTTGGTACTGGCGCAGCGCCTCGATGCCGTCGGCGCAGTTGGTGGCGTCGAAGTAGGTGTCGGTGGAGGACATGACGAAGCGCCCGGCCTGAATGCCTTGCTGCACCGAGAGTTCCGGCACGATCTTGCCCTTCACCCCCATCGTGCGCAGCAGTTCGATCGTTGAGCGGCCGGTTTGCAAGGACTTGGCCCTCGCATCATGCGGCAGCCAGATGTCGCCGTAGCGGTAGTTCTGGGCGCGCATGATGGCGACGTAGTCACTAAGCTGCAGGCCACTATGTTCTTCGGCCCGTAGATACCTGATCTCGTCGCCCAGCGCCTGCCAGTACCACAGGGACGTGCTGTCGGTGTAACCGAGGTCGAGGGAAACGTGGACCGGGATGCTGGGGTCGTACTCCAGCGGGATGATGCGGTGCGCGATCTCGTTAAGCAGCTTGCCGTAGTAGCTGCCCTTCAGCGCCGCCTCGAAAGAGCACTCAAACTCTTGGTCGTACTCGTCGTCGGACATGATGCGCCGCGCGTCGTCCAACTCCTCCTGCGCCAGCAAGCCGGACTCGGAGGCGCGCAGCGTCATCAGGAACCACTTGTCGGGGTTCTGGCGCGCTTCTTCCTTGAGCCGCCAGAACTCGTTCTTGCCGGCGGGGGTGCCGATGAACACCGCCCAGCCCACGCGATCGGCCAACAGCGGCCGGATGACCTCTGAGAACACCCGCGGGCGCATCATGGCCGGCTCGTCCAGCACCACCCCGTCCAAGTAGATCCCGCGCAGGGCGTCGGGGTTGTCGGCGCCGAACAGCATCACCTTGACGCCGTTATGCAACGTGACGGTCAACTCGGCGATGTTCACCGACAGGCGCATGCCGGGCTGGTCGGTGTAGCGGACCAGATAGTCGAAGGCGATGCGCTTCGCCATCGCGTAGAAGGGGGCGATGTACGCATACTGGGGCGGGTGGGCCGAGGCGTAGACCTTGGCGGTATTCAGCGCCCGGCCCACGATGTCGTTGATGGCGGCGATGGTCTTGCCGGCACGGCGGTGGCACACCAACAGGCCCCACCGCTGGTGGCGGGCGTGGAAGGCGATGAACGCCTTGCGCGGGCGATAGATCATTCGCGATCGACGAGGAAACTGGCGGGTAGCTGATCGAGCGGGCTGCGGGGGATGGCGTTGACCACGTTGACCACCGTCTGCTGCCGATCGTGGCTGCGGGGGACGCGCATGCCGAGCAGGGCGGTGGCGAATTTCAGGAAGGCCACCGGCTGGGTGCGGGCGATCATTTCAAGGTACGCCCGGTCCATGATGCCGCCGACGTCGCCCGTGACACGCTCGACAATGGGGTCACCGGGGGGCGGCAGCAGTGGCGAGTCGGTACTTGGTTCCATCGGGCGGATGGTACCTAATTTGGCATGGGAAGTGGGGGGCGGGGTCGACCGTCAAGGCGTCATGCTTGCAGAACGGGAGAACGGGGTGCTAGGCACGGAGGCGTCCCGGCACGGGACCCGGCCCGGAGTCCCGCGGTTCCGGGGTGATGGGCGGGGGACGTCACTTTCTGACGCTCAGCGTCACATTGTGCCGCCCAGCGTCACTAAGTGCCTGGCCGCGTCACATTGTGACGTTGCACGGCACAATGACGCTGTGCGTCATGTGACGCTGCGCGCATCGGCACACTCTGCCGTCCTTGGGCACCGTGACGCTGGGCGTCACTAAGCGCCCAAGGGCGGCAGGGCGGCGCAAAACGGCCGGATCTGCCCCGCCGCGGCAGCGGTAATCAGGAGAATCGGATATTCGGGTGATTCCCTACGCGCGCCTACGCGCGCGCATATGGGCATATATTCCTTAATATATATATATTTATAGTGTTTAATAAATAACCTGATTACCTGAGTACCGGCATACGTCGCTGATCTGGCACAGTTTTTTCCAATCAGCAAAAGTAATCAGGTAAAGACCCTACTGGCAGAATGTAATCCGGACGACAATTCGTCCTACAAACCGCTCCTCACCCGATCCTGATTACCGGCCCCGTCGCCCCGATCTACCTGATTACCGGCCGATCGGCCCCGAATCCGCCCCGCCGCGGCAATACCCCTTCGGCCCGGTCAACTAATTGACCGTTCGTCGGCCGTCAGCGGTCAATCCGCCCCTTTGTCGCCCCGCGGTGACACTTGGCCTTGTTGCTTAAAAAACAGGCGGCCGCTAGTGGCCTTAAAACGGCCGCTACGGGGCGATGCCCCGTTTCCCAGCCTCTACCCCTCGCCGCAATTATTTTTGCCTGTGCGATTACCGCACACTTTCGCCCCCGCAATTCCGCCCGTTTGTTGCTTAACGCGGTAAAATGCCTTTCGCGCGCGCAATCGTGCGCAGCGCGACTAACCAAGGAGCAACAAAAATGATCCAGATCCAAGCGCAAATCGAAAACCCCGCGGCCGTCGGCGCCGAGGATGCCCGCGTCGTCGCGGCCATCGCCGAGGAAGCGCGCAAGGTGCCCGCGACGGGTGGCGCCCGGCTCACCCAAGCCGCAGCCCTCGACGCGGTCGCCATGATCGCCAAGCATTGGGTCGCGACGCTGTCGCCGACCATCGCCCGCAGTGTCACCCGCGGCGGGTCGCACGTCGCCGTCAACTTCGGATCCACCCGCGTTCTATGCGTCACCGTCGGCGCCGAAGCCCTGCCGGATCTGGTCGATCTGTTGATGCACTGCTACCGCGCGGGTTACAACACCGCGGCGCGCTTGGCCGTCGGTGACGTGTTTTACGGTGCCAGATCGTGCGCAGTGGCGCAAGGCTACATCGGCGGCACCGCGGCGCATCGTAGCTTCGTCAACGGCTACGTTGACGCCCTGCACAAGCGGTTTCCCGCGGGCATCGTCACCAAGCTCGACGACGACATCATTCTCGCCGAGTCCGGCGAGCCGCAACCCGTCGCCATGATCCCCCATCGCAGCTAACAGCGTCGCGCGTGATACCCAGCGCGCTGGGTATCGCGAGCAATGTTGCTCACTAAACGAACCAAGGAAACCACCATGACGAACCAACCCAGCCACATCGAGCACACCCAATCCGGCGCCGTCGCATTCGTCGGCCGCGACGCTGTCGCGATCTACCGCGCGACGGTGATCGAATCCGCGCTGCGCCTGTACGCGAAGACCGGCATGCGCGTGAACCGCGCCTATACGCCCGCGGCGATGATGCGCGTTGCGGCCGAGATCACCGGCCGTAAATTCAAAGCGCGCGACTACCTCGGCGCCGCGGATGCGCTGCGCGCGTGGCGTACCGACCCGGTCAACGTGCCGACCGTGATCGACCATCGCAACCTTGCCACCGCACCGATCGCGCACTATCCGCTTCCGCCCGCGACGAATACGCGCAGTGACGAGAGCGACAGCGGCTTCGATAACGGCAGCCAGTAAGCACTGCACGTCGTGCGCATGCTCACAGCGTGCGCACGGCGAGCAATGTTGCTCACCTCGAAAGCACGCCATGGAATTCGCACCCGTCATCATCGCGCTACTTGCTGCAACCATCCCCGCGTCGCGCATCGCGTCGCGCATCGTCGATCTACTCGGAGTCTGAAGTCATGACCAAACCATACGAATGGCCTGTATATGAAAAGCACGCGCATGTGCGTTGCTTCAATTGCGACGCACCAATCGGCGCCAACCTGACCGAAACGCACTACGACCGCCCGGGCGGTCAGTACGCGAAACCGTGCGTCAAATGCCAGATGCACACCTATTACGACATCGCGCCGATCGGGGACGGAAAATGAAGCCTCTTTTCCACCTCACACCCAAGAGCGCCAACGCCAAGACGGGGCCGATACCTGTATCGACGTCGTCGGCCGTCACCTGCCCCGATGCGTGCGGCTTCAAGCGTACGGCCGCGGGTGTCGCCGGATGCTATGCCGACGGCGGCCCTCTGGGGATGCACTGGCGCGCGGTCACTGAGGGCCGCCGTGGCGTCGATTGGTCGGCGTTCCTGTTGCAGGTGCGCGCGATCGCCGCGGGCGCGCTATGGCGCCACAATCAGGCCGGCGATCTACCCGGCGACAATGACACGTTGGACGCGGCCGCATTGCGCCAGCTCGTCGATGCCAACGCGGGCCGCCGTGGTTTCACCTACACCCACAAGCCGATGCACACCGCGGCCGCACGCGCAGCGGTGCGCAACGCCAACGCGCGCGGATTCACTGTCAACCTGTCGGCCGACACACTGGCGCAAGCCGACACACTGTCGGACCTGCAGATCGGCCCCGTCGTCGTGGTGATGCCGTCGGATGCAACAAGCAACACAACAACGCCGGCCGGCCGCCGTGTCATCGTATGCCCTGCGACCCAGCGCGACGACGTGACGTGCGCAACCTGTACCGCATGCGCCAACGCGCACCGCGACGTGATCATCGGCTTCCCCGCGCACGGTGCCAGTGCCAAGCGCGCGACGGCGGTCACACAGGGACGACGCGTGATCGTCATCAAGCGCGCCAGCTAGCAGTGCATGTCATACGCTGCGCGCAGCGTATGGCGAGCAATGTTGCTCACCAACTAGGACAACGACCATGCATCAATGCCCCACTGAGATCACCGACGACGCCGGCCGCGTTCACCCGATCCCCACGCGCTGGGAGATCTGCAGCCACTGCGACGGCGAGGGCCACAATGCGCGCCACCTCGGCGCCTACACCCGCGAGGAATTCGACGAGTCTTTTGACTACGACGAACAGGAAGCCTACTTCCGCGGCGACTATGACCGCACCTGTGAGCACTGCCGCGGCAGTGGCAAGGTGCGGGTAGCGGTCGAGTCCCAGATGTCACCCGCGACACTGGACGCGTGGCGGGTGTACTGGGACGCGGAAGCCGACTACGCGTCCCTGTGTGCGGCAGAGCAACGCCTACGCGATCGCGGTGTCCAATTCTGACCTGCAGTGCTAGCACGTTAGCGGCCCCGCGACGGGGCCGCTAGCGGGCGCCATTGCCCCGCCACGCGATCGGAGACAACACCCAGCTACTTGACCATCAAACCGCCAACAGGGACGCACAGCGGCCCGTTTAAGGCCACTAGCGCGCATGCCGTAAAGCGCGCGCTCTGGCATGCTTGTTGTCTAGTGACGCCCAGCGTCACCGGATGACGCCGCTCGTCACTATGTGACGTGGAGCGTCACTTTGTGACGCTGTGCGTCACTTTCTGACGTTGGACGTCACTTTGTGACGCGCAGCGTCACGTCGCGGCGATCGACCGCGGCGGGGCAGGGCCGGCCCAACTTTTAAAATTGTCACTATCATTTTCCGACCTATAAGGTTTTCATTTTCAAATTAAAATTGGAAATCCGAAATTGGGCTATTGACCGGCCCCAGCGTTTGTTGCATAATGCGTTTGTCGTACAACCCACCCACACAGGAGAGCAGCATGAGCAACCGTCTACCCGCAGCAACACCCGTCATCGGCATGGGTGCCACCATCCAAGGCTACACCGACCGGCACGCAGCGACTATCGTCGCGGTGCTGGGCAAAGTAATTTCGGTGCGCCGTGATATCGCCCGGCGCATCGATGCCAACGGCATGAGCAACGCGCAGTCGTACAGCTACGCGCCGGATCCCAACGCGCCGGTCGAGAAGTTCAGCCTGCGCAGCAACGGCACCTACATCAAGGTCGGCCGCAAGATGGGGCAGGGCACCATCCTGTGGGTCGGTCACCGCGCCCACTACTACGATTTTTCATTCTGAGGAGAGCAGCATGAGCATCATCGCACCCGTGCAACTATCGCCCGATCTACTGGCGCTGCAGAAGGCGGCCGACAAGGCCGCTGCCGACTACCGAGGCATTCGCCAAGGCAAGGACGCGTGGATCGCCAACCACGTCAACGAGATCAAGAAGCAGGCCGCGGCCATGTTCGACAACGACATGTCGGCAGCGTGGGACGCCGAGTACAAGGCCCGGCATGCTTACGAGCAGGCGCTGGTCAAGGCGCGCAACGCCGACACCGGCTGGCTGCCGGTGGGCACCAAGGTGGTCAAGGTCAGCAGCACCGGCTACTACGGTGGCCGCGCCGAGCGCCGCACCTACGGCGTGCTGGAGGTGTGGGGACCGGACTCGGTGTTCCCTGAGAATCACTCATCGTTCCGGCGCCCGAGCGCGGGCAAGCTGGTGGTGCGCCTGCTGCGTCAGGACGGCACCCAGAGCAAGACCTACGACGACGGCCTGTGGCACGGTGACCACGGCGGTTGGAAGGAGGCGGTATGACCGATCTCGCCACACTACAGGCAACACTGATCCACCTGCACGCGATGGATGAGGAGCGCAAGCGCCTCGACGCGCGCATCGCCAAGCTCAAGACCGACATGCGCCTCGCCGAGGTCAGCGCGCTGGTGATCATGCAGGAACTGGGGCTGGATGCGCTGTCGCACGCCGGACTGCTCGCCAAGCGCAAGAACGTCGTGCATTTCAAGCCGGTCAGCGGAGATGGCTGGGACCGCATCTACGCCCGCATCCTGCGCACGCAGGAGTGGGAGTTGATCCAGAAGCGGCTGTCGAGCACCGCGGTGCGCGAGCGGTTCAAGGCCGGCGACGTGATCGATGGCATCGAGCAGGTCGAGGTGCCCGAGTTGGACGTCACGCTGGTGGGAGGCGATCGATGAGCAAGATCCTGCACCCGTGGTCGGTCGAGCCGATGTCGGTGAACCACGCCTATCAGGTGGTGGTGCGCGAGGGTGAGCAGTCGCGCATCGTTGCCCAGCGGCTGCGCAAGGCCGACGCCGATCGCATCGTGCTGCGCGTCAACGGCCACGCCGACGTGATGGCACGGGCCTGCCACGCCGAGGCGCGCGTGCGCGAACTGGAGGAGGTCATCCGGCGCCTGCGCGCGTACATCCGCGACAACGAGGTGCGTACGCTGCGCGGCATTCCGCTGATCCAGCAGGAGGCGATATGACCGCCGCTTGGGAGATTCTGGTGCTGCTGCTGTGCGCGTACGCGGCGGTGATCGGCGTGACCATCGGCATGGACCTCTGGCGCTGGTTCTGGAGCGATGAATGAACGTGCGCAGGCTGGACCCGCTGCTGCAGCCACTGGTGACGCTCGCGCTCGACGCGGGCGCCCAGTGGCGCGCGAGCGGCAAACACTACGTCCTGTGCCTACCCTCCGGCCGGCGCATCACCTACGCCCGCACCTGCGGCGGGGGCCGCGGGGTGTGGAACGCGGTGGCCCTGACCAAGCGCCTGCTGCGCGAGGAGGGCATCGTCCGCTGATCCCAGCCGACGAACGGTCATGGCACCTTGTTGCTTAAGGTGCTATGATCCGTTCTGTCGTAACCAACAACCCAACCAAGGAATCAAATGAGCGCCCTCTGGAACGAAGACCGCGTCGATTACGAGCGTCTAGACTACGCCCGCGACAATCGCCTGTGCCCGAAGTGCCTGTCGCCCGAGTGGCAGGAGATGCGCGACGCCGACGGCTGGCTGCACCACCACTGCGCCGACTGCGACCACATGGAGGCGGTGTGAAGGTCCGCTTCGCGGTGATCTGCGACCACTGCCACACCCGCGGCCCCGAGTACGGGGCGATGTGGGTGTGCCGCGGTGACTGCTGCGACGACGTGTGCCCGGCCTGCGCGGTCGAGGGATCGTGCGATGATGAGTCCGGCACGCTGCTGTGCAAACGCTGCGCCGAGGCCGGCGCCGCCGTCCCGATGCCCGAGGAGGAGTCAGCTTGAGGAACAAGTCGTCACACCTGCGCGTTGCCCTCCGGCAGCGCGCAGCCGTTGCGCCCGTCGAGCAGTCCACGACGCTGGCGGCAATGTCGAACCAACTCCGCAGCAACCCCTCCTCGGCCAGCATCAAGCTGGCCGAGGCGCTGCTGGGGATCTCCGACGTGCCCGACGAAACGTGGCACGGGCCGCTGCCCGGCTTCGGCACCGGCAAGGACGCGCTGGCCGCCGCCATCGATCGCCTGTCGCCGGAATGGGAGATGACCGACCTGCACAAGCTGGTCGCGCTGCGCCGGGTGGCGTGGGCGGCCAGCCAGTTGGCGCGGGTCATCGAAAAAAAGCTGGACACCGCCGGCAGAACGGAATAACGTAGCACCGCCCCTCACCCGAGGGTCATTTGTCGCTTTTACTTAAGGAGCTTTTGATGGCTAAGAAGGGCACCAACGGGACCGAAATCGTCGTCCCCCAGCAGGGCACGTCGCTCGCGCTGCCCGACGACCTGATCGGCGCACTGGCAGGTTACGCCAAGGCCGCCACCGAGGTGGAAACCGTGCCGGGGCAATTCTTCGGCACCAAGGGTGGCATCCTCACCTTCGGCGGGCAGGTGCTGCCGGGGGCCGACGTGATCGTGCTGCGGGCGATGTTTGAGCGCACGTTCTACCCGAGCGCGTACAACCCCGACCTGATCGAGTCGCCGCGCTGCTTCGGCTTCTCGCACACCGGGTACGAGGACATGCTGCCGCACGACAACGCGACCGAGAAGCAGGCCGAGTCGTGCGCGGAGTGCAGGCACAACCAGTGGACGCTGGACCCGCGCGACAACAAGCGCCGCATCCCGTGCAAGATGATCCGCCGCCTGTCGTGCATCCCGATGGCAGCGGCCGACGACGCGGCGAAGGCAGCCACGCTGACCGGCGGTTACTTGCGGGTGCCGGTGACCAGCACCAAGCACTGGGCGGCGTACACGCACATGCTGGCGACGCAGGGCAAGCCGCCGTTCGCCGTCGTGACGCACATCGCGCTGCTGCCGGACCCACGCAATCAGGTGCGCTACGAGTTCACCAAGGTGCGTGACGTCACCGACGCCGCGGCGCTGCGCGAGTTGATGAAGCGGTACGAGGCCGAGGAGCAGGTGATGGCGTTCCCGTACGAGAAGACCATCCCGATCGTGCCGGCAGCCGGCGCCGCGCCGCCGCAGGAAGCAAGGAAGTTCTGATGGGCCAACTGGAACCGCTGGAGCACACCGCCGCCGGGCTGGAGGGCACGCCCCCCTGCCCGGTGTGCGTGCTGATGCAGAAGTCTGTGCTGGGGGCCAGCAAGTCGCTGGACGAGGCGCTGTTGCGCCTGCGGGCCGAGGACGTTGGCTCGATGATGGCGCTGCTGGTGACCACCATGATGGAAACGCTGCCGACGCAGGATGCGCGCAACGCGTTCCTCGACGCCTTCGCGCATCAGGTGACCGAGTTGACACAGGGTGACGTCGCCATGCTGTCGGTGCCGATCCCTGCCGATGCACCAACCAAAGGAGAAATTAATTGAAGACGAAAGTGATGCAGGAAGTCGAGAACGCCATCGTCGAGCAGACGCTGGACGCACTGGCGACCGTCGATGTGACGCCGCTGCAGCGGGTGGATCTGGCGGGTGCTCTGGCGCGCGGCCTGATCGACGCGCTGGGGCCGTACTTCTCGACGGCGCCGGCTGCACAGCCCGTCGCGCCGCCGAAGCGCGTACGCGGCCCGCGCCCGCCGCGGCCCAGCGCCAAGCAGAAGGCAGCGGCGATCGCCGCGGCGATGACGCCGCCGCTGGTGCCGCAGGCGCCCGTGCTGGCACCGCCGATCGACCTGCAGCCGGCACCGCCGAAGTTCAGCGGCCCGCCGCCGGCCGCGTCACCGTTCGCGGGCTGATCATGGCGTACACACGCAAGGCTGGCATCCGCGCCAATCAGCTTGCGTCCACGTTGACGATCGGCGAGGTCACTGCGTTGACCTTGCTGTTCGCCTATGTGATGACGCGCAAGCCCGCCGACACGCTGCCGATGCTGCTCGTTGAAATGGTGGCGGCGCGCGAGGCACTGCTCAACAACCTCAACCCGCCGTAATGGACTCGTTCGCGCTGTTGACCGTGATCGCAGTGATCATCCTCGTCGCCGGGATAGCGGCGGGGGTGATCCTTTATTTTCAGATGAAGAAATGAATATAACAACACTCGATTTCGAGACACGCCCGATCGGCCCGCGGCCACTGGACTACCCGCCGCGCCCGGTCGGGCTTGCTATTCGCTGGCCGGGCGGCATCACCGAGTACCTCGCGTGGGGCCACCCCGACGGCAACAACGCCACCGAGGAGGAAGCCAAGCGCGCGTGGGTGAAAGCGTGCGAGGGTCAGGTGCTGTTCCACAATGCTGCCTTCGACATCGAGGTCGCGACCAAGTGGTGGGGCATGCCGTGGCCGCGGCGCTGGGACGACACGCTGTTCATGCTGTTCCTCTCCGACCCGTACGCGCCCAACTTCTCGCTGAAGCCCAGCGCCGAGCGCATCCTCGGCGCCGATTGGAAGCCCGAGGAGCAGGACGCGGTGCGCGATTGGATTCTCGCCAACGTCGGCAGCGCGACCAAGAAGAACTTCGGCGCGTACATCTCGCTGGCCCCGGTGTCGCTGGTGGGGCCGTACGCGATCGGTGACGTCGAGCGCACCTTCGCGCTGTACCAGCACCTGCACCCGACCATCATGGAGCACCAGCCCGAGCCGTACCAGCGCGAGTTGCGCCTGTGCCCGCATCTGGTGGTCGCCGAGAAGCGCGGCGTGCGCGTGGATCAGCGCCTGCTGGAGCAGTGGCACGACGAGTTGAGTCCGGCCGTCGAGCGGTGCGACTCACTGATCGCCTCCCGGCTGGGCGTGGACTCGCTCAACGTGGACGCCAACGAGGAGTTGATCACGGCGCTCGACCGGGCCGGCGTGATGGCGGCGTGGGAGTACACCGACGGCACCGTGGTCGGCGGCACTGAGAAGGAGCCGACGCCGAATCCGTTTGGAGATCCCGACCTTGCGCCGCAGAACCCCGGCCAGCGCAGCGTCAGCAAGGGCGCCCTGCGCCGCTGGTGCCGCGACACCGAGTTGGTGGACCTGCTGGAGTATCGCAACGTCGCTGCCACCATGCAGCGCACCTTCATCGAACCGTGGATGCTGCTGTCGCAGGCCGACGGGCGACTCCATACGAAATGGCATCAGGTGCGCGGGCAGGAGTTGAACGGCACCCGCACCGGGCGCATTGCCAGCAGCGACCCCAATCTCGCCAACGTGGTCAACACGCAGGGCGTGAAGCCGCCGCTGGGCTGCCCATTCCTGCCGTCGCTGCGCGCAGCACTGTTGCCCGAGGAGGGGCATGTGTGGGTGTCGCTCGACTACTCGCAGCAGGAACTGCGCTGGGCCGCCCACTACGAGGACGGCCAGATGATGCAGGCGTACATCGACAACCCGAAGCTGGATCTGCACCAGCATGCATCCGACCTGATCCTGCGCTACCTCGGGCTGGCGGTGACGCGCAAGCAGACCAAGACGGTGGCGTTCGCCACCATCTACGGCGCCGGGGTGCCGGGCCTCGCCAAGCAACTGGACTGCGCCGAGCAGGAAGCGTACGGCGTGCGCGAGGCGTACTACACCGCGGTGCCGGGACTCAAGACGCTCGCCAACCGGGTCAAGGAGAAGGCGCGCATTCAAGGCTTCGTCCGCTCTGCCGGCGGGCGCGTGATAAAGACCGAGCCGCCGAAGATCGTCAAGGGCCGCTACCGCATCAACGACTACAAGCTGCTGAACCACCTGATCCAAGGCACCGCTGCCGAGCAGACCAAGCAGGCGATCGTGGACTTCAGCATGATGGCGACGTCGGGGATGTTGACGACGACGGTGTACGACGAGATCAACATCAGCGTGCCGCGCGACGAGTTGATGAAGGTCACCAACGCGCTGGCGTCGTGCATGATCAACGCGCTGCCGTGCGACGTGCAGCATCTGGTGGACGTGGAAGTCGGGAAGTCATGGGGATCGCTGGTGGACGTGCCGCCGGGTTCCACGGTGAAGCACATTCTGGAAAAGGTGGACGCGCAATGACTAACCGAACGATTAGCCGTAGAGACACCGGGATGAGTCTTTCGCCTAACGATTGCAACTGCGGATGGTGTGAAGGGTGCAACTACCGCGCGGGGTGGGACGACGCTATACGCATTGTTGGCGCGCACACCACAAAGCTAGAGGAATGCGCTGCCGTACTGCGGGCTTGGCTGCCGAGATTGCCGCACCTTGATTGGTGTCCCGGTGGTGACGCCTGCGTGTGCATAAAGGCCAGCGCCGAGCAAGCCCTAGCCACACTCGACAAGGAGCAGACGTGAACGACGTTGCAGTGGTGGAGTACCCGAAGCAGAAGGCATGGTCGATCAGCGCGGTGCGCTCGCACGCCACCTGCCCGCAGAAGTTCAAGTTCATCCGCATCGACCGGCTGCCGGAGCCGCCGTCGCCGGTTCTGGAGCGCGGCAAGATGATCCACGCCGGGTTTGCCGAGTATCTGCTGAACGGATGCTGGTCGCCGGACGCAACGCCGTTCCCGCTGTGGGAGTCGGTGCTGGATGACTTGCGTGAACGCGGCGCGCTGCCGGAGAAGCAGATCGCGTTCACCGAGGAGTGGCTGGAGTGCGAGTGGTACGCGCCCGACGTGCGGGCGCGGTTCATCTTCGACGCCATCATCCCGCCGTCCGACGCCAACGACTTCACCGTCATCGTGCGCGATTGGAAGAGCGGCAAGAAGTACGACACGCACATCTTCGACGCGCGCATGTACGCGCTCGCCGCGCTGAAGATGTTCCCGGCGGCGGAGCGCGCGCACGTCGCGTTCCTGTACGTTGATCGGGCGCCAGCGGACGGCGTCATTTACGCCTGCGAGCGCCGGGTGATGCCAGAGTTGGAACGAGAGGCGGATTTGTTCAACCATGAATTCCTCAACGACACCTTATATCCGGCTCGTCCCGGAACCCACTGCAGGTGGTGCTATCAAGCCAAAAGCGCGGGCGGCCGCTGCACCTTCGGATGATCCCGACCGCGCGTGGATTGAGTCACGCATCCAGAGGAGGCTGATCCAGTTCGCGGGCATGCTGGGGATCAAGCTGATCCCGGTGGCCGATCGCGGGCGGCGCGGCTTCCCGGATCTCCTCGGGTTCGTCCGCACCCGCACCGGCACCAAGGGCTTCCTGATCGAACTGAAGACGGTGGGCGGGCGGGTGTCGCCGATACAGCGCATCTATCACCGCGAGCTATCGCCATACATCGAGGTTATCGTCGCCTACGGCTACCGGGAGGCGGTCGAAGTGATCCGCAAGATTCGCGAGGAAAATGCATGAAGTGGAATCCGAAGCCGTACCACGTCGAGGGCGTGAAGTTCGTGCTGCAGAACGCGCACGCCGGTCTGTTCTGGTCGCCGGGCTGCGGCAAGACGTCGGTGGTGCTGGCGAACATCGCCGCGCTCAAGATGCGCGGCATGTTCAAGCGCGCGATCGTCGTCGCCCCGCGGCGCCCGGCCAAGCTGGTGTGGCCGAAGGAACGCGACAAGTGGGACGAGTTCCACGGGCTGACCATCGACGTGCTGCAGGGCACGCCGGCCAAGCGGCAGGCGATCCTCGACAACACCACCGCCGACATCTGCGTGATCACGCCCGACCTGCTGGGCTGGCTGGTGGAGGACGGCCGGCTGCAGAAGCTCAACGCCGACATGCTGGTGGTGGATGAGTCGAGCTACTTCCGCACCCACAGCAGCAAGCGGTTCAAGATCATCCGCGAGTACCTGCACCTGTTCCGCCGCCGCATCATCCTCACCGCGACGCCGGCACCGAAGAGCTACGAGAACCTGTGGTCGCAGGCGTACATCCTCGACATGGGCGGAGCACTCAGCCGCTACATCACGCACTACCGGCGCATGTACTTCGTCGATGTCGCGAGGGTCGGCGCGTCGTACAGCGAGTGGGCGATTCGCAAGGGCGCCGACCTGCAGATCAACGAGAAGCTCCGGCCGCTGGTGCTGCGCGAGGACGCCGTCGATCACATGGACATGCCGAAGCTGTTCCGCAACGTGATCCCGGTGGAACTCGACGACGAAGCGCGCGAGATCTACGACGAGTTGGAGAAGAAGTTCTGCGTCGAGATCAACAACAAGGAGATCTCCGCCATCACCGCGGCGGTGCTCTCCGGCAAGCTGCGACAGGCGGCCAACGGCTTCCTGTACGACCACAACCACGTTCCCGAGATCATCCACAACGCGAAGCTGGAGGCGCTGCAGGATCTCATCGACGACCTGCAGGGTGCTCCGGTGCTGGTGCTGTACGAGTTCATCGCCGATCGCGACCGGCTGAAGGAGACTTTCCCGCAGGCCAAGGATCTCGGCGCCGGGATCAGCGACGCCGCGGCCGATGCGCTGTGCGACGAGTTCAACTCCGGCACGCTGCCGATCCTGCTCGCCCACCCGGCGAGCGCAGGACATGGCCTCAACCTGCAGGGACAGGCGCAGCACATCGTGTGGTTTGGCCCCAACTGGAATCTGGAATTCGACGAGCAGGCGACGGCGCGCGTGTGGCGGCACGGCAACCCGCACGATCGCGTGTTCGTCCACACCATCGTCGTCAACGACAGCATCGAGCAGGACGTCGCTGATGTTCTGGCGAGCAAGGACCGCACGCAGAAGGCACTCCTCAATGCGCTGAAACGTCAACCACTAGATGTGGTAGTCGCCGAGGCTGTCCAACCATAGACCCTTGACGTCGCGCAGCCCCGCACATGAAAGTGAATCGATGCCCACCCAAAACAACATGGACGCGGATCTGGCCCGCAGTGGCCTCGCCGCGTCGGATATGGACGCCGTAGCCGACCCACCGGGTTTCGGCGCCGACTCACCCAGCTACACCTTCCCGTACTACCTGCCCGACGGCAGCCGCCACCCGCGGGTATGGCGCAAGCGGCTGTATAACCCTGCGCCGGGCAAGGGCAAGTACGCCGGGCCGAAGAAGTCCGACCTGATCGCCGCGGGCGGCACGCCCGACGAGTCCGTCTACCCGTACTTCAACCCGTACGCGCTGGCCGCCCTCCAGCCGGGGCTGTCGTGGGAGGGCTGGGGCACCATAAGCGGCAAGAAGGTGACGCTGGTCGAGGGGGAGA
>Ga0137457_1000075_pt1 | contig 25356 bp, 37 predicted proteins | sample EasRivERMGT630_2_FD_102321 | JGI IMG/M metagenome (GOLD analysis project Ga0137457, IMG submission 102321) | Soil microbial communities from meander-bound floodplain in the East River, Colorado, USA - East River MetaG ERMGT630_2 | ecosystem: Environmental > Terrestrial > Soil > Floodplain ...
AGGTCACGCCGCCGTCGAACGTCACCAGCTCGACGACGTCCTGCGCCCCGACGGCCGTGAACAGCGTCGGCGCCGCGCCGCCGCCGGTGCCGTCGGTGTCCTGCCAGTCCACGGTCCCGGGCCACGTCACGGTGAACGAGCCCGCCCCGCCCTGCCGCAGGACGATGGTCAGCACGCCGGCCGTCTGGTCGGTGGGCGGGTTCGTGATGGACAGCGTGCACGCGGCGGTGAGGGTGATGTCCCACCACATCGCCACGTCGCAGTCGATGGTGACCGCAGCCCCGGAGATGGCGACCGTCTCGACGGGCTCTTCCGATGGGGTCGAACCTCCGGGCGCCGCGATCCACGTATCCGTTCCGGCGTCCCATGTCAGGACATCGCCGTCGGTCGGGGTCGGGGCATCGACGTCGGACAGGCCATCGAGCGGCAGCGGGCTATCGGGGCCGGTCGGCCAGTCAACGTCCTCGCCAGAGACGTCGCCGGGTGCTTCGAGGCTCGTCGGGAGCGGGGTCGCGGGCGTCTCGCGGGTGACCTTCAGGCCGCTCATCAGGGACCCTCGAACACGAGCGTCATGTCATCGTAGAACTGGCCGCGGCCTACCTGGAGGAACGTCGTGTTGATGCCCGATGTGCCCCAGTGCTCCACGCCCGTAGCCGCGACCACGTCCCCAGCGGCGAGCGTGTAGTCGCGGAGGTCAACCTCCAGTGTCCACGCGGAGAACCCGCCGACCACCGCTGAGTCCGTCCCGACAACGACGCTATTGACGGTGACGTTGAGCGTCACGGTCTTGTCGGGGATGTAGACCCCGGAGCCTTGGCCGATGCAGCGGATGCGGACCACCATGTCCGCCGACACGGTGATCGAGTGGAACGGCTGCGACCCCTCGTCGAGCGCGATCGGCCCCGTCGTGTCCACGGTGTTCCAGCCGGGGAACTCCAGTCCAGACTCGTAGGCACCGTCCCATTGGATGTTGCCCGTGCCGCCGCCCACCGAGTTGTCGGAGTCGCTGCGCTGGAGGCCCGCGAACACGTCGCCCTCGAACGGGGGCGGAGGCGGACCATCCACCACGCCGTCGGGGCCGGGGTCGATGACCTGGAGCTCCATCGGGATGTCCCACACGATTCCCGGACCGAAGGGGCGCGGCTCGGCGGTGAGGATGCGGCAGAGGTGCCAGTCATCGACGCTCGGCCACCAGTGGGTGCCCTTGACCTTGATGAACATGCCCGCCTTGCACAGCGTGACGCGCTCTTGGAGGATGCCCGACAGCGTCGTCTTGATGCGCACGTCCTGGTCCTGCACGTCCAGCAGGACGCGATCGGCTCGGGCCTTGAGCTTCGTGAGGGTCTTGACGAGCGGCCGGTTGGCCGTCATGTCCCGGTGCTGGTTGGGCTGCGAGCCCGAGATGAGGGTGTGCGTCGTCGCGTTGTGGCGGTACGTGGCGCCGGCCGCGTCCGCGCCGGTCATGTAGCAGCCGCAGTATTGCCTCTCGGGACTCTGGGTCATCGTGGCGTCGTCCGACAGCGGCCACACGACGGCAGTGCCGTCATCGACCAACGCCCTTGTGATCTCGTCGAGGTCGTTGGTCAGGTACATCTCGGAGTCGTAGATGTCACGGAAGTCGCGGGCGTACCAGATCGTCAGGATGCGGGAGGCACCGACCTTCTGGAAGAAGGCGAAGTGGTTCTTGCCCGACTGCTCGGCGCAGTCGCCGATGATCTGGCCGAAGTAGGTGCCCCGGTACGACGCGGCGTCCATGTTCACCGGACCCGCACTGCCGAAGTACGTGGTCACGTCCCCGATGGCGTCGGCCTCGTCCGTCGAGAGCAGCCACGTCATGCGCTCGACGTCCGTCTCGGCCGGCCGCTCGGTGTCCGAGCCCTTCATCACGATCCGGGCGAGATAAGAGTTGGCGTCATACAGCTCGACCTGGATGACCCGCGCGAGCGGACCGACGACCCGGTGCGCGTCGCCCTGCATCCGGGCGATGGTCTGCGCTCCGGTGAAGCCGCCCCAGATGATGTCGTCCTCCGACTCCGACGCGTCGTCCTCGATGAACCACTGCCGGTGGCCGGCGAGGTCCAGCTCGCCGTCCGGGTCGTCGAGGACGACGGACCACGACCCGACGGCGCTCTCCTCCGCGCGTGACTGCGTCGTGATGTACCGCGGCGCGTACGCCGACATGTCCACCAGCGACCCGTCCGTCTCCCGGTAGTAGTGGTGGAGCGTCATCCAGCGATGCTCCCGCCGCCGCCGTGGCCGCTGCCGCCTCCGCCAGCCGAGCCGTTGATGGGGCCGTAGCGCGTCGAGGTCGTCGTCTGCTTCTGGACGTTCGTCGGGGTCACGTTCACTTCGACGGTGGTGGTGACGATGGGGCGGTTGGAGGAGATGGCACTCGTGATCCGAGAGGCCGCGCTGTTGACCGCCCCGGTTGTACCCGCCAGCCCGGACCGTGCCGTGCTGTCAACGCCACGGGTCGCCTGCCTGACGGCCTCCGTCGCGGTTTCCTGCGCGTTGCTCGACTCGCGGAGGATGGTCCCGGTGGTCGAACCCGTCTCGCGGATGGCCGTGACCTGGGCCAGCTTCGCCGCCTCGATGGCGCGGATGCCGGGCTCGGAGAAGCCGGTCGGCCCACCGGTCGGACCGGTGAGCATCCCGGGCTTCGGGTGGTAGTTAGCCCCGAGGAGGTCGCCGAGATCGCCGAGGAAGTCGGGGTGCGGGGTACTCAGGAAGGTGGACACCTGACCGAGTGCGTCGTTGGTCCGGTCCATCGTGCCGTTGAAGTCGAACACCAGCAGCCGCAGCGACTCAAGGAACCCGAACGACTGCGTCCGGCTGCGGTCCGCGGCCTGCTGGATGTCGTCGCGCAGGAGGCCCGTGGCCGCGCTGATCGGCCCGACGATGGCATCGCCGAGTTGCTTGATGCCCTGTGCGGCTCCGATGCCGAGCAGGGTGGCGATGCCACCCTGGACGAGGTTCGTGAGGTTGAACCCGCCCGGTCCGCTGGGCGTGGGCCCGCCGCCGGCCACGGGACCGTTGACGTGGACGATGCCAGCGTTGATGCCGAGGACGCCCTTGATCAGGCCCTTGCCTAGCTCGCCGACGATGTCGGTGAGTGCGCCGCCCGTGAGCTTGTTCAGCCCCCAGCCGGTGATGACGGCCGTTTGCACCCATGACGGCATCCCGAGGAACGCCTCGACTAGGCCCTTGGCGAACCCGGCCGCAGCCTGAAGTGAGGCAGTGATGGCTCCCCAGTTCAGGCCCTTGAGCCATCCGACGGCATCCTTGAACCCCGTCGCGAGATCCTGCGCGAACCTCTTGATCTCGGGTTGGTGCGCCGACACGAAGTCGGTCATCTCGGACGCGAGGTCTGCCAGCGGCGGGAGAAGCTCCGCGCCGATGGTGATGGCGGCGTCGTTCAAGTTCGTCTGCAACCGGCCGAGGGCGAACGCGAAGCCCTTGGTGCGCTCGGCCATCTGGCGAGCGGCCTCGCCGCCGTTCTCGCTGGACTTGTTGACCTTGTCCAGCTCGGCCTCGTACTTGGCGAGGGCCGGACCGGACACCTGGGCCGCGAACAGCACGGCCTCCAGCCGACCGGTCAGCTTCCCCATCGGGATGCCGAGCGCCTTGGCCTTCTTGCTGATGACGTCGTATGCCTTGGCGAGGCCGTTCTTCTTGGCGAAGGTCTCGAAGTTGATGCCGACCTTCTTCTGGAACGCAACCATCGCGGCGTTCGGCTTCTGGAGCGCGACGATCGCGGCTCGGATCTGCGTCATCGCCTCCGCGGCTGGCGTACCCTGCGCCGTCATGACGCCGAGCGACGCCGCGATCTGGTTGACGCCGACACCGAACTTCGCGGCGATCGGACCCACCTGAGCGAACGACGCGGCGATCTCCGCGGCGGTGACCTTGCCCGCGGCGATGGCCTCGGCGAACATGTTGGCGTACTTGGTCGCCTTGGTGGCGTCACCGCCGTAGGAGTTGATCGCCGTGGTGAGGAGATCCACGGCCTCGGCCGTCGTGGACAGGCCACCGATGGCGAGCGTGTTCGCCGCGACGAGCACCTTCTGCGAGTCAGCGGCCGAGATGCCCGCGGACACGAGGTCGTAGTACGCCTGCGTCAGGTCTTCCGTCGAGGTGCCGGTGTCCCGCGCCAGCTGACGGATGCGGTCGCCGATGCCCCCGAGTTCGCCCGTGAACGCGTCGCCCGTCTTCTTGGCGACGGTGTTGATGATGTTCATCTGCGCTTCGAAGTCGCTGGCCTGCTTCGTCGCGTAGATGAGGGCACCACCAGCCGCGAGCGCACCCAGCTCGATGCCGCGGCCGATGTTGCGGCCCGCGTTGGACGCGCCCTTGCTGATGCTCTTGTTGAGGTTCCCGAACTTCTTGTCGAGCTTGTTGACCGAGGCCGTGGCCGTCCTGACGCCCGCGGACAACTTGTCCTTGAGCGTCAGTTCGGCAACCAGCCGCGCCGTATCAGCGGTGGCCACGCGATACCGCCTTCAGCTTGCGCACGCTCTGATCCTGCTGCCTGCCCTGTTGACGGACTAGGCTGCCGACGTCGAGCTCTGCGAGGACCTGGAGCCTCCACCGGGCCGTGACGTAGTCGTCGCGGTGTCGTCCGTCGGGATAGTGGAGATCGAGGATCGCCTGGATGGCTTCGGGGGCTGCGTCAGCGACGGCTGGCTCGGAGATGTCGATGCGTCGGTCGGCGTAGGCCGCGACGACGTCGAGGCCCTCGCGAGCAAAGGGAGCATCACCGCCGATGCATACGCCTCGTCGGCCGCGTCCGCGAGGACGGATGCGACTTCCCAATTGGCGAGGATGAGCCGGCGGATGTTCGCCCTCGTGACCGGCAGCGCCTTGCCGGCCTCCTTGAGCGACCACGACTCGATGCCGTAGAGGATGTACCCCTCCGTCAGGATGGCGAGGATCTCGCCCGTCTCCAGGTCGTCGCCCGACTCGGCCCGCCGGATGGCGATGCCGTTTCGGATGGCCGACGCCTCGACGAACCCGAGCCGCTCCCGAAGCGTGATGGTGTCCTCGTCATGACTCCCGCAGACGCACGGGATCGTGACCTTCATCAGGAGCCCATCTCGCCGAGTTCGGCGTCGGTCAGGGTGCAGACGACGGTGGACTCCAGCACGCCCGCAGCGCCGGAACCGGAGCCGAGGCCGTTGGGATCGTAGAAGGCGTGACCGGTAAGGACAATGACGGTGTTGCCGCCGACCTCGCCCTCGGTCCGGGTGTAGTACCGGCACGGCGCCGTCGTGACCCACGAGTACGGCTCGCCCGTGTCCGCATCGACGAGCGACGCGAAGGAGAAGCGGACGTACCGATCGACGGCCTGGTCGCTCATCCACGCGTCCGACTCGGAGCCCGAGCCGACGGTGTCGTCCGTCTTGGCGAAGGTGAACTCGAACTCGATGGAGCGGGTCGCCGTGGCGTACGCCTGCACGTCGAACGACTGCGTGCCGTTGGCGTACCGCTTCTCGTCGATCTCGCGGGTGAACCGGATGACGCCCATGTGCAGCGCGTCGAGGATCTGGTTCATCGCCAGCGTGTCGGGGTCGCTGCTGATGTAGATGCTCAGGTCCTTGCCGTAGACCAGCGTCGGGTTCGTATCGACCGCGAGGTCTTCAGGGACGCCCGGGTCGGCCGGCATGTCCGTCGAACCCGTGGAGGCCACGGAGCCGAAGCGCCACGTATCCGACACGGTGACGGGGCCGAGGCCCTCGGGGATCGTGAACTCGACGGACTCCAGGATGCCGTCGCCGAACTGATACCAGTCGGTCAGGACGTCGTCGCCGAAGTTGTAGGTGAACGCGTCCATCGGGTCCACGGTCACGGAGGCGGGCTGGTAGAGCCACTCCAGCGCGTCACCGCTGACGACGGTCGGCTCGACGTCGCCGCCGAAAAACCCCGAGAGGCGCAGCGGGATGTTGTTGTAGGCGAGCTGGTCATCGGTGAGATCCGCCGACAGCGTCGGGATGTCACGGTGCGGCGCGACGGTCGGATCGAGCGAGCCGGTATCGACGTCCGGGTCCGTCCAGTTCAGCTCGACGGACGGGACACCCTTGAACGGATAGGCTCGGGTGGCAGGGACCTTGGTGCCGAAGACGGCCTGACGGCCGAACAGGTGGCGGCGAAGACGGACGAGGCCCTGAACAGGCATGGTGCTCCTCTCAATGTGATGCGAGCCCTACAGACCGGGCTCCGGTCATGGAGCAGGGAACTAGCCGCCGGCAAAGCCCTCCAGCGTGATCCGGGTTGCGTAGTAGGTCTGCGAGGCGGCGTCCCGGTTGGCGGGTCGCCAGTCGGGCTCCCACGCGGGGATGTCCTCGATGCCTGAGACGCGGATGAGGGTGTTCGCCCCGGCCGCGTGGTAGTTGTCGGTCACCCAGTCGAGGAACTCGTCGGCGAAGTCGTCGGCCTGCGTCACCGCTTCGAGCGAGTCGAACAGGCCATGCACCAGCAGAACCTCGACAGATAGCGTCCGCTGGGTCAGGCGCACCGTGAACGAGTCGTCCGTCTCGGGCATCCGGTCCACGAACGCCGTCGGCGGGAACAGGCTCGCGGGACGGCCGGGGTAGACCTGGAGCTTGACGCCAGCCGCTAGGGCGTAGGCCTTGAGCATCGTCACGGCTGCGGCACGGGCGTCCCGTCGGAGTCGGCTGCGGGTGATGGTGACCATCAGGCCGCGTCATTCCACTGCTTGACGAGCTGGTCGAGCGGCGGCTGTCGCCGCAGCGCCTCGTGCGCCATCCGGGCCCGCCACGGCCGCGCCTTGTAGCCGGGGTGCATCTTCTTGCTGAAGATCGTCCCGACGCGGTGCGGCTTGACGCCCGCATCGATGAAGTAGCCGGTGTAGTGCGCGGCGATGACGGCCTTGGTCTGGGTCGCCGTCTTGCGGCGGATGGAGTCGTGCAGCCGTCCAGGTGCGTGCCCGTCGCCCGCCTTCATGGAGGAGGGACGGACTGGCAGCATCGGACGGCCGATGACGACGCCCTCGTCGGCCCACGCCTTGCCGATCGGCTTGAACGCGAGCTTCAGCGACTTGAGCCGCTTCTTGAGGTCGTCGGCACCTTGCAGGCTCACGACTCGGGGATCTCCACCATCTCGGGCTCGGGCGGGAGTTCGGTGTGCTGCTCATGCGTGAACGGGTGCCCGGTCGGAGCCGGCTTCTTCTTCTTGGTGACGGGCGGCTCGGGCTCGGGCTGCTTCTCCCGGGCGCGGATGCGCTCTGCCGTTCGTGACATCTAGGCCACTCCGAACTTCCGCCGATGCCCGCGCATCAGGCGTTCGAGGGTCGGGTCGGTGATGGTTTCGGTTGCGGCCTCGGGTCGCAGGCTGATGAGCTCCGCGAGCCGGAGCGCGTACTGCGCGAGGGCGCAGTCCGGTTCGTCCAGGAACTCGTCCCAGTCCCCGACCCGAAGTTTCGTCTCGAAGATGGCGGACTCCAGCACGCGCTCGGCCGTCACTTCCCAGTCATCGGAAGTGATGTCTAGCACTTGCTTGAGTTCGTCAAGCGTCGGCCAGTCGCAGACGGCCGTGCCCGAGCCAGAGCCCGCCATGTCGATCAGCTCCCGCTAAGTGCGAAGCTGGTGAACGCGCTGGGGTACAGGGGGGCGAACCAGAGGATGCCCACCAGCGCCACGTCGCGGCCTGCCTTCGAGGGAACGTCCACCTGGAGGGTGTACGTGCCATCTTCGGCCCACGCGAAGCCCTCGGACGGCCCGATCAAGACGTCGGTGCCGGTCGAGTTGAGCGCGGGGACGTGGACCGGTCGGAGGCCCGAGATGGAACCGCCGAGCCCGCCCGCGGCCGTGATGTCGGCCCGGAGGTTCGACCACAGCGGTGCGTTCGTGCCCGACGCCTTGGCGTCGATGAACGCCCCGACTGCCGCCGAGGACAGCCAGATGGTGTCCGGTGCGGAGAACATCGCGCCGTAGCCCGAGATCCACGCATCGCCGAGCCCGGTCGGGTCGGACGGGTCGAATGAGCCACCGTCGTTGACGATGTTGCTGCCCGAGCCCGAGCCGAGCAGGGCCTCGACGGCCTCCACTTCGGACTCGATGGCGTAGGCCTCGCCGAGGAGGTTCAGGTACAGCTCAAGGAACGACGGCGACGACCGCTTGAGGAGTTGGAGGGAGATGTCGCCCGTCCCGCCCTTGGTCACGGCCTCGAAGGTCACCGTATCGATGGCCGTCTTGTCGCTCTGAAGGACGTCCTTCTCCTCCATCTGCTGCGCGACTGTCGGCCGGGTCACGATGCGCGGGACGATCAGGTTGAGGCCCGAGTCGGGCGTCGAGATGTGGGTGGTCGTCTCCATGAACGGCCGGCGCTTGTTGATCTTGCCGATGAGGATGTTGGAGTACGTCGGCGGAACGACGCCGATGTTCTCCTCGGTCACGAGGTCCTGGAGCTCGCGCATCTGCGCGTCGGGGATGCGGTCGCCGGACAGCATCTTGAGCACGGTTGATGCCCATGAGCCGATGGACGGGGCGTCCTTCTCCTGGGGCGCGGACGGGATGCCGAACTGCGCCCGGTTGCGCTCCTCCATCGCGGCGAAGCGGTCGTCGAACGACGTCCGCATCTCGGTGATCTGCGCCGTCACGGGCGAGAGGTCAAGGATCGGAGCCGCCGGGGTCGGGGCCTCCTGCTCTGCCATTGGTTCGGGTCCCTTCTCGTCCGTTCGGACGCTGATGACTTCGGCCTCGCGGTAGGCGGGCTTGTAGGTCGTGCTTGCGCCGGTGAGGTTCACGCGGTTATGGACGCGGGTGCGCCGACCGCTGATCGTCTCGACGGACGTGCCGCCGGGGATCTCGGTGAACTCGATGGAGATGCCCTTGACGATGCCCTCGTTGGCGAGCTCAAGGATCTCGTCGCCCGCCTGCGTCTTCGCGACGCGCATCGTGGCGTAGCCGCCATCGGGTGCGCTCCAGAGGCGGATGGCCTTGCCCGACGGGCGTCGGGTGAGGGTCGGCCGGCTGGCCTGATCGAGGCCGAGGTGGGCCTCGTGGTTCATACCCATCAGGAGCACGGCCCCGGGCTCGATGCCGTCGAAGGCACCAGCGCGGAACATCTCCGGGCCCTGGACGGTGTTGATCGCCGTGTCCCACGGCACGAGTCGGACGTCGATCTCGCGCTTCGACAGGTCGCGGACTTGGACGTCGGCCTCGCTGACCAACGCCTGCAACTCGGGGATGAGTTCGTCTGCCAAAGGAATGACCTCCTACGCTGCGCTCATGGGCACTTGCGCGGAGGCCACTTCAACGGCGGGGCACTGAGGCCACTGTGCCGTCGGTATTCGTCTGGCGCGGATGCTACCACGCCGCGTGACGCCGTCTAGCGGTTCATGACGCGTCCACCGTGCCACGTATGCGGCGGGTCGTACCAGCGGATCGCGACGCCGTGCTTCTCGGCGTAGTACTTCGCCTGGACCGAGGCATGGCGGTAGCCGCGGTTGCTGCCGCCGTTGGGCGCGGCTCGGCGGTAGTCATTCCGGGTGTAGGCGTCGTGACCGACCATGAGGATGGAGGTACAGCCCATCCAGTCCGCGAGCAGAGCTGCGACCGGTGCCGACATCGACGACCACGGCAGGCCGAAGTCGCCCTCGACGTCGATGACGAACCGAGGGCGGTGGTTGGGGTAGCAGTCTGGCGACTCAGCGGCCGAGAAGATCGCCGTCTCGCCGCGCAGCAGCGGCACGAGGCGATCGGATGGGCAGGCGCACGACAGCGGCACGTCGGCTTGTCCGTTGTGCGGCATGCAGCCGTCCTTCTGCATGACGTAGAGCGGGTTCGGAAGGTGGAGCGAGCGGACGGTCAGGATGGCGTGGTTGAGCGTGATGACGGGTCCCGGCGGGAAGTCACGGGCCCTGAGCCGCAGCAGCGACGGGCCCATGCCGACGATCGTGGCCGTCTGGCCGCGGTGCTTGCGGAACAGGGGCGCGATGGTCGTCACTCGAAGCCACGCTCGATGACGTCCCAGTCCACGGGGAAGGCCCGTCGCATCCTGCTGTCGATGGGGTACGGGCCTGTCTCCCTGCGTCCCTCCTCCATCGTCTGGCGTCCGACGTTGACGCTGCTGCGGGTGGAGGCGTGGCGCACCCAGAGCCATGCCGGCGAGTTCGATACAGGCATGAGCGGGGCGAGGCGGGCGACGCCAACGTGGTTGACCTCGTAGATGGTCCGCATCCGGCCGCGCGGCATGTGGAGCGTGCCGAACTGCGCCCACGGCCAGGTGATGCGCCATGCCTCGGAGCCGACAGTCCGCCATCCCACGGGCAGCGTCCAGACGATGGGCTGCCGCCGCCGCTCGGCCGATGCCGCTGCCTGGACGCGGGCCATCGCCCACGGCGCGAGGGCGTCGTCATCATCGAGGCGGGTCGTCAGGGTCTCGTCGCCCCACTTGATGTACCGCTTCCAGTCGGCGTAGGGGCGGTCATGCGGGGAAGACCGCTCTAGCCTGCCTGGAGGTGCGAACACGACCGGCAGGCCCGCAGACGCGATGGCTGCCTTGCGCTCGGCCAGCAGCGGGTCGGCGGCATCGACCATGACCAGCCATGTCATCCCGCGGCACGTCTGGGCCCGGAGCGATGCCGCGGTGACGTCGCGCAGCAGCTCCAACCGCTGCCGGTTCACGTCGAGCGGCACGGACGGAGCGTAGGCGGAGCGCGTCAGGATGTAGTGGCGCACCAGTCCACCAGCACGTCGGCGGCTCGTTGCGCGGCACCCGGGCGTCGGTCGTAGACGAGATCCAGCGCAGCCTCGCGGGCGGCGATCTGGGGAGGACACTCCTCCAGCGCCTCGTGAACCGCTTCGACGAGCGAGCCTTGCGGCGTCACCTGGACGCCAACGGTGGCGGCATCCCAGAAGCGGAGCCCGTGGTTGATGTTGCGCCTGTACCACGGCGGGTTCATGACGACGACGGGGCGGCCCGTGCTGGCGAACTCGAACAGGGTGGAGCTTGCGTCGTTGATGTAGACGTCGGCGCGTCGGCAGACCTCCTCCCACGGCTTCACGACCTCGATGCCGTGCAGCCTGTAGGACGAGGCGAGCTTGTCGATGATCCGCGGGTGCCCCGTGCCGATGACCTCCATCCGGTCTGTGAGCTGGTTCAGCATCCGGCCGAACTCCATGTGGGCCGAGCGCGTCTCCCGGCAGACGCGGCAGTCCCAGTGGAACCCGATGGCGACGACGGGGGTCCGACCGCGCTTCTTGCGCGGCAGCGTGTCGAGCTTCGCGCAGCCCACCACCTCGACTCGCGCGGCAGGATAGGCGCGACGGTCACGACCGGCAGGATGCGGTCCTGGATGGAGGAACAGTTGCGCGTCCCGGTTGCGGCCCCCGGCATAGGAGGAGTGCGTCGCGGACTTCGGGTCGCCGCCGAAGGACTGGCCGCAGCCGTGCTCCATGATGGCCGTCGGTCGGCGGAGGTGGCGGGCCCGGATAAGGTCGCCCGCCGATGCGACGAGGGTGTGCTTCGACTCCGACGGCTTGGGGAGGTCGCGCCGCCAGCCGGGGAGATCCCGGTCATGCCCACGGCCGATGTAGTGGAAGGCCCCGCGCTGCTCCTCGGGCAGCGCGAGCCATACCGGTGCGAGGTGATCGACGAAGTGACCCTCCGCCGCGAGGACGTCGATCACGCGGTCTCGGACAGGCCGTAGGACTTCTTGCAGCGCGGACAGGTGCCGGCGAACGGACCCGCCTCGGCCAGCAGCCGGTTGCACTTCCGTGATGCCCCGCGGATGACCACGACGCCGCTACAGCGCGTGGGCCCCGCCATCCGGGTGGATGGCGTTCCGATGGGGAAGGGGATCGACGACGGCACCGACGCGGGCGGCGTGGGCTTGACCGGCGACAGCTCCGGGCTACCGGGGATGAGTCCCTCCATCTCCTGCGCGTTCTCCGGGGTCAGGACACCCGACTCGATGCCCGTCTTGTAGACGTCGTAACGGGTCTTGATGTCGGCTCGGAGGAGGCCTTGCGTGTAGAACTCAAGGTGGATGGAGCGCGGCTGGAGGTCGGAGAACGCCTGCTCGATGGGCTCCAGGTAGTTCGGGATCAGGCAGCCCTTGGCGAACGACGTCCAGACCTCGGTGATGTTCTGGTAGGTCAGGCTGGAGCCGGGGGAGTTGTACTCCATGAGCATGCCGGGGATGCCGTACAGGCGGGCGGCATCGCCGTTGTTGTACTCGCGGGCGGTGAGCATCTGCGCGCCGTGCTCGTTGATCGGGTGGTCCTTGACCTCCAAGTCGCCCGTGGTGACCTGGACCATGTTCGCCTCGCGTGCCGTCCACTGGTCCAGCAGCGCCTCGGACTCGTTCTCGTCGAGGTCCATCCCGGTATGCAGCTCGGTGGTCGGACGCCCGCCCTGCGCGTAGAACCGTGCCGCCCATTCCTGCGCCTCGACGGCCACGGACGCCGCCGCGCCGGCCATCTGCAAGGGCCCCATGCCGCGGAGCGCACCCGGCTCCTTGAGGTAGGTGATGTGGACGAACTGGCCGTCAGGGGTGGCGGGCGAGTAGCGGGTGGACGTGATGTTGCCCCAGGTGTAGATCGGGCGCAGCCGGTTGCGCGTGTTCTCCTCGACGTTGAGCTCGTTGAGCGGCACCAGCATCAGCGCCGCCGCGGTGCCATCGGGGTCGCGCTTGGCGATCCAGAGCACCGTCTCGCCACGGCTCGCCATCTGGTAGGCCATGTCGCGGTAGGCATCGCGCGGCGTGGTGTACGGGTCCGGGCGGGCGATCACTTGCGGCGTCGGGTCCAGGAGTGCGCCATTGCGGAACGCCTGCATCGGCAGGGACCCGACGGTGTTGCTGATGAGCGTCACGGCCCGCTGGATCGACGGCACGCCCATCGCCTGCGCGACGGACGGCAGGCGGTAGGCCGGCCCCTTCTTGTGCAGCCTCGCGAGCTGCTCCTCCATCGATGGGAAGACCTCGAAGTCGTAGGCACCGCGGGTCTGCACGGGCTGCATCGGCTGGAGGGACAGGAAGTCGGCGATCCGTGACAGGGCGCTCATCGGGCATACACCTTCGGGACGGGGGGCCGGGGCCCGGATGCGAGCCATACGGCCCGGATGGCTGCGAGGACGGCGGTGATCGGTCGGTCGTCACGGGCCCGGACGGCCTCGAACGAACCGCGCTCGTCGTTCTGCTTGCGGGCGGTGAACGTCAGGTCATCCGTCACGGCATCGACGTCCTGCCAGCGGAGGCGGGTCCCTTCGATGGCGTTGACGAACTGCGGCGCGGCCTGTCCCGACTTGTTGCCGCCCACGGGCTCCGCGCCGAGGACGTGCTTCGCCACGCCCTGATCGGTGAGCGGGTCGAACCCCACCTTCCTCGCCCCGTGCTTCGCCTGGAGCGCCTTGACCTCCCTGCCGAACTCGTCCGCGCTCATGGCCGTGCCACGCCCGTCGATGAGGAGGCGCAGCCCGATCTGGTCGCCCATCGGCCACGCCGCAGCCAGGGCAGCCCGGCTTCCCGACGGGTCCCACGCGATGCCGAACGACGGGTGTCGGCCAGTCGGCATCGGCTCCTGGGCCTCGCAGCGCGTCCATGCGAAGGCGTCCACCATGCGTTCGCGGACGCTCGGGACCCATCGGCAGAGGTCTTCCGTCTCGAACAGGCTCATCGTGCCGGCGAGCTGGTGGCGGGTGTAGTCGCGCTCCAACGAGTCGAGGACTTGCGGGTAGTGGCCGAGCGCCGGGTTCGCGGCGTACCAGCCTTCCTTGTCCGACGCTTCGAGCTCGGGCGGAGCGGACCATTCGAGGTAGGCGAGGCTCGGGTCTTTGCCGGCGCGGTCGCGGACCGAGTTCAGGACGACGCTGTTGTCGAACCCGGCATTGGACAGGTAGACCATCTGCCCCTCAGTGGACATCCGCAGCGTCGGCTCGGCCGAGGCGATGACGTCGAAGCTGTCCATCTCGCGCAACTCGTCGATGACCACGATGTCGTTCGACCAGCCGCGGGCGCTGCCCCGTCCTGACGCGGCGATGCGGTAGGTGCCGCCGTTGGACAGGACGATCTCCTCCTGGCCCGACCCGAACCGCGGCCAGATGACCTTGCCCCGCCGCCTCGGGAACAGGTCGGGCGTCTGGGACAGCGCGTCCGCGATGACCCGGAACATCGTTCGCGGGAGCTCGCGGTTCTGCGCGATGTGCATGACCTTGAGGCCCGACTTCAACGCGCCGACGATGTACGGCTGCATCAGCGTCGTCTTGCCCTGCTGCCTCGCGACGACGATGCACACCTCCTTGTAGAGCGGACCGTCCTTGCCGCGGGCCGTCAGGAACCGGGACGCGTACTCCTGCCACGGCATCAGTGCGAGGCCCATCGCCTCGGCCTGCTCCTTGAACTTGACGGCCTCATGACGGACGGGTGTCGGTGGCGAGATCCGCGGGCGGGCAGAGCCGTGCCGCGGGCGACCGGCGTGCCTCGGGGCGAGATCAACCACGGCGGGAGTAGTCGCGGACGAGCGTGCCGCCGCCGTAGGAGAACCGGGGTCGGGGAGCGGCACCGTGCTCCAGGTTCCGACGTACGTGGCAGTGGTGGCAGACGGACCGGAGGTTGTCCAGGTCATCCGACCCGCCGGCGACTCTCGGGAGGATGTGATCCACCTCGGTGGCGTCGATGGTGCAGTCGGGAAGGCGGATCTGGCACCGCCGCGAGTCGCGGGCGAGCACCCTGACGCGGACCTTGCTCCACGTCCACCGGTCCCGTTCGATCAGCGACGACACGGTCTATGCACCCGCCCGTATCGTGCGAATATCGCAGGAAGAACGCTCGAAAGCGCCGTAAAGCGCGCTCTTGTGTATGTAGAGGGTGCGGAGCGGCATCAAGAGCACCGCACCACGCTAAAGAACGCCCCTACTTTATGCACGCGAGTAGGCAGTCTTGTACCGGACCCCTTCTCTAAAGAACGGCCCTCTGCTGTGCCCCGTTCACGCTCACCACTGGACACGTTGTGTCCTCTGCACGGGATGCGAAGCGCGAGCTCCGTCCATCGGTGCGTGCGATAGCGCGGTGCTGCCGTAGGAGGTCACGGGGTGCGCGTCTCCGCGACGTGGGTCACCGTCGAGTACACGCCTACTGCCGCAGTGGCGCAGGTGAGCCAGGCGACGAACACGGCGAACCATGCTTCGAGCGAGCCGGCCCCTGTGCTGATCCCGGAGAGGACGTACAGGACCAGGGTGATGACGAAGGCCATCAGCGCACCCGACACCTTCGCGTTGAGGGGCGGGAACACGGACTTGAGCAGGGCCACGATGCCGGTGGTGAGCGCAGCCGCAGCGGCGATGCCCGCCACCTCGAGCAGCGATGCGAGTGTCAGCGTCATCCTTCCTCCTTGTGCGCGAAGTCCGCGCTGACCAGCCATCCGTTGCGCGGCCTGTTGAGCAGGATCAGGCGCACCAGTGCCCGGTCCGGCTGGCCGAGTCCCTGGTACACCTTCGGGGCCGTGCAAGGGACGTTCATCCCCTCGGTCTGGCGCATGGTCGCGCCGATGATCCGGCCCTTGGTGTCGAGGTGGAACTGCCGGAATCCCCGCACCGTGGCGGGCGGGTTCGGCCGGCACGTCCACTTCCAGACCGAGGACGGGGCCGGGACCGGGTTGAGGAACGCGCCGAACTGGATCGTGGGGCGCAGCTTCTCGGCGTACTTCCGCAGGACGGTCCCTCGCTCCCACCGCCCGGTCGGACAGATGGGGTCGTCGATCCACCACCAGGTGACCCGGTTCTCCACCTTGGAGCGAGGCCAGATACCGACGCAGTGGTCGCCGTCGAACGCACCCGAGCACGTCGCGTTGCCGAACTGGTCGCTATCGCCCTGGAGCGCGACGTAGTGGCCGCTCTTGAGCTGACTGATGAGCGCCGTCCAGCCCTTGCCACCGTGGTCTACGAACCCGACGCCGTACCGGCCCATGGCCTTCGCGAGGTCCGCGAGGCTCCACCCGGGCGTCTGCGGGTTCGTCTCCTCGGTCCGCTTGACGAGGGCGTGGATCTGGTCCGGCGTCGGGTCGTGCCGGCCGCCGGTCGTGGCGTAGATGCCGTTCGCGCCCGAGGTCCACGTACAGCCTGACTGGCGCGTGATCGCGGAGCAGCCGGGGTCGTACTGCGACTGGTGGTTCAGCGTCACTGCTCGTCACCCAGGCGGTTGGTCAGGTACAGCCCGAGCCAGACGACCGGGATCAGCAGGAACGCGAACAGGGAGAGCCGGAACAGGGCGCGGGCCAGGTCGTTGGCGAACAGCGCCCAGCCGGAGTCGGTGTTGAACACGAGGACGACGCACACGGTCCCGAACGCCGACAGGACGACCGCGATGATGGCCCGCTCGACCAGGGCGCCGATGCGCGGCGGCTGCCGTGCGGCGCGGACGAGCAGGAACGTCGAGGCCCATGACGCAACCGTCAGGGCGATCAACGCGATGGACAGCCAGTTCAACGGTCAAGACCGTTGCCGTAGGCGCGGTAGGCCGACCGAATGCGCTCTGCGCCCCTCGAGTGCGACAACTCGATCCGACGCTCCACCTCCTGCCGGATCGCGATGGAGCGCTCGTGGATGTACCGGGTGCGCTCGTCGTGGCGAGCCTCGGCCGCCCGGTCGTACCAGGGGAGCAGGTCCTCGATGACACGCCGGACCCTAGTCGGGATCATGGATGGACGCCGGCTGCTCGGCCGGACGCTTGCGGACGGGCCGTTCACCGGTCACGGCCCTCGCCAGCTTCTCGAGGGCCTCGCCGTTGCGGACTGCCTGGATCTCGGCGGTGATCCGCGACTGGCGCTCCTGCCGGTAGACCCACCCGGGCACCCACCATTGGCGGTACAAGCCAACGGCCGCGACGATGACGAAGAGCAGGAAGAGTGCGAACCCACCGAGGTCCGCAAGCGACTGAGCGAACTCGGGTGACAGCACTCACGGGGCCCGTCGGAAGGAGGGTCTACCGACGGACCCCGAGGTTCGCCCGCCGCACATCACGGCTCTCAATGATGGGGCGCGACAACGATCGTGACAACGAGCGGGCGGTGTCTGTGGGGGTCTGTGGGGGTCTGCGCGTGCCTACCGGGCACTTGCCCGAATGGACCGCGCCAGCGAGGCGTTAAGTGCACGTTGACTGGGATCGTGCGCCGAAGGGCCGATCGACAACGATCGCGCCCACGATCTAGCCCGTCAACGCCCTCCCGAGGCCGTCCGCCGCCACCCTGTCCTGCACCTCCGATGCACCCGCGTAGCCGCGCTGCGTGCCCTTCGTCTCATGCCCGGCGCGGGCCATGCGGATGTCCTCGGGCGTGCCGAGGTCGTGGAGGAACCGGAGGTTGCTGTGGCGGAGGTCGTGGACCCGACGCGGCTCCAGCCCAGCCCGCTCGCATGCCGCCTGGAACTCCCGCAGCACGTCCCGGAGGTGGTACGGGTTGCCCGACGGGGTGACGAACACGAGCCCGTGGTATGGCCAATCGGGGGTGCGCTCGCTCGCCATCCTGCGGCGGTGGGCCTCGAGCGCCGCCACGGTGCCGTGGTCGATGGCGATGCGATCCACGGCCCGCTCTACCTTCGGGGGTGCCGTGACCCACTCGCCGTCCATGCGGAGGAGCTGCGCGCGGATCTCCACCCAGCCCGGACCCACGGCGTCCCACGCCAGCCCGCGCAGCTCGCCCGAGCGCATCCCCGTGACCAGGGCGAGGCGCCACATCGGGCCGAGCCTGTCCCCTGCCGTGACCTCGATGAGCCGGCGGGCCTCGTCCAGCGTCAGGGGCTTCGCCACCCGGCTGCGCTCGCGCTCGGGGAGGTCGACGCCCGAGGCCGGGTTCCACGCGAGGATCCGCTTCTTGACCGCGCGGGTGAGTGCGATGTTCAGGACGCTGTGGTAGTAGCGGGCCGACGCTGCGTCGAGGTCGTCGAACCAGTCCTGGACGTGCTGCGCCCGCAGGGCTACGAGCTTGCGCCCGGCGAGGGGCTCCATCTTCGCCACGGCGTACGAGTAGGCGCGCAGCGTGTTGTCACGTACCCGCCTCCCCTTCCGGAGCCCCGCGATCCACGAAGCGAGGTACTCCCCGACCGTCTGCCGGGTGGGGTCGAGGTCGAGTTCGCGCGCCTCGACGAGCTGCTTGCGGATTCGCTCGGCCTCCTTCGGGCTGGCCGCTCGTCGGTACACCCGCCGGCCGTCGGCCATGGTCACCGCCACCCGCCACCGCTTCTGTCCGGTCGGGGTCGGCTTGTCGGGGACGATCGAGCCCGTGCCCTTCGGTCGCGCCATCGGCGGCATTATGGACTCCCGTCAACCAGCGTTCGACCGACCAGCGAGCGAGCAGGCCCCGCTCCACCTTGACCAGCGTCCGGTCGGACACGCGGCGCTTCACGGTCTCGACGGACACTCGGCCGAGGTCCGCCGCCTCGGCGTAGGTCAGGGGCCGGATGTCGTCGTCGGTCACCGGTCGGTGCTCGGCGGCGTGACCGTCACGCCCTCCACCCGGACCCGGACGACCCCGGCCATCAGCGGCGCCAGCCGGGCGAACGCATCGTCGGAGAGGTCCACCAGGCGCTCGCGGTTCTCGCCGCGGTAGCACTGGCACCAGTCGGTCAGCCGGACGACCACGCAGTCGCCGGCGCAGACCCGGACGCGGGTCCCACGCCAGCCCGGACCGAGGCTCCGGCGGAGCTCCGGGCCCGCCGCGGCGATGAGCCCGGCCGCCGGGTACCAGGAGGCCCGGCCGCTTAGGGGCCCCGGGCTCTGCGCTGCATCGGTCCCGCTCGACGGACGGGGAGCCACTCCACCAAGAGCTTGCTCCAGGCGGGACCCGTCGGCGGGGATGACCAACAGCGCAGAGCTCGGGGCCCCTGGGAGGACGAACGGGGCGGCCGTCACCTCCACGAACCAGATCCATGTTCCGAAGAGGATCGCCTGGAGGAGGCGGATCACTGCCGACGGCTCTGACGGCCACGGACGAAGCACACCGAGCACGGGCAGGACCGCCGATGGCCCTTCGGGACGACGGGCAGCGGGCGGAACCGGGCGAGGTAGCGATCGGCCCGACTCAGGCTGGCGAACTGGAGCGCCCACAGGACGAGCACGGCCCGGCTGGGCGCGCCGACCCGCTCCTGGGCGGCGCGGATGTAGTGCGTCACGGATGGCCGCCCGATGCCCAGCAGCCTCGCGATGACCGCCGTGGAGCGGCCGTCCACGAGGTATGCAAGCACCTGTGCCTGGCGCGGCGTCAGGTCCGCCGGCGTCACTCGGGGCAGGACCGGCGAGACAGTGTGAGCGACCACTGACTGTCGCCCCTCGATGGGGTCCGGTCCTGCCCCGAGGGGCGTCACCGCGTCACCGCCCACGCCACCACGGCCCAGAACAGGGCTGCGAACGGGAGGGCTACCAGGCAGCCGCGCCAGAAGCGGAGCGGGTCGTCAGGCATCGGGCTGCTCCGCGTAGGCGCGGGCGATCACCGCTTCCTCCCGGTCGCGCGGTCCTTCGCGATCTGCCACTCGGTGCGGCACCTACGGCAGCTCCGGTAGCCGCGACGGTCCACGCGGACGTTGTCGCCCGACAGCGGGTGCCCCTTGACGCAGTGGGTCTGGCGGGCGCGGCGGGCGGTTGGGCCTTCGCCCCGGAGCACGTTCTCGCGGTTGGTCACGAGGTCCAGGTGAGTCGGGTTTACGCAGGCCCGGTTTCGACACAGGTGGTCGAGCTGCATCTCATTCGGGATGCGTCCGTAGTGGAGCCGCCACGCGACGCGGTGCGCCCGCAGGCGGTCTGGGCCGATGCTGAACACGCCGTAGCCGTCCGCGTTGATCTGCCCACGCCACTCCCAACAGGCGCTATCGAGCCGGTGTACGTAGCCGCCGACTTGGACGCGCTCCCAGAACCGGAGCGGCATCGGCAGGGCGGTGTGCTGGTTCACGCCTCGTCCTCCACGTCCAGCGGCTCCGGGGCGGGGACGGGCTGGGAGGCGAGGTGGCGATCCGCCATGAGGCGCGCCGCCTCCGTTGCCAGGTCAACCGCCTTCGCCCACCCGGCCATCGCCTCATCGAACGCCTCGCGACACGAGGCATGGCTGGGCGGGATCACGTCGAGATCGACCGAGGCGAGGAACCGACGCATGGCCTCTGCCGTGCCCTCGTCCCGGTCTCCGGAGGGAGGCTGGGAGGTGCTCATGACTCGCCCGCCGCAGCAGCTCTACGGAGGATGTCGTGGACGCTCGACGGCATCCCGGCCCGCTTCTCGGCCTCACGCTTCTGGCGAGGTGCGGTTCCGTTCGCTCGAGGGTTGGTTCCGAGTGCCCTCGGGTTCGTCCCGTCGATCCTTCGCCCCTCGAGAGGGGGAGGGGTAGTAGTTGGTTTGGTATGGTCTGGTTTGGTAGGCATTGCGATCGCATTGCCCTCCGCATTGCGTTCGCTCTGCCATCGCACTGCGGCACCTCGTGCGCCCGCATTGCTAAGGCGATTGCGGAGCGCATCGAGTCCGCGGATCGTGTAGGCGCCGTCGGCGGTCAGGACGAGCCCCTCCTCGACCAGGCGCGCCAGCACCCGGCGCGGTACGGCGCGGGGGATCGGGGGGTGCATCGGCCACGACGCATCGGCCACGTCCAGCAGCCGCGTCCACCACGCAAGGAGGTGGTCGTCGGCGTAGACGGCCGGGAACTCCAGCTGGAACCGGTGGTACAGGCGGGCATACCGCTCGCTCATCGAGGCACCAGCCGTCCCCGCGGATGCCGCTGGACCGGACGCACCCGTCGGACCCGGGACACGTCACCGGAGCCGTCGCGGGCCGTGGGGTCGAACGCCGTCCGCGGGGACCACGTCGTGAGATCGGACCAGGCGCGGTGCAGGGGGGTCGCGTTGTGCTCCCTGACGCCCGGGACCGGGTCATCGAGGAGGGCGGTCACGGTGCCGCCACAGGCGCAGGGGCGGCGGACGGCGCTCATCGGTTGCGCCGGCGGGCGTCCCACCGCTCCGGCTCGCCGAGCGCGTCGGCGATGGCCGCCATGACGGCGAACGCCATGAGGACGAACGCGCAGGCGAGGACGAACTCGATCACGACACGGCCTCCAGGTACGCGAGCAGATCGGGACGCAGGGCCTTGCCGTTCAGCGTCTTCACCCGGTGGCACTCGGCGCACAGGGCGACCAGGTTGTCGACGGTGGTGCGGGACTTCATCCCGACCCCACCGGATGCCCGGACGTGGTCCAACTCGAGCCGCGAGGTGTGCGGGCCCACCCACCCGAGGCGCTGGCCCACGCAGCCGTTGTCACGGAGGTGGACGGCGAGCCGGATGTCGGCGGGGATCTGCGTGCCACGCGACGACTTCAGCGGCGAGAAGCGACGGAGCGTCACGCGAGCACCGCGTCTAGGGCTGCATCCACGGCCGCCTGCTCGTCGGTGGAGAACAGGGGCAGCGACTCGGCCTCGGCCGGGATCGTGAAGTCGACGCCCTTGATCCGGGAGACGACGAGGCGCGCTCGCGGTCGGCGGCCCGCCTGTTCGATGCGGTAGGCCTCGCCCTCGACATCCACCGTCGACCCCAGCAGCTCCGCGATCGGCACGCCGACGAACATCGCCTCGCCGATCGGGCCAGTGCAGAGCACCTCGTGGACGGCCGAGCCGCCCTCGATGTTGAGCCGGAACCCGATCAGGTGGCCGCTCGGCGTCTGGTGGTACTCGACGTCGTTGAACTGGCCGTCACCCTTCGCCACCGTGCCCGTGTAGGCCTTGTGGCCCTGCGAGACGTACTCGGGGGCCTCCGGCTTCTCGGCGGGCTCCTGGGCCGTCCCTGCGCGGCTACGGCGGGCCTGACGGTCGGAGGTGTCGGCCTGCTCTGGGTCATCGCCCGTCGAGAGTAGGAACCCCATGAGCAGGGCGTACTTCATGGCGTTCGTCTGGGCCTTCGGGCTGTACTTGTCGCCCGCGTCCGCGCCGGTGCCGAGACTCTGGATCGTCGCCGTCTCGCCGGACTCTGCGTCCACGAGGGTCCACGTCGTTCGGACGGTGATGGTGGTCATCGTCCCGCCGCTCTTCGTCTCGTGCTCCGACTGCTCGATCAGCTCGACGGAGGACGGCAGCATCGACACCTTCCGGGTCGCGAGCGCCGTGCGGATGACGTCGGCGGCGTCGCCGACCTGGACGAACATGAAGTGCCCGTACTCACCCGGCTTCTTGAAGCTGCCGTTCTTGGGGATCCGGCCGGCCTCGCCCATGACCTCGGCGAGCTTCGCGTGGAGCCCCTTCTTCAGAACAGCGGCCGTCACGACAGGACGCTCACGATCTCGGGCGCGTCCCACTGGTTCGCAGCTGCGCGGAACGCATCGATGGGCCGGCCCACGGCGGTGGTGTTCACCACCCGCAGCGCGACCCCGGACAGCGCAGCCCGGTAGACCTTCGGGCGGTCGTACGCGATGACGGCGCGGACGCCCTGGTGATCCCAGAGCCAGCGCACGATCTCCGCGCGCTCCTCGGGGTTGAGACGGGCGCGGACGAGGGACGTGGTCGTGAGGCTCACACCAACCCTCACGACCGGCCGGCGAAGTGGTCGCCCGCGTCGGCGAGCGGCACGTCGGGGAGGTAGATGTACCGTCCCACCGACACGGACTCGGACCACTCGGCGGCTTCGTGCGCCGCGCGGATCTCGAGGACGCGCCGCTCCATGTCGCGCTGGGTGTTGATGGCCTGTCGACGGACGCGGAGCAGCTCACGCAGTGCGACGACGTTCTCGCGCTCGAGGTCGGCCCACTGGTAGACCGACCGGTTCTGGCGGTACCAGGCGCGGTCCTTCCACCGCGACCGGATGTTGGCCTCCAGTGCGAAGCCGATGTATTCCTGTCGGGCAGCGGTGGCGAGCGACATGACGAACCCTCGTGACGGCGTGACGGCGAGTTGGTGCGGCGCCCGGCCAGCCGTCACTCCGGCCGGGCGCCCTGCGCTCAGGCCGCGGGGGGACGTCCTGAGGCGGCGACCCTCCGGTCGCCAGCGGGGCGCAGGAGTACGAGCAGGGCACCGCCCGGTGCCTGCGCCCCGCTGGTCAACCTGAGGTGGTCGGAGCAGACGGCGAACTGGATCCCGGAGGCGGTCGGTGCGCGGCGGGCCCGCCGACATCCGCTGGCGTTACAGGTCACAGCCCGAGCCCGTCCTGTGACCCGGCGATCGGCGCGAACACCGGCCGCTCGCGGAGGAAGTAGCGGGCGATGCGGGCGCCCATCGGCGTCCGCTCGGACACGGACTCGATGTCGTAGCCGGCGGCCCGCAGCTCGTAAACGCGGGCCGCCAGGCGGTCACACGCGAGGGCGGTGCGGGCCTCGGCCGGGGTGGCGCCGTCAGCGCCGCGCGCCCGGAGGAACGCGAGGACGTGCGCCGTGGCGGGCTTCACCCGAGGGCCCTCGCCAACTGCTCGATGGTCGTCGCGGATCGGGACAGGAGCGAGTAGACGACGCTGCCCCCGACGACGAGCAGGAACGCGAGGAACGCGAGGGTCGTGACGAGGCCGGCGAGCGTGCTGTTCATGCGGTGACCTCTCTCCCCAGAGCTGCACCTGCCTTCGCGAGCCAGGCGGCCGACGCGGTCCGCTGCCCACACGAGTAGGCGTAGATCGTTCGGGCCGGTGTCTGGGTCGCGACGGCGAGCCATTTGATGGACCGTCCCTGTGCGAGCAGGGTGGCCTTCCAGTGGTGTGTCTGCGCTGTCGACTGTTCCATGTGCACAGCGATATTGGCACCGCGCCCATTGCGTGTCAACCCCTTTACACCGACCATCGGACCGTGCAAGATGTGCGGTCCGGAGGACGTGGTGCGCGCAAGCACCGCAAAGAGGGGTCCGACGTGCTCGCCCAGAACGAGCTCGCCCGGGCAACACGGGGTGAGGACTTCAAGCGCCTGGTTCGGGCTGCCGCCGCGCTAGTCGGGATCTACGACGACAAGGCCCTCGCGGAGGCCGTCGGGCGCCAGCGGAACACCGTCGCCGGATGGTGGAGGGGCGCGAAGCCCGAGCCCGACACGATCCAGCCCCTCGGCAGGGTTACCCGCCTGGATGCCGACGAGCTGTACCGCTACCTGTACCTGGGCGGCCCGGTGCCGCGTCTCGCGCAGCCGGGTTCGCCTGCGGATCGGGCGCTCCAAGAAGGACTGCAGCGGGGTCTGCCACCCCCGCCCGACGAAGGTCCTGAGCAGCCCGGGCCGTTGCCTCCGCAACGGCCTGGCGGAACCGATTGAGGATGGCCTCCTCGGTGGGCATCTGGGTCCCCGCGCCGTCGTCGACCCGGCGATGGTCGGCCGGCGGGCTGCTCGCCTCGAGCGGTTGAGCATCCACCCGATGGCGGCCCGTGTCATCCCCGAAGTTGTGTCAGCTTCGATGACAACGGCCCGTCGGCTGTCCACCGGGTATCCACAGTCCGGGACCTACGCGCTCGCGGTCCTGCTCGTCGCGTTCGCCTCCGCCCAGGCATCGCTCGCGACCGTCTCCCGCATGCTCACCAACATCGGGATCCACGGGACGCCGTTCTCCGACTGGCAGCACTACGCCATGTCGTGGAACCGGGTGGCCTCCGGCGGCCCGCTCTACGACCCGGCGCAGCTCGCGGGTCCATTCCACTTCCCCGACATGCTGTTCACCGGGTGGGCGTACTCGCCGCCCTCCGTGATCCTGTGGGCGCCGTTCGCCTGGTGGCCGGGCGGGTACGTCTTGTGGACGGTCGTCAACGTCGGGCTGCTGCTGACGGCCCTGTGGGCGGCGAGCTCCCGCCAGTGGCGCGCACACCGGCTGATCGCGTTCGGCGTGATCCTCCTGGTCCTCGGTCTGTACCCGCCGTTCATCGAGGCGGCGTCACTCGGCAACCCGGACCTCGCGCTCGCGGGGCTGCTCATGTGGGCGTGGCTGAGTCCGCGGTGGGCCGTCGCCGCCGGGGTGCTCGGCGGGCTGGCGAAGCTCGCTCCCGCCGCGATCCTGCTCTGGGTCAGCCGGGACGGCCGGCGGTACACCGTCGCGGGCTTCGCCATCCTTGCGGGGGTGTCGCTCCTGCTGCTGCCGCTGTCGGGGGCATGGCTGGACTTCGCGACGACGCTGCGCCTCGCGCAGGCGCCCTGCGGCGGGGAGAACGTGGCGGTGGCGTGCCTGTTCCCCGACCCGGTCGTCGGGCGGACAGTGGGCATCCTGCTCGCGGGGACGATGTCCGTGGCGTCGGCGTTCGTCCCGTCCCGCTGGTTCGGGTTCGCCCTCGCCTGTCTCGCGTACCCGGTCGCGAACCCGGATCTCCGCGGCCACACGTTCCTGCCGCTCGTCCCAGTCGTGGTCGCCGGGGCGATGGAGATCACACGCCGTCGATGGTCAGGTTGTACTGCTTGAGGTCCGCGGCGAGAAAGGTGCCGGCGTCGTCCACCG
>Ga0137457_1000076_pt1 | contig 25344 bp, 11 predicted proteins | sample EasRivERMGT630_2_FD_102321 | JGI IMG/M metagenome (GOLD analysis project Ga0137457, IMG submission 102321) | Soil microbial communities from meander-bound floodplain in the East River, Colorado, USA - East River MetaG ERMGT630_2 | ecosystem: Environmental > Terrestrial > Soil > Floodplain ...
CGCAGGACGAGCAAGCGCGGCAAGGGCGTGCTCCATCCGTTCCAGCTCCTGAGCGAAACCCCGGACTCGAAGGTGCTCGAGCTCCTCGACTACCAGTCGAAGAGCCCCGACGCCGAGCTGCTCGCGAACCTCAAGGAGATCGTCTCCAAGAAGCTGGTGGCCGGCCACCCCAACAAGGACGGTCGGACCGTCGTCCTGGGCGTCACGAAGGATGCCTGGACCACGAACGGCGACCCGGGCTTCATCCTGGTCAACGGCGAGGGCCTCGAGAAACCGCTGGTGCAGGAGATCTGGCTGGCCTGCTACGCGGAGCAACGGGAGCTGCCGCTCAGGGTCCACGTCTCCGACGGCGTGAACGAGGGCTTCCAGTACCTCTTCCTCTCGCCGGAGCGCGTGCGCATGGAACTGCCGGCCGTGCCGGCAGGCCAGACCGCGCTGTTCTCGGTCCGCACGGACAAGACGTGGGCCTTCCACGATCGACCGGGCAGCTACGGCGTCCAGATCACGACCCGGATGAAGGTCTGAGGGCCGTCGCGCCCAGCCCCGCGCGGACCGGCTTCCCCCCATGGAACGAATCGCCCCCGGCGAGTTCTGCTGGGTCGAGCTCGCCACACCGGACCGGGCGGCGTCGCTCGCGTTCTACTCCGGGCTGTTCGGCTGGAGCGCCGTGGATCAGGAGATGGCGCTCTCCGGTCGCGCGTTCACCTACTCGATCGTCCGGCTGGGCGAGCGCTACGTGGGCTCGGTGTACGAGCTGCTGGCCGAGCAACGAGAGCGCGGCGTCGCTCCGCACTGGTTGCCCTACCTCGCCGTCGCATCCGTCGACCGGGCCGTGCGGAGAGCCGAGGACCTGGGAGCAGCCTGCCTGGTCGACCCCGTCGAGATCCTCCAGGCCGGTCGCACCTCGGTCCTCGAGGATCCCACCGGTGCGAGCTTCGCCTTCTGGGAAGCCAGGAACCTGCTCGGATTCCAGGTCCGCGACGAGCCCGGATCCCCCTGCTGGTTCGAGCTCGTCACGGCGGACGGGAAGGCGGCCGCCGAGTTCTACGGCGCGCTCTTCGGCTGGACCAGCCGGCTTCCGGCGAACGGCGCGCCCGAAGCCGGCTTGCTGCTGAGGGGCGACCAACCCGTCGCCGGCGTGACGATGCTTCCGGCCGGCCGCGACCAGGCGCCGCGCTGGACGACCCACTTCGGGGTCGCGGATCGCGGCGCGAGCTGCCGGACGATCGAGAAGGCCGGCGGCACGGTCGGGTCGGCGGCGGCACTGATCCCAGGCCTCCGTCCCTCGACGGCCGTGACCGATCCGCACGGAGCGCCGTTCTCGATCGTCGAACCAACGCTGGCACCGCGCTGATCGGCGCTGGACGACGCCTCTGGTCCCACTCGCGGTGGGACCTGTTACCATCCAAGCCACACGGAGCGAGCAACCACGCGGAACGGAACGAGGAGCACATGGCCAGAGAGCTCGAACCCGGCGACCCGGCACCCGAGATCGCCCTGCCCGACCAGGACGGCAACACGCGCACGCTGGCCGAGCTGCGCGGCAAGTGGGTGCTCGTCTACTTCTACCCGCGCGACGACACGCCGGGTTGCACGATCGAGGCCTGCGGGTTGCGCGACGCGTCCAGCCGCTACACCAGGCATGGCCTGCAGGTGCTGGGCATCAGCGCCGACTCTTCCAAGAGCCACAAGAAGTTCGCCGACAAGTTCCGCCTGCCATTCACGTTGCTGGCCGACGAGGGGAAGAGCGTGATCCGCGCCTACGGCTCGTGGGGCAGGAAGAAGTTCATGGGGCGCGAGTTCGACGGCATCCTGCGGCGCTCGTTCCTGGTCGACCCGACGGGCAAGATCGCCAAGGTCTATCCCAAGGTCAGCCCCGAAGGACACGCCGACGAGGTGCTGGCCGACGTCGAAGCGTTGCAGGGAGCGACCAAAGCGCTCCCGGCCAAGGCTCCGAAGAAGACGGTCGCCGCCAAGAAGCCGGCCAAGAAGGCCCCGACCGCGGCGCGCAGCGCTCCGCGAGCCGTGCGCGGCTCGAAGCCGAAGCGCTGAGAGCCTCGATGCAACCATGCCGAAGGCATGGTTGCTCGAGGCTCGAGGGATCGTCCAGCGCGCGATCCTCGCGCGCCCTCTTCGAAGGTCCCACAGGACTCCAGGCCGAGCCGACGACGGCCTACGGGGCCTGCTCGATCGTGTGCAGCCGGTCCCCGGCCAGGCCAGTGAGCTCCTGCGTCGTTCCATCGGGCCAGTGGATCGTGACGCGCTCGGCCTGCGTGTGGCGGCCGAGACCGAAGGTGAGCGGCAGCTCGACTTGCGCGAGGTAGCTCCGGAAGGGCATGACATCCTGGCACTGCTTCTCGCCGCCGGTGGACACCTCGACGCGCGCGCCGATTGCCTCGTGGTTCGCGCCCTTGCCGTTCAGGCGCAGGCGCAGCCAGTGATTGCCGAGGGCCAGGTTGTTGCGCAGCAGCATCGGCTTGCCACCCGACTGCGTCAGGAGCAGATCGAGGTCGCCATCGCCGTCGATGTCCGCGCTCGCGCAGCCACGCCCGACGATCGGACGCATGAGGTCGCCGGCGCTCTCGGCCGCCACCTCGACGAAGGTGCGCTTGGCCGCGTTGCCGGCGTTCCAGAAGAGCTGCGCGGGCTGCTCGTAGGACTGGCTGGCCTGGAACTGCGCGATCTCGGACTCCAGGTGCCCGTTGGCCTGCAGGTAGTCCTGCCTTCCGTCGAGGTCGTAGTCGAGGAACAGCGTCCCGAACTTCAGGAACTTGCGGGTCGGCGCGCCGATGCCGACGCCGATCGCCTCGTCGGCCCAGAGATCCGCGCGGCCCTGGCTGACGTAGAACGAGCTCATCTCGTTGGCGAAGTTGCCGATTGCGTAGGCGATCGCCTCGTCGTTGCGGAACCAGGCCGCGTCGATGCCCATCGCGCCGGTCGCGCGGCCCTCGCGGTCGAAGGCCAGGCCGAGACCCATGGCGCGCTCCTCGAAGGAGCCGTCGCCCTTGTTGCGATAGAAGAAGTTCGCGACCGTGTCGTTCGCGACCATCAGGTCGAGGTCGCCGTCGAGGTCCGGATCATTGGCGCGCACGCCCAGCGCCTTGCCGATCGGGAGGCCGGTGGCCGGGTTGGCCACGTGGAACCCGGCCCGTTCGCCGGTCTCGGCGAAGCGTCCGTCGCCCTCGTTGCGGTAGAAGTAGGGCTGCACGCCCTCGAAGGTGGTCGGGGGTCCGTAGGCGCGATCCTTGCCGTTCAGCGTGAAGCCGACCTCGAGGTCGATCTCGCGCGACCAGCGCACGTAGTTGCCGACGTACAGGTCGAGGTCGCCGTCCCGGTCCGCGTCGAAGAAGCACGCGCACGTGCTCCAGGTGTCGGCCGCGCCGGCCAGGCCGACTTCGCGCTCCGCGAACCGCCCGCCGTCGTTGGCGAAGAAGTGGTCGGGTCCGACGGCCGTGAAGAACACGTCCTGATCGCCGTCCGCGTCCGCATCGGCGCAGGCCGCGCCCATTCCGTAGAAGGTCGCGTCGAGGCCGGCGCTGGCCGTGACGTTCGAGAAGCGGCCCCGGGAATCGTTGGCGTACAACGCCTGCGTCGGCCGCTCGCCCGCGCGCTTGCTGTGTGGCCAGAAGCAGCCGTTGACGAACAGGAGGTCGAAGTCGCCGTCACCGTCGTGATCGAGGAAGGCCGAGCCGCCGCCCATCGTCTCGGGCAGCAGCTTCTCGCCCTCGGCGCCGTTCTGGTGCACGAAGTCGATGCCGGAGTCGGCCGTCACGTCCACGAAGCGCACTCCCGGCGGCTGGATGTCCTGGGGAACCGTCTTGGGTGCCTCCGTCCGGGCGACCTGGGCCGGTTGGACCGTCTTCGGCCGGTTCAGCAACCAGTACGTGCCCGCGCCGGCGAGGCCGAGCACGACCAGCACCGCCAGCGACACGCGAAAGGCCCGGCCGATGACCTGGTCGTCGTGCGTGACCTCCTCGTACTCGATGCCGCCCTCGACGACGACCTTCTCCTCGGCGGGCTGGGGTGACTTCGTCTTCTGGGACATGGGCGAGGGTGGAGGGTGTGCGCGGATGATGGGGCGATCGGGTCAGCCCGTTCGTTCACGAGTCGCGACGTTGAGCCGAGGCATCACGGGCGATCCGGGCTACTGCTTGCCGCCCGTGGCCGAGCGAGCATCGGGCAGTCCGAATGCGCCCTGGCGCTGCAGGTCGTAGATCACGACGGCCTCGGCCGCCTGGTTTGCGGCCGGATCGTTGCGGCGCGCCACGTTCACCGCGCTGTCGCGGGCGTTGTCGTCGGGCTTGTACTTCTCGTGCAGGTTGCGATGGCGCTCGGCCCCTTCGGCGTCGCCGAGCTCGGGCAGGATCTGGGCCAGGTTGTAGTGCGCCGAGAGATCCTCGGGGTCGAGCTCGAGCGTGCGCTCGAAGTGCTTGCGGGAGCGCTCGAGCAGGGCCATGCGCGTCGCGCGACGCTCCTCGCCGCGCTCCTCCTTGGCGCGCTCGTACAGGGCCTGGCCGGCCTCGTCGTGCACGCGGAAGTCCTTCTCGAAGTCGAAGCCACGCTTGCGCGTCTCCTCGGTGTCGAGCGTGAGCAGCTGCTCGAAGTCGTCGATCGCCTCGTCGAGGAAGCCGTTCTGCTTGTTCACGAGGCCCGAGAACCAGAGCAGGCTCCAGGCGTTGGACGGCGTCGGGTGCGAGCCGGCGCGCCCGAGCGCGGCAGCGGCCTCGTCCAGCCGCCCCTCGCGCAGGTAGACGCGGCCCAGGTTGAGCGCGCCGTCCGCCTTGCCGAGCTCCTCGACCATGGCGAAGGCCTGCTCGGCCTGGCGCAACTCGCCGACCGTGCCGGTCACGCCGGCCTTGCGGAGGAGGCCGATGCCGTAGTCGTTCCAGCGCTCCCAGGGCTCGATCTTGCGCTCTTGCGGTGACGTGCCCGCGCCGCGGACGGGCAGCGTCAGCGCATCCCTGGCGAGCTCCATGATCGTCAGGTCGTTGCCGTCGAACTTCTCGCCCTCGAACTGACGCACGTACTTGGTGTCGAACTTGCGGTAGTTGAGCACGACGTCGATGGTCACGGGCTCGGTGACGTCGGCCGGCAGCTCGAAGGCGTAGTGGATCACATCGGCCGCGCCCGGCGGGATCTGGTGGTTGTAGAGCGGCGTGAAGATGTCCTGCGCGTTGCGCCGGTCGATGCGACGCCCCTCGCGGTCGAGCATGTAGACGTTGAGGAAGTGAGACCACGAATCGACCGCGCCGTCCGCGGCGCGGCCGCCGCTCTTGGCGATGACGCGCTCGCCGCTCTTGATCGTCAGCTCGAGCCAGGTCTCGTTGGAGTCGGCCGTGCCCTGGGTGAAGGGGTGACCCATCTTCACCGTGCGCACGACGGTGTCGAGCAGGTAGCTCTGGCCGGGCACGAGCTCGGGCAGCTTGGGGCGGAGCGGGGCGTGGAGCTCGCCCTCCAGCGTGCCGCCCTCGCGCAGCCCGAAGAGGTCGACGCGCATCACGCCCTCGTTGAACTTGCGGTGCGCCTCGTCGAACTCCGGCGGCGCGTTCGAGATCTTCGTGACGAAGGTGTTGGCCGAGGGGAACTGGTGGTCGTGGACCTTGAGCTCGCCCGAATCGTCGCGGACCTTCGCGCCGAAGTCCTCCGAGGCCATCAGGTTCATGTGGCACGCGGTGCAGTTCTCCTTGGCCTTCGGCGGGTAGTAGAAGCTCTGCGCACCGTGTCCGGAGACCCCGGAAAGGAGGAAGTCGTCGTAGTGGTTCTGGCCCCGCAGCCACTTGTACTTGTTGAGCTCCGGCGGGAGGTGGACCTTGTGGCACGCGCCGCAGAACTCGCTCGTCTTGTGCAGCGGCTTGAGGAACGTCTTCTTGTGGAACTCGGGCTTGGCCTTGACCAGCTGGCGGTTGACCCACTGCAGGAACGGGTTCTCGCTGAAGGCGAACGGGTAGTGCGAGGGCTCCTCGATCGTGTAGTCGGAGTTGCCCTTCGGACTGTTGATGTTCGTGATCGCGTGGCAGGAGGTGCAGGTGATGCCGGCGCCCGCGGTCGGGTGGTTGACGTCGTCGAAGTTCGGGTCGTCGAAGTAGCCGCTGAAGAACGGGACTACGTCGTGGCAGCCGGCGCACCAGCGGGCAGCCTGCATGTTGCCGTCGCGCTCCATCGAGACCTTGCGCGTCTCGCGCACCGAGAACAGGTAGGCCGGGTTGTTGAAGGACGAGAAGCGGTGCGCGCTGTGGTACCACTTGCCGAAGATGTCGGAGTGGCACTGCTTGCAGTACTGGTCCATCATCAGCGTCTCGGCCGGGATGAAGTTCCCGGTCGTCGTGCGCGCCAGCGACGGGAAGAAGTACTTGTCAGCGCCATCCTTCGGCCCGACGACGCCCCACTGCTTCGGATCCTTGGAGTGCAGGAACACCATCGCCACCGCGAACGCGGCTGCGACGCCCATCCAGGCGAAGCCGATCTTCCACTTGATCTTCCGCAGCCCGGCCAGGCGGTGCAGGATGAAGAGCCACACCACGGCGAGAGGCGCGGCGACGTGGATCCAGTAGAAGACCGTGCGCGCCTCGGGGCTCTTGATGCGGAGCTCCACCCCGCCGACGTCCACCCGCATCAGGAGGAGGCCGGTGACGAGCAGCGCGATCGCGGTCGAGAACAGCGCGTAGCCCGCCATGACCGCCCGGCGGTTCGGGCGGTTGTGCGTGTTGAAGATGTGGAAGACCCCGAACAGGATCACCGGCAGGGTGATCAGGAGTCCCAGGACCAGGTGGCCCAGGAACATCACCTCGTAGAAGTAGTTCTGGTAGGTCTTGCCCGTCAGGGACTCGGCGGCGGTGATGGTCGCCAGGTAGACCGAGTTCACCCCCAGCAGGGCGAACAGGCCGAAGACCGCCCACAAGAGCTTCTTCAGCCGTGAGCCGACGGCCTTGCGGTACAGCTTCTTCTCGGGCGTGGCGGGACCGGCGTCGACCATGGGCGCGATTGGCAGATACCGATTGAACGGAAAGCGTGGGGGGGACTCCGGGCCTTCTCAGGAAACCGGCGGACCGCGGTGGCGCCAGCTTATCCCCCGCCCGGGGGGCGGCGCGGGATTCCCTCGGTGGCTCTCATCGTCGGCCGAACCTTCCGGCCTGAATCACGTCGTAGAGGCTGTCCACGTCGAGCCAGTTGCCGGCCGTGTAGACCACCTGGACCTCCATTCCGCCGGCCACCAGGCGGTTCAGGAGCTGGGAGAGCGGCGGGCGGGCGTCGGGATCCTCGGACAGGATCTCTTCGGTCAGCTCGCGCACGGCGCTCTGGGAACGGGAAGCGACCTTCATCAGCCCGATCCACTCTCCGTGTCGGTCAGCGGCCGGCACGTTCGCGTCCATCCTGCGCAGCAGCACCGGCTCCGCGAAGGTGCGCCGCGAGGCGGGCGCCGAGCAGCTCACGAAGTCGGCGTCTCGTCCCAGATTTGCGCTCTCCTGCCAGTTGCTGTCGACCACCAGGCACACGTCCGCGGCATTCTCGACCAGGAGCTCGAGCGCATGCCGGCGGAAGAGCACGTCCCCGTAGCACACGTACAGCGCGCCCTCGGAAGAGTCGACCGCCTCCAGCGCCAGGGCCAGCGAGTGCAGCTCGCCGGTGGTCTCGTGGTTGTCGTTGTCGACGTAGTGGAGACCGGGCACGCTCACGGTCTCCTTGCGGTAACCGCGCACGACGTGGATGTGGTGCACGCCCGCGGCCTTGAAGGTCGCGGCGATGCGGGCGAGCAGCGGCTCGCCGTCGATGTCGATCATGGTCTTCGGCCGGTCCTGGGTGAGCTTGCCGAGCTCGACCCCGCGCGAGGCGGCGAGCACGATCACCCGATCGCTGCGCGTGGCGCGCGGCAGGAAGCGCGTCTCGGCCTCCTTCAATTCGTCCACGCCCTGCATCCGGAAGACCTCGGCGAGCGGCGCGATCTCGTTCTCGACCGCGGCAGCGGTCTCTTCGCGAGCCAGCGCGCGCGCCGTGCGCTGCATGGCCGCCAGGGACGCGCGCAGGAGATGGTTGGCCCAGATCACCATCGAGAACCCTGCCTCGCGGAACACGCCCGTCGGAGTGCGCCAGTACTTGGTCGGGACGATGATCACGGGCGCGCGGTCGCCCCATTCGCTGCGGAAGGCCAGCACCTCGTCGGCCGTCGCCTGGGCGGAGTGGATCAGGATCGCGTCGGCGCCCGCCTCGACGTACGCATCCGCTCGCCGCAGCGCTTCACCCAGGCCCCAGCCGGCGATCAACGCCTCGGTGCGCGCGACCAGCGTGAAGTGATCGTCCTGCGCCGCGTCCTTGCCGGCCTTGATCTTGCCCACGAACTCGTCGATCGCAGCCAGCGGCTGGACCTCGCCCTCGAGGAAGCTGTTGGCCTTCGGGAAGAGCTTGTCCTCGATGCAGAGCGCCGCGACGCCACGCTGCTCGAGCTTCCTCACCAGCCGGCGCACGTTGTTGAAGTTGCCGTAGCCGGTGTCGCCGTCGAGCAGGATCGGCACCGTGGTCGCGTCGGCCATGAACTCGAGCATCTCGAGGACCTGGGTCCAGGAGGCCTCGTTGTTGTCGCGCACGCCGTACTGCGCCGCCAGGCACAGGCCGCTGGCCCAGACTCCGTGGAAGCCCGCTTCCTCGGCCACCCGGGCCGACAGACCGTTGTGAACCTCGAGCAGGAACTCGAGCTGGGGCGAATGAAGGAGCTCCCGGAAGCGGGTCGTCTTGCGCACGGTGCGGAGCAGGTTCTAACCAGTCCTCGGGCAGCGCGCGAGGCGCCTGGATCGGGCATGGATCCGGCGCCGCGACCAGCTTCGCCCATCGGGCGTCGTCGTGGCCCGCCAATTGCCCTTGATCCTCACCCTCTTGGGGGGCCCGCAAACCCCCAAATCTTGTGACCCTGAGAAGGCCCCTGGCTGCAAACCCCAGGGGCCTTCTCCCTTGATGGGGAGGCGTGGTTGGCGGGCGTGAAAGGCCAGAGGAAATCGCTCCAAACCCTGGATCTGGTGTCTTGGTCCGGGAATCGCCGGCTTCGAGCCCTCTTCTCGAGGGCGACTTCTCGGAGCCGCGGACGTAGGCCCCGTTCTCGTCCGGCCGGATCGGGAGCCAGCACGAGGGCTCCACGCCCGGCGCACTGTCGTAGAAGGTCGTAGAAGGTCGTAGAAGAGCGGGAGCTCGTCGCCCGCGCGCGTCGACCGGCAGCGTCCGACCACGCGCCCCATCGCGGAACGCGAGCGGGTGTTCCCGCGACAGGTCCTCCGCGCTGGACTCGTCCCGCACCAGGCTGCGGGCGAGTCTCCGCACGCTGCGACCATGGGCGGGCTGCTCCTCCCGCAGCGAACCGACGGTGTCGTGAGCCATGCCAGGGAAGAGGATCCCTCGCCTGGCGAGAGTGATGGTGAAGAAACGGGAACGCCAGCTACCTGCGTCCACGCTCGAGCCAGGGCGTACTCAGGGCGGCCACCAGGGCCGCGGCGAAGAGCAGCGCGACGACGAGGCCGAGGTCGGTCACGGTGAGGTGCGCGAGGATCGTCATGGGCGCGCGAAGGTAGGGAAGCCACTGGACACGGACAAGCGCCGCGAGCGCGGGAGTCGCCCGCGGCCCGCGGGGCCGACACAATGCGCGGCTCGTGAGCCCGGAGCCCGAGCTTTCCCTGCGCCGCATCCTGGCCCTGTGGTGGCCACTGGCGGCGAGCTGGCTCCTGATGGGCGGCGAGCTGCCGCTCTTCACGGCCTGCGTCGCACGCATGCCCGACCCCGAGGTCAACCTGGCGGCTTACGGCTCGCTGGTCTTCCCGATCGCGCTCGTGATCGAGGCGCCGATCATGATGCTGCTCGCGGCCGCGACGGCGCTGGCGAGCGATCGCGAGTCGTGGGGCCGCGTGCGCCGCTTCATGCACAAGGCGAGCGCGTGCCTCACGGCGTTGCACGTCGCGATCGCCTTCACGCCGCTCTTCGACTGGCTGGCCGGGAGCGTGTTCGGGGTCCCGGCCGTGGTGGTCGAGCCCGCACGCCTCGGCCTGCAGATCATGACGCCCTGGACCTGGTCGATCGCCTACCGCCGCACGCACCAGGGGGTCCTCATCCGCTTCGAGCGGAGCCGTCCGGTGATGATCGGCACGTGCCTGCGCCTGGCGGCGAACGCGAGCGTCTACCTGCTCGGCTTCGCGCTGCTGCGTCACGGCGTGGGGCTGCCGGGCATCGCCATCGGTGCCGCGGCCGTCGCCACCGGCGTGCTCAGCGAGGCGGCTTTCATCGGCTGGTGCACGCGCACGCTCCTCTCCGAGCGCCCGCTGCCCACGAGTCCAGCGGCGGCCGCGCTCACGCGCGCGGCCTTCCTGCGTTTCTACGTGCCGCTCGCGCTCACACCCCTGATCGCGCTCTTGACCCAGCCGATCGGCGCCGCGGCCATGGCGCACATGCGTGACCCGCTGCTGTCGCTGGCTGCCTGGCCCGGGCTGCACGGCCTGCTCTTCCTCGTGCGCACGGGCGGCTTCGCCTACAACGAGGTCGTGCTCTCGCTCCTCGGCGCCCCCGGTGCGGCGCGCGCGCTGCGGCGCTTCGGGCTCCAGCTCGGAGCGCTCTCGAGCGCACTCCTGCTGGTGCTGGCGGCGACGCCGCTCTCCTCCCTGTGGTTCGACGGCGTCATGGGCCTCTCGCGCGAGGTCGGCGAGGTCGCGGTCGGGGCGGCGCTCTTCGGCGTGCTGTGGCCGTTCTCGCAGGCCGTGCAGAGCTGGCTGCAGGGCTCGCTCACGCACCAGCGGCGCACGCGCCACGTGACCGAGGCGATGCTCGTGTTCTTCGCGACCGTCGTCGCGCTGTTCGCGCTCGGAGTGCGCGCCTGGCCGGGGGCGGGAGCGCACTGTGCGGTGCTGACGATCACGCTGGGCAGCCTCGCCCAGACGGCCTGGCTCGGCTGGCGCTTCCGGATGGCGCCCACGGGCGGGATCAGTGTCCCGTCAGGCTCGTCCGCTCGAAGCCCGTGAGCCGCGGCGCGCGCCCGCTCAGCTCCCGCGCCGGCTGGCGAGCGGCCGCGGGAACAGGCCGTGTCCCAGGGGGCAGCGCGCGTCTGCTCGCGCCCTACTCGCGGCCTTCGTCCCAGTCCTTCAGACGCTGGTAGATCTTGGCGCGCGAGATGCCCAGCATCTCCGCCGCGCGGCGCTTGTCGCCGCCGGTCTTCTCCAGAGCCGCGTGGATGGCGCGCTTCTCGAGCTCGGAGATCGGCAGGATCTCCTTCACGTGCAAATCTCCGCCGAAGGCCGCCGGTCGGCTGATGAGCGCGGGATCGTCGAGGTCGCCCTCGGAAAGGATGAGCAGGCGCGCGATCTCGTTGCGCAGCTCGCGCACGTTCCCGGGCCAGGTGCGACGCGCCAGGGCCGCCAGCATGCGCTTCGACACGCGCCGGCGGGGCCTGCCGTTCTGCTCCTCCAGGCGCAGGAAGTGCTCGACCAGGAGCTCGATGTCCTCCGCGCGCTCGGCCAGGGCAGGCATGCGCAGCTGTAGCCCGGCCACGCGGTAGAAGAGATCCTGTCGGAAGCGGCCCTCGCGCACCTCGCGCTCGAGCTCGCGGTTGGTGGACACGATGAGACGGAAGTCGACCCTGTGCGGGGTGTCGTCGCCCAGGCGCCGCACCTCGCTCGTCTCCAGCACGCGCAGGAACTTGGCCTGCAGGTCGAGCGGCAGCTCTCCGATCTCGTCCAGGAACAGGGTCCCGCCCGCGGCCTGCTCGAACAGTCCCGCGCGGTTGCGGTCGGCGCCGGTGAAGGCGCCCTTGCGGTACCCGAACAGCTCGGACTCGATCAAGGAGGCCGGCAGCGCGGCGCAGTTCTCCGACACGAAGGGCGCACGGCGGCGCTGCGACTGCTCGTGCAGCGAACGCGCGGCGAGCTCCTTGCCCGTCCCGCTCTCGCCCACGATCAGCACGGTGAGGTCGCTGGGCGCGGCGCGCGCGATCAGCTCGTGCACCTTGCGCATGGCTCGCGACTGGCCGACCAGCGTTCCCGGCTCGGGCGTGCCGGCCTCGCGCAGCGCACGCCGCGCGTTCTGGAGGTCGACCTCCTTCTCGACCACGCGGCGCTCCAGCTCGCGGTTGAGCGCGCGGATCTCCTCCAGGCGCTTGACCTGGAGGATCGCCAGGGCCGCCTGGTCGGCCAGGAGTCGGCACAGGCGCTCGACGCGGTCGTCGAAGGCGCCCTTGCGCAGGCGGTGGTCGACGTAGATCGCCCCGCGCAGGTCGCGCGTGATCTCGAACGGCACGCACAGGATCGAGCGTAGCTCGAGCGAGACGACCGATGTCTGGTGCCCGAGCAGCGGGTCGTCGACCGCGTTGCTGACGCGCACGGGTTTCATCTTCGATAGCGCGTCGCGCACGACCGAGCCCGAGACCTCGAACTCGGGCTGCGCGATGTCGCCGCGGCACGAGTCGAGGGCAGTGTCGAAGCGCAGCTCGCCGTGCTCCTCGAGCACCAGGAAGCCGCGCTCGGCGCCGGTGACGCCCAGGGCGTGTTCGACGATCAGGCCGAGCAGGGTGTCCAGGTCGGGTTGCTGCACGAGCTGGCGGTTGATCTCCAACAGGGAAACGATCTCCATCTCCAGATCCTCTCGGTTGACCAGCGTGTCGGAACGTGGCGTGAAGTCGCCCGGCCAGGGGTCGGGCTCACCGAGCAGCGCGCGCCGCAGCACGGTCTGCTCGGCTTCGGACAATCCGGCGGCGCAGAGCTCGAAGGCGCTCTCGGCGCGGCGCGTGTACGCGCGCGAGCGCTCGACCGACTCGCAGCGCGCGGCCAGGGCGATGAAGAGCCGCGTGGCTCGGTCGTCACGGCCGCGGCGGAGCAACTCCTCGGCGAGGAGCTCGACGTCCTCCTCCGTGAAACGCTCGCAGCGCAGACGGTCGAACAGTCTCTCGTCCAGACCGCTCAGCGTCTCACCCTCCTCGGGCGGTGTCGTGCCACCGTCGATGCGCGTGGCGAGCGACAGGGCCTCGCGCGCGAGGCGCGGCTGCATGAGCGATCGAGCCAGGGCTTCGGCGCGACCGGCGAGCTCCTGGGCGGCTCCGCGCTCGTCGCGCAGCCACTCGATGCGCGAGCGGGCCAGGAGGATGCGCGGGTCGATCCCGTCCTGGTCGATGGCGACCGCGTCCGCCCTCGAGAAATCCCCGAGGCGCGCGCGCATCTCGGCAGCCTTGGCGAAGAGCAGCGGTGCATAGCGGCGCTTCTGGGCGCCGGTCATGCTCTCGGCCGTGCTCTCCAGGGTCTCGATCGAGGCGCGTGCGTGCCCGCGCTCGAACTGCAAGAGTCCGAGCAGTCCGCGCACCGTGGTGGAGCCCTCGCGATCGTCCAGGCGCTCGCGGATCTCCATGGCCGAGACGAGCAGGGGCTCGGCCGCGACCAGCTCCCCGAGCTCACGCAAGAGGCCGCCCAGGTTCGTGCGCGCGTGCGCCAGACCCGCGATGAGCCCGGCCTGGTCGTTCAGCTCCGCCGCTCGCTCCAGCTCCTGGCGCGCTTGCTCGAGCGAGCCCGAGCCGCGCTCCACGATGGCTCGGGAGATGCGCAAGGCCGCCTCGAGCGAGACGTCGGCGGCCTGGGTCGCCTCGTCGACCAGGCGCTGCAGCGTCGAGCGAGCCTCGTCCACACGGCCGAGGCGATAGGCGCTCATGGCGCCGATCGACTCGAGGTAGATGCGTCGGCGCGCATCGAACTCGCCCGCACGCTCGAGGCCGGCCGGGTCGAGCTGTGCGAGCGCGACACAGGTTTCCTCGTCCTTGCCCAGCGTGTGCAGGACGTGGATGCGGCCGATGGCGGCTTCGACGCGCACGGCCGGATCGAGCTCGATGGCGCGATCGAAGTGCGCCAGCGACTGCTCGGTCTCGTGGCGCAGGCGCGCCACCTCGGCGCGCACGAGCTCGACCCATGCGACGAGATGGGGCGTCGAGGTCGCGGCCAGACCCTCGACCTCGCGCAGGGCCGGTTCGGTCTGGCCGATCGAGCACCAGGCGCGCGCGCGCTCGATGACCAGCTCCGGGGCCGTGTGCGCGAGGTCCACGCCGATCAGCGCGCAGACCGCGCGCGCGTGATCGATGAGCTCCAGGGCGAGCTCGGCCCGCCCGCGCTCGCGCAACCCGGCTAGGGCCGCGACCAGCGTGCGCGCGCTGTGCTCGCCGGGCGAGGCGCAGAAGCGGTGCAAGGCCACGCGAGCCGCGGCGCGCTCGCGGTTCCCCGCCGGAGCCATGCGCTCGATCAGGTGCGCTTGCCGCGCGTGCGCGGCGCGCAACGCGTCGACGCCCAGGACGGGTCGGTCCAGGGCGCGCAGGAGCCGCGTTTCACCGGCGCGCTCGCTGCCCTCGATCCAGCCGTTGCGCCGCAGCCGCAGGCAGGCCGCGCCGAAGGCTCGCGCGTCGAGCTCGGAGAGCAGCGCGAGCTCGTGCGAGCTGGCCCGGCCGCCGGTGACCTGCAACGCGCACAGGACCTGCAACTCGGAAGGCGCCAGCGAGGTCAGTTCCACCTCGCCGGCCTCGCGCGCCGCCAGGGCCAGCGGATCCGGCAGCTCACCCGGACGCAGCCGGAAGCCCTGGTCCTGCGAGAGCAGCCAGCCATCGCGCTGGCCGGCTTCGAGCATCCGGTCCAGGAGCGTGGCCGAGCCGTGCGCAGCGGCCGCGAGGCGTGCTGCGAATGCGCTGCGGCGCACGGCGCTCTCGGCGGACAACGGACGCTCCAGGAAACGCGCGACTGCTTCCTCGCTCACGGCCGGCACTTCGCGGGCGCGGAAGGCGGTCGAGATGGGTGCCTCTGCCGCGACGACGAACAGCCGGGGTCCGCCGGCGGCGCGCTTGCGGCGCTCCAGCGCGCAGGCGCGCTCCAGACTCTCGATCGCGCGTCGCTTCCAGGCATCCGTCTCGGTCACCAGGAGCGCGATCCACTCGGCTCCCTCGGTCACGAGCGCGGCGGACCATTCATCCATGGCCACGCCGTTCTCGACCGAGGCGAGCTCGGCGGTCAGATCGGCACCGCGCACGGTCTTGCCGCGCAGGGAAGCGAAGAGTCGCAGGTGCTCCCAGAACGGACGCGGATCCTCGGTGTCGGGCAGGCGAACCCACAGGCAGCTCTCCTGGGATTCGACGGCTTCCAGCCACTGCGCCACCCATGCGTCGCGACCGAATGCGACCGGCCAGTGCAGCTCCTCGATCAGCTCGCGCGGATCCAGGGCCACGCCCAGGCGCTCCGCCAGGACCCTGCCCACGGCCGTCGCGGACTTGGGCCTGCGCGTCGGATCGCGCGCGGTGAGGGAGACGATCAGATCGCGCGACCAGACCGGCAGGTCCTCGGGAGCGCTTCCGGCCGCATCCAGGTAGGAGCGGTCCGGAAAGATCGCGTAGAACTCCCTGGCGCTGCGCTTGATGCCGACCAGCAGGCGGTGCAGCATCGCCCCGAGCGCGAAGAGGTCGGAGGAGGCGGTGAGCTCCATCCCCATCAGCACCTCGGGCGCGATCGCGAACAGGGTCCCGCTCACGCCGTTCTCGGGGTGTCTGGCGCCCTGGCGTCCGGAGAGGCCGAAGTCGCACAGGATCGGACGCCCCTCGGGCGTGACGATGACGTTCTCGGGCTTGAGGTCGGCGTGGACGAAGCCCGCCCGGTGCAGATGGTCGAGCGCCGGGCACAGGCGCGCGACCATGGCTCCGATCTGATCGTTGGGCTTGCCCCTTGCCCAGCTGAGGAGGTCCTCCCCCTCCACCCAGCGGCGAGCCAGATAGCGCCCGCCCGAGGAGAGGGGGCCATAGTCGATCAGCGGCGCCACCCCGGGGTGGTCGACGGCCGACAGAACGGCCAGCTCGGCTAGCCCCTCACGTGAGTTGCTCGTCGTGTCCAGCCGCAGGGCGACCTCGTCCTCGCCACGCCGCGCGCGGAGCACCCAGACAGAGCCGCGGTGCCCGAGCACGGCGTCCTGGGAATAGCCCGCGGGGACTAGGGGTTCGCTTTCCTTCGTCGAAGTCACTTGGTCTGAATACTAGACAGAAAGTCCGGAAGAGGGACCCGGATCTGGCGGTGAGTTCTGGGTTCCGAAGATTGGTCAGGACTGGGTTTACCGGTTTCGAGGACCGAAAGACGCGGGCATAATCGCGGTCAGTTAGGAAGTCCCTTCCTGGTCCAGGACCGATCAGTCACCCGCCTGTGCGCAGCATCTGTGCCAGAGTCCATCATGAAGATCCAACTCCTGATCGCCCTCGCGTCGCTGTCCACTTTCACCAGCGGGCAGGTTTCCATGTTCGAAGGCTCCGCTGGACAGCGCGGAAACGTTCTGGTCGTGGGGCAGATCGAGATCCGGCCCACTGCGCTCCAGGGGGTCACACTCCTGCCGCTGGACTTCGTCGGCCGCACCAACCTCACGGAGCTGGTCGCGGGTCAGACCAGGCTGCGCACGGACGTACCCGGCGCCGCGCGGCTGCTCCTGCCCGGTGAGCGCGGCTCGCTCTACAAGTACCGTCGTGATGCGAGCGACGGGAGCGCGGTCTTCGGGTTCTTCCTGGTCCGTCCGAGCGGGATGGCGATCTCGCTGTTCGAGCACGGAGGCACGGGAGCCACGCTGGCTGGCGATCCATTCGCGGGCAACGTGGCCGTCTCCGCGAGCGGCCGCGCGTTCTTGGTCGCGACCAGCCGCGAGGCCGGCGGGGACCTGTGGGAGATCACCCTGACGGGCGTCGCGATCAATCGGACGCCGAACCTCGCACCCCACGATTTCGCGAAGAACGGTCTCGTCCTCCTTGCCACGTGGGGTGTAGGCGTGGCGCTCGACGGCGTCTATCGCTTCGATCGCGTGCCCGGCGGGGAGGCCATCTCGGTCAACCTGCCCATGGCTGCGAGCTGGTTCGGCCCGGATGCGGTGCGCAGCGCGGACCAATCGACGGTGGCCTTCCTGGCCGGAGACGGGCCCGCCCGAGCATTCGTGCTGACATCCCGCCGCTTTGGAGACGCGGTCCTGACATCGGACAGGCCGATGAACATCCCGAACGCGGGCTTCTTGCCGGAGGATCCCTCCGGCCCGGCCTTGGCCCTGTCCACGGACGGCTCGTGGGCCGCTTGGCGAGGCGTCGGGATCTCGAAGGAGATCTTCGTGCGCGAGACGCGTCCCAGTCAGCAGACACCCAGCCAGCACGTGACCGGACCGTCGCATTTCGGCTACACGCTCAACGACACGGGCGTGATCTCGTTCTTCGACCATGATTCGGCCGTCCTGGCTGCTGGACGGGACTTGAGCCCCGGAATCGACCGCGGCGACCTCTACCGCATCGATCTGGCCTCGGGTGGATTCACCGCCAGGAATCTCACGCTGACCTCGGGTGTCTCTCAGCCGCCGTTCGACTACGGCTCGATGAGCACGGACGACGGCTTGTTCCAGGTGCCGGGCTCTTCGACCTCGTTCGTGCTTCTCGACCGCGCGGGAGCGGGGAGGCTGCTCTGGGTGGACGTGACCGGGAGAGTGGACGAGTTCCTCGACCGAGTGGAATCCCTGGATTCGCTCGAGGTGACCGGCACCTACCTGGTGGCGGGCGTAACTCGGCCACCCGGCGTCGACGATCCTCTGGTCCATTCTCTCAACCTGGTTCAGATCCCGAGTGGAGGCCTGGGTGCGACCGTCGTGCGCTTGCCGAGCTGCTGCAACCTGTCTCGCACGGTCGGTTCGCCATCGCAGAACATCTTCACGGCTGTCCTGGGGTTGCCCACGGGCGAACGCCTCGGCCGCCTCCACGTTCCGAGCCCGAGGGGAATGTCGGTCTCGCCGTCGCTCCTCACGTTCGGTCCGACCACCGGTCTCTCGCCCGAGGGCTTGATCCTCGCGACGGTGCACGTCGTCCAGGACCGCGCAGCCTTCTCGTGGTCGGACGTCGGCACGAACCTGATCAAGCTGACCCAAGTCGAGTCGTTCCTCCTGCCCGGGCTCTGATCGCACTGTCACGCGCTCGCCGGAGCAAACGCGCCGCGGAGCCGCGGCTGACGAGAGGGGACTGCAACCACCGGGCTCGGGACGCGCTCTCGTCCGCGTCAGCGACGGTGCACGCGAGCTGGAGTCTCTGGGCGCCGGCTCCTACCTGCGGAACTCGAGCTCGTCCATCGCGCCGTAGCCGGTCATGTGGACGACCATCTTGATCCCCCTTGTCGGGCAGGAAGCCGGGCAGTCCCGGCCCGCGTTCCGCCGAGTGCCGTTCCGGACGTGCGGGTCGCGACTGCGTCTGTGAGCCCCGGCTCCCCGGGTTCAGCCGTAGCGCGGGCTACGGGCACCAGGTCAGGTCGTCGACGCCGGCGGAGCCGCCGAGGATGACATCGATCTTGACCACGGCATTCCAGTCGAAGCCAGCCTGTTCGGCCGCCGTGGCGGTCGAGAGGAACCCGGGCTGGCTGGCCAGGGTCGTCAGGTCGAGCCTGCCGTATCCCGGCGGGCCATTCTCGAGCTGGTCACCCGTCCAGTTGGCCGGAACCGTGTAGGTCCGCTTCTCGCCTTCCGAATCGACGAGCACGACCAAGGTCGTGGCGTCGCCCGCGTCGATGTCGATGAGCACGATGCTCGACGGCGAGACGGGCACGTCGAAGGCGAAGCTCAGCATGCCGCCGTCCTCGTCATCGTTGTGAGAGCAGTAGATGCCCGAGGCGGGCGGGCACTGCGACAGGTTGGCATCGTTCTGCAGGATCAGGATGTTGCCCTTGCCGACGAGCAGGTCGGGGTCCACGGCTGCCGGGCCGGTCGTGGAGTTGAGGATGGCCGCGGTGTTCTGACCCGAGGCGTGGACGTAGCTCGTGATGGTCACCGGATAGACCGTGCCCCCATCGAACTCCGTGTCCACCTTCGCGCCGTGCGGCATGGGGTTGCCCTCGTCGTCGGCCTCGAAGTCGAGCGTGACGCACTGCGGGCAATCGAACGTCGCGGCCAGGATGGAGACGTCGTCCAACGCGAAGTTCGTGAGCCTGGGTGAGCCGGTGATGATCGACTCGAAGCGCAGCGAGTGCACACCGCCGTCGGCGAAGCCGCCCAGCGGGACGGACGCGAGCTCGTAGCCGGCGCCGCCGTACAGCGGATCGTCCTCGAAGGCCTCGAACACGGTCGTGCCGTCGATCTTGACGCGCAGGAAGTCCACGCCGTTGCCCGAGGCCGCGGGGATCTCGAGGTAGAAGTCCAGCGACGAGGCACTCGAGGGGATGGTGACGGACTGCTCCAGCGAGCCCTCCTCGAACTCGTCGACGCCGCCGAACCAGGCGAAGATGCTGCCCGTGCGCGCACCCGAGCCGCCGTTCGATCCGCACAGGGAATCGCACAGCGGAGTGCCGAAGTTCGTCGAGAGCTCCGTCCAGGTGCCGGCGCCGATGCCGTCCTCGAAGCTGCCATCCGCCACGGAGTTCGTCGTGCAAGACGTGCCGTCGCCCTGGTACGTGCCGCCCTGGCTGGCGCAGTCACCGGCCGTGGTGCTCGTGCACGAGCCATCCGACAGGCAGCACGCACCGGTCGGCAGGCACAGCGGGCCGGTATCGCACGGCCCCGTGCCGAAGTCGAGCACGTCGAGCTGCACGACACCGGGCGTGGTCGCGGACGAGAACGTGCCGACCGTGATCAAGTAGGTGGCGCCGGCCTGCGAGCACCATCGCACGGCCGAATCGAAGGCGTTGAAGCCGCACGCCGCCAGCAGCGGATCGTCCGGGACGTCCTGGTCGTCGTTGCCTCCCACGCACACGAGGGCCCCGCAATCCGAGCAGAAGACGCTGATCTTGGTGTCGCTGACCAGGTTTCCGGCCGAGCAAGTCGTGGCGACCAGCTCGTTGCCCGTACCGGTCACCTTGTACCAGACGTTCTGGTAGGGGCCGCTGAACACGCCGCACGACGAGGTGATGTCGTCCGTGGCTTGCGTGAGGTCGACCACCAGCGAGGCCGGCAAGGGATCGATGGAGATCGCGCTCTCGCAGCCGTCGTTCGGGAAGGCGGCCGGGCAGGGGCACGCGATCGTGACCGTGATCTCGCCCCTGTCGAAGTCGCTGAACGAAGCGGCCTGGACGTAGTAGGTCTGGCCGATCGTCAGGCCTTCGACGCAGACCTCGGAGAGCAACCCGTTCTCGTCGTCGCTGCAGGCGAGCTCGGTGAACGCGCCCGGCGTGCCGCTGTACACGGCCAGGAGCGTGTCGAAGGCGCTGCTGTCGTTCGTGTCGACCCTGGCCGAGGTCGCGCTGGCCACGAACTTGAACCACAGGGTGCCGGAGCCCTGACCGGGGCTGCCGAAGCGGCACGAGAGGGCCGGATCGAGCGGGTCGGTGCCGGCGTTCGTGTTGTCGACCGTGAACGAGCCGCCGCAGGCGATGTCGCAGGCCTGCATGACGTCGTCGCAGGGCACGTCGCACACGCCCGGGCACTGGAGGTCGATCGTCATGCGGCCCTTGCTCTCGCCGGGGTAGGACGCGACCTGGACCAGATACTGCTGTCCGACGGTGAGACCGCGCACGCACAGCTCGGAGAGCAGGCTGCCACCGCCGATGTCGTCGTTGCAGGCGAGCTCGACCAGGCTGCCGCAGCTGCCGTCGTAGACCGCCAGCAGCGTGTCGGTGACTCCGACGCTGCTCCCCGTGGTCAGGAAGGCGCTGGTGGTCGCGGCCGTGAACTTGAACCACAGCGTGCCGTCGCCCTGCGTGGGGCCGCCGAAGGCGCACGAGAAGAGCGGGTCGGCGAAGGCGTTCGTGGCCGCGATGCTGTTGGCCTGGGTGGAGACGCCGCAGGTCAGCGTGCGCGGAGCCGAGCAGATGTCGTTCGAGGGCGCGCCGCTGCAGGACAAGAGCAGGGTGCCCGACCCCTCGTCGCCCGGTCCGAAGCCGCCAACACGCGCGATGTACTGGCGATCGGCGGTGATCGCCGTCGAAACCACGGATGTGAACCCGTTCGGAGAGCAGGTGCCCGTGTCGTCGTTGGAGGCCAGGGCGACTTCCGCTCCGCTGGTGATGTTGGCGGCGTCGAGGAGGTCGAAATCCCCGTCGCCGTCGGTGTCCGCCCGATACAGCACCAGATCCGTGTCGTAGTTCGCCGTGCCACAGGTGGAGACGGTCAGCGTGCCGTTGCAGGTCGGCGTGTAGAGGTACCAGATGTCCTCGTAGGTCTGACCGTCGTACTGAGCAGGCGGGACCGGTACGGCCGCGCCATCCGTCGTGGCGTCGATCGTCGAGAAAGCCGTCAGCCCGTCGAAGATGGGAAGCGCGTTGGCGCACGCGTCGTTGGCCGGCGCGAGGAGCCCCGCGCGCCCGCCCCCCGGTCGGCGTACGGTCTTGGGCTTCGCCTGCGGCCGCTGGGCCTTCTGGTGGATGTACTTCACCTGGCCCGTCTCGGGGTCCGCCAGGACCGAGATGTAGACCACCGGCGCCTCTTCGAGGATGACCTCGAACGAGGCGTATTTCAGGCCCTTTTTCGTGTACTCGAAGCTCAGCTTCCGACCGACGTTGGTGAATCCCCAGGTGTTGCCCGAGGTGAAGGTCGGGCTGACCCGCAGCCCCTCGGCGTCCCGCACGATGAAGAAGTCCACCGGCAGGGGGCGTCTGTCCGGCACGTAGAAACGCACGTTGGCGGACTTGTCCTGCAGCTGGGCGCCGAGCGCCGGGGCAAGGGCGACGGCCAGCGCCGCGAACAGACCTGAGCGATGCATGGTTCCTTGCCTCTTTCTGGCAGGGAAAGGGTTGGAAGCTGTAGGACCCCCCGTTTTCCGAGGGATAAACCCCGTTTTTTGGAAGATGGGGTCAACCCCTCCAGGATCTCATGGACCTGTAATAGCGTCAATCCGAGTTCCGGCATTGAGCCGCCGATCGCGCAGCGTGACGAGGGCGGCGACGCTCGGACGAACCATCTACCATGCGCGGCAGGTACGTCGTTCAACCCCCCTGGAGCCAAGGAACATGCCCGCGTCGTCCTGCGGACTCACTCTGCTCACTCTCCTCCTCTTGCCGTTGCCGGTGACTGCATCGCAGTCCGTTCGCAACGCCGCTCCTGCGCTGCGAGCTCCGATCGATCTCCAGTCGCGCGACCGCATCGCGAGGCTCGACCTCCCGCTCATCGACCTCGACTCCATCATGAAGGAGGATCTGGAACGCGAAGGACGGGCGTTGCCTCCGCGTTTCGCGATACCTCAGGAGCGCCGGATCACTCCGCAGGACTCCGGAACGTGGGAGAACCTGGACGCGGACACGTTGCTGTGGCGTCTCCGAGTGCGTTCGCCCGGAGCACGATCGCTGAACCTCGGTTTCGGTCGCTTCCGCATGACGAAGGGCAGCAGCCTGCACGTCTACTCGACGGACCTGCAGCACGTCGTGCGGCCATTCACGGCGGCGGACAACGAGGCCCACGGCGAGCTCTGGACGCCGGTCGTGCGCACGGATGACCTCTTGATCGAGCTCGTGATCCCGGCTGCGGAGCTGGACCAGCTCGTGCTCGAGCTCACCTGGATCAACCAGGGCTACCGCGGTTTCGGCCCGAACCAGCTGGCCCTGCTGTCGGGTTCCTGCAACCTCGACGTGGTCTGTCCGGAGGGCATTCCCTGGGCCCTCGAGATTCCCTCCGTGGGCGTGATCTCGACCGGCGGCTCGACCTTTTGCACCGGCTTCCTCGTGAACAACGTGCGCCAGGACCTGAAGCCCTACTTCATGACCGCGAACCACTGCGGCATCACCTCCGGCAACGCGCCCTCGCTGGTCGTCTACTGGAACTACCAGAACTCGACCTGCCGGCCGCCGGGCAGCCCCTCCAGCGGCGGCGCAGGCGATGGATCGCTGGCGCAGTTCAACACGGGTTCGTTCTTCCGGTCCACGAGCGCGGCCTCGGACTTCACGCTGGTCGAGCTCGACGACGTGATCCCGCCGAGCTTCGACGTCTCGTATGCAGGCTGGGACGCGACCGGCGCCACGGGGACTTCGGCCGTCGCCATTCACCACCCGAACACGGACGAGAAGCGCATCAGCTTCGAGGACCAGGCCACGACCACGACCAGCTATCTCTCCGATCCGGTTCCCGGGGACGGTACGCACGTGCGCGTGACCGACTGGGACATCGGGACGACGGAGCCGGGCTCGTCGGGCTCGCCGCTCTTCAACCAGGCGCACCGCGTGATCGGCCAGCTCCACGGCGGCTTCGCCTCGTGCAGCAGCCAGACGTCCGACTGGTACGGCAAGCTCGCGGTCTCCTGGAACGGCGGCGGCACGAACTCGACGCGGCTCAGGAACTGGCTCGATCCCGACAACACCGGCGCGCTGGTGAGCGACACGGTCTCGCTGGATACCCTGTGCTCGGACGCGGGCACGATCGCCCTCGACAGCGGCCGCTACGCGTGCTCGAGCAGCGCCGTCGTGACCGTGGTGGACTGCGACCTGAACACGAACGGATCCCTGGCCGAGACGGTCACCGTGAACGTGTCCTCGAGCTCGGAACCGCTGGGCGAGAGCCTCGTCCTGACCGAGACGGGCACGAGCACGAGCCGGTTCAGCGGCAGCCTCGCGCTCGCCGGTGTCGATGCGCCAGGAGCCCTGCTGGTGGGCGCGGGGGACGTCGTCACGGCGCACTACGTCGATGCGGACGACGGGCAGGGCGGGTCCAACGTAATGGTGACGGACACCGCCAGCGTCGATTGCACGCCTCCGGCCGTGCTCTCCGTCTCCTTCTCCAACGTGACCGCGACGAGCGCGCGCGTGACCGTGCTGGCCGACGAACCGATCTCGGCCGAGGCGCTGTACGGGACTGCGTGCGCCTCACCCAGCGGGTCGGCCGGGAGCGAAGGGCTCTCCACGACGGCCACGATCGATCTGACGGGACTGGTGCCCAACACGACCTACCGCGTCAAGATCCTCGCCAGCGACGAGGCCGGCAACACGACCCTGGACGACGACGGTGGCGCCTGTCACGACGTGACGACGGCGGATGCGCCCAGGTTCTTCACCGAGGAGTTCCTCGGCGACGGCGACCTGGACGCGCTGGCCCTCGTCTTCAGCCCGGCGACGCACGCGGACGCCTACGACGTATGCAGGCGCGCCGCGTCCGGCTTCCACACGAGCCCGGCGGGGGGGACGACGCTCAGCCTCACCGACGACGGCTCCGTGCTCGTCAACCTGAGCGGGGGCAAGACCGTCGAGCTCTACGGCACGGCCTACGCCAGCTTCTACGTCAACGCCAACGGCAACCTCACCTTCGGCGCGTCCGACGGGACCTACACCGAGTCCCTGGCCCAGCACTTCGCGCGGCCACGCGTCGCCGCGCTGTTCGACGATCTGAACCCCGCGGCTGGCGGATCCGTCTCTCGCAAGCAGCTCGCAGACCGCGTCGTGGTGACCTGGCAGAACGTGCCCGAGTACAACACCTCGAACCAGAACAGCTTCCAGATCGAGCTGTACTTCGACGGCCGCATCCGCACGACGTACCTGGCGATGGCGGCCACGGACGGCATCGCCGGCATCTCGCGCGGAACGGGACTGAGCCCGGCATTCGTCGAGATGGACCTCTCGAGCCTGGAGGATTGCGTTTCCTTGACCACCGTGCGAACGGCCGACCCGCCGGCCGCGGAATGAGCGCGGCCAGGCCGCACCCGAGTCCTCGCGACAAAGAGCGAGCGATCGTCGGGCGCGGTCTCCCCGGTCCATTGTGGATCGCGGGCTCCTGAAACGCAGAGGGCCGGGACTGTGCGTCCCGGCCCTCTCGAAGTCCCGCTCGCCCTCGCGGCGAGCGGGAGCCGAGGCCGATCAGGTGTCTAGTAGCAGAACACCAGCTCGTCCATCGCGCCGTAGCCCGTGTTGCTGAAGATCATCTTCACGACGTTGGCCTGCTGGAAGCCCGGCATCTCGGTGGCCGTGGCGAAGCGCGGCGTGCCGTTACCCAGTTGAGTCAGGGTCGTCGTCAAATCGAGCTGCCAGGGGCCGGCGTTGCCGTACGTACCGGTCCAGCCCGGCTCCACGGCGTAGACGCGCGTCTTGCCGTTCCCGTCGATCAGGGTCACGGTGGCACCCAGGTTCGGCGGGGGGTTGATGTCCGCCAGCAGCATGCTCTGCGGGTTGACCGGCTGCAGGAAGTCGAAGATCAAGTCGCCGCCGTGGGGGTCGTCCGTGACGGTGTCCCAGAAGCCCGGAACGGTCTGGAAGTTGTACCAGTCGTCCTGCAGCAGCAGCATGTTGCCTTGGTCAATGATCATGTCGTCGTTGATCGACGGATCGTTCGGACCGCCCGTGTCGGAGTCGAAGATCGTCGGCCCGAAGTTGGAGCCGGTGCCCGTGATCACGACCAGATTGCCGAACTCGGTGTCGATCCTCTGACCGTTGCTGAGCGGCGTCGTGAAGTCGTCCTCGGTCTCGAAATCGAGCG
>Ga0137457_1000079_pt1 | contig 25005 bp, 26 predicted proteins | sample EasRivERMGT630_2_FD_102321 | JGI IMG/M metagenome (GOLD analysis project Ga0137457, IMG submission 102321) | Soil microbial communities from meander-bound floodplain in the East River, Colorado, USA - East River MetaG ERMGT630_2 | ecosystem: Environmental > Terrestrial > Soil > Floodplain ...
AAGTGCTTAAATGAAAGAATTTCTCGGCAAAACAACACTTGTTTAAACATGGGAAAGTTACGTGTAAAGTTTGAGTTTTCAGTTGAGGTTGACGAACCAGAAACGAAATACGATACTGCGGAAGTTGTATTAGACGCACTTGAAAAAACAAAGTATTACGGATTCAGCGAGGATGATATTGTATTTGTTTATTGGAATGACGTCTATCCTGAAATAGATGAGCGCCGCTGAAACCTACGCACGCTGGGCGCTAGACTCTCCCGATACCGGGCGGCTTATTCGGCTTGCGGCTCAAAGGTTCCTTAACGATCTAAAGCGGGACGACATCTACTTTGACGAGGCAGAAGGGAGTCACATGCTGAACTTTGGGGAGCGGTATTGCTATCAGTGGGAAGGGGATTTTATGGGGTTACCGATTACCTGGGAGCCGTGGCAGTGGTTCGTCTTCCAGCAGGTGTACGGGTGGATTCGGAAGGATACGAAGGGCCGGAGGTTCGATGAGGTTTACGTTCAGGTAGCTAAGAAGAACGGGAAATCAACGATGTGCGCAGTGCTGGCCGACTTTCATTTGATCGCAGATAGGGTTAATACACCGAAGATATTCACAGCAGCAAACAACGAAGATCAGGCAAAGATTTCAGTGAACATGGCCGGTCGAATTATCGAAGCTAGCCCGGATTTGCAGGAGCTTGTTGACGATGGGACGATACGATTATTCAACTATAAGGATAGTATTACAGAGGTTGTAAACACAGAAAAGAATGGTTTCATTAAAGCGTTCTCAAAGGAAAGTGGTGACAAGAAATCGAAGACGGCAGGAGGCAAACATGGTGTTAATGCGTCGATGGGAATCGTTGATGAGTTTGGGATGTCGCAAGATCATGGGGCGTCTAAAGCCATCAAGACAAGTATGGCGTCCCGCCGTGACCGGCTTATGTTCTACATCACAACGGCTGGTTACATTATGGATGGTCCTTGCTATCAGGAACTTCGGAAGGTGGGTATACAAGTACTCGAGGGAAGCGTCACCAAAGACAATTACCTACCAATCATTTACGAAATGGACGAGGGGGACGATTGGCAGAGCGAAAAGAACTGGAAGAAATCTAATCCGAACTTAGATATATCTGTTAACCGTGACTTCCTTAGGGGGATGGTATCAGACGCTGTGACCTACGGAGGCAAGACAGAAGTAGATGTAAAGACGCTGAACTTCAATATGTGGGTGGATAGTCCAGAGGTGTTTATCTCCGGTGAAGTCTGGGATACCAACACCCACGGACTGGAAGCAGAAGGAGACTGTTACGGGGGATTAGAAGTGGGGCCTAGCGGGGAAATCTCCGCTTTTTGTTTGCTCTTTCCAGGGGACGTCGTCGGCGTTAAGATGATGTTCTTTCTTTCAGAAGATGCTTTAAAAACTCAGGACTTTTACCGGGATAATAAGCAATATATAAAAGTGGATCCGGGTAACGAGGTGGACGTTGACATCGCAGTGCATTGGATTATAGACGAAATCCAACAGTACAATATGCACTCCTTCTGTTTTCCAAATACGCAGAAAAATAATAGTATTGTTCAGGGACTTATTAAAAATGGGTACACCGGTAACCCGATTTCACAAGGTATGTCGGGGATTGCTGAAGCTACCCAGAAGTGGGAGAAACTATTACGAGCGGGGAAGATTGAACACTTCGGTAACCCTATTTTGAAATATCATAACTCCAATTGCTTGGCTATTCGAAAAGAACAGGGGACGCGGATAGAAAAGAACGGCAAAGTATTAGGAATATACGCTTGTCTCAACGCCGTCGCGCAGTGGGATAGCATATCAGCTACAGAATTAAACGATAAAATGATACTTTCCTGGTAATTTATGCAAGCAACCTACAGTCTACATACAGTCCAATGACATACGAAGAAGCCAACGACGACCTACATATACCACAGAAACCATTCAAAGTGGTAGCGGTTATTCCTGTTCACGAACGGTTGGAATTATTGCCGCTAACAATTGGTAGACTTTACAAAAAAAACAGAGTTGATACGGTCATTTGTGTGGGTGACGGGATAAAAGAAAAAGCTATTTGCATTGAATCAGGGGCGATGTGGGTGGATCATGTTAATAAACCACTGGGCAGAAAGTGGAACGCCGGGTATTTAGCGGCTAAGTCATTACATCCTGACGCTGTTTTATATACCGGAAGTTCTGATTGGATAAGTGAGGATTGGATTCATGTTATGAAACCTCACGTCCAGGCTCATCACATCGTTGGGGTTGCGGGCTGTCAATTCATAGATGTACGGGAAAGAATAAGGGCGGTTGAATGGCACGGATACACGGGGGACCGTGAGAATGAAACGATAGGCATAGGCAGAATGATTTCAGCAGAACTATTGGACCGTATACAATGGCAACCGTTCGACAATATTAAAGATAATTCAATGGACCGATGCATGAAAGAAAAGTGCGAGAAGATTGGAGTTAAAGAATACTTTGTGCGCGATGAAAGACTAAAGGCCGCAAGTATTTCCACTAATAAGTGGGTTAATAAGCATGTCTTTGAACATCACTGGTCAGGGGCTATACCATCAGAGAAAATTTTCGACAAACGATTTATCATTCAACAGTTTCCAGAGGTTAACGATTTACTCAGCGCGCTCAAATGAGAATTACACAAGCCTACGTTTCAAAGTCAGTTGCAGATTTTCCATTCCATCAGATTTATCAATTAGATGATTATAACAACACAGAAGAACCGTGTGTATTTTTTGGGTGCTATCGGTATGAAGACGTACAGCTTATCAATAACCATAGAGGGAAACGGTATATCTTTTGGACCGGTCAGGATATTTTGAATGATGCTTTTTTTATTAATGATGCAGACCACATCACAGCGCACCCAAAAGTTTACAATTTATTAATCAAACGTTTCGGGACGGCTCAACTTGTTAAACCTTCAACCTTTCTAAATGAGATAAAAGCGCAAGAGCTAGGCAAAAAGATATACGCTTATTGTCCCGGTAATATGATTTATCATGGATCGAAAGTTATTGATGAGTTAAGGCGTGCCGGTTATGAGATAACGATAGGCGACGGTCAGTGGACACAGGACCAATGGAGGAACGGAAAGGCAGACCAATTTTATAACGAAGTTGGTATAGGGTTGTGTCTCTCGGAGTTTGCTGGTGGTGGGACTTCTATTATTGAAATGGGATTACGTGGTATAAGGGTGGTAACAAATGTATTTGATTTGCCCAATTGCATAAAGTTTGCAGATGCACAGGACGTAGCTAAAAAAATAGAACGTGAGAAAAAAAGAATAGGGACAATAGATAAACTACTGGCGCTGTCAGTATGGAATGCGCTGGATCACGAATATAAATGGCTAGAATATGAATGTGTTAGTACTATCTGATAACAAACCACTACTTGACCGAGCGCGGCCTACATTTGAGCGTCGGAAGGTTAACAGGTGGACGTTTTCCAGTTCATCATACATCCATCCGAAGTTAGATTATAAGCACATCATTAAGACATATGATTTAGTCATTAGTATGCACTGTAAAACTATTTTTCCTAAAGAGCTATTTGCTCAAGTTCGGTGCATTAACATACATCCAGGATATAACCCTTTTAACCGTGGTTTGTTCTCACATATTTGGTCTATGCTTAACGGCCTTCCGGCGGGGGTGACGATTCATGAGATGGTGGGAGAAATAGACGGTGGTCCGGTCATCTGTCAGTCACAGGTAGAGATACGAAAGGACGATACTTCTGAAAGTTTATACGAAAGGATATTAGACGAAGAATTATTACTTATACATGAGCGAATTGATAAGATAATAGCCCACGATTACGAAACCTATCAACCTCCTGAAGGCAATTACAATTCATACAAGGACTTCAAACGATTGTGCGCGATAGATCCTGACAGGGTTGGAACGTTCGCAGAATTTTACGACATTATAAGGGCGTTATCACATAGCGGCTATAAAAATGCTCACCTGAATGACACCTACTTTAAAATACAGATACTATGAAGACATCCACATCTGAAATGCGCCCATTAGTTGGTGAACATTTTAAACAATGCAACACTTGTTTGTTCGATGAAACGATAGCTAAGATTTACGACGATGGGGAGTGTGAATACTGTAAACTTCAAACTCAACTTCGTGAACAAGCGCGTGAGCCGTGGGTCCATGTTCTGGACAGGATTAGAAAGAAAGGTAAAGGCAAGCAATACGACTGCTTAGTTGGTATTTCAGGAGGTGAGGATAGTTCGGTATTATTGTATCTCACTGTTAAAGTCTGGGGGCTGCGCCCGTTGGTTATTCATTTCAACAACCGTACCAACCGACCGGAAGCCAACAATAATATAAAAGTTCTGACAGAGCGATTATCAGTAAACTTCATCGAGTACTTTTTGGATAAGAACGAGTACGATAATTTAACAGACTCACTACTGAAAGCCGGTGTTCCGGATTGTGATATAGCCAATGATGTTTGTATGTCAAAAATGATGTACACAGCAGCCAAAGACAACGGCATTAAGTACATTTTAAACGGCCACAGCTTCCGGGAAGAAGGTTCCAGTCCTAAAGCATGGTCAGTAATCGACTACACTTACCTAAACTCAGTCTATAGACGGTGGAACGGGAAGGATCTTGTTAACTATCCATTGCTCACGGTATGGGATCAAATTTGGGGAGCTATAATTGGTCTAAAACAGGTCCGACCCTACCACTACGCTGACCATGGACGGGCGGAGGTGCTAAGAATTATCAAATCATGGGGATGGAAAGACTACGGCGGTAAGCATAACGAGAACATTTATACTGCTTTTATAGGCGGATACGTGCTGCCTAAAAAGTTTAACATCGACAAGCGCAGAACCTATTTAAGCGCACATATCCGTGAGGGAAAGATGAACAAGGAATTTGCCAGACAGATTTTATCCGAAGAAGCAATTTTTAACCTTGACGACCTGGGGGACAGGAAAGATCATCTACTACACCTGGTAAATTCCTCACCAATACGACCACGGGCCGACTATAAGATGACCAATTTTAAGAGATTGAAGCCTATTTTTTGGTTGTTGATGAAGTTCAAAGTGTTGCCAACGACAGCGTATGCCAAGTATTGTAAGTAGGCTTAATTTTTGTATTTTCGTGCAATGATTTCACGTAAGCTATACGTAAGACAGCCACGATCCTGCAAGGGATAAGCGGAGCCTGGGAAATACCCGGGCTTCTGCGTTTAAGGTTTTCGCCTTTTCTTAGACTTCCTAAATGAATCGTAATTGCAAGGGGGTGAAAGGTTGTGTTCCTTTTCGAACCTATCTGAAGCACGTTGGTAGGCTTCAGGATTGCTCCGAGCTTGTCTTAGCTCAGTAAAAAAATACTCATCAAGTGCCTGAATGGGAGTTTTTGCCACAGTTTTTTTAAAGATAACGCATTTTTGGAAATTCTTCCATACGACAAATGGGTAAAAATTTTCTCATTTGTTGCCAGTGGCAAAATTTCACGATTTCATTGATCGGTATATTTGGCCGGTGTCCAGAAATTACGGCGACTCATTGGCTACGATCAATGGGACGTTATTACAATCTATTTTAGGGTACGATGACTACACTGATGAACGTATAACCGTTCGCCAAGCCCTAAGAATTACCCCTGTTTACATCTCTACAATGGTAAGGGGAAATACTATTGCTTCCCTTCCGGTGAACGTCATCCGCGATGAGGGTAAAAATAAAGTTCAACTCACAGACCATCCAGCCTACTATCTTTTAAGTCAAGAGCCAAATTCATACATGACGGCGGCCAATTTCTGGAAGACGATCATGCTACACGTAGACGCGTGGGGAAATGCTTTCGCCTACATCAACAGGGATAGTCGGCAGAACCCTAAAAGCCTTGACTTATGGGATATTCAAAAGGGCGTGAAGATTTCCACTGTTAACGGGCAGCTATTTTACACCTATGAAGGACAAACCGAACCCGCGAAGGATGTTCTACACTACAGGTTCTATTCTTTTGATGGCATATGTGGTGTGTCTCCGATACTCGAAAATTCTAACACTATTGGTCAGGCTCGTAAGCTAGACCGATATCAAACGGCGGTGACGGGCGCGCGTCCTCCTGGAATCCTTTCCTATGACGGTAGGTTGACTCCGGAACAAATCGCACAGAACGAAAAAGCCTTTAAAGATTCTTCGAAAGTGGTAAAAGTACTTTCCGGGGGATGGAAATATCAGGCTATTATGACCGATCCTCAGTCGGTGGAGTTTGCACAAGCTAAACAAGCGGTTTACAGGGATGTTTACGGCATTTGGCAGATTCCGCCCACGTTCGCGCAGAACTTCGAAAGGGCTACCTATCAGAATGCAGAACAGTCAGATTTAGTCTATGCCAAACACACGATAACGCCTATCTGTAGAAATATCGAACTAGAGAACAACATGAAGCTATTCTTCGAAAAGGAGAAAGCCAACACCTATACAAAGTTCAACATGAACGGCCTTCTCAGGGGGGATCTCGCAGCCCGTCAGGCATTCTATCAGTCAATGATAAACATTGGCGCAATGACCCGGAACGAAGCAAGAGAGTTGGAAGATAACAACCCGTACGAGGGCGGAGATGTGCCACTGATTCAGGGGGCCATGATACCCGGAGACGATGAGGGTATAGAATCACTCAGAAAGAAAATGGAAACGGAAGTAATACCGTCAGCACCTATAACAAACAAATTAAATGGATACACAATCCTACAATAAAGATTACCTGGAAGGGGTGATCGACCGGGCGAAGTTTCCAAAAGACATAGAGGAAACGCGGACGGTTCAGTTTGTGATTTCAACTGAAGCAAAGGACCGCCACGGCACGAAGCTAAACATGAAGGGTTGGAATCTTGACAACTTCAACCGAAATCCAATAGTCGGCTATCAGCATAACGTCTACGGGGATAATATGTGTGTCCCTCCTAATCCTGATGACGTACTTGGTCCTGCGCGCGCGTGGATGGAAGACGGGCGTCTGATGGGTGAAGTGAAGTTTGAAACAGCAGACATTAACCCGCAGGCAGAAAAGATATTCAGAAAGGTACTTAACGGAACGCTTAAAGCTACTTCCGTTGGATTCTTGGAAACCGGAGAGGGCGAATGGGTAGAGACGAAGGATGCCAAAGGAAAGGTGATAGACAAAACATATCACTTCGCCGGCCAAGAACTACTTGAATTTTCAATTGTAAACATTCCGAGCAATCCAGAGGCTACCCGCAAGGTGGTAATGAACCACGCGCGAGCGGGTGTTCAGATGCTTAACCGTATCGGCCTGCCCGTAGCTGAAATAAGAAAAGTAGTTAATGGGATACTTGACTCACTAGAGGAAAAAGAAGAAACACCGGGGCCGGTAGAAACGCCCTTATTAAATAAAGCAAAGGAGTTTATCACAAACAGAAAAAAATGAAAAAGTTAAAAATCGCATTAGAAAATAGGGCGGAAAAAGAGAAGTCTTACGAGGCCCTGGTGAAAGCGGCAGAAGGCCGTGAACTAACCGAACTGGAACTTAGCTCTCTCTCCACAATGGAGGAAGAACTAAAGGCATTGGACAAAGAAATCGAAGCACTACAGGCTATTGAGGCAAGGTCTAAAAAGATCGCAGCTAAAGAAGCCGCCGCAGTGGGCGCGCCACAGGACAACTATTCAGAAGCTAAAGAATACTCACAGTATTCCTACGGCAAGGCGTTCCGTGATGTGTACAACAAAAAGCAAGGCAGGCTCGGATCTGTTCAAGGCTTTGAGAAAGAAATCAACGACGAGGCACACAGAGAGGCAGAATCCGCAGGCATTACCCTAACAGGAAATATCTCTATCCCTTCAAGGCTCGTCCAAATTGGACGTAATCAGCGTATTTTGACAGTGGCCGCAGAAGGAGCGGACGTTGTGCGCACTGAATACAAGCCAATGATACCCGCTTTGCAGATCGACCCGGTTATTGACAGACTCGGTATCACAAAGTATCTTGGCTTAAAGGGTGATCTTAAGATACCACGTGCTACCAACAATCTTGTACTCGTTTGGGAGACTGAAGTATCAGCAGCCGATGAGGTAACGTTGACTTTCGATGCAGTTGACTTGTCACCAAAGAGACTGTCAGGCTATCACGATGTGACGCTACAAATGCTCGCTCAGTCCAATGAAATCACTGAAAGTTATGTGATGGGCCGTATTGCTTTTGCAATCGCTCAGGCGCTCGACTTGGCGGTAATCGCTGGGCCTACGGGCGGTAACTCTCCGGTTGGTATCCTGAACTATTCAGGTGTTAACGTCATTTCTCTCGGATCTTCCGGAGGTGATATGACATACGGCGCACTTGTGGCCATGCTCACAGCACCAATGGCAGACAACGCACGTGACGGACGCGCAGGATGGTTGATTAACACAGATGGATACGCGGCATTGCTGCGCACACCAAAGACATCAGGAGGACTTGAAGGCAACTTCATCCTTCAGCCAGCCGATACCGCTTTGTTCGGTCGTCCTTTCATCGTCACCAACAGGATTCCTAACGACTTGACAGAAACAGCCACAGGTCTTTCAGGAGCGATTTATTCTCCTAACTGGTCTTCTGCAATTCTTGCTACATGGGGTGGAGCTTCGATTCTATTCGATCCTTACACTCAAGCAGGAACAGGAACAGTCCGTTTCGTGGTGAATACGTTCGCCGATGTTGATCTTGAACATCCTGAAGAGTTCGCGGTAGTGAAAGACTGGGTTACCACCACACCTGCAATTACTTAATCTTAATATATGAAGCTAATACCCAAAAAAACCTTTCTTCTACGTCAGGATGAAATAGAAGGAGGGAAAAAACGCGATGTAATCGCAAAAAAAGGCGTAGCCATTGATGTCACCGAAAAAGAAGCTGTTCGATTCTTCGGACACTTCATGCTCACCGACGCGGAAAAAAAAAGAATAGTATCGGCAGCGAGAGTGAGTCCTCAATTGAAACGTCTGGTCTGAAGCCAGAATCCTTTGTAAAAAGGGTTCATAAAAGATGATTCATTATAGCAAGGTCATATCGCCAAACTATCACGATCCGGTATGGTTATCGGAAGCGAAAGATCATTTGAACATTGAGTCAGATGATACTTCGAAAGATAACCTCATCACTCAAAAGATTGTGACCGCTTCGGCGATGTGTGAGAAATACGCCGGGTTGAGTTTTATGACACAGACCCGGCGTGTTACCCTTGACTATTTCTGTGGTGATATCATTTTGCCTTACGGACCGGTGCAATCAGTGACAGATTTTATCTACCTGGACGGTGATGATGCGGAACAGACGTTCACAGGCTACACACTTGATTTAAACAGTCAGTTAGCTAAGCTAAGAGTTACCGACACATGGCCTACGACCAATTTAACGATGAATAACGTACAGATTGATTACGTTGCGGGGGTTGATAACGCTGTAGACGTATTCCCTGAAGCTAGAGAAGCTATTTTCAGGCTGGTAGCAAAGTTATTTGAACATCGTGGAGACAGTAACGATGGAGGATTGATGACAGAGGAAATAACTGACTTACTGGATACAATTAAAGTGTACTGGTATGCAGGTTAAGCTCCTGATATTCTTAGCAGTTTGGAAACGCCCGGAGATTACAGAAATCTGTTTTGTGGGTATTAACAGGCTGCGGAAATCCGGGCTGTTTCCTATAGATGTTTTGGCTGTGATCTCAGAGGTGTCGATGACGTCACTTTGCAAGAAGTACGACATTGATTACGTGATGTACAAGAACGAACCACTGGGAGAAAAGAAGAATTTCGGTCTAAAGGTAGCAATGACGAAAGAGTGGGACTACTTGATTGAGATTGGTTCAGACGATTTACTAAAGACTGAAATTTTAGAAAGTTATTCACACTACTTCGGAAAATACGATTTAATAGGGTTGGATAGTTTTTACTACCTCAATTCGGAAGACTTAGAGTGTCGTGAATACAGGAATGCGAGTCTTTTCGGAGTGGGTCGGGCGATGAGTCGCAAGAGTATTAAACAGATAGGTGAATTGTGGAGAGGTGATCTTAACGAGGGGTTAGATAACAACTCTACATCTAAATTTCACCGGGCTGGGTTTATGGACGCTCGAATTAGGCGTCCACTAGCCATAGACATCAAAAGCAAAGTGAACATATGGCCTTTTAATTATTTGCAAGGCAAGAAGGTTGACTTTGAAACAGTAGTAGAAGGACTTAGTTCAGAAGAAATATGCTCGCTACAAAGACTTCAGTCGGAAAACGTGATGAACTGATTGTGATACGATCAAAGACAATCACGAAAGATGAGTACAACGAGGATATTATAACATGGGCAACATTTGCCACGGTCAGGGCAGAAGTAAAAGACGCACAGGGAACAGAAGGTTACCAGGCTGATCAACTGACAGCGAATAGAACATCGCTCTTTGACATTCGGTATTTGGCAGTAACAGAACAGATGCAGATACTTTACAATGATCGGTATTATGAGATTGTAGGTATCCAACGACCCGACCGTAGGAGGTCGCTTATTCTGAAGGCTTACATACTCGACGAGACATGAAAGTAATAGGATTGAAAGAGATATACGGTGCGCTTAACGACCTTCCAAAGGAGCTAAGTGATACTAAACTACAGAAAGTGCACGCACAGGCGGCCATACCGCTAATAAACCGGATGCACAGACTTGCGCCGGTCGGGCTGACTGGAAATGTAGCTGATTCGATCGGTACTGAGAAGTCAGGGAAGAAGAACAAAGGAGAGCTAGGGGCCATTTATAACGGGCCACGGAGAAAGGGAGGGTTTAAAGGTTTTGCGGCACACTTCAGTGAGTACGGAACGAAGAAAAGAAGGCACAAAAACGGTAAGGATGTGGGGTCGATGCCTAAAAAACCATTTATAGAACCAGCATGGGAGCAAACACAGGACGAAGTAGAACATAAAATAGCTGACTTACTTGGGGACGATGTGTTCAGATTCTTACGAGGAAGAGTAAAATGATAAGTGGAGTAATACAAATATTGACAGGAGACTCGACGCTGACGACCGCCTTAGGCACTTATAACGATGAGGCCAAAGTGTTTCCTGTGGTAGCGAGTGAGACAGCAGACAGGCCGTACTTAACTGTGAGGCGTGTAGGTGGTAATCCGGCTATTAATAAAACGAATGTCAGTGAAGTAGATACTATCTTTTTTCAAGTGGCTTGCTTCGCTGATAGATATAAAACATGTCTGGATGTGCAGGAAAGAGTAAGGACACTACTTGACTTTTACACAGGAACGTCAAACGCTATCGACTTTAAAAAGATATGGTGGACGGGAAGTGAAGATAAGTTTGATAATGAAGACCGGTCGTACGTAGTGATAGACACTTACACCGCTAGGTATGCTCGTTAGGTTACTGAAGTCGCACACGTTTTATACCGGGATAAGGTTTAAAAAGTTACCCGTAGGCCAAGTGTTACGAAAACACGACAGGGTAGCGAAACAAATGATTGAGAACAAAGAAGCTGAAGAATATACGGGTCAATTCCCGCCAAAGAAAATGAAACTTAACTTAAAAAATCTAAAATAATGGCAACAACTGGCATAGTAGAAGGCAACTTAATGCTATTGTATGTGGAGGGCAACGCGATAGCGTGCACCACAGAATGTAGCTTTGATTTCTCCCGGGAAATCATCGAGGCCGCTTGCAAGGATAACGACGGAGCGCGACAAATAACACTCGGCGGTCAATCAGGATCGTTCGGTGTATCTGGTCTATGGAAATTCGATGCCGCTTATGGTATTGAAGACCTGATCGACATTTGGTTGGCAGGAACTCAGGTCACTGTGCGGTGGGAGACTTCCGTAACGGGTGACTTCTACCTGGAAGCTGAATGTTACATCACAGACATTTCAGGGGTAGCGGCGGTGAACGATAACGTAACGTTCGACAGTACTTTCACAATTACCGGAACAGTAACTAAAGGAACTTCTACATGATCGGGTCAGGAGTTTATGAGGTTGAAATCGACGGTGAAAAAGTCGGTTTTCAGTTCGGTATGCTTGCCAGTATCGAAACAGAGGAAGCGTCGGGGATGGTTATCGAGGACGTCTTTAAAAAGATTGCCAAAGGATTCCAGAAGTATATCGCACTGTACTTTCTAGGCGGGGCGGTGGCTTACAATAAATTCCACGGTATCGAAAAGACGATAGGTATTCCAGAAGTGACTATTTACATCGAGCAGATGGGAATGGAAAGAGCGTTAGAGATTTATATGAAGTCTATCGCAGCGCCACAAATAAAAAACGGGAAAGCCCCGGTGACGGGGCAGGCGTAAGCGGAGGGGTTGAAGACCTTTATAAATTATTGGTTATAAAGACGGGCATTGATCATGAAAAGTTCTGGACGTTATCATGGTATGAAGTGGGGCTGTACGTGGAACGGTTTATTTATCAAACTGAGTTACGGCATGAAGATCAGGAGTTAGAGTGGGCGCGTTTTAGAATACAATGGGCAGACTTCCGGAATGCTAATAGAAGTAAGAAAGGGAAGGTAGTTCACCCGAAGGATTTGATTAAGTTAAGTTTTGATGTAAAAGAACGTCCCGCGGAGTATCACGAAATAGATTTTGAAGCGGCCAAAAGGAGGCTAGGAAGTAAGTTAAATAAGAAAAATGGCAAATAGCATCTTAGCAAAAATGGCTGTTCTTATTTCCGGGGATACCTCTGGACTAAATAAGGGCATTAAGTCAGCCACTAAGGAGCTAAACACTTTTGAGAAGACAGCAAAAGGGATAGGTACTAGCCTTGCGGCTGGTATCGGGGCCATTAGTTTTGGACTGATAGCCAAACAAGTCATAGATGTCACTGCCAATTTTCAACGCTTTGAAGCTGTATTAACCAACACACTCGGGAGCGGATCCAAAGCCCAGGCAGCACTTGGATTAATAAAAGATTTCGCGTCTAAAACTCCCTTTTCGGTAGAGCAGCTTACCTCTTCATTTGTAAAACTTGCCAATCAGGGATTTGTACCTACGCGCGACGAACTCAGGAAGTTAGGAGACCTTGCGTCTTCAACAGGGAAAGAGTTCGACCAATTAGCTGAAGCCATTATTGACGCGCAGACAGGAGAGTTTGAGCGGCTGAAAGAATTTGGAATTAGAGCTAAAAAACAAGGCGACCAAGTACAATTCACTTTCAAGGGTGTTCAGACACAGGTTAAGTTTACTTCAGAAGAGATACAAAATTATGTATTATCTCTTGGTGATTTGGAAGGTGTATCCGGTTCAATGGCAGCCATATCTCAAACGTTAGGGGGTAGGATTTCAAACTTAGGAGACGCTTTCGATAATCTATTACTGTCGCTTGGTAAACTTACTGGTGGGCCGCTTAATGCAGCCATTATAGGGCTCACTAAGCTGATTAACGTGATGACTGATTTTTCAGGAGGTCAGAGTGATTCGGCTGGCACACTTGATACAATGATCAGGGCTTTGAACTCTGGTAATTTAAGTGGTGAAACGTATGCGGAGGCACTGCGGCAAACAGAAAAACAAGCCGCATCATTAGGTGTACAGCTTATTAAATTAACTGATGATGTATCGGGGTTAACAAAGGTTATAATTGATCCACGGACAAAGATAAACATCGCTCCACCGGAGGTAGTACAACCTCAGATAACTACAATAAAAAGCCTTACTGATGAAATAAAGAATCTGAATCTTGAGTTTGAGACAACAGATGTAAATGATAAGAAGCAATTAGTAAATATACAGCGTGAAATAGCGGCTAGGAATGCGCAGATAGCCAAGATAAGAGAGTTAACACTTGAGAAGCAGAAACTTTCAGCGTTCGGACAAAAAGAACAAGCGCGAGCCGATAAGGGTGAGCTTATCCCTACGAAGATAGATGAAGGGTTTACAAGGACGCTAGACAAGCAGGTCGGAATAGAGGAACTATTTCCTACAGTGCTTCCAGCTCCTGACGTAAGCCTTTTAATGAATAACCTACAAATGGCTACTAGTGCGGTCATAGGTTTAAAAGACGCATACGGTGAAGTTGGAGGGCAAGCAATAACAACAGCGGATCAACAGATATTAGCGGCTGAACAAATAGCTGAAGCGGAAGAACGTAAGGGTCAGATGTTCCAACAGGTAGGATCTATAGTAGGTGACACAGTAGGCCAGGTTCTAAGTGGTCAACAAACCGTATTGCAAGGGATAAAAACATTAACTGCCAAACTACTTCCTATTCTATTATCTCAGGCATTAGGTGGAGTAATAGCAGGAGCAGCGAAGACCACAGCGCCCCCTCCTGTAATCCTTGCTATGGCTGCAGCCGGTATAGCTGGAATAGCTGCAATGTTCAGTAAGGCAACAGGGCACTCAGGCGGACGCGGTGGCGGGGGTGGAGGTGGATCGAGCAGCCTGACCAATGTCAGCAAGTTTTCACCAACTACATCACAGTCAGCACAGCCACAACAGTTTGAATTTGTATTACATGGTGACGATTTAGTCGCAAACCAGACAACACAACTTAACAGAAATCTAAGGCTCGGAAGATGACGATTTACGTTTTAGTATATAAAATTATCACTACTTATTCCGGTTCCTACCCGGGAGACGGTGGGGGTAGTCCTTTTACTCTAACGGCTGATAACTTCCTACACGTTAAGTTAGACGATGTTGCCAATACGCTTTCATTAGAATATAGTTCGGCTTCAACTCCGGGCGCGGGAACGATTTACAGCACCTCACTATACGATGGACCGCCTAACCTTTACTTTGGGTATGGTGGGTTCGCTGAGTTGTTAACTACTTTCCCTTACTATCAATACTGCGAGGGGACTACGTTACATAAAGTAGGCACGTCGAACGGGTTCCCTTATGGGACGCTTTCAACTAACTTAAATAACTCTGAATGTATCCTTGCGCCAGTGTGCGACCTTGAGATTTCAAGCTCTTACACGGTAACTCCGGCAACAGGACCAAGCAACGCAGACGGAGAAATAACTATTAGCGCCACGTCTTCAAACGGCGTAATTAAATACTCATTTAATCCTTCGTTTGTTTACGCTACAGACGGACAGACTTCACCGACGTTTACCGGATTATTGCCAGCCTTCTATACGATATACGCGAAAGACGAGGTAGGATGTCAGGATAACATCACGTTTGAGATAACTATAACCGAGGTTTACGGCGTACGTCACCGATTAGATTTAACCGACACTCACATTTTAAGCGGGAAGGCGATTAGATTCGATATAGAGGAACGGTCTTATGTAGGCGCGATTGAAGAAATGTGTGGAGAGGGCCGAAGCCCTATTGTAGTTTCTTATGACGGTGACAGGGATGACGCCTCAAGGGACTTTTTACCGTCTCAATCGGTTCTTACAATCTTAGTAGAGACAGAAGGACAGTACGTACACCTATTCGGGCAGGATGACCGCAAACATATCGGCAAACTTTACTTAGGGGACGACTTTGACAACCTGGAATTATATCATGTTGGGTATTTAGTCCCTGAGTTTCGCAAGGAGCCTTACTTATTCACTCCTTATGGAGTTTCGGTGACGTTCTCCGATCAGTTAGGAGAGTTAAAGAACAAAGATTTCAGAGATTACTATGGGAATCTTATCAAGGGTGATATTTCGATGATAAAAATCATTGCTGAGATTCTTAAAAAGACAAATCTAAATCTAAATATACGTTGCGGAGTGAACGTGTTTGAAGAAAACATGGACCAGGCAGCTACCGACGACCCGTTGGCACAGTCTTATATTGATACCCGCATATTCAGAGCCGCTAAAGACGTTCCTTTGAAGTGTGATTACGTTCTTTCGGAGTTAATGAAACCGTTTCGGGCGCAGTTCTTTTAATCACAGGGCGTTTGGTGGATTATTCGATTAAGCGATGCGGTTGGTACGTTCGCATACAGGGAGTTTGACACCGCCGGAGACTATGTTTCTAATTCAACATTCAATCCGGTTATAGATTTAGGCACTCCAACAGAGATACGGGCCGGATCCGGGGCGATGTTTATCAATAAAAGTCAGCTTCTACAGTACGTCAGGAACTACGGATATTTTTCTATTACCAATGATCTTAAAAAGGACGGTAATTTAATCGACGAAGGTAGGTTTGAATCCGAGGACGTCCAGATTTTAGGGTCAGGTAATGAAACTTTCAACCGTTGGGCGGTTCTTTTAGGGCAGGCAGGGGTGACGTTCGGTCATGAGACTGTAGTCAATGGGGACAGTACTGGCGCGTTCTTCTTTGACTTCGAACCGGTAGTTAACAACCAGGCCGATACTCAGGTTTACTCCGATCAAATAGCTATAACCAACGGACAAGGCGGGCAAATCAGACTAAAGTTCCAGTATTTTCTTACCGCTAGATACTCAGTGCCATACATCCGTATCGCATGGGTGTTAAAGTTTCACCGTATCTCGGATGATGCAATGCTGTATTTAACCACACTATCAAACGGGTCAATCGGGTACGTGGATACAGAACAAAAGAATGAAATCTATGTGTCGTCTTTTAACACATGGCTGACATTTGACATTCTTCAGACCATGCCTACCGACGCGGTGGATTACGCAGTAATAGAATTTTACTTTCACAATCACTACGGGAGGGATTTTGCAGACAGGGCAGCTTTAAAAGCATTCTCAGTGACTACGCTGGCAAATCCTGAAGGGGTGAAACGGATGATTGTCGATGACGACACGTTAAAGACAGCTATTTATACCTCTGAATATTCTTTCGATACTGAGTTATTTCCAGATATAGTAGTGCCTGATGACTATGATGGGGTTACTAATCCGGTAATATGGAGACTTGACAAGATTATTAATTTAGGTGGTGGGGTTGGTCTTTTGTCACGACTTAAACTAGACAACGTAGTACTCGCATTTTATCCAAATGTGTTTCTACCAACGACTCATATTATTGATCCCCCTGAGACATTACTATACGAAGAAAATGTGTCTGATTTTGTAGAGCCTGAATTGAACATTGAAGCGCTGATAGGGGATATGATACGCTTCGATGAAGAGTTCACCAGGAACGAAGCTAATCTATACCGATCTTATATCAGACTTTCAGACGGCACACCGACACAATTTTGGGCGCGCAATGGAGTTGATGAGGCTAAGCGGATTTTACAAATCGCATTAGAGGACTACGTTTCACAATTCAGTGAGCCACAACGTAAACTATCAGGGGCAAAGATCACTAACACAGTTTTACATTTTGTGAATTGCCTTAATGATACAATCGACGGGACACGATACAGACCGATGACGTTTACGTTTGACGCGTTGAACGCAATTTATACACCTGATATTGTTGGAGTACTCGCTGGCGCTGACGGAGAGCCTCCGTATAATCCGGGGCAGTTTGATTGCAGGGCGTTTAGCTCTGCCTTCAGGAGAGGAACGTGTTTAGTAGAAGACGGAATATTTGATTTCACATTTGGACCAGAATTTGAATAATGGCAACAGCAATAAAAAGAGGTGAGAATGTAATTGTAACCTTACCACTGTACGCAATAGATGGTACTACTCCTGTAGTCGTGGATGATTTACAGGGATGTACGGCGAAAATAATACAGTACGGGAGGACTTTGGCAACTTATGTTTATCTTCCTACGCCTGCCACAGTACAGGAAGAAATAAGGGTAGGGGCTTCAACACATCACTTGGAAATAGAAATAACAGAGGAACTAAGCGAAACCTTCAGAGAGGGTGCAGTTTATTGTAAATTGGACTTGAGAAAGACAGATGCTGAGTTTGATGTGGATGTAGAGCTAAGAGATATTGATGAAATTAATATTTTGACAGTTGCAAATTGAAATAGACATATCGGTAACACGGAAAACATTTCAGGCTGACAACACAGTCTCACGGAATGAATTTGAGTCCGATAATCTCGTTTCTAGAAATGAATTTGATGGAGATGTAGTAACACAGTTTCCGGGGGCTTCACAACAGGGGATATTTGATGACACATTTAGCATAGAATTTGAATAATGGCTGAACTAAGCAAATCGGACTACGAGAATAAATATAACAACGGCACTACCGGGCTGTTTAAAGACAATATAACCGAAGATATTGAAGCCGTTGACGTACGGGCAGAGGTTGAAGATACCGCCGATTCTTTTGTTAACCGTCTGGATGAGATGGCTTTATTTAGCGTGGACACTACTGGGGCAACTATAACGCTAACATTCGGAAATGGTGTACTTGCTTATCAAAGACGATTTAGAGGGTCGGCTTCGTTCTCTACACCTAAAACTATCGCTTTAGCTTTTAACACTAACGCTAACCATTTTACTTTTATCTTTGAAATAACAGATGTAGCGGCTACGTTGACCTTTCCGTCTGGATTTTTATCAAATGATGCATTCTCAAGATGGTCATCATTGGTTTTCACTTCACTGGAAACAGGTATATTTAAAGTAACAGGTGATCTTTATGGATCATCTTGGATTTTAGAATTCTCAACATTACCAGCAGTATGAAAAAAATACTTTTTCTATTACTATTCATTTCAAGTTTGGCTACGGCACAAACACGGGTTGGCACAGCGTCAGGAACGAACGACTACACCGTTGCTTTCAATCCTCCATTGACGTCGTTTAACGCCTTCGCTATTTATTCGGTGACCTTCACAAACGGCAATACTTCACCGGCTGTGACTTTAGATCCTGATGGGGTAGTTGACACAACAGCGATAACCGACAACGCCGGAAATACACTGGTTATAGGCGCTATAAAGTCAGGGGGTACGTACAATTTACGGTGGGACGGTACTACTTTAAGAATGACTGAATGGGTGAACCCTCCTTCAAAGAACATCACATGGATAGTTAAATCGGCTAACTATACACCTGTTCCGGCAGATACTCTTTTTACGGAAGTAGGGTTTTTGATGCGATCAGTAAACGCTATTTCTTTCACTATTCCACCATCGTCTGCGGTTGATTTTAATGATGGGACAAAGTTTAAGATCAAAAACGACAGTACAGGGACACTCTCACTTTTAGAGGGGGCTGGGGTTTCATTTAAATGTCAGACAGCAGGACCGTGGACATTAGCAGAAGACGAATATGCTGTGGTATCAAAACTTAACTCGTCAAACATTTGGGAACTTACATTATTTAAGCGGGTTAATCTCTCCACACAAACCACAATCCCGGTCTATACCGAAACAACAACTGTAGGAAACATAACAACCGGAGAAGACATACTTTTTACTGATACAATAACAGCTAACACGCTAAGCACTAACGGAAACGTGATTGCAGGAAGGTTTTCAGGAATAATTGCTCTGAACGGAAATGATAAAACAGTAAGGTTAAAATTTGGAGCGACCACCATTGCAACCAGATTGGCTTTCGATAGCCCTACACTGGGGCAGGGTTGGATTTTGGACTATCAGATTATAAGAACAAGTGCCACAACCCAGAAAACAAACGCAGTATTTACATTTGACGGGATACCTAGTGCGTATTACGCGGCAGCCGGAGAAGACATGGCCACGGATATAGTCATACAATTAACTGGTGAGTCTACATCTACAGACGACATAGTTAAGCACACAGCCTCAAGTACGTTCGGACCAGGGGCAAGTAGCGGCACACCGCCTCCTATCGAGCCTCCGGTTATTCCTTCTGTAGCCATAGACAACGCAGTAAGAGGGACGCAAGGGTATCAGTGGGATTATCAAAGCACATGGGCGACACCCGGAACAGGGGTTGCAGGGTGGTATAATGGGACGTTGGATTATACCGGAACAACTAACGCATATGCTGAATTTACTTTCAACGGCACACGGGTGCAGTTTTACACCGAAAAGAAAAGCACCCACGGAATAGCGGAAATATCTTTAGATGGGGTGGTAGTTGACACTGTTGATCTTTATTTGGCCAGCCCTGCCGAAGGGCAGCAACAGGTACTAGTATTTGATTCAGGGGACGCCGACGACCCGGATAATGAAGAAGACTTAACGCAGGACGTGCACACGTTTAAAATCCGGGCTACCGGAACAAAGAATGCGAGTTCGTCCGCGTATTACGTTTTAGTGGATTATATCAAAGTCGAAAACCCTGAAGAAGTTCCCGACGAAGAGTTACCAGTTCCACCGGCCACAGCGAACAATTTTGTAGCCCTGACCGGAAGTGATGGCGGGGGTAACAATTGCAACACAGCCGGCACACCGTGTCGCACAATAGTATACGCATTGACTCAAATGACTTCGGGGGATGTTCTCTCGGTTGGTCCTGGGACATTCGTGGAAACCGCTTATATCGCACCAGATAACGGGGAAACAATAATAGGATCAGGGATTGATGTGACCATAGTACAGGTTACCTCAGGGCTTAACTGGAATGTGGACTGTGGGGCCATCAATGCTACAAAATGCATTTTTCAGTACAACTCCGCAGGATCGACGGCGGCGTCTTTGACTGATATGACTATCGAAGGTAATGGTAAACTAGTCCACGGGGGTATTTACATCGCCACCAGGCAGAACGTAACGATCGAGGATGTGAAGATTTCAAACATGGATTACTTTGGGGCGTATGTGGCGACTACTAACACAACATTCCATAACGTACAAATTATCAACAGCGCCGAAGCGGCTTCGTGCTTCTCTACTGGAAATATCACCGTAGGTGGACTCACTAACTTTCTATGCGATAACGTAGACATCAGTGATAACTCAGGTGGGTACGGGGTTAAATCGTTCGGCCAGGTAACAATCGACAACATGGATTACATCAACGGTGAAATCCGGGTGTTGGCAAACTCACCTTATGGCGGTGGTGGGATTCCAAACATCGCTTTTGAGTTTGAAAGTTCCGTACCTCATAACTGTTCTATCCAAAACACATACATGGATAACGCTATTTCGATTGTACGCAGAACTTCCCCAGCCACGGCGGATGATGGTATCCCTTCGATGCTTGTGACTAATTGTACACTAGACATGATCACAAAAGGCGGCGGTAACTCCATCAATGCGCCTCTTGAATTTACAGTTCATAACGGAGAGATAAGTTATAACCATATTGTCGGGGGTCGTTATGCTTACATAGTTGGATGGAATCCGGGTGAAACCCTTCAGCAAAAGAATTTACAAGTACATCACAATTCTTTTTACTTGGTTGGGCACGTTAACTCCCCGACAGGAATAGTACGATCAAGCTATAATGGTTGGAACGGGCTGTTTATTTACAACAATACGATTCACATTCCTCCGACAATGAACTACAACGTGGCGATAGTGTACAACGGGGCCGGGGGGGTGACGTATAACAGCACTAACGTGCAGGTTAAAAACAATGTGATTTACGACCAATCTACAAGTGACGCTGGGTTAGGCGGAGCAAGTGCAATAGTTAGAATGGAAGGAAGTGGAGGAAGTTTTACCTCATGTGGGTTGGCTTATAACACAATTAACGGAATGTCATCAACGGTTCCGAGTGGGTGGACGTCATCAAACAACTTAACGACAAGCCCAGCATTTCAAGGGGGCGGTGGAGTTAACCCTTCGCCGTTCGTGTTTGATCCCTTCTACAGACCGGCTGTGGGTAGTCCGGTATTAAATTCAGGGACAGATTTAGGGCTGGGCGACGGGGCAACGCCGGACCGCGGGAGAATTCAAGATTGATAAGACTTAAAGACTATGGCACAGAAAACAGACGCAGAGTTAACCACCGAAGCCAACGTAATAGGCGACGAAACAACCCCACTAGCTAACACGGCAGATAGGGTAAGGGATTATTTGGTTAATGCTATTGATAGTAAAGTAAATAATTCAGTTTTACGCCTTACCAGAACGGTAACTACTGCCGATGCTATAACTCAAGCGGACGATAACGCACTGATAATTTTTAATTCTGGGTCACCTATTGATTTTACTCTTGATCAACTCACGGCAGACACTAAAGCATCTTTTATAAACAAAGGAGCAGGAATAGTTACTTTTATTGCTGGCTCTGGGGTTACGATAACAGGAGACACCACTCTATCAGCAGCGGCAGATCCATCCTACCCAACGGCTATAGTTTTTTATCAGACATTAACTACACCTCTTTTAGTCACTGGATCCGGTGGAGGTGGAGGTGGCGGAAGTGGAGATGTTACCAAAGTAGGAACGCCGGTAAATAATCAGGTGGGGGTATGGACGGGAGATGGGACAATAGAGGGGGATGCTGCTTTAACATTCGATACATCAACGGATAAATTATCAACAGCAGCACTGAATCTTTCGGGGTTGACTGCGAGTCTATTTGTTAAAACCGACGCATCAAAAAACCTTGAGACTGTAGCGGCAGCCACTCAGGCGGTGATGATTACGGGGACAAATAACACCGACCCTGCAACCTCTTTAAGTGTTGAGTCTAAACGGTCTATTTTATTAACCTCATTCACCAATAATGCCACTGGTTCAAGCACGATAGATTGTGGTTCAAAGCAAGAGGTTACTGTACTCTATACAGTTACAGTGACAGGTGCAATAACCATCGCGGTCAGCAATGCCACAAACCTGGAGATTCTTCATGTTATCATTCCGATTACAGGATCAAACATTGGTATAACTACTCCATCAACAACCAGAATGAGCCGATACAGCGAGGTAGCGAGTGGGGATGGTTGGTATCAGTCTACAAAGATACTACAAGTTTCCTCCGTAGGAACGGCAGATTTGCACGAACTGTCATTTAAGAGAGGCAGCACTGGACCTATATTTATTTTACATTACGATGGACCTGTACGCGCATGAGCTTAGTAACACACAGTTTAATAAAATTCAAAGAACCGCCAGCATTAATCCGGGGTGATATAACTGCATTTAGTAAAACGACGCCTTGGAATCTGACACTTGGGGCAACTCCTACAGAGGGCGCATTGATGATGGTAGTCATGGGCTCGGATCAGGACAGAGACTATACAATCTCAGGATGGAGTCATGTGAATTACGGCGGTCTTAGTGGAAATATGCATGTGTTTGCCAAAATAGCGGGAGCGGGTGAGTCTACCACGGTGAATATCGGATGGACGACAGGGGGAAACGGAGACGGAACGGCAATGTATTATGAAATATCCGGGTCCAGGTCCGACGACCCGATACACACCGTTGTGCCAGTGTCCAGCGCTTCAGCGACTACCCATCAATACGGCTCGCATATGGTCCCGGCAGGTGTGTTTGAAATCCAATTGAATCATAAAGGAATAGGTCTGCAAACATGGGCTATTAACGACGGGTATACTATTTACACCGCTACATCAACACGCACAAACTCAGCTTTTAAAAGATACGGATTTGGTGGGGTAGCAGTGAATCCAACATGGACCTACAATACAGCGGCGGTAGCGGCAATGATCTACATACATGTATTTGGACATTAAATAATATGGCAAAGAAAATAAACTTTAAAAGTGAGTCCGGTTCAGTAACGTCAGAACTTGGGAACACAGCAACGACAACCAGGGAGTATGATTTTCCAGATAAAAGTATTGTTGTAGCTGATGATGCGGACATAGCCGGAGTATCAGAATCTTATACAGCTACGATAACATTTGATCTGAGAAAGAAATACTCAAGTACTACGCAAACCGGTGCGATTGCTATTGCTTTGGCTGGATCGGGGCATATTAACAACAGCGAATATAGATTGGTGATCGACGGAAACGGATCAAATACATTAACAATAAGTTCGGCGTTTAATGTTTTCGGTGTTTTAGACAACTCTAAAAGAAACATATTATACCTCAGATACATAAGTTCCACAGTTAAGCCGATTGCAATAATTTACACTGAGCCTCTGGTTACGTTTGTCAATGAATATTCACTTTCAATAGCGGTAGCCACACCGGACAACTCGGCATCGTTGTCTGATTCTGGTGCGACGTTAGACTTCACCAATGGATCAGGAACAGACGTAGCGGGATCTTTCTTTGCTTGGATTAAGTTAAACGCGGTTGGTATTAGTCAATGTATAATGTCCAGGGGGGACGCTGGATCAAACGCATATATTCAGTTTAACATTGGCACTGATAATAAGTTGGTTGTTTATATGGCTGTTAACGGATCCAACTACATCGGTAAGCAACAAACAACCGCCACACTAGTTACGGGGATATGGACACGGGTAGGATTCACAAAGTCTACAGCAGAGGCTCATACAGGGATAATACTTTATGTCAACGGCCTTGCTGTCGCACTCACTAACGTGTCGGCTGGTTCTTACACCGGGGTTACAGCAGGAGGTACGACTAAGATTGGACATCAAAATGTTAGCGCTGGCGTGACTGGTAATTTTTTGGTAGATGACGCAAGTTTTTATAACGTAGAACTAACCGCAGCACAAGTATTAGAAGATTATAACGGTGGATTCTGCCACGATAAAAGAACAACTTCTTTCGCTGCTAACCTTATCTCTTATCATTCATTCGAGCAGAACGGAACTGATCTTACCGGTAACGGACACACAGCAACGATAACAACCGCTGTTTATAATTCAGCCCATCCATGACCAAACTGCTACCAGAGAAAATAACTTATTACGCACCCACCACTGCGTCAAATACGGCTACGATAGAGTTTCTGAATATGAAACTTGGTGCGATGATATGTTTTAATATCAACGCATTCATCGGCAACAATGCTCAGATGTTTACAAGGGCCATACAACACCCATCTAAATTCACGTTGGCTGATGTGGATGTTAAAACATGGGCGACTCAGGTTGCAGCCTCTGGGAAAATAAAATACTGCTACCTGACAGTTACTAACGAGATGGGGTTTTCGATATACCCTTCAACTATTATAAATGACTTTGGTCCTGTTACTGTACCGGGAATAAATATCTCAAGTATGACAGTGCCGCCTTATCAACGGTATAATGTAGGGGCCAGTCATAGCGCAGATCAGAATATTATAGGAAAGTTTTACCATGAA
>Ga0137457_1000081_pt1 | contig 24492 bp, 14 predicted proteins | sample EasRivERMGT630_2_FD_102321 | JGI IMG/M metagenome (GOLD analysis project Ga0137457, IMG submission 102321) | Soil microbial communities from meander-bound floodplain in the East River, Colorado, USA - East River MetaG ERMGT630_2 | ecosystem: Environmental > Terrestrial > Soil > Floodplain ...
CCCTTTCGCTGGGTTCGAGGACGTCTTTTTCCGTGACGGGCTCGTGCTCGGCGCCGAGCTGCGTGAAGAGGTCGCCGCAGAAGAGCGTGCGCGTGGTGGTCTCGAACAGGTGCCCGCACTCCCAGGCGTGCGGCAGGTGCGGCGTCGAGAGCCAGCGCACGCGGTGGCGGCCGAGGACGAGCTCCTCGCCGTCCTTCAACGCCTTCGCCGGCCGGTCGGACATGTCGTCCACCGAGACCATCTTGGCCACCTCGCTGCACACCGGCACGGCGTCCTTCGCCAGCGCCAGGAAGCCGTTCATCGTCCCGCACTCGTCGGCCTCGTAGTGGGACAAGGCGACGTAGCGGAGCTTCGAGACCGGCACGACGCGCTCGATCGCCGTCTTGACGCCAGAAAAGATGCCGCGGAGGCCGGTGTGGTAGAGCAGCGGCTTCTCGTCGGCGATCAGGAACTGATTGAAGGTGAAGCCACCGGGCATCGCCTCCGGCGGGATGGCGGTGCTGATGCGGTAGATGCCGTCGGCGATCTCGTCGATGCGGGTGGTCATGGCGTGGCTTCCCTGGGCCGGCCGCGAGTGGCGGCTCGAGGCGCGGCGTCAAGGGTACCGCGCAAGCGCGGTTCTAGCTCCCAGGCCCACGGGGAAGGCAGACTCCGCCGCGTGAGCGTCCTGGCTCTCCTCTTCCTGTGCTGGGCATCGCGCCCGCAGGCATCCGAGCTCCCGGCGCTGCTGGTGGGCGCGCCCGCGCCGCCCTTCGCGGTCGAGCGCTTCCTGCGCGGTGAGCCGCGCTCGCTCGAGAAGGGACGCGTGTACGTGATCGAGTTCTGGACCACCTGGTGCGGCCCGTGCATCGCGGGCATGCCGCACCTCACGGCGCTCCAGAAGGAGCTCGGCCCGCGCGGCCTCACCGTGATCGGAGTCGCGCCGCGGCCGGACGAGTGGGGCCACGACCTCGCCGCGATCGAGGCCCTGCTGGCGCGCAAGGGCGACGAGATCGGCTACGCGATCGCCCTGGACGCCGAGAGCGGATCGAAGGAGGGCTACCAGGGCGTCTTCCGCGGCAAGACGATCGAGTCCTGGATGGGCGCGGCACGCGTGGGCGCGGTCCCGATCGCCTTCGTGGTCGACCGCGAGGGCCGCATCGCCGCCATCGTGATGCCGCTCGAGATCGACGGAGTCGTGCGCGCGTGCCTCGACGGCACGTTCCAGCGCGAGCGGGCCGCCATCGAGTACCGCGCGTTGCTCGGCGCGCGCGCGCAGCTCGGCGAGCTGGAGCAGCTCTTGCGGCACGGCGAGCACGAGCTCGCCCGCGCGCTGGCCGGAGAACTGCTCGAGGGGCCGCTCTGGAGCGACGCGCGCTACCTGACGTCCATGGCCGACCAGCTCTCGCCCGAGGCCGCCGGCGCGGAAGAGCTGGCCCTCGCCTTGCGCGCGGCGCGGCGGGCGGATGAGCTCACCCACTCCTCCGAGCCGGGGACTCTCGGCGTGCTGGCGCGCCTGTGCGCGCGTACCGGCGCGCGCGAGGAGGCCGAACGCTTCCAGGCGCGCGCCCTGGAGCACGCGGAGGGCGAGTTCGCCTCGGCGCTCGCGAACGACTACGCGGCACTCGCCGCGCGCTCCGAATCGACGGCCGCGGCCGAGGGCGTGCTCTCCCTCTTCGAGCGCGCGCCGCTGGTCGGCCTGGCCGAGCACCACCGCCGTGGCGAGGTGCACGACTTCCTGCTCGACCTGGTCGACCACCCGCGCTTTGGACAGGTCGTCGACGACGTGGTGGTCGAGTTCGGAAACGCCCGGTACCAGGCGCTCGTCGACGGCTACCTGTCCGGCGCGGAGGCGGCGCCGGCCGAGCTCTGCCGCGCGTGGCGCGACACCACCCAGTGGCTGGTCTGGGACAGCCCGCTCTACCAGCGCTTCTTCGAGCGCCTGCGCGCGCGCAACCTCGCCCGTCCGGCCGACGAGCGCGTGCGCGTGCTTCTCGGCGATCCGCCGATCCCGTGGGACGAGGTCCGAGACGCGCCGGGCTACCGCAGGTTCGCCGAGCGCGATGCGCACTTCGCCGGCGTGGTCGAGCGCGAGGTTCTGGCCAAGGGGCGGCGAGCGCTGCTCGTGACGGGATCCGTGCACCTCGAGCTCCGCGGCCCGCTCGACGCGTCGCTGCCGCACTCGAGTCCTTCGGCGGGCGCCCTGCTCGCCGAGCGGCATCCGGGCGCCCTCGCCGTCGTCTGGACCTTGCCCGCCGATCGCGAGCTCGCCCGGCGACTGGGTTTCGAGCGGGCGCCCGCGTTCCTCGACCTCCTGGACGATCCGCTGCAGGAGGAGAGCTTCGCGATGCTGGCTCCCAAGGGCATCCAGATCCAGGTCGCAGGCCAGTGGAAGCCGCTCGGCGAGGTGCGCTGGCCGCCGCTCTCCGAGATGGTCGCGGCGCTTCTCCACGTCGGCGAACGGAACACGCAGGTCGATCCGGACCCCGCGCTCTATCGCGACGCGGCGTACCAGGCCGAGCTGCGGCGCCGGGCACCGATCCTCGCCGAGGTGTACGGCATGGAGTTCCTGCCCGAGCTGGAGGCGCTGCTCTCGGCGCCCGAGAAGCGCTGACCGCCGCTGCCGCGCGAGATCCAGACGACTCGATGCTCCCGGGCCGAGGGGGATCGGTGGGATAATCGCCGGCGTCGCGCCCACGCCTTCCCCAACTCACTCCCATGTTCGACCCGCAGATGCAGCTCCTGAGCTCGGCCCTCGCGACGGTCGCCGCGGAGCTCGCGGCGGATGCGGCGAACGACCTCCCCTGGGAGCACGCTCGACGGGTGCTCGAGCCGACGCGCGCCCAGGAGCCCGAGCTCGCCGCGCTGATCGACAAGCGCGACCTCGCCGCCCTGCGCGCGCTGGTCGAGGGCTGGCACTCGGGCAAGCACCTCCTTCCGAAGCAGGACCGCGAGGTCCTGAGCCGCGCGATGAAGGCCTTCCGGAAGTCCCTGAAGGTGACGCGCCTCGACGCCGAGTCGTCGATCGGCGGCGGCCCGATGAGCAGCGGCCGCCACTCCGGCATCGCCGGCATGCGCCCGCCGGATCGCTATCCACGCGACGTGTGGGACGAGCTCGCGCGCCAGAAGCGCCTGATCTCCGTCGGGCACGGGATCTACGAGCTGCCGCCGGAGTAGTCCGAGCGAGCCGCGGCAACCGTATTGATGGCTCTGCGCCCGTGCTAGGCTCGCCGCCGCCCCGATGACGCTTGCCTCCGGGAGCGCGCTCGCGCACTACACGATCCTCGGTCCCCTCGGCGCGGGCGCGATGGGAGAGGTGTACCGCGCCAAGGATACGCGCCTGGGCCGCGAGGTCGCGATCAAGGTGCTGCCCGAGCACTTCGCGGACGACGAGGAGCGTCTGAAGCGCTTCGAGCGGGAGGCCAGGACGCTGGCCTCGCTCAACCACCCGAACGTGGCGCAGATCTTCGGCGTCGATCAGGTCGGCGACACGTGCTTCCTGGTGCTCGAGCTCGTGCCCGGCGAGTCGCTGGAGGAGCGCCTGGAGCGCGGTCCGTTGCCGCTCGACGAAGCGCTCGACGTCTGCCGCCAGATCGCCGAGGGACTCGAGGCCGCGCACGAAGCCGGCGTGATCCACCGCGACCTGAAGCCCGCGAACGTGCGCTCGACTCCCGAGGGCAAGGTCAAGGTGCTCGACTTCGGCCTGGCGAAGCCGTCGCGGGAGAAGAGCGACGTGGGAAGCCCCACCGACAGCGTGCACTCGACCGAGGCCGGGCGTGTGCTCGGCACGCCGACCTACATGGCGCCCGAGCAGGCGCGCGGCAAGGCCATCGACCGGCGCATCGACATCTGGGCCTTCGGCTGCGTGCTCTTCGAGTGCCTCACCGCCAGGCGCGCCTTCGACGGCGAGACGCTCTCGGACGTGCTCGCGGCCGTGCTCGAGCGCGAGCCGGACTTCTCGCGCCTCCCGCCCGCGACGCCGGCACACGTGGGCGCGTTGCTCGCGCGCTGCCTGGCGAAGGATCCGCGCCGGCGCTTGCGCGACATCGGCGACGCACGCCTCGAGCTGGAGCGGGAGGCCGTCGCGAGCGTGCCCGGGAGCACGGGTGCGTCGCCGCGCGCCGGCCTCCCTCCGGTCCTCGTCGCGTCGGTCGTGCTGCTCGCGGCCCTGGGCGCCTGGTTCGCGGCCAGCGCGCGCGCTCGGCCTCCGCGCGCCGCGCCCATGCGGCGCCTCGAGATCGCGGACGCGGGCTTCTGGAACATGACGGCGACGACCATCGCGCCGGACGGAGGCCGGATCGTCTACACCTCGCCCATCCTGAGCGGCACCAGGTCCGCGACTGCGCCGCTCTTGCGCGCGCTCGATCGCTACGAGTCGCGCGAGCTGTCGAGCACGCTGCCGCGCGGCATCAATCCCTTCTTCTCCCCGGACGGAACGCGGCTCGCGGCCTTCGCCCAGGAGGGCGTGATCGCGGTCGAGCTCGATTCGGGCGCGAGCAAGTTCGTGGCCAGCAGCGAGGACTGGGGTGAGGGCGCATGGTCGCGCAGCGGGGCGCTCGTGCTCTCGCATGCCCACATCGGCGACCAGACCTGGCCCGGTCTCGTGAGCGTCGCGCAGCAAGGCGGTGAGCCACGTCCGATCACGAGCCTCCAGCCCGGCGAGTCGCGTCACTCCTGGCCCGCGGTCCTGCCCGACGGGCGCACCGTGCTCTTCACCGTGATGCAGGCGCAGACGACGTCGATCGCGGTCGGCTCGATCGAAGGCGGCTCGCACCGGATCCTGCTGCAAGGCGCCGGACGTCCGCGCTACTCCCCCACCGGGCATCTCCTGTACGGCGACAACCGGGGGCGTCTCTGCGCGCTGCGGTTCGAGGCGGCGGGCGCGACGGTCCAGGGCGAACCCATCGTGCTGGCGGAGGACCTCCTGGCCATGCCGGAAGGTGGATGGGGCTTCGACCTCTCGGACGAGGGCACGCTGATCTACACGGATGCCCACGGCTCGGACGTGCTCTCGCGGGAGGTCGGTCTGATCGACCGCGGGGGTCGCACGACCGTCCTGCTGGACAAGGCCGACTACTGGACCGAGCCACGCCTGTCCCCCGACGGACAGTCGCTCGCGCTCCGGCTCATCGCGGTGCCCGACTGCAGCCTGTGGGTCTTCGAGAAGAAGCGCGCCCAGCTCACTCGCCTCCCGGTGGATGGCGACGTGCACAACATCGCCTGGAGCGCCGACGGGAAGCACATCCTCTTCCGCCTGGACCACCGCGGCCGGCCGCGCCTGTGCCGCTTCGCGGCGGACGGCAGCGGCTCGCTCGAGGAGCTCCCGGGCTCCGTGGACAACTACAACACGGCCTCGCCCTTGCCGGACGGGTCCGGCTACGTGTGCTCGGTCCAGGGCAAGGGCGCGGACATCGATCTCGTCCTGCTGGATGCCGCGCGCGGCGAGGTGCGCACGCTGCTCGCCACGTCGGCCAACGAGGGCAGTCCCTGTGTTTCACCCGATGGGAAATGGCTCGCCTACGTGTCCGACGAGTCGGGACGCCGGGAGGTCTACCTGCGCTCGTTCCCGGAGGCCCAGGGTCGCAAGCAAGTCTCCTCGGCCGGCGGCGCGCGCCCGCGCTGGTCGCGCGACGGCAACGAGCTCTACTACGTGGCCGAGGATCGCCTGCTGGGCGTCACCGTCCGTGCGGACGCCGCGCTGGACGTGTCGGTCCCCGCGAACGTGTTCCCCGAGTCGAGCGGACCGATCCTGGGCCTGGAGTTCGACGTGACGCCGGACGGCGAGAGCTTCGTGATCGTCAAGGGCGAGATGACGCCCCAGGTCGGCTCCCTGCGCGTGGTCCTGGAATGGCCGCAGCTCCTGGAAGGAACGGGACGATGAAGACCCCCGTTCCATGGCCCTGGTCTCCGGCTCGTCGCTCTCGCACTACTCGATCCTCGGCCAGCTCGGCGCCGGAGCGATGGGCGAGGTCTACCGCGCGCGGGACACGAAGCTCGGGCGCGAGGTCGCGATCAAGGTCCTGCCGGAGCACTTCGCCGACGACGAGGAGCGCCTGAAACGCTTCGAGCGCGAGGCGAAGACGCTCGCGTCGCTGAATCACCCGAACGTGGCGCAGATCTTCGGCGTCGATCAGGTCGCCGACACGTGCTTCCTGGTGCTCGAGCTCGTGCCCGGCGAATCGCTGGAGGAGCGCCTGAAGGGTGGAGCGCTGCCGCTGGACGAAGCGCTCGACGTCTGCCGCCAGATCGCCGAGGGGCTCGAGGCCGCGCACGAGGCAGGCGTGATCCACCGCGACCTGAAGCCCGCGAACGTGCGCTTGACGCCGGACGGCAAGGTCAAGGTGCTCGACTTCGGATTGGCCAAGCCGGCCCACGAGGGTCGGCACGCCTCGACGACCGACAGCGTGCTCTCGACCGTGGCCGGCCGCCTGCTCGGGACGCCGACCTACATGGCACCGGAGCAGGCACGCGGCAAGGCCATCGACCGGCGCGTCGACATCTGGGCCCTCGGCTGCGTGCTCTACGAATGCCTGACTGGCAAGCGTCTGTTCGACGGCGAGACGCTGACCGACGTGCTGACGACCGTGCTGCACGAGGAGCTGGACGTCTCGACGCTCCCCGCCGGCGTTCCTGCGGATGTCCGCGCACTGCTCGCGCGCTGTCTCGCGAAGGATCCGCGCCATCGCCTGCGCGACATCGGCGACGCACGCCTCGTGCTCGAGGGGTCCGGCGTCCTGGAGGAGCGAATCGAGAGCGGCGCGCGGAGTCCCGCGCCTGGACGCGCGCTCCCATGGGGTGCCTGTGCACTGCTCACCCTCTTGCTCGCTCTCGTGTCGCTGCAGGCCTTCGGTTTCCTGAGGCTGTGGTCGCCAGCATCCGCACCCGCTTCCGCGCAGGGCGCCATGCACGTGAGTCTCTCGTTGCCCGCTGGCGACGAGGTGGGGAGTCGGAAGGAGATGCCCCTGGCGATCTCGCCCGACGGCACCCTGGTGGTGTACGTCGGCCTGCACGGCAACAAGACCCAGCTCTACCTCCGTCCACTGGCCCAGTCCGAGGCCAAGCCGATCGCCGGGACGGAGGGAGCCAAGAGCCCGTTCTTCTCTCCCGACGGCCGCTGGCTCGGCTTCTTCGCGCAGGGCAAGCTGAAGAAGGTGACGGTCGGCGGGACCGCGCTGCAGGTGCTCGCGGACGCGCCCGATGCGCGCGGCGGCAGCTGGGGCACGGATGACACGATCTACTTCGCGCCGACCAATGTCTCCGGCATCTGGAAGACACCCGCGTCGGGAGCTCCTGCGACGGAACTCACCCGGCTCGACCGAGACTCCGGCGAGATCAGCCATCGATGGCCCCACGTCCTGCCCGACGGCGAGACGCTGCTGTACTCGATCTGGACCGGGCCAGGTCCTGACGAACGACAGATCGTCCGCCAGTCGCTCGCGGCGGGCGGCGAGCGCCACGTGCTCATCCAGGGTGGCGCCTCGGCGCGGTTCCTTGCGCCCGGTCATCTGTTGTACGGCCGCCTGGATGCGCTCTTCGCGGTGCCGTGGGAGCCCTCGGAGGTCGATCTCGAGGGCGTCGTGCCCATCGCGCTGCCGGAATCAGCGCGCCTCGAGGGCGAGGGCGCATCGGCCTACGCGCTGTCGACGCGCGGCACGCTCGTGTACCTGTCCGGCGGTGATGCGCGCCGATCGCAGCGCCTGGTCTGGGTCGATCGCGCCGGCCTGGTCGAGCCTCTTCCGCTGCCGGAGCGCGACTACCACAGCGTCGCGATCTCTCCGGACGGCCGCCAGACGATCGTGCAGATCGAGGAAGGCATGGTCGGCCTTTGGCTCTACGACTTCGCGCGCCAGACTCTGACGCCCTTCGCGACGAGCGGCGGCAGCAGCCAGGCGCCCGTCTGGACGCCCGATGGCAAGCGCGTCATCTATCGCGGGACGAGAGCCGGCTTCCGGAATCTGTTCTGGAAGGCGGCCGACGGCACGGGAGAAGAGGGACGGCTGACGACGAAGGCCGACGTGGTGCAGACGCCGACGTCCGTGTCACCCGATGGGCATTGGGTGGTCTTCAACGAGGAGGGGAGTGCACAGACCGGTGGTCAGATCTGGATGATGCCTCTGGAAGGCGAGCCCTCCCCGACTGGCAAACCCACGCTTCTCGTGAAGGGGACGAACGGGCAGGTCTCGCCGGACGGCAAGTGGATCGCATACCTATCGCTCGTATCCGAGCGTCACGAGGCCTACGTGCAGCCGTTCCCAGGTCCGGGGCCGCGCCAGCCGATCTCCACGGGCGGCGCGCTGTCGCCCCTCTGGTCGCGCGACGGGAGCGAGCTGTTCTTCACGACTCTCGACGAGCTCATGGCCGTGGACGTCACGACGACGCCGGAGTTCTCCGCCAGCGCGCCGCGCGTCGTGTTCGAAGGTCGCTACCGCGACAGCTTCAACGGCAACACTCCCTACGACATATCCGCCGACGGGCGGCGCTTCCTGCGCGTCCAGCAGGTGCTGCCCGATCGGGCCCTGACCCATATCGACGTCGTGCTGGACTGGCTCGCCGAGGTGAAGCAGGTCGCGGCGGATAAGTGACGGCGGCTGACACGGTCGGGTCAGAGTCCAGCGCGCCGCGTGCGCGCTCTCGATGGTTCGGCGAGGGAGACTACCGCGCGCTGCCCTGCGCTCCGAAGCTGCCCTGCACTGGAGCTTTCCAACGCCGATCGGCCGCTCCAGTCGAGAGCGCCGACCGTCCGATGACGCCTGGCATGATCCTGGAAACCGGCTCCAAGGTCCTGATCGCGCACCGGCGTCTCTACGAGGCGGACCATCCGCGCTACTTCCTCGGCATCGTCGAGGGCTACGAGCACGGCCTCGCCCGTGTCTGTGGCCACACGTTCGTGCGCGACGGCTACCAGGGCGAGTACCGCCGCAAGAACGACGAGCGCACGAAGGTCGTCGCGATCGCCTCCGGCACGGTCATGCTCTACGCGCTGCCCTCGTGCGTCGACCTCGCCAGCGTGTCCTTCAATAACGAAGGGGGCGATCTCTGGCTGGTCGACGGCCTCGGCTGGCGGATGGACCTCTCCGAAAGCGTGCTGCACGCCGGCGCACCGCTGCCAGGTCGCCGACAGTCCGAAGCGCGCCCGCGCTGACGTCGGGGGCTGCGCCAGCGTCGTCGCACCCATCTCGAGTGCGGAGCAGGATCACTCGGGCCGGCTCGTGACGCGCGCGGAGCCGTCCTCGTCGTAGTCGACGAACACCTCGTTCGGCGAACAGCACACCGGGCAGTCCTCGACGTACTGCTGGCTCGCGCCGGCCGAGGGATCGAGCGGCACGACGATCTCCTCGCCGCAGGAGCTGCACACGTAGCTCGCCTCGTCGGCGAGCCGTCGCTCGCCGTCTTCGCTCCGCCTGCGTCTCTTCATCGCGGGTCTGGTGACCCGGAGATGGTAGCGCCGATCGATCGCTTCAGCGCCGGCGCGTCTTGTCGTGCTTGGTCACCAGCGAGCAACCCCACTTGGCGAGGAAGCTGTCGCCGGAGTCGAGGGCGCTACCGAAGGTGCCGCCGACGAAGAGCGCCGGCCCATGGCCGTCGTCGAACGCCGTCAGTGCTCGAACGGATGGAACCATGAACGCCAGCGATTGGGGCCCCGGAACGAGACCGCCTCCCACTCCGCTTCCGAGCGCGGCCCAGCTCGAGCCGTCCCACCTCGCGACGTTGTTCGCTGCCAGGCCGCCGGCGGTCTGGAAGAGGCCGCCCGCGTAGAGAGCGGGGCCACTGCCGTCGTCGAACACCTTCAGGGCTTCGACCTTGGTAAGGCTGTGGCTGCTACCGACCCCACCGCCGAGCGCCGACCAGGTCGCACCGTCCCACTTCGCGACGAAGCTCGCCGCCACGCCGCCCGCGCTCGTGAATCCGCCCCCCGCGTGGAGCGCCGGGCCACTGCCATGGTCGAAGACCGTCAGCGCATACACGGGTAGGTTCGTCCCGCTGCCGAGGGGCGACCAGTTCGAGCCGTCCCACTTCACGACGAAGTTCGCCGCATCGCCACCCGCGCTCGTGAAGTCGCCTGCTACGTAGAGCGCCGGGCCGGTGCCGTCGTCGAACACCGTCAGGGCCCAGACCCATCCGTTCATCCCGCCGCTGAGGGCCGTCCAGTTCGAGCCGTCCCACTTCGAGATGTAGTTCATCCTCCTGCCGCCGGCCGTCTCGAACATGCCAGCCGCGTAGAGCGCGGGGCCATTGCCATCGTCGAAGACCGTCAGAGCATGGACCCAACCACTCATCCCACTACCGAGAGCGGCCCAGCTCGAGCCGTCCCACCTGGCGATGTGGTTCGCCGCGACGCCACCGGCCGTCGTGAAGTTGCCTGCCGCATAGAGTGCGGGCCCGCCGCCGTCGTCGAACACGGTCAGGGCATTGACGAGTGGGCCAGGAGAGCCGGTGCCTCCTCCAAGACCGCTCCCCAGGGCTGACCAGCTCGAGCCGTCCCACCTGGCGATCCGGTTCGTCACCACGCCGTCCACGGTGAAGAAGAAGCCTCCGGCGTAGATCCCAGGGCCATTGCCATCGTCGAACACTTGCAAGGCCTGGATGCGGGCGTTCAGCCCGCTCCCGAGCGTCGACCAACTCGAACCGTCCCACCTGGCGATGTTGTTGGCTGCGGCCGCAACGCCCGTGCTCAGCGCGTTGAAGTAGCCGCCCGTGTAGAGCGAGGAGCCGATTCCGCTGTCGAACACCGCCAGGCCATTGGTCCATCCGGTCCCGCTGCCCAGCGATGCCCAACTCGTGCCATTCCACTGGGCGATGTTCTTCGCCGCCACGCCGCCGGCGCTGTCAAAGTAGCCTCCTGCGCAAAGCACCGCCCCGCTGCCGTCGTCGAAGGCCGTCAAGGCCATGACAACCGGTGCGGGTCCATCGATCCCACTGCCCAGGGAGGCCCAGATCGAGCCGTCCCACTTCGCGATCCGATTCACGGGCAAGCCTCCTGCGCTTGCCAAGTAACCTCCCGCGTAGAGCGCCGCGCTAGTGCCATCGTCGAAGACTGTCAATGCGAACACCGAGCCGCCCACGCTGCTCAGCCCAGACCAGCTCGAGCCGTCCCACTTCGCGACGTTGTACCCCACGACCATATCCGCAGCATCGAAGACCGTGAAGCTCCCCCCCGCATGGAGCGCCGGGCCGGCGCCGTCGTCGAAGACGCTCAGAGCAAAGAGCTCGCCGCGCACCTTTCCTCCCAGCGCCGACCAGCTCGAGCCGTCCCAGCTCGCGATGGAGGCATTCAGGACCACGCCGCCCGCCATCGAAAACCTGCCCCCCGCGTAGAGCGCAGGGCCACTGCCATCATCGAAAACGGTCAACGCGTTCACGGTGCTGTTCGCCCCGCTGCCCAGTGCAGACCAGCTCGTACCGTCCCACTTCGCGATCCGGTTCGCCGGCAAATCCCCGGCGATGGTGAAGGTGCCTCCCGCATACAACGCCGGTCCAGTGCCGGGGTCGAAGACCGTGAGCGCGTTGACCTCGATGGTTCCACCACCTCCGCGGAGCCCACTGCTCAATGCCGACCAGCTCGAGCCATCCCACTTCGCGATCCGGTTCGCCACGACGCCTCCCGCTGTGGTGAATTCGCCACCGACGTAGAGCGCTGGACCAGTTCCGTCGTCGAAGACGGTCAGGGCATTGATGGTGCCGTCTACACCGGGTTGCCCGCCGAACGTCGGCAGCCAGACAGGCGGGCAGGTCGCCCCAGGGGCGAGCAGAAGAGGCTCGACGCGCACGAACCGTGAAGGCGCGCCGAGCTCGACGCTCGTGTGCGCGATCAGGCTCCCGGCGTCTCCCAGGATTGCCGTGACCTGGACCCTTTCTGCCTCTGGCGGCACATCCGCCTCGAATCGGTAGCGACCCTGCAGGTCCGCGACGGTCTTGCCGCCCGCGCTGCTCATGACCAGAGCTCCGGCCGCGGGTGCGCCGTCTGGGTCGAGAACGATGCCGTGGAACACGACCGGCAGGAGGGCGGGGCGGCCCTGGTGATCGCGGGGCGGCACGGTGCGAGCTGCCTGTGCGAAAACCAGGGATGAGAGTACGAACGGGCAGAGCAGCGCAGTCGAGGTGGGCAATATCTGGCGGAACAGCATGTCGGGCTCCTGGTCGGAGAGTGGTCCTGAACAGGGAACACTCGGAACAGGGGAAGCGAACTGTCGCCCAGCGCTTTTTCGGGGGCGCCGACTATTGGACGGCCTCACCGTCCCTCTGGGTTCCCGAGTCCTCTCCCGGAGGGTCCTTCGAAGGCGATCCAGGTCGGTCGCGGGACGCGACGGAGTGGAATTGACGGATGCCCAGGGCGTCTTCCGACGACCGATCGCGAGCGTGCAGCCAGCTCGCGCTCGTCCACCGTCCGCACTCCGGAGAGGTAGGCTCTGGCTCGTGGGTCTGGTCCAGGTCTCCGAGTGCGAGTACGAGCTCCCCCGCTCCGGAGCCATGCGCGTCCCGGGGCGCGTGTTCGCGTCGGAGAAGCTGCTCGAGTCGATCCGCGGGGACCCGTGCCTCGATCAGGTGGCAAACGTCGCCTGCCTTCCGGGCATCGTGAGCGCCTCGATCGCGATGCCCGACATCCACTGGGGCTACGGCTTCCCGATCGGCGGCGTGGCGGCCTTCGACCCCAAGGAAGGCGGCGTGATCTCGCCGGGCGGCGTCGGGTTCGACATCAACTGCGGCGTGCGCCTGCTCTCGGTGCGCGGCGTGCGGCCGAAGAAGGCGCGCGAGCACCGCGGCGAGATCGCGAAGGCGCTCCTGAAGGCGATCCCGGCGGGCGCCGGGCGCGAGGGCGCGATCAAGCTGAAGGCGCACGAGCTCGACTTGGTCGGGAAGCAGGGCGCGGTCTGGGCCGTGGCGCGGAAGTACGGCGAACCCGAGGACCTCGAGCACATCGAGGAGCGTGGCTGCGCAGCCTGGGCCGATCCGCGCTTCGTCTCGGCCGACGCGCGCATCCGCGGCGCGCCGCAGCTCGGGACGCTCGGCTCGGGCAACCACTTCATCGAGGTGCAGGCGGTCGCCGAGGTGTTCGACGAACCGGCGGCGCGCGCGCTCGGACTCCTCGAGGGCGAGCTCACCGTGCTGATCCACACCGGCTCGCGCGGGTTCGGGCACCAGGTGTGCGACGACTACCTGGAGCGCATGCAGGGCGCGTCGAGGCGTTACGGCATCGAGCTCCTGGACCGCCAGCTCTGCTCGGCTCCCTTCGATTCCGACGAGGGCCAGGCCTACTTCGGCGCCATGGGCGCCGCCATGAACTTCGCCTTCGCCAACCGCCAGGTGATCACGCACCGCGTGCGCGAGGTGCTCGCCAAGGCCTTCGGCGACGTCGAGGCGCGCGTGGTCTACGACGTGTGCCACAACATCGCGAAGAAGGAGCGCCATCTCGTCGACGGCGTCGAGCGCGAGCTCGTCGTGCACAGGAAGGGCGCGACGCGCGCCTTCGGCCCCGGCCATCCGGAGGTCCCCGCGCCCTACCGCGAGCTCGGCCAGCCCGTGCTCGTGCCCGGCGACATGGGTCGCTACTCCTACGTCCTGCTCGGGACGAAGGAGGCCGAACGGCGCTCCTTCGGCTCCTGCTGCCACGGCGCCGGCCGCCTGCTCAGCCGCAACAAGGCGCGCGAGAAAGCCAAGGGCCGTGACATCGCGCGCGAGCTCGCCAGGCAGGGCATCTCGCTCCAGGCCGCTGGCCGGGCCACGGTCGAGGAGGAGATCAGCGAGGCATACAAGGACGTCGCCGACGTGATCGACGTCGTCGCGCGCGCCGGCCTGGCGCGGCCGGTCGCGAAGCTGAAGCCGTTCGTGGTGGTGAAGGGCTGACCGCGCGGGGACTCAGGCGGCTCACGCGACGTGGTGGAGGCGCTCTCCGCAAACTCGGCCCTGGATCGCTGAGCACTCATTCCAGGGCTAGCATCCTGCTCGTCGTCCACCCGAAGGAGCCCCGCTTGATCCCGTCGTCCCGCTCCCTGCTCGTCGCGCTCGCCCTCCCCTTGCTCGCTGCTCCCGCCGTCGCCGACGTGAAGCGTCTTGGCGAGCTGAACACCGCCCAGATCCGGGCGCTCGATCGCGCGAAGACGGTCGTGCTGCTCCCCGGCGGGATCCTGGAGGAGCACGGCCCCTACCTGCCGGCCTGGACCGACGGGATCCTGAGCGAGCGCATGACGGCCGAGCTCGCGCAGGGCATCGCGGCCGCGAAGAAGGACTGGACCGTGCTCGTCTTCCCGCAGGTCGCGGTCGGCGCGAGCGGCTACAACGAGGTCGGCGGGCACTTCACGTTCCCCGGCACGTACGCCGTGCGGCCGTCGACGCTGCGCGCGGTGTTCATGGATCTCGCGAGCGAGCTCGGCGACCAGGGCTTCCGCTGGATCCTCGTCGTGCACGTCCACGGCGCGCCGCGCCACAACCGCGTGCTCGACCAGGCTGGCGACTACTTCCACGACACGTACGGCGGGCGGATGGTGCACATGTGGGGCCTCCTCCCGGTGGTCGGCGCCTGGGGCAAGGAGCTGCAGTCCCTCACCGCCGAGCAGAAGAAGGAGGAGGGCGTGTCGCTGCACGCCGGCATGGACGAGACGAGCCTGATGCTCCATCTCGCGCCAGAGCTCGTCTCGGCGGAGCGCGCGCACGCGCCGGTCGTCACCGGGAACTCCCTGGAGGCATCGATCGAGACCGCGAAGGCCGCCGACTGGCCGGGCTACCTCGGCTCACCGCGCCTCGCGAACGCGGAGCTCGGCGAGCGGATCTGGAAGGGCCTCTCGGGCGCCGCGCTCACCCACTCGCTCCAGATCCTCGACGGCGCCGACCCGACGAAGCTCCCGCGCTTCTCGGACTACATGGAGAAGAACGGGCACTTCGCCGCCTGGATCAGCGCGGCCGAGGCGCGCGACGCGGAGCGCGAGGCGAAGCAGCGCGCGTGGCTGGAGAAGAGCTCGGGCAAGGCCGGACGGTGAGCGGCGACGCGCACCGGCCCCGCGCTCACTTTCCGAGCTCGGGCAGCACGGCCTCGTAGGCCGCGTCGCGGATCACCTGCGCCAGCGGGGCATGGAAGGCGTGGAAGCTCGCCAGCAGGTAGCCGGTGGCGGCTTCGCTCGCGGGATCGAGGTAGGTCGCGTTCGGCGAGAACCCGCGCTCGAGGTCGCCGGGCTTCCCGGCGGGGTCGCGCTCCTTCGCCAGGCGGGACTGGAGCGCGGCGAGGAGCTCGGCCTCGCGCTTCTTGCAGAGGTAGGTGAGCTCGCGCTCCAAGGAGGCATTCTTCGGGAAGCGATTGACCTCCAGGTCGAGCAGGTTCTGGTGCAGGAAGTCGGCCAGCGCGACGGGGTCGTTGCCGACGCTGGCCCAGAGGAGGAGCGCGTGCTTGCGGCCGACGTCCTCGAGCGAGCGCGCGGCCGCGCGCTCGTCGGGCAGCTTCGCTCCCGGGTATTCGAAGCTCTGCAGGTAGGAGGGGAGCGGGTATCCCGGAGCGAGGAGCGCGCGCACGAAGAGGTCGACCAGGGCGCGGTAGCGGCTGAGGTACACGCAGTCCTGCCAGAACGCTTGCGTGGCCGCGCCGGCAGCGCCCTCCTTGGCGATGAGATCGCCCGTGGAGAACTGCTCGGAGCGCATCGCCTTCGCGTAGCTCTGGATCGTCAGCACGTTCACGAACGGGATGTCGCCCGTGCCGCCGTAGTGCTCGCCCTCCGGGAAGCGATACACGAAGCCCTTGCGGTCGGCGATGAGCGCGAAGACGGGGACGACGATCGCCGTGCGGTTCTTCGAGAACGGGCTCTGGAAGAAGAAGCCGTTCCAGTGCGCGTCGAGCAGCGCGAGGAGCTCGTCCATCGGCGCGGGCCTGCCGCCGGTCGCGCGCCGCTCGGCGAGGCGCGCGTGGATCACGTGCGTGAGCTCGGGGATCGCGAACAGCTCGACCTCGGGCAGCGTGCCCTCGAGGTAGAGGCGCAGCGCCTCCCAGACCGGCAGCGCCGTCGCCATCGGCGGCGGCGGGTCCTTCGGCATGCGCCCGCGGAAGGCGAGCGGGGACTTCTGCTCGACTCCGGCCTGCCAGCCGGCGATCTCGTGCAGCCCGAAGAGGTACTGGTTCACGCACAGCTCCGGGAAGCCCGGCGCGGGCTCGGGCAGCTTGCCGAGCCGGATGAAGCCGCTCTCGTGCGGCGGGATCGGGCGGTCGGAGCCGAATTGCAGCCCTTCGGCGAGCTCGAGCTGCTTGTTCCAGGGATAGGTTGTCACGAACGCCGTCGCGGCAGGGCTCGTCTTGCCGGCGCCGGCCTTGGCCGCGGCCGAGAGCTGGTTCACGAGCGCGACGTAGGGGTGAGTGTCCATGTGTCGCGCCGGATCGTCGGGGAACGCGGCGCTCGCGAGCGCCTTGCGCACGGCCTTGTCGATCTTCACGACCAGCGCGTCGTACTTCTTGTCGTCCGGCTTGTACTTGGCGCGCAGGCCCGCGAGTACCTGCTCGATCGTCGGCCGGTCTCCGGAGCCTCCCGAGAGCGTCGTCGGTTCGCCGCCGAACGACGCCAGAGTGAGGAAGAGCACGCCTTGCGTGAGGCACTCCTCGCCTGCGGTCCGCAAACAGGACGCCTTCCACCGCGATCGCAGCGACGAACGCTCCATCGATCCTCCCGTAGACCCTGCCTTCTGCCCGAGCCGATGCCGGTCGGCCGGGACGGCAGCCTATCCGACCCCGTCCTGGACGAGAAGCTGTCGAGGATCCGGAGCTAACGGATCTCTACCCGCAGCGGGGTTGCATGCTTCCAGATCGATTCCGTCAGACGATCGATCTCCATCGCCTTGAAATCCCCCTCGAACACGCCCCCTCCGATGAGCTTGGTCTCGAGCGTCAGTGCGGATCGGAGTTTGCCCTCGAGGACGAAGCCCAGACGATGGTGGACGTGTGCCTCCGTCAGGCGCGCAAAATCGTCCACGCGCGATGGCTTCAGTTCGAATCCAAGGCCCGGATGGTCGAACGAGTCCTGTGTCAGATAGATGCGCTCGAAGCTCCCCACCCCCACATGATCCTCGGGCTTGTCCGGCAGGAGCATGGCTTGGAGCGGGCCGACCTTGCCGGCGAGGTCCGCCTCCAGCCAGAGGATGCGAGGGTGCGGCCCCTGTTGCTCGGCAGGGAGGGAGTTGAAGACCTCCAGCGGCAGCGTGACGTTCGACGCGCGCCAGGTCTCCAGTTTCTTCCGCTCCGCTTCGAGATCGACTCCGAATGGACGCACGAGCTCCTCGTCGGCGAGGAAGAGGAGCTCGCACGAGCCGAGGCTCCGCAGCATGTCCTCGAACAGCTCGCGATCGCGCGGCTGGATCTGGGGCATGGCGAGCTCGATGCGGCGTCCTTCGAGACCGGTCCGGACCTGGAACGAGCGCTCCATGGCCGCGAGCCGGCGCCGGACGATCCCCGCGGCGCTCTCGAGCACCTGCTCATCGGTCGCGTCCTTCGGCGCCCAGCGGATCGCGCGGGCGCGTTCGAGCTCGACCTCGAGCACATAGACGGCGCGGCGCACGCCCGGTGCGCGCTCTTGCGTCGAGGAACACGAAACGAAGAGCAACCCGAGCAGAGCCAGCGTCCGCAAAGCGAGCATCGCAGCACTCCCAGCAGCGTTCACGGCCGGGCGAGCTTACCCCCAACGGTGCGCGAGCTGCTCTCTACGCCTTCAGCTTGGCCAGCACCGCCCGCGCCGCGCCCGACTCCAGGCTCTTAATGGCCGCGTCCACGCCCTCGGCCAGCGTCATCGTGCGGCGCGCGGCCTTCAGGATCACGGCCGCGCCGAGCAACGTCGCGTTGCGCGCGGGAGTGGGCTCGCCCCGCAGGACCGAGGCCGTCATCTCGCCGGCGGCGCGCACCAGCGCCGGGTTGTCGCCGGGTCCCTGGCCCTCCTCCGGCGGACCGTACATCGGCAGCTCGGGGTTCTCGTTGCCGTTGAGGCCGAAATCGGCGGGCTCGACCGAGAGCGGCACCTGGTGCGCGCCCGCGATCTCGACGCCGCGCGTGCGACGCGTGAGCGAGGGAACGATCCCCCCGCCGACGCCCTGGATGGCGATCCCGTAGCTGTGCCCGAGGCCCGCCATCGTGCCGGCGGCGAGGCCGAGCACCGGGCCGGGGTTCGAGCCGAGGAGGAGCGCGGCGCTGTCCGGGACGATCAGCTTCTCGACCGTCGAGAGCGGCGTGCGCACGCCGACGTCGCCGCGCACGCGCCGCAGCCCCAAGAGCGCCGGCAGCATGCCCGGCGCGGCGATCGCGCCGAAGCCCGTGTTCGCCACGTTGCGCTCGGCCTCGGCCGGGTCCCAGCTCATGGGCGCGCCGAGTGCCTCGAGCACGTGCGCACCGGTCAGCCCGCGCTTCGGCGGCACGCCGCGGTCGGCGATCAGGAGCACACGGGCACCCGCGCCGGCGGCCACGAGGCCGGCTGCGACCTCGAGCGGCGGAGTCAGGTCGTAGCCGTCGTGCGGCGGGCACAGGCACACCAGGCCGGCCTGGCCCTGGCACGGGATCGTGGCGCGCTCGCGCGCGGCGCGCGCGAAGCCCGTGACCTCGTCGACCGTCACGCCCTTCCAGCGCAGCGCGATCAGGAACGCGCCGATGCGGATCTCGCTCTCCTCGCCGTCGAGGATCGTGAGGAAGGCGCGGTAGGCCTCCTCGTGGGTCAGGTTGCGCCCGTCGCGCCGGTCGGCCGAGCCCAGGACTCGCAGGAGATCGCGGAGGATCATGCAGGGGCGTGGAGCAGCCTAGCGAGGGCCGGAATGCGGGACAACGCCGCGCGCGGGCCGCCGCGGCGCGGCGCTCGCTATCCTCACGCCACGAGCATGGTGGGCGAGAAGGAGTCGTCCGGGGAGCGCCGGCCCGGGAAGCGTCGCGTGCGCCGCTGGCTCGCGCTCGCGTGCGGCCTGCCGGTCGTGCTGCTCACCTGCGCGTTCCTCTTGCGCGATGCGTGGCTGGGTCCGCTCCTGATCCGCTACCTCCGCGAGCGCGCCCGCGAGGAGCTCGGCGCGGAGCTCACGATCGAGCGTGTTTCCGGCGGATGGCTGAACGATCTCACGCTCGAGGGCGTGAGCTGGAAGAGCTCGCGGCCGCCGCTCCGTCTCGTTCGTGAGGCCCGCGTCGAGCTCGGCTATTCGCTGCGCGGCGCGTGGAAGGGCGCGCCCGAGCCGGTCGTGCGCGTGCACGCACGCGGCATCGAGTTCCAATTGCAGCCCCGAGGCAAGGGCTCCGAAAGGGGAGCGAGCACGCTGCCCGACGTCGCGGGCGTCGAGCTCGACCTGTCGGAGCTCGTGGTGCGCCAGAGCGGGCGCGAGCCGCAGCGCGTCGAGAGCCTGCGCTTGCGCGGCGGATTGCGCGGAGGCATGGCGCTCGTCGAGGAGCTCGAGCTCGTCGCGGGAGCGAATCGCGTCGTGCTCCGTGACGGCTCCCTCGACCTCTCAGAGGCCGACTGGCTCGCCCTGGCGCGCAGCGCGCGGGGCGAGCTGGTCGCATCGCTGCCCGAGGCGCGCTTCCTCGAGGAGATCATCGGGCGCAGGTTCGGGCTGCGCTCGGCCGAGCTCGCGCTCTCGACCGAGAACGGGCGTGCGCGTCTCACGGGCGAGGTCGAGATCGATTACGGCCGCCTCCGGGTGGAGCGCGGCGAGCTCCTCCTGCCCGCGAATGACGACATGGAAGAGCTGCAAGTGGACCTCGATCTGCGCGCCGAGCTCAGCGACCTCGCGCCGGTCGGCGCGCTCCTCGGTCAGACCCTCGAGGGCCGCTGGAGCGGCTCGATCGACCTCGAGGGACCGTTGCGCGCGCTGGTCGGGCGCTTCGTCGGGCGCGGCGAGGCGCTGTGCATCGCGGGGGTCTCGATCGATCTGGCGGAGATCGACATCGAGACCGATGGAGACCTCGCGCGCCTCGAGCGCTTCGAGCTCAGCGGCCCGGGCCTCGAGGCCGTGGTGCGCGGCGGGCTGCGGCTCCACCCGCTCGAGCTCGTCGACTTGGCAATGAACATCTCGGCCGACGCCGCTCCGCTGGCACTCCTGCCGTTCCCCTGCGAGCACGCCTTCCTGCACGCGGACCTCAGCGGGCCGCCGCACTCCCCGCGAGGCAAGTTCGAGGTCAGCGCGAGAGGCGTGGAGCTCGGCGGCTTTCGGATCGACGATGCCGCGGCGCGCGGCGAGGTCGCCGCCGGCACGCTGCAGGTGGCCAAGATCCGCGCGACGAGCGGGGAGAGCTTCGTCGAGGCCACCGGGACGTTGCGGCGCTCGGGCACGGGCTTCACGGCCGACCTGGAGCGGCTCGGGCTCGCGTGGAGCGGCACGCGCGCGGAGCTCGGGCGCGGCGCACACCTCGAGTTCGGCTCGCGGCGCTTCGCGGTCGAGGGGCTGGAGCTCACTTCCGAGAGCGCGGCTGGATCCGGAAGGGCGCGGATCGCGCTCCAGCACGAGTTGGGCACGACGCGCGCAGGGTTCGACTTCGAGCGCTACGACGCGGGGCCGCTGCTCGGCCCCTTCCTGCCGCAGGGCTGGAAGGCCGGGCGCGCGAGCGGACACGTCGAGGGCGAGCTCGGCGGCCAGCAGGACCCTTCCGGCGCGCCGTCCACGCTCGAACTCGATCTCGCGCTGGAGGGCTGGAGCCTTTCCCCCGCCTGGCCGGAGCTCGACGCGAAGCTGCGCGGCGGATTCGACGGCCGCGCGCTCGACCTCGAGCACTTCGAGCTCGGGTTCGCGGCCGACGAGGCCCTGCACGCCCGGGGAACCCTGCGCGTCCCGTTCGATCCACGCGCACCGCTCGCCCTCGGTACAGGGCCGGTCGTGCTGCGCTCCGAGGTCGAGACGAACGACCTGCTGCGGAGCCTGCGCCGGCTCGGTCTCGAGCCAGGGCCGAGCACGACCGGGCCGAGCCGGGTGGAGCTCGACCTCGCCGGTTCGTGGAGCGGGCTCACCGGATCCATGGCGATCGACGCCCAGAAGATCACGCTCGGCGACGGGGCCGGCGCGCGCGCCTGGGACGTGGAAGCGCGGCTCGGATTCGGCGAGCGCGTGCGCATCGAGCGCGCGGTGTTCTCCGCTCCGGGCGACACGATCACGCTCAGCGGCGAGGTCGGAGTCGCGCTCGACGTGCCGCGCTTGACGACGGATCGCTGGGCGCTGCTCGACGCGCCGCTCGACCTCGCGGTCGAGCTCGATCTGGCCGACATCGGTTGGATCGCCGAGCTCTCGGACGATGTCCGGCGCGTCTCGGGCCGGGTCACGGGCCGGGTCGAGATCCGCGGCACCGCGCACGAGCCCGCGCTCGGCGGAGCGCTGGCCGTGCGCGAGGGCGAGGTGCGCGTCGCCTCCCCGCTCTGGCCGCCCCTGCGCCACGTCGCGGCCGACATCGCCTTCGAGGACGACGTCGTGCGCGTAGTAGCGCTCACGGGCGAGGCGGGCGGCGCGCCCGTACGCGTGTCCGGCACGCTCGAGCCCTTCGGGCCGTTCCGGCGGGTCGATCTCGAGCTCACCGGAAAGAACCTGCTCGTGAGACGCGACTCGCACCTCGTGCTGCGCGTCGACGCGACGCTCGAGGTCAAGGGCATGCCGAACCAGCTCGCGATCCGCGGCGAGCTGGCGCTCGCCGAGGGGCGCTACACGACCGAGATCAGCCCGCTGGAAGAGGCGGTGCAGGCCGGTACGCGCCGCGGAGGGTCGGCGCCCCGGCCGACGCACTTCTCGATCTGGCCCCGGGGCATGCTCGCGAACAGCGAGATTGACGTCCACATCGGGGGAACGCGCGCATTCGAGTACCGCACCAACCTGCTCGCGGCCGCGCTCCGGCCCGACGCCTGGCTGCGCGGTACGGGCGCGTTCCCCGTGCTCGAGGGGCCGGTGTACCTCGAGGAGGCCAGCCTGATCCTGCCCTCGGGCACGCTGCAGCTCGTCTCGGGCCTGCTGACCTTCCGGCGCGAGGCTCCGCTCTTGCCCGAGCTCGCGCTCACGGCCGAGATGCGCGTGCAGCGCCACGACGTGACCGCCAAGATCACCGGACAGATCCCGCCCGAGGTCGCGCTCTCCTCGAGCCCGCCGATGGCGCAGGAGGACCTGTGGCTGCTCGTCCTGACGGGCCAGCTCCCGGTCGCGCGCGGCGAGGAGCAAGACTCGCAGGCCATGGAGGCGCTGGCCGTGTTCCTTGCGCGCGACACGCTCGTGCGCTGGTTCGGCGCGGAGCCGGGCGACGCCGACCTGCTCGAGCGCTTCGAGATCGAGGTGGGCGCGAAGCCCTCGGAGACCGGACAGCCCACGGGACGGGTCCTGTTCTACCTGCGGCCGCGCGAGCGCAAATCGGGTCGTGCCACGTACCTCTCGGCCGAGAGCGACGAGCACGACCGCGTCAACTTCGCGATCGGCATCGTCTTCCGACCGCGATGAAGGCGCAGAGCGCCCTGCTCGCGGGCCTCGCACTGAGTGCGGCCGCGCTCGGCTGCCGCACCGCGGGCGCGGCGCAGGATGAGCTGCCGTTCGAGCTCGTGCTCGGGTTCGAGGGCGCGGCCACCGTCGCCACCGAGCGTCTGGAGGAGATCGTGCGCCGGGAGCTCGTCCGTCTCGAGGTCAGCGCGCCCGACAAGGCGGCCGTGGACGACGCGGCTTTCGCGCTCGAGAACTTCTACCGCGCGCGCGGCCACGCGGACGTGCTGGTCGACTACGACTTCGAGCTCGCGACGGGGACCTCTCCGGCTCGAGCGCACTTCACGATCAAGGAGGGTCCCGTCCTGCACGTCCGTGAGCTGGTCATCGAGGGCGCGTCGGACATCGATCCCGAGCAGTTGCGGGAGAAATTCGGAGCCGCCGCGAAGGGCGGCGTCTACGACGAGGCGCGGATCGCGACCGGGATCGGGCTCGTGCGCGAGCTCTACCGCGATGGCGGGTACCTGCACGTCGAGATCGAGGAGCCGGTGGTGGAGCCCGATCGAGCGAGCGCGAGCGTCGGCATCCGGATCGTGCTGCGCGAGGGACCGGAGTTCCGCGTGCGCGAGATCACCATGCAGGGAGGCGTCCCCGAGCTGGCGCAGGGCGAGGAGAGGCTCGCGTCCCGGTACACCGGCGTGAAGTTTCTCCCGTTCGTCCTGCCCGATCTCGAGAACCCGCTGATCGAGGCGTACCGGCGGCAGGGGTACCCCGACGTCGAGATCGAGGTCCGGCCGAACCTCGACGAGACGACTGGCGACGTGAGGATCGTCGTCGACATCAGGCCCGGCGAGCGCGTGCGCGTGGCGCACTTCCGCATCCATGGCAACGCGCGCACGAAGGACGCGGCGATCCTGGGCATGCTCGGGATCGAGCTCGGCTCGGCATACGACGTCGAGGAGGTGCGTGAGGCCTTCCGGAAGCTGTACGCGACCGGACTGTTCGAGTCGGTCAAGCTCGAGCTCGAGGGCACGGGTCCCGAGCGCACGCTCGTGGTCGACCTGGTCGAGGGGCGCGCGGTCGATATCCGCCTCGAGGCCGGCTGGGGCTCCTACGAGGGACCGCGCTTCCTGATCGGCATCCAGGACAAGAACTTCCAGGGCCGCGGCCAGGTGGTGGATCTCGAGGGCACGGTCAGCTTGCGCGCCCAGGCCCTGCGGCTCTCCTGGATCGACCGCGACTTCCTGGGCACGCGCTTCACCTCGGAGACGAGCGCCTTCGTCGAGAAGCGCGAGGAGCCCTCGTTCGAGTACGTGCGCCGCGGTCTGAGCTTCTTCCTGCGCCGCGACCTCCCGCACGACTGGAACACGTCCTTCGGCTACGAGTACCGGCCGACGAACGTCACCGACGACGACGTCCTGTCGCCGCTCGACGACGACACCAACGTGGGCGCGCTCTCGGTCGTGTTCACGCTCGACGACCGCGACAACCGGCTCCTGCCGACCCGCGGGCGCCTGGGGCGGGCGCGCGTGGAGTTGGCCGACAACGTGATCGGCTCGGACACGGAGTTCCTGCGCGCCCAGCTCGAGTACACGCACCTCCAGCGCCTCGCCGAGCACACCGTGCTGGCCGCCTCGGGTCGCACGGGCGTGATCGCGCCCTTCGGCAAGACCGACGAGATCCCGGTGACCGAACGCTACTTCAACGGCGGCGAGAGCACGGTGCGCTCCTTCAAGGAGGACGAGCTCCTGCCCGTCGGCGCGAGCGGCGACCCGCAGGGCGGCGAGGCCGCCACGACCCTCAACCTCGAGCTGCGCCGCGCGATCAGCGGCAACCTGACCGGCGCCGCCTTCTTCGACTGGGGCAACGTCGCCGAGGAAATGCAGGACTACATGAGCTTCGACGGCTTTCGCCCCGGCATCGGCCTCGGTCTGCGCTACCTGCTCCCGATCGGCCCCGTGCGCCTCGACCTCGGCTACAACCCGACCGCGGGCGGCGACGAGGACGATTTCGTCCTGCACTTCTCGGTCGGATTCCCGTTCTGATCCCTGCGGAGCAGGATCGACCGCGAGACGTCTCGGCGGTGCGTGTTGCCTACGAGCTCAGAGCGTGAGAAAGAATCGAGGCGCGAGGATCGCGCGCCCG
>Ga0137457_1000084_pt1 | contig 24159 bp, 42 predicted proteins | sample EasRivERMGT630_2_FD_102321 | JGI IMG/M metagenome (GOLD analysis project Ga0137457, IMG submission 102321) | Soil microbial communities from meander-bound floodplain in the East River, Colorado, USA - East River MetaG ERMGT630_2 | ecosystem: Environmental > Terrestrial > Soil > Floodplain ...
CATGGGCGGCGCTCGGACCGTCATGGCCGAGAAGATGCGCGGGACCCTCCAGTCCGAGGCCGACCGGCGCGCGACGGAGGCAGGCAAGGAGGGCCTCGTCTCCAACCTCTCCATGAAGAACGTCCGCGTCACGCCCGCGCAAATTAAGGGCGTCGAGGTCTCGGGCGTCCCCGGAGTGGAGGAGCGGAAGGCCCTCGGGAAGAAGGTCAAGGACGTAGGGAAGGCCATCGGGAAGGGCCTCGTCCAGTCGTTCAGCACGCCCCTCCCGGGACTGCTCCAGTGGGTCGCGGCGCACGGGCTCACGCAGGAGGAGGTCGCGCCGGAGGTCTACAACGTCCGCTTCGCGGGCGCCGCGGAGCAGGACAAGCTCGAGAAGGAGGCCGTCCGGAGGATCGCGCGCGAGACGCTCGACACGATCGGTTGGGGCATCGCCGGCGGCGAGATGGCCCGCGCCATCACCATCCCAGGCTTCACGAACGTATTCGCCCGGCTCGGAGCCGAGGGCGCAGGGTGGGGCGCCACGTACGAGGGAGTGGACGCGACGCTCGCGGGGGAGGCAACGGAAGAGGTAGCCAGGCGCACGGCCCTCGGGGGCCTCATCGGAGCGGGCGCCACAGTCACACTCGGCGCGCCCCTCGTGGGCCTCGGTCGCCTCATGCAGGGCGCCATCGGCGAGAAGGCCGTCCAGGCCATGAAAGCCGAGAAGGTCCTGTCAGATTTTCCTGGTGACGCCCTCACGCCCGGCGAGCGCGTCGCCCTCGCGTACCAGCGGGACGGCGCTCTCCCGGACCAGGTCCAGCACTTCGTCCGGATGTCCCAGGACGGCGCCATGCAGCCCGAGGAGGCCGCGATACACATCCTCGGGAACCTCGGCGTCATCAACGACGCAGCCGGGACGTCCGCCCTCGCGCGCCAACTCGAGCCGAAGTCGCTCGTCCCGGCGATGAGGGACGTCGCGCTCACCGTACCAGAGCAGACGCGGGCCCGCCTCGCGAAGTCCGAGTCGGACGCGCGCTTCCTCTCGAAGCTCCGCCGGATCGCGATCGAGTCCGGTCAGACCATCGAGGACGTCCGCCAGCGCGCACGCGCCGAGAAGTGGTCCTCGCCGGAGGCCCGCGCGAACCTCGCGAACGAGGTCCCGGAGCCCATCGTCCTTGAGTCGGGCGAGGGCCCTGTCCACCTCGGTGGTGGCGCCGCGTACGACGCGGACAGGACCGTGGGCCTGCGCGTGGCGCAGGAGATGTTCCCGCACGTGAAGGTCACGAACACGCCGCGCTCGATGATGGGCCGGATGGTAGCGCACTCGTACAAGGTCGGTGACCAGGCGTTCGACGAGGTCGGTCGCGCGCACGAGGTCATCGGCTACACCGAGAACGACAAGATGGTCACGCGGACGCAGATGCCGACGGGCGAGTGGAAGTACGGGATCGCCGGCCCCTCGGACCTGAGCCCGCGCATGGATGGCTTCATCGCCGCGATCAACCGCATGGAGGCCGGCGCCCAGGCGCGGCTCGCGTCGAACCGCGGCGCCCTCCAGGCCTTCACGGGCGCGCCCCCAGGCATGGAGGAGTGGGCCGAGATCGGCCTCGGGAAGTTCGCTAGGACGATGTACCTCGCGGCGAAGATGGGCCTCGACAAGGAGCAGACGTACCTCCTCTGGGCGAAGGACATGGCGGACGAGATGCGCGCGTCCGGCGCCGAGGAGGGGAAGGTCATCCTACTCAGGTCCCTATTCAACGCCGTCGAGGAGAACTACGGCGCCACGCTCGCGAAGGTCGTGCTGCGCGAGGGCGCCCTACGCGAGGGCCTCTTCGACGCCGTCGACCGAATCAAACGCGGCGGGTGGATCGGGCACGACTGGTACGACAACACGTTCCCGAAGCTCGTCGAGATGTTCGGCTCGACCGACGACGCGTCGCGCTTCGCGGACTTCCTAGCGATCACGAGCGCGAACCGTAACATCGACTCGAACGTGAACCTCGCGCTCCAGTCGTTCGCGATGTGGCAGACGGGCCAGCTACCGAAGGGCTTCGGCCCCAACATGGACGCGATGTTCGCGCGGTACTTCGCCGAGGAGGCGAGGACGGGCGCGCACCCTGACGTCAGGACGTTCGCGTCCAAAGTCGGCGCGCCCAAGGTCTCGGAGTTCGTGCGGAACGTGAGGGGCGAGGACGTGAACAGCGTCACGCTCGACGTCTGGATGAACCGGTACCTGACGGGCGGCGAGACGATGCGCGTGAAGGAGAAGGAGGCCGCGAAGGCCATCATCCGCGAGATCGCCGGGCACGAGGGCAAGACGCCGCGGCAGGTCCAGGCCGCGATGTGGGCCGACGCGCGAGTCTCGGAGCAGGTCCTCGGACCGCTCGGTAAGGGGGAGAAGCTAGAGATGACGATGGGGTCCATGCGGCCCTACGAGGACGTCACCGGGAACTTCCTCCGGAAGCGGGGCGCCTTCACGAGCGAGGCCTCAATCATCAAGCAGACGCGCGAGAACGGGGGAGGCACGTTCTACCCCGGTACGTCGCGCCCGTTCGACAAGGCCGGCTTCTCCGTCGCCCTCGGGGGCGAGGCCCTCGACGCCGAGAAGGCCATGCCGAACGGAATCAGGAAGGTCGTCGACGCGTTCCTCCCGTCGCTCCGGAAGGTCGCGGAGGCGAGCGGCGCCCGCCCGCAGTTCGTCGTCGGGACGTGGGTCGACGAGGGGAAGATGCACGTCGAGATCGGCGTCGTCGTCCCCGAGCGCGAGCGCGCCCTCCTACTCGGCAACATCGCGAAGCAGCAGTCCATCGGAGAACTCGGCGAGGGCGGCGCCTTCGTGGGCGTCGTACCGACGGGCCACGAGGAGGCAGTCACCCTCTCCCTAACGGAGGCGAAGAAGGCCTTGAAGGAGTGGCTCAGTGCCGCGCATACCAGTAAGTGAGGTCCTCGGGCTGATCACGGACGCGCTCCGTAGCGCGCGCACAACGCCCGTGGCCGAGGCCGCGGCGAAGACGAGCGCGCAACTCGCGAAAGAAGTCCCCGAGATCGCGCAGCACATGCCGGACGTCCCGTTCGCGGGACCGGAGAAGCTCAAGCCGTACGTCCGCGCGACGCGGGCGCCGGCGCAGCCGACCGCGAGCGAGCGAGTCCAGGGCGCGAAGCAGACGGTGGGCGGCCTCTTCACGGCCGAGCCGAACCTCCCCAAGGAGTACCAGGAGATGTTCCTGGACGCGCGGTACGAGGTGTCGTCCGCGCAGGAGCGGGCCGACGCGGCCGTCCACCAGCGCGTCACGTCCAAGCTAGACGGCGACGTCGGGACGAAGGCCCGCCTCATGAGCGACTACCTAACGCTCGCGGACGAGTTCAGCGACCTCCACTCGAGGTTTGTCAAGGACCCGAAGACGCCCGTGTACGGGCGCGGGGGCTCGACGCTCGACGAGATTGAGGGCGCCCTCCAGGACGTCACGGGCGAGTTGCGGAAGCACCCGGACGCGGTCCAGGCGTCGCAGGGCTTCCGCGTCGTCGCGGACGAACTCTTCAACGAGATGGTCCGGTACGGGCTCATCACGCCGAACCGGTACCGGAAGGACTGGACGCCGCGCCAGCAGATCATGGAGATGGCGCGCGGCCTCTCCGAGGCGTACGGGGACCAGTCCGTCGGGGGCGAGGTCCTCTCGGCGATGGAGCGCCGGACTATGACGGGCGGCGTGACGGAGACGAACATGGTCCAGGTCCTCCGGACCGTCCTCAAGGACTTCAACGAGAAGATCGCGGGCGACAAGCTCGTCGCGCGCGTCCTCTCTGACCCGGCCCTCAACCGGACGACGGACTTCAAGGCCGGCGACCGCCTACCGAAGGGCTGGGTCAGCTACCGGCCCCGTCCGGGGATGCCCGGCTGGAAGACGCCGGACGCGGACGCGCAGGTCGCCGCGGGCGTCGCCGACGCGCTCGGCGCTGACCCGCGCGTGCTCTCTCCGGGCGGCTTCGTGATCCCCGAGGACATGGCGCGGCGCCTCCAGAACTTCTACCCCGAGCGCGCGGGCCAGGCGGGCGAGACTGCGTACAAGGCGGGGCGGATGCTCGCGCGCTGGTTCACCGTCTACAACCCGGCCAACACGGCCCTGAACGTCGGATCGGACTTCGGGATCGGGCTCCTCGGGCTCCCGGGCGAGAAGTCGAACGTCGGGGGCTTCCTCCGCTTCTACCCGCAGTCCTTCATGGAGTCCGTGCGCGGCGCCTTCGGCCGAGAGTCAGCCACCTTCGACCGCGCGGTCCAGGAGGGGCTCGGGTCCGCGACGTACGTACAGGACGTCTCCGGGCAGTCCGTCCCCGCGAACCTCGCGGAGGCGGCGGGCGTAGAGGCCAAGACGGACATAGGGTCGCGCGCCGCGAACGTCATGCGGCGGGCGCGCCTCGCGGTGGAGATGACGCCGAGGATCGCGGCGGGCCTCGCGGCCGAAGCCAAGACGGGAGACCCGTCCGAGTTCGCTCGAGTAGGCCGCGCAATTACACTGCCTTACGGGGCAGGGGCCCCCGCGGTCACTCGGGGGAACCTCACGCGCTGGATCGCGCCCTTCTGGCAGTTCATGGGGCTCGCGTCCGAGCGGACGGGGAAGCTCCTCACGACGCCGGGCTCGAGGGGGCGCGCGTGGGCGGGCGTCCTCGGGGTCCCGACGGCGGCCTTCATGTGGAACCGCCAGAACGAGGAGTACCGCCGGGTCGAGATGGCCCTCCGGAAGCGCGACCGGTACGCGATGCACATCATCGCGCCAGATATACAGAATCCATCTGTCCCCGCGACAGATAGAAACGGGAAACCCGTCGTCCTCCGCTTCCGGTACTTCATGCCCGAGGAAGTCGCGCAGATGTTCGGCGTGAGCAACCTCCCAGGGCGCGCCGCAGACATACTCGAGGGCCGGACCACGCCGATGGAGTCCATCGGGGAGTCCGTGTCGAGCGCGGTAGAGCAGGGCTTCCAGCAGTTCGTGCCGGCGGGCGTCGCCGTGTCCCTCGGGACGGGACGGAACGTGCTGACGGGCGAGGAGAAGCCCCGCGCCGAAATCGCGACGGACATGATCCCGCTCGTGCGGCAGGGGAAAGAGGCCGTGCGGGGCGTACAGAACGCGGGCGCGATCGAGGGCGTGAAGCGCCTCGTTGAGGAGGCAGGCGGCATGCGCTTCGCGAACCCTGTGAAGCGCGGCCGGAGCGACGCGGACCTCGAGGAGTTGAAGTTCAAGCTGAGGGACACGAAGGCCAGAATGCGCTCCGCGTACAGGCGGGGCGACCGGGCGAAGGGCGAGGAGTACAGGCAGCAGCTTAGCAAGATCGTGAAGCGCATCCGCGCGATCAGTAAGGCGCGCCGTAAAGCGAGGGTCAAGAAGTGAGGACGTTCGAGGATTGGGTCATGTACGTCTTCGGAGGCATCGTCACTATCGGGTCCGTCGTGACGGCGCGGGTCGTGAAGCTCCAGGACGAGCACACGCGGCAACTCGCGGAGCACGCGGCGTCGATCGCCGCGCTCAACGCGAACGCTAAGCACACGAATGAGTCGCTCGGGAGGATAGAGTCCAAACTGGACCGAGTCATCGAGCGCGAACACGGCGCGTAAGCGCCAGGAGGTTTCACCCATGCAGGTCATTCTCTTGTGGCTCGTTCGTAAGGCGGTGTACGTTGGCGTGGGCGCGGCCCTGACTGCCCTGGCCGGACCCTTCCTCGCTGGCGGACCCGACTTTGAACTGAGCAGGCTCACGCTCAGCGGCGCGTTCGGCGGAATGGTCGCGGCCGTGGTCGGTGACCTCCGGCGCGCGCTCGCCCCGGACCTGCTCCAGGTCGCTACTGGCCAGGACCCGAGGGTCGACGGATGAAGGTAGGCGGAATCCTGGACCGTCTGGCCCTCGTGGCGAAGCTCGCGGTCTTCGTGCTCGGGACGAAGGACAAGACGGTCCTCAACCACGTCTCAAGGGGCCTCGACAAGGCCAAGGTGGTGAAGGACATGTTCGGCTCCCCAGACGAGACCCTCAAGCGCGGAGACGATGGCGTAGTCATCATCGAACTCCTAATCATCTGCATCATCCTGGCGCCGGTCGCGATCGCGCTCCTGAGCTAGGATAGTAAAGCAAAAGGCCCCCTGCGCTAGTATAGGCAGGGGGCCTTTCTGTTTCGCGCTCTACACTAGAGCGCAGCTACCGACTCACTTCGCGATGACGCCGAGGACCTCGTCGATGTGGATGAACATGAGCGTCTTCCCGTCGACCTCGATCTCGGCCCCGGCGTACTGCCCGAGGAGTACGACCGAGCCGGGCTTCACGAGGTCGATCTCGGCGCCGACGGCGATGACCTTGAACCGCTGCGACCGGCGCTGCACCGTCTCAGGGATCACGATCGTCGACGACGTCGGGACCTCCGCGGCGAGGCGCTGCACGAGGAGCTTCTTCGTGTTCGGGATGATCTTCATTCCACCTCTCCTGGTAGGGGTGCGGTGACGCTTATGGTGTTGCTCGAGTCGCTCTGGTTCCCGGCGAAATCGACGGCGAAGATCGTGATCCTCCACCAGTCGTACGGCGCGCTCGCGGGAGGTAGCGCGATCTTGATGCTGTCCGGGAGCCCCGGGTGCGAGAACCAGACCGTGTCGACCACGCCGAACGGGGGCCGCACGTCCTCGCCCGTACCGTCGTTGGGTATGTGCCACCGCAGCAGGTCCACGAGGTGGGACTGCCCGCTCTCCTTGTGCGTCATGAGTATCCTGATCATGGAGAGGTCGTCGCACACGGTACCGTCCACGTTCGTCCCCGGGTTGGTCCACAGAATCACGAGGAGCGCGGAGAGCCACAGGGCGAGCCTCCTCACTCCCCCTCCAGCCAAATCACGTTCGGCGGGAGCGCCGGGTCCATGTCGGCGTGTACGAACGTCCGGTACAGCCCGAGGCGGTTGAACCCCTCGCGCTGAAGTACCTCGACGAGGAACGCGCGCGCCGCCGCAGTGGTAGACCCGAGTTCATTCGCGATCGGAGCGAGCGCGATGTCCGCGGCCCACCCGCGCGTGTGCGCGGAGTTCTTCCGCCCGCCGATGGCCTTGTTGTGCTTGGCCGTCCGGAACCCACTGTTGATCACGAACGGGACGCGGGCCCGTCCGCGCGCGCTGTCTAGGGCGCGCATGAAGTCGTACTCCATCCCGGTCTCGGCGCTCCCAGGCTTGTCCCTACTGTCGAACTCGCTCGACTTGAAGTGGCGCAGCGCGAGCCACGCGGCCTTCGTCATCATGAGAACCTCCTTCTGATAGCACGGTCGTCGTACTGCGCGATCACCTCGAGGACCTTCTTCCTCACCCTGCCCCTCGCCCACGTCATCCCGGACAGGTCGATCATGCGCCCCGGCTCGCGGATCGCGTCGACCGCGAACCCCTCATCGTGTAGGATGCGCTCATGCCGAGCGGCCATTCCGACGACGAAGATGTTCCACGCCGTCCTGTTCCTGACGCGGTACCGCGCGAGGCCGCGCTTCGCGAAGGCCCTCACGAGGTCGCACCGGAAGCACTTCCGCTTCGAGTACACGGGCCGCGTGCACGAGTCGCACAGGCCCTCCTTACGCTTCTCCAGGATTCGCTTGGTCTGCGGCGTCGACATCAGTACGCTCCTCGCGCCCTGGGGGCGCCCGCCTGTTCGAGTTCCATCTGGAGCAACGCGAGGGCGCGCCACGCGATCTCGACCGTGTGCGACATCCCCGTGTCCTGGTCGATGATGCCCCGGTCGACGAGGTGCCTCGCGATGCAGTCCGCGTGGTCCATCGACTTCCCGCGCGCCCAATGGAGGGGCTCCCCGGCGTTGTGCTTGTCGTTCCCGAACTTCGACAGCCTCGCGACGGCCGCGAGCGCGGCGGGGAAGTAGTCCAGGACGCCCGTGCAGAGCGGCACGCCCTTCCGCTCCTCGCTCGAGGCAGGCATCACCTGGCGCGGAGTGGGCGGCAGGGGCTCCCCGGTCTCGGCGTCGTAGACCGCGATCTTGAGCATCTCGGCGACGTGCCGCTCGAGGTTGGCGCCGCGGCTCCGCTCCCATCCCGGGAGCATGTATATGCGCGAGACGTCCCCGTCGAGGAAGAGCCGTAGGTCCCGCCGGAGGTAGTTCTCGTACGTGTCGTCCTTCGGCCCGTCCGCGTCGAGTTCGGGGGGCGAGAGGACCCTGAACCCGAGCGCGCGGTACTTCTCGGCGAAGCGTGCGAACTCCTGCGCGTTGTACTCGGGGATGCCTGTCATGGGTCCCGATAGGTAGATGACTCCGTTCACGATGGCACCTCCTCGTACACGGCGAAGTACCCGTAGCGACTCGAGTCTACGTACGCGAACCTGCGTATCTCTGGTCCCTGTGGTACGTCCTGTGGGAAATCTGAAAAGGACCGCGCGTCTGTCTTCATGGGGAGCGCGATCCGATAGTCCTGAGGAGGAAAGCTGTCCGGTACGTCCCTCCACTGACTCGCCCCGCACCGCGTGCGAAGTAGGATTTTCACGATGCCTCCAGCGGTTTGAGCTTCTTCCCCCACCGGTCCCCGACCCCGATCTCGATCGGGAGGCGGAAGCCCGGCGCGACCTCCGGGAACTCCTGCTCCATCACGTCGTGCAGCATGTCCGCGCCCTCCTGGACGCGATCCCTCGGGACCTGGATCACTACCTCGTCGTGGACGAGGATCGAGAGGCGCCCGCCCACGGAGCGCGCCCCGTCCGCAAGCTGGCGGTACGTGGACCACCCGATGTCGCCGACGGTGCTCTGCGGCTCGTAGTCCTTCATCGCGGGCACGTCGCCCTCGGGGCTCGTGAAGCGCCGTATGCGCCCGAACGGGTTCCGGAGGAAGCCCTGCGCCTTCCCGACCTCGCCCGCCGTCTGGAGGTACGCCCACCAGCGCGGGTACGCGCGCGCGAGCGCCTGCTGGAAGTCCTTCACGGCCTTGATGGAGACGACGAGGCCCGTCTTCCGTATCGTGTCCGCGACCGTCTTCGGCCCGGCCCCGTACGAGAAGCCGTAGATTCCGTTCTTCGCGAGGGTGCGCCCCTCCTGCGTCCGCGGGAGCCCGACGAGTTCGATCGTCCTCGAGTGGACGTCGCCCTCGAGCGCCGCCGCGAGTTCCATGTCGCCGCTCCGCGCGGCCATCACGCGGAGTTCCGCCTGGGAGTAGTCGGCCGCGAGGAACACCATGCCCTCGTCGTCCGGGATGATCAGCCCGCGCGAGTCCTCGGGCTGGTTCTGGATGTTCGGGCTGTTCGACGCGAGGCGGCCCGTGCCCGGGAAGACCTTGTTCGTCTCGTAGTGCCCCTTCTGCTCGTCCTTCCCGGCCGGGAGGTACGAGGGGTAGATGCGGTCCGTGCCGGAGAGCGCGCGCCCGTACGTCTTGAGGAGCTTGGAAATCCGCCGTATCTCGAGGAGCTTCTCGAGGGGCTCGCGGTACCTCGGCTCGATGTCCATCAGCGTCCGGAGCGCGAGTTCGTCCGTCGTCCACCCGTCGCTCTTCGACCGCTGGACGGGTAGGCCCCACGTCTTGTACAGAAGGTTCGGGAGGTCCTTCGAGTTCGACGACGGGCTCACGCCCGGGAAGTTCGCGAACCACCATGAGTGGAGGCGCTGGAGGTCCGCCTGGAGCCCGGCGCACCACTCCTGGACGCGCGGCGGGTCGACGCGGAGGCCCTTCTCCTTCATCTCGATCAGGGCCTTCACGGACGGCATCATCCTCTTCGTGAAGAGTTCGAGCATGCCCCACTCCTCGAGGGCCTTCCACTGCTCCTCGAAGACTCGCGCCTCGATGAAGGCGTCCTTGGCCGAGTACTCCGGGTCCGCGAAGCCGCGGTCCTCCGCGAGGTACTTCCACGGGCGCGTCCGGACGTAGATCGGCGCCGTCGGCCCGAGCCCCATCGGGAGGTCAGGCTCGAGGAGGCGCGCGCAGATCATCGTGTCGAACCACGGCTCCGGGACGTGGACGCCGTTCGCGCGGAGGATCGGCTCGTCGAACTGTATGTTGTGCGCGACGTGTATGTCCGCCCGGTAGAGCGCGGCCTGGAGGAAGCGCCGCTCCTCGTCGCCCCACGGGAGCGTGTACGTCATCTCTCCGAAGTTACCGTGGAAGAACGGGAGGCCGTGCATCGTCAGGCTGAACCTGTCGATCACGCTCGAGCCCATCGGCGTCTCGATGTCGAACGCGACGGCCGTGTGGGCCGGGACGACCTCGTCCCCCCGGAGGGACGTCTCGTACGTGAACTCGTCATCGACGAGGGCCCCATCGCGAGGGCCGATCATGCGCGCCGCCGTCTCGAAGGCGGACATGAGGGCCGTGACCTGGCGCCTGCGCTGCTTCACGTACTGCTTGAATGAGATCGAGGGCACGATCACGCTGCTCTTCGAGTGCCAGTCCGGCGCCGACCACACGAGCGGGAGAGGAGGTGGCGCCGCGTACCGGCGGTTCACGATCTTGGGCTGCCCCTTCCGCGGGCCGGACTTGAACTCGCCCTCCTGGACCTTCGCGACTTCGACCGTGGGCTTGCAGTCCGAGGGGTAGAGGACGTACCCGCGCGCGTCGTCGATCCGCCACGAGAGGCCCGTCACGGCCCGGAAGGCCTCCGGCCCGATCGGGAGGATCACGTTCGGGGTCGCGGCTTCCATCGCGTCGCGGAAGGCCGGGCGGTTACGGCGGAGTTGCTCCTGCGTCGGGTTCTCGTACGCGCCCTCGGGCTGCTCGTCCCCGAGGACGTAGACGAACTCAACCTCCTCGGGGGGAATCCCCGCGTCCTTCATCAGGGCGAGGGCCATCCGGTGCATGGGGTCCGTCATCTTCGAGAGCAGGACCGCGCAGAATCTCTTCATGACGTTTCCCTCTCCGTGCGATTCCGCCCTTGCCGGGCGCGTCGTTCAGGAACCATAGTTCCGGGAGCGTGAGGTACCGGTGGTACTGGCGCGTGACGCGCGCGAGCGTCTCCTCGTCCGTGCGGAGGGCCGGGCCCCGCGTCATGTTGCACCGGGAGCAGAGTAGGCGGAGGTTCCCCTCCGCGTTCCCGCCCCACGGGTCGATGTGGTCCACCTGCAGGAGGGGGCTCTTCCCCCAGAAGCGGTACCCGAGGCGGTGGAACGCGAGGGCGATCCTCGCGGGGACGCCGCAGATCGCGCACCTCGAGTACGGGTTGAGGATGCGGCGGGCCCAGGAGAGGGCGCCCGCCGCGTCGATGCCGTGATGATTACGTAGCCTTTCCGCCTTCCCCGCCACCGTCGACCGGAGGCGCGTCGCCCTCGACCGCTTCTGCTCCTCCGTCCTCTTCCGCATCGGGCGCCGCCTTCGGTTGGTCGATGACGTCGTAGTCCTGGGCGAGTTCCTTGATCTGGTTCAGGAGACTAGTCTGCATCGCCCCGAGGCAGAAGCGCGCGACCTGCTTGATGTCGGCCTCGGAGAGGGGGTACCGCATGTTGTCGATGATGACGTCGCCGGCCTCGAGGTCGATCCCCTTGATCTTCGAGAGCACGACTCGCGACCCCTCGGAGAGGGGGTGCCGCTTCCTTCCGAATCCGAACACGTCCTGTACCTCCTGGGGCGGGAGTACGGGCGCCGGGGTAACGATGTTCCTCGCGGGCTCGCCCTCCGCCGGGCGCCAGTTCGGGTCGTGCCCGATCACCTCCCCGTTCGAGTTAATGATGTGGCCCGTGTCCCTCCGGAACTGCTCGATGATGTCGTCGTCCGAGAGGGGCGGGGCCTCCACCTGCGCGGGCAGGCTGCGGAGCGTATGGTTCACGCCCCGCATGCCCGCGAGTTCCTGCATCGCCTGAGTGACGATGTTGTGCGACTCTCGCGTGTTGTCCACCTACCCCTCCACGTCCGGGAGGAACCGGTCGACGTTGAGGAACGTGCGCCCGCCGTCCTTGCCCGGGCTCGCCGAGAGCGTCACGACGACGCGCCGACCGAGGATGGTGCTCTTGGCCTCGTTCCCCTTCTCGGGGAAGGCGCCCATGATGATGTCCGCGCTGAGGCCCTCGCTCTTGACGTCGACCCCGAGCGCGGAGAAGAGCGTAGTGAGGACGGCCTCGTTCCGGATGGCCATCTCGTCCCCTTCCGCGATCTTGTCGCTGTCGACACGGACGTTGAGGTGGTACGTCGTCCCTACCGGGACCGCGTCCGTCGCCGCGACGTTGAGCGGGAGGGACTTCGTCATGAGGTAGTAGACGGCGACGCTATCGTTCGGCGCGTCCTTCGGGCCGCCGACTCCGACGCGGGCCTTCTCGATCGAGAGGCGGGCGCTCCACCGGCGGCCGGTCCCGTTCTTCGTGGGGTACGACTCGGCTCCCTCGGGGATGAAGACGTTGTTGAAGCTGTCCATCGCGGCCTGTCCAGCAGCGGCGGCCTCCGCGGAGACGGGACGAATCTTAGGACGCATTGACGTGCTCCTCTCTCATGAAGTGCGTGAGGTACTGGTCGTACCAGTTCCGCGGGTTCGCCGCGAGGACTACCTTCGGCATCGGGTTCCCCTTCTCGTCACCCTCCTTGATGCGCGCGGTGTAGATGCCCGTCATCGCGCTGTGCGCCACGTACCTTGACTGGACCTTCCCGTCGAGGCCCGTGATGTGGTCCACGTCGAGCCGGACGACCGCCGGGAACTCGCTCGCGAGGTCCTGGACGAGGGCTGACCCGATCGTGTCCGGGCCGCCGAACGCCGTGGCGCCGGCCGGGGACTTCTCGTTCGGGAACCACTCGTACTGGTGGCACACGACGATGATGTGCATGTCGCGCTGGTGCAGGAAGAGCGCGTCGATCCAGTTACGCAGGAGGTACTGCGTGCCGCCGTAGTCGCCCGGCATCGGGAGCCCCTGCGAAATCTCGGCGCTCTTCGGCCCGAACTGCAAGCGGCCCTTCGCCTCGAAGTAGTTCTGCTTCGCCGCGTACACGAGCATCTTCTTGGCCGCGCGCGAGAGCGTGTCGACGATGAGCACGCCCGCCTTTGGGTGGACCTTCCTCCAGTTCTCGATCGCGAACTGGTTCATGTTGTCGATCGGGCTCGCGCCGTCGAACTGGTAGACGTGGAGGCGCGACCGGTGCTGCGGCAGGATCGAGTCGAGCCGCGACCCGTCGTTGTCGACGGCGAGGTAGACGCCCTCGCCCCACTCGTCGGGGTAGGCGCCCGCGATGCGGGACTTGCCCGTGCCCGGGCCGCCGTAGAAGAGCCCCCAGAACTTGCGCGCGCTCTGGGTCGGTGGGATCAGTGCCATGCGTGGTCCTCCTCTTGGGGTGGGATCGACCATTATACTACGAACCGGCCTCCGTGTCAACAGGATATTTTCCGAAGCGCGTCGCCGCGTCGCGCGCTGTCCTCGCGATGTAGTCCGGGTCGAGTAGCTCCGGCCGGGACCTCTCCCCGGCCAGCGTAAGTGCCTTCACAATCTCGACTTCCGAGATGCCGACCTCGGCCAGCGCGCGCGCCACGGCGCACATCGCGCGGTGCCGGCCCGGCTCCGTCGCGCCGAACGTGATCGTGTTCGCGGCCGTCGCGTTGATGCGCGAGCCCGCGGCCTGCCACGGCGCGCCCTCCGGGAGTACGCCGTCCTGGCCCACCGCCGGCGCCGGCCAGAGACGGTCCGTCGGTGTGTACTTGAGGAGAAGCCGCCCGAGGTTCGGCTGGACGTCGGCGTCGCCCGAGTGCCAGTGCGCCATCTTCCCCGTCTTCCGGTTGTACGTGCCGGGGCACCGCATGAGGCGCGGGAGGTCCGAGACGGACGGGTCCACGATGATGCGGTCGACGCCGACGCGCGACCCTAACTGCCCGAGCCAGTACCGCTGCGCGCACGTGGCGGCGTCGCGGACCTTGAGGACCTTCTTCACGGTGATGGGCGGCTCGGACCACAGATCGACTGCCGTCACGGGGAAGTCCGCGTCGGCGTAGAACTCGTGGTGCATCCCATTCAGGTCCCGCCCGGGCCCAGAAGTGACGCCATGCTCCCCGACGCGGAACCAAAGCTGCATCCCGCGCCCGGAGTAGACGCACAGTGCCGTGAACTCGCGCCCGAGGTAGTTGTGGAGGGCGCGCTCGACGTTCAGCGCGGCCCGACATAGTTCGTCTTTGGGGGGTACGTAGTCGCCCTCGGGGTCGAGGTCAACGACGAACCACTCCCACGCCGCGATGTCCTCCGTCCGGCACCGCTTCCCGTGGCGCTTCGCCGACGGGTTCAACTGGACGTAGAAGTCCCACTCGCTGTACGCCTCCGCGAACTGGACGAGTTCCGCGGCGGACCCGGCCCACGCGCCCTCGATCGTGTCCTTGTTGCGCGCGCCCCAACGGACGATCCCGTTGTAGGACGCGAGGAGGTGGTACGTGCGCGACACCTGCGCGACGTCGATCGCCCTACTCATACGAGACCTCCCTCTTCGTGTGGACGCGAACCGTTCGTACGAGCCTGTACTCGTAGAAGGTCTGTGCCAAGTCGCTCGCGAATGGGGCCGCGGCTGAGACGGACTCGTACGCCCGTAGCGTGTCGTACCCGTGGTGCGCCTTCACGCGCTCGACGATGATGGTCTCAGGCATCGGTGCCTTGCGGTTCATACCGTTCCTCCCTGTCCATGAAGTACATGGGGTCGTCGAGCGTGCGCCTACCCGTGAGGGCAGGGAGGTAACCGTCGAGGGAGTTCCCGAACGGGCCGCCGTCCTCGAGTGGGTTGTCGAGCAGGGCGTTGATCCCGCCGTGCTCGGCGAAACGCTCGGCCCGCTCCATCTCGGCCACGATCCCGCGGGCCCGCACGTACGCGCGGTCGCGGTCGATGGCGTCGACCTGGATGATGGTCTGGAACCCACCCTTCGTCGGGTCCTCGACGACCTTCTTCATAACTACATTCAGGATGGTCCCGCCGTACGTGAGGGACCCGTTGTACTTCTGCGCGAGGTAGTACCCGTAGAGTCCCTCGTGCATCGACCGCTGGACAAGCTGCGAGAACGTGTCGAGGCTCCTGTTCGCCGCGAGCGTCTTGTGCTGGTAGTGGTACACGACGTCGCCCACCCGGACGACGCGGTCCGGACGTCCCTGGAGTACCCAATCTCTGCGGGCCATGAGGGGCAACTCGAACGCCTTCTCCACCTCGAGCGTCTCGTCGATCCTCATCCGGTCCGTGAATCCCACGATCTGCGGCCGGTACTTCTGGAGTTCCGCGTGGGCCTGGCGAGCCGCCGCGCCCTCGGCCGGGTCCAGGTGCCGCAGGGACTTGGCCAGTTGGTACGAGACCTCCGCGAACGCGTCCGGGAGGAGGTCCCCGTTGAAGTGCCTCTCGAAGATGTCGTGGACGGCCGTCCCTAAGATGAGGGCGGGGCTCCACTTGCGCGGGACGCGGTTCAGGCGGTACTTCGCGTACCACCTCCACTGGCACTTGAGGAAGTCCTGCATCTCGCTGACGGTGACGTACGTTCGCTTCATCGGACCCTCTCGAAGTCGGCGTCCTCGCTGTAGTACCCGTTAGACGTACCGTACCAGCGAATCGTCACCGAGCCCTTGGCCGTCCCGAGCTTGTAGAACGTCCATGTATACGAGTCGTCGCGGTCGGGTAGGGCCGACCTTTCCGCGTTCGAGACCTCCTCGGCCATCGTGATCGGGGAGCCGACTAGTACGTCGAGCGGCCCGTCGACGCTCTCGATATAGACATCCTCGCAGCAGTCCTGCCGGTGGTACATGCGGTACTCGGTCCCGTCCGTCGCGCTGAAGATGATCTCGTCCTCGGCCATGCCCATGAAGCCCGCGCCGCGGCGCTCGACCGACGACATGGTGAGCCCGAGGATGTCCGACACGGTGTATTCGTAGAAGTTCTTCATGGTCCCTCGCTGATGTCGGTGATGGGTCCGCGCCCACTGAGCAGGGCGCGGAGGATGTCCCGGCCCGACCGATCCATTCGCGCGTACACGCACCGGAAGTGCCGAGGATGGTCGTCGCTCCCGAAGCCGAGGATAACGTCGCCCGTCTCGAAGGGCGTATGGCACTCCTGACATACCCAATCTAACGGCCTGTCCTGCCTCACGTTACGCCCTCCTCTACGGTGATCTCGAGGAACCCCTCGTTCCTCACGTACATCTCGCGCTCGTCGCCGACGGCCGAGAACTTCTCCCACTCGCCCCCGAGCGCGTCGCGCGTCGACGCGCCCTGGCCCGACGGGGCGACGACCGTGAGTACGCCGTAAAGCGGGTCCTCCCCCGAGCCGTCCTCGTCCGTGACCATGAGGGCCCACGACGCGCCGGGCAGGCGCAGGACGACGCGTACCGCGTCCTGGATGATGCGTAGTGCTGGGATCATGTACCCTCCTTCCCGGCCTCACGGAGACGCGCGATAGCTTCTCCTGGGGCCGAACACGAACGGCATGGGTCCTCTTCGAGAAGTCCCGCCACTGCGATGCACACCGCCCGCAGCCGGGAGACCTCGGCCTTGAGGTCGTTCGCTCTTGCCTCGGCGTTGCCGCAGTCGATCTCTCTGAGCCTCGCGCGCTCCCGTTCCTTCGCTAGCTCGGCGTTCACTGCCCGAAGGTCCGCAAGTAGTTGCTCGCTCTCGATGCAGGAATCTCGGTATGCGGCGTCCTTCTGAGCGAGCAGGGCGGCGACTCGAACTAGCGCCTCTACGAGATATTGGAACGAGCCCGATGCCGGGTAGTGCCCAACGTGCGGCCTAAGCTCCTCAAGGCGACTCCGCGCCTCCGCTACTAGCTTCGCCCCCTCGTCCTCGGGAGGCGTCGTGTCGGGCTCGTTCACTCCACGCCTCCAGTCTGCACGTCCGCGATGCGGGCCGCGCCGTGAATGCGTACAATGGTGCCTGCCTTCTCGAGGGCCGAGAGGACCTTGCTAGTCACACTCGAGGCCTTCTTCGCATCAAAGTTCAGCGCGGCGGCGACTGCGTCCTGGGTGTCCGACGTCTTGACCCACTCGTGCTGCCTCGCCTTGAGCAGATCGAGGACGGCCTTCCGGGCGCCCGTGTTCACGATGCCCTCCCCCGAGAGTGTGAGCGTGGCCGACGTCGGGCTCGAGGCGAAGTCGTACATGAAGTCGCCCTGCTCCGGGCACGGGCGGTGCTTGAGGACACGCACGGCGATGCTCGGGGCCTTCCCCGTGAGGGCGAAGACGGAGTCGGCCGCGCCCCCGATCGCGGTCGCGCCGCGGAGCCTCTCAAGCGACGCCTGCGGGGACTCCTTCGTCCCCTTGTTGAAGTGGTGGAGCGCGAGCACGGCCGCCTTCGTCTGGTTCGCGATGTACCGGAGGAGGTTCATGACGTGCTGCATCCCCGTGTTATCGTTCTCCTCGAAGCCGTGGACGGACCGGAGCGTGTCGATCACGATCAGGTCCGTGCCGCGCACGGAGCGGTACCGGTCGTCCTCCCCGAAGTACCGCGTGAGGTCGCGTATGCTCGACTGGCGCCTGGCCGCGTCGATCACGCGCTCCGCGTCCTCGGCCGTGTTGAGCATGAAGCCTGGCTCGAAGATGAACCCGTACGAGCCGTAGTCCGTCTCCTCGATGAGCATCCCCACGTCGTGCGTCTTCGGGTCCGGGAGCCCGATCAGCTTGTCGAACTGCGAGGCGATGTCCCAATCGGGCGAGTCGTTCCCGAGGTAGAGGACGTTCCCCGGCCTCGCGACCTGGAAGTGCCCGAGGAAGGGCTTGGCCTCGACGACGGCCCGCATCGCCTCGAGCGCGAGGAACGTCTTCCCCACGTAGGGTGTGGCCGCGACGAGCGCCACCCCCTGCCGCGCGAGGACGCGGTCGATCAGCATCTCGGGGCGCTGAGCCTTCACGAGGCGGTCAACGCGCTCGATCCTGAGGGGCGGGCGCTGCGGTACCGTGGTCATAATTCCCTCCGGAAAAATGGGGGCTAATTAACATACCGACAACGACATAAGGCCTGGAAATTTGACCGCTATAGTTAATTCGTTGCTACTGCGTCAGTTGTCTTTCTGCCTATATACTACCACAGAGGGGGTGAATAACACCCCCTCCGTGTAGTAGTAGGCGATCAGAGCGAGTCAGCAAGGGCCGGGACGAGGAAGACCGTCCCGACGGGTAGGAGTGAGCACCCTGCCTCGGGGCTGCAGAGCGCGAGGTCCCCGTCGACGACGTACGCCACCCAGCGCGTCGCGTCGTACATGAATCCCTCGCCCGTCCCGAGGTCCGGCTGGGGCGGCGGCTCCGTCGCCTGCGAGACCATCGGGTACGCCAAGTTCCTCGACGCCTCGACCGCTGGCGGGAGGACGAGGACGGCGAGCGCCCCGAGGAACACGAACGCGAGCACGATCATGAAGAGCGCGACTGTGAAGACCTTCATACCTTCTCCTCCGTGCTGACCACTAAGGCCTGGAGCGCAGTGCGGCGCCCGCGCAGGTAGTTACGGACCGCGCTGTTGATGCATATCAGTTGGCTCTCGTCGATCTCGAACGTGATATCGCGCCCCTTCCCGTCCGTCCAGTGCGTGACGGTGACGAGCGTGCGCGCGTCCCAGGTCCGGCCGATGTGAACCCTCTCGACGTCCTTGTACTTCTCCACTTTCAACGGTCGTCCCATCATGCCTCCGGGTTGAATGCGATGCCTGGGTACTCGCGGTGGACCATCTCGAGGGCCTCGTTCAGTTCGCGCGAGGAGAAGGAGTCGACGATCCACCCGTCCTCGCGCACCTCCACGGTCCAGTGCTCCCCGCGCCGCACTGCTAGCCTGCGGGGGTCGGGCTCGTCGTTGCCCCTGCACGGGCACGACGGGTCGGCGCACTTGTACGGTAGCTCTAGGGTGCCGAGCGGATACACGCGCCCTCCCTGGCCGCGAGTTCCATTCCGATGCGCCGGACGGCCCACGCGTACGTGTCGCGGTCGCGGTCGATCACGTGCTTCTCCGTCGTGAGCCGCTCGACCTCGATCGTGTACTCGACGAGGTACGACTTGAGTTCCTCCGTCGTCATCGCCTCGATAGCCTTGACGTCAACGTGCATCTGGCGTCCTCCCCTTGAGGATTAGGAGCGCGCGCGGGCCCATCCCGATCACGCGCCCCTGGTACGGTGCGTTTAGCTTCTCGTTCGCGAAGAACCCGGCCCCGCTCGCGCGCGCCTGCCGCACGTCGCGGTCGACCCACATCACGAGTAGGCCGGGGCGCTTCCACAGGACCTTGCGGACGGCCGCGACGACGCGCTGTAGCTCGCGCCGGGCCCGCGCCGCCTTCGGTCCGTAGTTCGTGACGAGTCCCGCTCGGTGAAGCTGGCGCTGCCTGCGCTGCCTCATAGCCACCACCTCACGACTCCCATGAGGGAGTAGGGGCCGAGGTGCAGCGCCCAGAGCCACGAGCGGTGCCGCGCGTCGCCCCATCGGACGCCGGCCCCGACCTCGAAACCTGCCGTCTTGTACCAGCGAATCGTCATGCGTGCCTCCTGGGTGAGCGGCCATTATACCACGCCGCTCACCCCCTGTCAAGCGCTCAGTTCAGTAGGTCCCGGAGGTAGTCGATCCCGTCGTCCTTCGCCCCGACCGCGACGTAGGGAGGGAACTCGCCCTTGTAGATGCGGTCGCCCACGACGAGCATCTCCCACGGGATCGGGACGAGGACCTTCGCGCCCGTACCCCATAAGTCAAGTGGAATTTCGGGGTACATCACGCGCGCGATGACGTGCGCCCATTGGGTAGGTCCCGCGTCGAGGAAGTGCGGCGGCCCGTGCTTCTCGTGGATGACCCTGAACATCTCGTTCACGAGCCTGTTGAGTAGCTCGCGCGAGTCCTCGCTCGTCGGGTACTGGTAGTCAGCCCGAGGCAGAATCTGGTGTGGCGTCACGCTGCCCTCCTCATGCGCGGGTTCTTGACGTGGACGATCGCGTGCTGCGGGACCGTCACCGTGACCTCCTCCCCGTGCGCCACGTCCTCCGCGATTCCGCGCACGCGCGACCACGGCAGTACGAACGCGACCTCGTGCCCCTTCTCGTTGACTCCCTCGCTCCACGCCATCGCGCGGTCGACGCGCCTGACCCTCCTGACCGTGACCTTCACTTCCCCTCCTTGTGCCTGGGGCAGTAGCCCTCGGTGGTGCGCCATAGGCAGCGCGGGTGCTTGCAGTAGAGGTCGGGGCGCGCCTCCTTGCGCGCCGCTACCTTCGCCTGAATGGACGCGCGTGTCATGCGCGCCTCAGCGCACGGCGCACCTGCGCGAGGTCCTCCTGGCACGAGTCCGCGTACTTGCGGGCGCGCGCGTACGACGTGAGGCCGTCCGCCGCCGGGAACACGATCCCCTGGAGGGCGCGCGTGTCGTCCGTAGGGAACACGTGGAACTTCGAGCCTCGCTTCACCACCGCGTACTCGCGGTCTTCGCTCATGACATGTCCTCCCAATCGAGTAGGTTGTCGATCTCGACGATCAGTTCCGAGATGCGGTCCGTCGCCTCCATGTCGTCCACCTCGCGGAGGGCGTCACGCAGGTCCTCCTGCGCGCCCAGGAGTAGCTCCCGGGCGCGCTCGGTGTAGAGCGGGAATCCCATCAGGACTTCACCTCCGAGAGGGCCCCGTGCGTGATGCCCTCGTACACGTCAATCGCGCCGTCGAGGAGGCGGAAGACGTGCGCCAGCTTGTTCGCGTACGTGACGGAGAGCACCTCCATCGTGACGTTGTCGCGCACGGTCACGACGTACTGCTGGACCTTCGCGTTGTGGAACGGCCCACGGTTCTCGTTGAGGCTGATGGTCGCGATTTTCACTTGACACCTCCGATGTACAGTTCCGTGACGCGCACGGCCGACGTACGCCGCAGTAGCTCGTCGACCCAATACTGGAGCCGGCTGTTCGACGCGCCGATCAGGCGCGCGTACTGTACCCTCCCCGTTGCCATCTCGACCTCGAAGTAGAGGTCGCCCGAGGTGTACGCGGTGGGCTTGTGCTTGATCCACCGCAGGCGGCGAATGAATCCGCCGCCGTAGTTTGCGTTGCGTCGTGCCATCACAGTTCCTCCCTCACGCCGTCCTGGACCGGGATGAAGTCCAGGGGGTTGGCCTCGTCGTACTTCACGAGTGCCTGGTGCCACATCTCGCGCAGTACCCGCGCGTGCTCCGTGCGCCCGTCGCGCTTCGCTGTCTCGTGGGCGCGCTGGCACGACTCCAACCAGTCGAGCATGTCAGTCATTCTGCACCTCCTTCACCGTGTAGTCGAGGCCGCCCAGGTAAGGCGTGCCCGCGACCTCGTCGTACACCTCGCGGAAGCGCTTCTCGACGCGCTCCCCCGCGTCGAGGTAGTCCGTCGCCTCGACGCGCTGTACCCATTTCCCGTTCCTGTGGTTCAGTTCTACCTCGTACGTCTTCATGATTCCACCTCCCGATCATAGCGGCCGGTCTCGTGACCGGCGACGTATCCGTTGTTGTACCCCTGCGCGTACCAGTTAGGGCGCTCATCGCGCCGCTCCGTATACGTGCTATCGCGTCCGCGTATCCGGCCTCGTGGCCGTCGCGGTATCCGCTCTCGTACGCGCGGACGTGCTCCGGCTCTGCGTCTCCCTTGCTGTACCTGCCTGGCTTGATGACCATGCTCTCCCTCCTGTTTCGTGTCGTACGCGGGCGGCCGAGCCCATGCCTCAATCCCGATCCCAAGGGAAACCCGCGTACACTTAGAACGATAGCAGCCTACGCCTCGATTGTCAAGTCCCCGTCCTGAATAGTTTGCTCTTCCGGCCAGCCGTTCGCGGCCTGCCACGCGCGGAGGGCTGTGGGGCGCTTGTACGTCCGCAAGATCGTACCGGCCCACGCCGCTCCCGCGCGGTAGCGGTGCGCGGCAGGGAACACCTCGATCGGCTTGTACTCCTGGTCGAGCCACTCACTGAACTGCGTCGCCGTCACGTCCACGATGTACTCGCCCACCTGGACGAACGCGTGCCCGCCCATCGGGACCCTCGCGACGTGTACCACGGCATCGAGTCCGCGGGCCCTGAGCCGCACCAAGAGGTGCGCGCTCGCCCTGGCGCACATGCCCCACAACTCGCGCTCGCGCTGTAGTTCGTTCGCGTTCGCCTCCGCCCACCTGCGCGTTTCTTCGGCGCACTTATGGATCACGTCGAGGGTCTGCATCACCACCACCTCCGGTTGAACTGGTTCACTGCGCTCCACACACCGAGCACGACCACTGCGCCACCGACGTACAGCACGAAGTTCTCCATCAGCCGATCCTCCCGCCCACGACACTCAGGTAGAGCGCGCGGTTCTCATGGTGCGCAGCGAGCACGCCTCTCAGGAACGCGTGGCGGCTCTTGCGGTCGATCGCGAGCCAGCCCTTGATGCTGTGTCGACGTCCGCCTCGATCGACGCACACGGGCCGCGTGCGGATGACGTGCTTGAGTACGCTCACGTCAGAGCGCATCGCGTGGAACTTGTCTACGATCGCGTGGTACATACTTGGTCCTCCGTTGCGCGCCGCACCGCGCGGCGTCGACGAGATGGTATAGCACGTCGCGTGCCACGAGTCAAGTCGAGTGGTAGCACCGATGCTCAACGCGCTGAGTACGCGTGGTCGTGCGCTTTGCCCCAACGAATCGTGCATGAACACCCACTCGCTCAGCCCACGCATATCCCATGCCACCTTCACCTTACCGCGCGAGGCCTCAAAAGACAGGCCACGGGGGGTCTGCTCCTCAGCCCCGCGTGTGGTATAATCCTCATCGAATCCCCCAACGCGCCGCCCTCGAAGGCCACACACTGATAGGTCAGGGGCATGGGCGCGCGGGTGATGCGTGGTGCGGGCTCGCTCGCAGGTCCGAGGGAGGGTGAGGGTCGATGGGTCGATGGCCGGGGGGAGCCCCAAACACGAAAGCGTGTGGGAGAGGAGGTACAACCTCTTGGTGGCACACACAATTTTGAAATTCGCCAACTGAAAGGACGGCCGCAAGTGATAGACCCAGACCCGAATCCGGCCGACTCCCTCACCGGGTGGAAGGTGAAGCTCGTCAAACAGTACATTCTGGCGAACCCGACCGCCACGATACGCGAAGTGGCCAAGGCCACCCGCGCGTCGGAGCGGACGGTGTCCCGCGCGCGCGACGTCCTCCTCCGCGCCGGCATGCTCGCCCCCTCCGCGACCGGCCGGCCCGCCTCCCTCAGCCCCGAGGCACAATCCAGCCCCGACGAGGAGCGGATCAGGCGCGACATCGACGCCGCGGTACGCTCCGGCACGGCCAAGGTCCTCACGCGGGAGGAGCGGCGCCAGCGCCTCTCGGCCTACGCGGACCACCCGCAGGTCCCCCACGCCTCGCGCATCGCGGCCCTCCGCGAACTCGAGGCGACGGAGCCCCCCGCGGACGAGCAGACCCTCGGCCCAGGCAAGCCGCTCACGCGCGAGGAGCGCGTACACCGCGCCGCCCTCGTCATGGAGGCGCTCGAAGACATCGACGGGACCGGCGCAGTCGCCGAGGCCCTCATCAAATCCGGCTACATGGAGAAGGACGAAGATGACGGAAGCGGAGAAGGCCTTCCTGGAGTGGTGTCAGGCGAGCCTAGCGGACCAAACGTCGCGCCCTGACGTCCTCTACATGCACCCGAACGAAGTCGCCCTCTACCGGAGACTCACCGATGCCGGCACCCTACAACGACAAGCTGCCCCCGACGTTCCGCTTCCCGAGGTTCGCGACCCGTGACGAGTACGACGACCTCGTAGGCCACTACCCCACGCCCCTCGAGGTCCGCGATGCCACGGATGAATCGACGGAGGATGCTCGAGGCGCTGATGGCGCTGATGAACTCACCGGCGGTCTCGCTGAAACGGGGCCGACTCCGTAGGGAGCACGGCCTCACGACGTACGACGGGGCCGGCGGGGACGTCAGGAACGTCCGCATCAAAATAGACGGCCGCAACGCGGCCGTCTTGACCATCGCGATCCACGAACTCCTCCACGTCTTCATGGAGCAGCAGTACAACGTCGCGACGCTCTTCTCGAACGAACTCGAGGAGGCGATCGTGAAGGCCCTAGCCGACGACCTCGGCGACTACATCAACGACCCGAAGAACGAGCACCTCCTCGCGCAGTGGGCGAGGGCGGTCGCCGCGAAGATGGGGGAGTGACGTGACGAAGCGCAAGCCGAAGAAGCCCCGCCGCACCGGGGGGTACTGATGGAACCCACCTTCCGCCGCCAGTCCGAGGAGGACATGCTCCTCGAGGTACGCACGAACGCCCTCCGGCGCCTACGCGCCCTCGAGGCCGGTCAGCCCCGCCCGACGA
>Ga0137457_1000086_pt1 | contig 23326 bp, 36 predicted proteins | sample EasRivERMGT630_2_FD_102321 | JGI IMG/M metagenome (GOLD analysis project Ga0137457, IMG submission 102321) | Soil microbial communities from meander-bound floodplain in the East River, Colorado, USA - East River MetaG ERMGT630_2 | ecosystem: Environmental > Terrestrial > Soil > Floodplain ...
GATTGCTGCGGCGTCTTCGAGGGCTCCTGGGACGACGTGCTGGCGATCGCCCGACCTGCTCGAACGCTGCGCGAAGGCGCTCGCCAGCCAGGACATTCCGAAGTGAGCGTCCAGCCGCGCGACTTCGGCGACTGGCCGCACGGCGATGAGTACCGCTACGGGTCCGGCTGCCGCTGCGACGCCTGCCGGGTCGCATTCTCGAACGCGAAGAGGCGCCGCCGCCAGCACGCGCGAAAGCTGGTGCTCGAGCTCGCGCCCCCACCGGCGGGGGCGCCCATCGTCCGCGAGGTGACGCAGCCCGACGGCTCGAAGCGCATCCGCGTCTATCGCCGCTCCTGCCCGGGCGTCGAAGGTGAGCCCTGCAGCCGAGCTCGGATTCTGCGCAAGGACTCCGCCGGCGGAGTCTGCGTCGACTGCCGCCGCCGCCTGGTCTGGAACGGCTTCGTCGATGCCGGCCCGGCCCGTGCGCATCTGCGCTGGCTCTCGGAGCAGGGGGTCGGATGCAAGACGGTGGCCGACGTTGCGCGCGTCTCGCGAACCTCTCTGCTGGAGGTTGCCGCCGGCCGGCAGCAGAAGATCCGGCGGCAGTCCGAGAAGCGCATCCTCGACGTCACGCCGGAGTGTCGGTCGGACGGCGCGCTCGTTCCGGCCGCCGAGACGAAGCGGATGCTCGCCGAGCTCGCGCGCGAGTGCTTGACGAAGGCGGAGGTGGCGCGCCGCCTTGGGGTGCAGGAGCTGCAGTTCCGGGGCCGGCACGTCACCGCCCGCAGCGAGGCGCGCGTCCGGCGCCTGTGGGAGAAGATGTGCCGTCCGTAGACCGACCCACTCCGCATTCCCTGCCGCCGCCCGGTTACGAATGGGTCGCGGTGCCGAGTGAGGATTGGCGGAGCTGCGAGCCGCGGAAACCACCGAAGCGCTGCCGGGCGAGTCGCGGTCTCTGCCAGCGGCTCGCCGTCGCCGAGCTGAATCGCGGCCGACAGACGCTCGCCGGCCGCCGTGACAGCTGGTGGGCGTACTGCGCCGAGCATATGTACGGCCGCTGGATCGAACACGGCCGGATCGTCGGGTGGCGGCTTCAGGAGATCATCCCTTGCAAGCCAGTAGACCATCAGTAATCATGCCCGCGAGCGGGGCCGTGGGGTGTCCAACCTCTCACGGTCCCCCCGATCAAGCAAGGCGAGCCACTCCAACGGCCCCGCTCAACGGAGGATTCAGCGTGGAAGAGCTCGTGAGGCGGGTCGAGGCGCTCGAGAAGCGCTGCGAGCAACTCGAAAACCGCTGTCTCGCGGCCGAGGGGGCTGCCGTCGAAGCCGGTCGCCTCGTCGAGACGGTCAACGCGGCCGCGAATCAGGCGGTTTCGCTGATCCAGGCGCTCGATCGCAAGACAACCGCCTTCCACCAGCAGGTTCTCGGTCCGGAATTCCCGAATCCGGCCGTCTAGGGGTCACTTTTTGGTGTCTGACGCGCAAATTCGAGGGAAAAAGCTGAAAATGCTGCGGATTTCGCGCGGTTTGACGCGCTGGGAGCTTGCGGCAGCCTCGAAAGTGTCGGAACGCTGGATCATGGAGCTCGAGCGAGGCCGGGCGTCGACTCCGAAGACGATGAAGCGGCTGCTCGAGGCCCTGGGTCGCCCCTACACCGATCGGTATCACTACTTCACGCTCCGCGAGCTGGGTCATGCCGACGCCTAACAGCCGTCCGTGCGCCCGTTGTGGGATCCAGATCGAGTTCATCATCGGCCCGAAGGACAGGCCGATCCCGGCGCATCGCGTGAAGTCCGTCTATCGCAGCGTCGCGCGCGGCGGCGGGGGGCTGGTGCTCGAGAAGGTGCAAATGTCCGAGCTCTTCCTGACGCCGGCGCCGTTCTACGTGAACCACTTCGAGACTTGCCCCTACGCGAGCGAGTTCTCGGAGCACGAGAAGGAGAGGGCGGGGCTATGAGGGGCAAGGTTGCGAAGGCGCTGCGTCGTCTCTGCTACGGCGACTTCTCGCCGCACATGGCGGCGCGCAAGTACGTTCGGCACGCGAAGCGCGGCGACGTGCGCGCGACCGGGCGCCGGGCCGAGTACCAGGCCGCGAAGCGCGGCTTCAACGCGGCGAAGCGGCGGCGATGAGCGTCGCGAAGCTACGCGAGTCCGCGCTCGAGCAGTTCACGGTCCTGACGACGATCCGAGGCCACCTCGCTCGGGCCGGCGAGCGTCACAGTGCTGATACCTTGAAGGAAGTCTCCGAAGAGCTCTTTCGCGTCATTGGCGAGCTGATCGACGCCAAGTCCGAGCCGATGGTCGAGATGGTCATGCGCGTGCTCACCGTCGACTCGCGCGGCCGCCCGTCTCTCTGCGAGATCCTCTACCGGCCGGAGACGTTCGAGCCGGGCATCCCTGGCGAGCAGATCGTGCTCGAGGTGCCGAAGGCGAAGATCAGCGGGGATCGGCTGGGCCGCGTGCCCGTTCTGACCGAAGAGGCTCGGCACTGAGATGGGCCACGGCCGGAACGTCGCGAGCCGAGCCGGCCCCTACGTCGCCGTGTGCCTGCGCTGGAAGCCGCGGCGAGGTCGCGAGACGAGCTGGCATATCGTGGCCGTTCCGGTACCGCCTACCAGCGTCGGCGCGAAGCTCGCCCGGGTTCCGCTCTGCTGCGGCGCGGAGGTGCCGAGCGACAATTTCTCGATCGAGGTCGCCGTGCTCGAGCCGACCTGCCGCGACTGCATCGCGTGAGCCTTGCGCGGCTGTAGACTGATGGTATCGTGCGCCGCCACCCACTGAGGAGATCGAATGGAGCCGAAGCCGTACCCGTACGCCGCGTCCGACGGAAGCGACCTGCCTGCCGCCGCATCGCTCGGCACCGAGCCGCGCAACCTGCCGCTCGGCGAGCAGGAGTCGATGTTCGACAACCCGAAGGAGCTCTCCGACCTGTTCCAGTACCACCCGCCGTCGCAGGCCGGCGTCACCACGCACGGCATCCTCTCCGGGCAGTTCATCGAGCTCGCGCGGATCGTCGATTCGCACTGCCCGAACGGCCGCGAGAAGTCGGTCGCGATGAGGAAGCTCGAAGAGGCGAAGATGTGGGCCTCTGCGGGAGTCGCCCGCAACCCGATCACGCGCTGAAACCAAAGCGCCGCTGATGAGGCGCTTACGTGGGGCCCGGGAAGTCCAGTGAGGCGACCCGGGCCCCCAACCGAGGAGACCGATGACCGATCGAACGCCCCAGACGTCCGAGAAGGAAACGAAGAGCGAGCGCTTCCGGCGCCTCGCACCGCAGCGAACGCGGAAAGCGATCAAGCGGATCCAGCACGTCGGGAACCTCGCAGCGACGGCCACCTACGAGTACACCGAAGCCGAGGCGCTGGCGATCATGACGGCGCTGCAGGATGCGGTCTCGAAGTGCGCAGACGCCTTCTTCCCGGAGCGCGTCAGCGAGAAGCCCTTCGATCTCCCGCCCGCGCCTCCGGCTGCCTGATGGACGAGACGACGCTCCGCGGTGACGGTCCCGAGATCGTCGTGCACGGCGATCGCGAGACCCGCATCGCGATGGAGCTCGGCTACGAGATCGGCGTGGCAGAGCGCGAGCTCGGGCTCCAGCCGCTGCAGTTCGATCTTCGCGAGGCGGCCAGAGCCACCGCGCTCGCCCGCATCCTCGCCCGCTACCTACCGCCGGAGCCCGAGTGACCGCCCGGCAGACGAACCTCGAGAAGCTCGCCGCGTCGACCGCGCAGCCGGTGCTACCCGGCGCCGAGCCGAAGCGCGACGCCGAGCCGCTGCGCGTGACGTGCGAGCGCGAGAAGAGCGAGCGGTGCGAGCTGTGGAAGGCGGTCGCCCTGGGCGTGATCTCTTCGGAGATGGCGAAGGACGCCGCCGTGACGGCCGACTCGATCGTCAAGGCGTTCGCGCGGCGCTACCAGCAGACCGCTCCGGTCGAGCTGATGGAAGGCGGAGACCCGTTCAAGTGATGACCGCTACGATGGTTCGCGAGCAGCTACGCGAGGCTGGCGAGCGCGTCTCGCTCGCGGTCGCCAGCTACCATTCGGCAGTGACCGTTCCGATGATCGAACGCGTGATTGACCTCTCGCTCGGAACGCTCGACGAGTGGACGCAGCTCGAGGCTACTCGCTGGCGCGCAATGGAGATCGTGTTCAAGTGATCTGGCGAATCAACCGCTACGCGCAGGACCGCGACTGGACGCTCGGAACGCTCTACGCACCGAGCAGTGTCGGCCTGATCCACTTCCTCGAGCTCGGCTGGAAGGAGAACATGCCGGACGTCTCGCGGATCCCGGAAGGCGACTACGTCGTCGGGAATGTCTTCTACGATCGCAAGCGGATCCGGCTCGTCGGGAACGGCTGCTACGAGAGCCAGGATGACATGGAAGGCTCGGAAGACGGCGAGCGCTTCGCGACCGACATCCACGTTGCGAACCACGTCACCGAGCTGAAGGGCTGCGCGGCCGCCGGACTCGGAGTAACGGCAGCACGCCTCCCGCCGTTGCTGATCGACTCCGGCCTCGCGGTCGCGAGGCTGCTCGAAGCGGTGAAGGCGCAAGAGGTGCGCGCGCTGCGCATCGAGATCCGTGACCGCTTCTGACCGGGGGCCGGCCCGCCCCGCAGCGGGCACGTCCCCGGGCTGGCAGCGATCGCCGAATCGGGGTATGAACCCTTCGACGCGCCGCGACAGCAACCGGGAGGCATAGCATGCCGGGCAAGCCGTTCACCGCTGGCGAGAAGAAGCGCATGAAGGCGAAGAAGAAGGGCGGGAAGAAGGCGGCCGAGAAGCCGATGCACGGCGGCAAGGGCAAGGCGACGAAGGGCCCCGGCGGCTTCGGCTACTGAAATGCCCGGCAAGAAGGTTCGCCGCAAGACCACCGAGGAGCGCCATCGCGACCGCGCCGCTGGCAAGTCAACGCGCGAGAACATCCTCGAAAACCGCAAGATCGACGCGAGGGGTGTACCGCCGCCGGTGACACAGGAAGAGGTCAAGGACGCGCACTACATGCGGAAGAAATTCGGCGAGAAGCTGCACGATTCGTATGACGTCGTTCACGAATCGCGCAAACGCAGGGGCGGCTACCACTTCGGAGAGCGCAAGCCTCCGGCCACCAAAGGCCCCGGCGGGTTCAAGCGGTGAGCGCGCCGGACGTCGTCCAGATCAACGTCGGCATGAAGAGCGAGCGCTGGCGCCACACCGACCTACACTGCCCGCGCTGCGCGTCTCCGAGCCTGTACTACCGCGCCGGTGAGACCGCGATCGCAGTGCAGGGCTCGTTGCAGGGCGGATTACGCTACCAGTGCGGCATGTGCGGGCACGAAACGATCATGGCGCCGCCGACCACCGACGACTTCTACGGTCAGCGCGTCGCGACGCTGAAGGCGCACTCGCACCTGGCGCGGACCAACGGCTCGGGGGCGCTCACGCTCGCCTGAGGCGGAGCCTTCTGGTACACAGAAGGGCATGGGCGGCAAGAACGATCTCATTCGCCACCGCGGCGCGGCCGGGCTGATCTTCTGCGACACCTGCGAGGAGATGCGGCCCGACGTCGAGTTTCTCGAGATCGAGTATCAGGTCGGCTCGGGCGGCACGTTCGGCGGCGAGCACGACTCGAACCCGGTCGCCTGCCAGCGCTGCCGCACCCAGGGCCCGCCCCCGCTCGATCCGCTCTCTGCGCTCACGGCGCGCGAGATCAAGGCGATCGAGGCGCTCGCCGGCGGGCACAACGTCGCCGCCGCAGCGCGCATCGCCGGGATCCCGAAGACGACGCTCCAGGCCAAGCTCGAGGGCCGGATCACGCCGCAGTTCCGGCGTGGCTGGCAGAAGCTGCTGCACCACAAGGGCCTGACCCTCGTGAAGATCGCCGAGAAGGCCGCCGAGCTGCTCGAGGCGAAGGACCGGAAGTGGAACCCGTCGGCAGAGAAGTTCGACGAGTTCCCTGACAACCGGACGCAGCTCGCCACCGTGCGGTTCGCCGCGACGCAGCTCGGCATGGATCCGCCGAAGGAAGCGCCCGCGGCGGCCGGCGGCGGTGGGCCGACGTTCATCTTCAACACGAACCTCGGCCAGTCCGACGGCCGCGAGAGCAGCGCCGACTACGTTCTGCGGCGCGCGAAGCTGGTTCAGACCACCGACGTCGAGGCCGGCGAGGATGGCTGAGCAGGAGTCGGAGATCGTCGTCGAGTTCAAGGCGAATCCGATCCAGAAGCGGTTCATCGAGTCGCGCCCCAAGATCGACCGCACGCAAGAGGCCGACATTTTCAACAGTCGGCTCGGCGAGGGCAAGAGCACCGCCCTCGTTATGTGCCCGCTCTATCACACGATGCAGATGCCAGACGTACCCGGTGGCTGCACCTGGGCGATCGTGCGCGACACGTTCGAGAATCTCCAGAAGAGCACGATGAAAGAGTTCTTCCGGTGGTTCCCGGACGGTGTCGCGGGCACGTACCACGCCGGCAAAAAGGAATGGACCTGGGGCCTCGAGGGCGTGCGCGGAACGGTGATCTTCGTCGGGATGGACGACAAGGCCGACGCGATCAAGGTGCAATCCATCCCGCTCGCCGGCTTCTGCATCGACGAGGTCTCGCCGATGGCGGGCGGCGCCGGCGTCGACCGAGCAGTCTTCACGACGCTCATGTCGCGGCTGCGGCAGCCCGGGTGCCGCTACTACGTCGGGAAGCTCGCGCAAAACAACCCGGACGAGAGCCATTGGAGCTATAAGGAGTTCATCGACCCGGGCGGGCCTGGCCGCAACAACTTCCAGACCGCGGAGCCCGAGAACCTCGCTCACCTGCCGCCCACGTACTATGACGATGTCGCTCGGCTGTACGTGGGGCAGCAGGACAAGCTCAACCGCTTCCTGCGAGGCAAGTTCGGCCACGTTCAGGAAGGTATGCCGGTGACACCGGGCTGGAACGACTCGAGCCACCTCGCGAGCCGCCTGCTACCGATCAAGCGGACCCCGCTGCATTTGCTCTGGGACTTCGGGGGAACGCCGTGCTGCATCTTCACGCAGGTCTCACCGCTCGGGCACTGGAACATTCTCGACGCCTTCATCCTCGAGAACGCGGGCGTCGTCCAGCTGATTCACGATCTCGTGAAGCCGCGCCTGATCGAGCGCTACCCCGGGTTCTATTGGGACCACACTGGCGATCCGGCGGGAGTGTCGAAGGAACCGTCAGACTCGCGGAACAGCGCGGTGAAGGCGATCAAGGATCTGCTCGGCGGGATCTGGCGGCCTGGCCCGGTGACGATCGACGCGCGGACGTTGCCGCTGAACGCCGTACTCGGCCGCCTGCTCGGCGACGGGCTCGGCGTCGTGCAGGTCGATCGCGACAGCGCAAAGCCGGTCTGGCACGCGCTGCGCGGTGGCTGGCACTACGATGTTCACCACGGCGGCGTGCGAGCTCCGCTGCCGAAGAAGGACATCCACTCGCACCCCGGCGACTGCATGGGCTACGGTGCCGCCATGCTCTTCCCGCAGGGTCGTCCGCGCGGAACGAAGCCCGAGAGGCCGGCGCTGCAGCCGAAGGTCGCGACGTTCTTCCGCGGTCACGGCAGCGTGATCCTCTCGAAGCTCCCGAAGCACGGCGATCCGATCGAGACGATCCCGACGCGGAGGCTCCCGTGAGCAGCTACCCCGAACCCGCTGGCGTCGAAGAGGAGAAGATCGACGGCCTTCCGAAGTGGAAGGTCGAGGGAGACCTGCGGACGCTCGAGGAGTACGGCGAGCTCTGCAAGGACAAGAAGCGCCTGCGCGCCGTGAAGAAGCTCGCGAAGGAAAAGGTCGCGAGCCTCGAGAAGTTCACGCGCGGCCCCGGCGGCTTCGGGGCGATGGGCTGATCCGTGGCCGCGCCCGTGCTCGAGATGGCCTATCCGCCCGGCCCGTCTCCCGCTGAGGCGAGCGGAGATCGGACGTTCTTCGACGGCCAGATCGGCGAGCATGATCTCCGGCAGATCCTGCTCGGCTACCTCGAGGAAGGCCGCGCCGGCCGCAACAGCGGCACGAACCCGCGTGACGACGTCTGGCGAAACAACGTCGAGCAGTTCTGGAGCCGTTACGACTTCGCCGACAAGGCGCCCTGGCAGGCCCGTGAGGTCATGCCGCAGGTGCAGAATTCGTGCGAGCGCTTCTCGTCGACGCTGCGCAGCGCGCTGAAGGCCGCTGGCGAGTTCTACGAGCCGAAGGATCCGTCCGATCCGAACGGTACGCTGACGCCGATCATCCGCAAGGTGCTCGACTTCTATCTCGATCGCTGCGGCAAGAATTCCTCGGGTCACAACGTCGGGTTCGATCACGTCTTCGGCCAGATCATGCTAGGCGGAACGCTGAAAGCCAACTGCGCGAGCGTCACCTGGGACCACAAGCGCAGGATGCTCTCGATCGAGGCGGTCGATCCGTCCGAGGTCTGGCTCGATCCGACTGGCCGCAACCTCTATCGGATCCGGGAGCGCAAGCAAGATTTCCACCAGCTGCGGAAGCTGAAGGCGCTGAAGGACTCGAAGGGAAAGCCGATTTATCACGCACCCGCACTCGAGCGGCTGCGCTTCCTCGGCGGATCCCGGGCGTCGACCGACGACATCGCCCACGACAAGGACCGCATGAGCGGTGGCGCGCACGAGATTTCCAGCGCGCGTCGCCCGGTGCGGCTGCACGAGTTCGTCTGCGACATCGTCAACGCCGACGGCGAGCTCCTGGCCGAGAACCAGCTCGTTACGATGGCGAACGAGACGGAGATCATCCGTGGGCCGGAGCCGAATCCGTTCTGGCACAAGAAGGATTGGGTCGTCTTCGCGCCGATGCTCGATCTTCCGTGGACCGTGTACGGCAAGACCTACGTCGAGTCGTTCGCGCAGCTCGCGTCTACCTTCACCGAGCTGACGAACCTGCTGCTCGACGGGATCCGCACGACGACCATGAAGGCGTTCATGGTCTACCCCGAGGCGCTGCAGGACCCGACACAGCTGAATGACGGAGTTTCTCCCAACAAGGTGTTCATCGGAAACTCGGAGGATTGGGACCCGTCCAAGCCGTTCATCCAAGAGGTCGACCTTGGCAGCCTCTCTCGTGAGTCGTTCGTTATGTGGGAGGGGATCAAGAACCAGCTGATGGAGGCCGCGAGCGAGAACGAGATCGCGCTCGGACAGCTCGCGCCGAAGAGCGGGACGACGGCCTTCGAGATCGGCAAGGCCGACGAGGGCAGCAACTCGATCATGTCGAATATCGCGACTGACGTGGAGTCGACGACGATCAGCCCGATCCTCGAGCTCGCCTGGATGACGATCCTTCAGCACATGGATCCCGATGCGGATCCCGAGCTCGCGGCGCTGCTCGGACCCGATTGGAGTCAGGTCTTCAAGCTCCGCCGGAAGGAGCTGCGAGACGCCAACTTCCAGATCCACGTGAGCGGGATCACCGGGCTGATGAAGCGCGGGCAGGTGGCACGCGCGCTGCTCGGGGCGCTGAACGTGATCGGCTCGAACCAGCTGCTCGTGCAGGCGTTCCAGCAACAGCATTCGCTGCCGAAGGTGATCGCGCAGATCCTGCGCGGCGCCGGCATCGACCCGAGCACGCTGAAGCCCGACCCCGGTGAGCAGCCGATCATGCTGCCGCAGCAAGGGGCGCCGGCGACGGATCTTGCCGACACCGATCCGGCCGCGCCGGGTCCGATCCCGGTGGCCGCCTGATGGAAGGCGGGCACCCGGACGAGAACCAGAAGCGGGCGATCCAGGCGGGCATCGAGGCGGAGCGGCTCTTCAAAGAGTACGCGCCCGAGTTCCTGGCGGTCCTCAAGAGCGTCTGGCTCGAGATGAAACGGCACCGGGCATCGAACGGCGGCATCCTCGCGCCCGAGCTCGCGGTGCAGCTCTGGTACAAGGTGGACGCCGAATTCGAGCTCGAGCGCCGGTTCACGAAGAAGGTCGAGCAGGGCGCTGTGGCCGCCACCAAGGCTGCCGCTTCTGCGCATCCGAAGTAGGCGCCTCACTCGGAGGCGTGCATCCCGGTATTGCGGTGGCTCTTCCCCAGGGCTATGCGTGTGATCCATGTCAGCACCGGCCGGGCCCGCAGGACCGAACGCCCAGGACGCGGACTTCCAGGCTTGGCTCCAAGGCGGCCGGGATGCGGGCCCGCAGCTCCGCCCGGCCCCGGCTCCCGATCCGTATGCGGGCGGTGCGCAGCGCGAAGAGCTACCGGCCGGAGTCGACCCCGAGGTCGCGAATTTCATCCGTCAGCAGGTCGGCGGCGTGCGGCGCGAGGTCGCCGGCGCGCTCTCCCAGACGAAGGTCGACATCGGCGACGCCAGCACCCGCTCGGAAATGTGGGCGACGTTCCAGGCTCGCCACCCCGAGTTCGCCGGCGAGGATGCATTCATCCGCGAGGTGTACAACGAGGTGGTCGCCGGCCGAGTCGATGTCCCGCCCACCGCGCACCTCCGCGACCAGCTGCTCGAGCGCGTCGCCGAACGCGCTCACGCGCGGCTCACCGGGCTGATGCAGAAGGCTGGCTACGAGATCGAGGGCGAGGACGACGCGAACCGCACGGCGGGCGTCGGCGACGGCTCTCTCCCGAGCCCGGGCGGCAAGTCGGCGCCGGCGAAGCCCGAAAGCGAGAGCTCGCTGCTCACGGATCTCGTGAAGCTGCAGGGCGAGACGGAATTCTTCCCCAAGGTCGAAGGCGAGGCCCTGGCCCTCTATGGGCGCGGGAACCTGCGTTCGTCCTGATCGGGCACCGAAGGAGTTCAGGGCATGTGGGCTTACGACGCGCCGGCCGGGGTCTATCGCAACCACGCGCTCTCGAGCCGGATCCGCCACACAGCCGTCGCGGACTCGCATTTCTTCAAGTACGTGTCGCCCGAGCCGGGCTACGGCAAGGGCAAGGGTGACACCGTCACGATCACGCGCACCGGGCAGCTGCCGCTCGCCGGCCGCGTGACCGAGCAGGACCTGCTCCCGACCGGGCAGGTGCCGAAGAGCGTGATCTCGAAGTCGGTCAGCGAGTGGGGATACGCGGTCCCCATGACCGAGTTCGAGCAGAATCTCACGCACTTCAACCTCCGCAACGATACGCAGCGTGCTCTGAAAGAGCAGATGCGTCTCACGCTCGACAAGATGACGGCGGACACCTTCAAGCTGACGCCGATCACGGCCAACAGCGCGAGCGCGACGACGATCACCTTCACGACGGGCACGCCCGGCGTCTTCGGCGGCGTGGCGGCGACGAATATCACGATCGCGCACCTGCGGATCCTCCGGGACTACTTCCGGGCGACGCAGTTGGTCTCGGGCTTCGAGAACGGCAAGTACATCGGGATCCTGTCGACGAACGCGGCGCGCGGGATCAAGAACGATTCCGAGTACAAGGACTGGTTCTCGCCGACCACGAGCGGCCCGCTCGTCGACGGCCGGATGCGCGACGTCGAGGGCTTCGCGCTCTTCGAGACCAACAACCAGGACGCGCTCGACGACTCCGCCGGCGCGAGCTCGTTCGGTGCCGCGATGTTCTTCGCCGCGGATCCGGCGTTCCTGGCGGTGGTCGCCGACCCCGAGCTCCGGGCCGGCCTGAAGACCGATCTCGGCCGCTTCCAGAACCTCGGCTGGGTCGGAACGCTCGACTGCGGCCTGACGTGGCCGGACGTCGTCAACGCGCGCGCGATCTATTGGGGCTCGGCGTAATCGACGCGGCCTCGAGCCTGAGGCTGCAAGGGGAGAGAAGCGATGGCCGGTGAGAAGCTGGACACCAAGGTTGCGTTCGGCGCCCCGCAGGTTCTGACGGGAACGCCGATCCTTCTCACGTTCGCGCCCGCGAAGCCGGTTCGCATCATGCGGGTCGGCATGATCGCGACCGTCGCGAACAGCGGCACCAACACGATCCTGCAGTGCAACCATCAGGCTGCGGGCGGCGGCGCGCTCTCGCCCTCGGGTGCGAACCGGATCGGGAACCTGACCGGCTTCGACGACGTCGCGGGACGCGGCATCTACAAGGACGCGCCCGACTTCACCGGCGGGAAGCCGATCTACGTGCGACCCGGCGAGCAGTTCACCGTCGCCGTCACCACGAGCCCGACCGCGGGTTCGGGCTTCGCCTTCATCGAGTACGAAGAGGAGCCGATGCAGCCCGTCGCGGTCGCTCGGCTGAACGGCGACCTGACCACGTCGACGATCCAGTCGCTCGGGCAGCTGACGAAGGTCACGCTCTGACGATGGCCGAGCTCGAGCACACGCTTCCGCTGCTCCAGCAGAAGAACCGCAACCGCACGGAGACCGTGCGGGACGACGGCAAGCGCTTCATCGAGTACCACGACGAACCGGGCCGGTGGTATCGCGCCGATGGCGCGCCGATCCCCGAGTCCGAGGCACGCGCGATCATCGGTGCCCCGGCAGTGCTATCCGCGATCAAGCGTCGCAAGGTGCTCGAGCTGAAGCGGAAAAAGCTGCAGGAGCTCGAGGAGTTCGAGGCCGATCTCGACAAGCGCACGCTCGAGGAGATCCAGGCGCTCGAGAAGGCTGCGCAGGTGATCGACGCCGACACGATCGCGCGCATCGGCGGAGAGCTGAACGCCAAGGGTCAGCTTCGCGAGACGCGGCTGCTCAAGGCGGTGCACGTCGCCGGCCAGTTCGAGGTCTGGCTGAAGTCGACGGAGAAGAACGTCCCGCCGCCGCCCGAGTCGGGACAGAAGCTCGCCGAGCGGATGCCCGCCGCGGACGCCGTCGCGTGGATGCTCAACTACCATGCGGACGACGAAGCCGGCGGGGTCTGACACGATCGCCCCCGTCGCGTGAGAGGGGTGCGCGGTGTCGACTCTGACGGCGATCGAGCAGCGGGTACGGGTCGCCGTCAACGACCTCGTCTCCGAAATCGACGCATTCGTTCTCGAGGACATCCGGCGCGCGCAGAAGCGGATCGAGGACTACTGGGACCGCTGGCCGTTCCTCGATGCCGTCCTGCAGGTCAGCACGCTCCAGTACCAGTACGCGCAGTTCATGGACGGCTCGAACGTGCCGCAGGCCGTCCGCGACCGCTGGCTGCGATGGCGCACGGACGTGCCGCCCTGGTACGTCTACGGCGGCGCCCTGCAGCGTCGCCCGGTCGAGATGCAGTGGTCGGTTGGCCCGCACACGAGCGACGCGGTAACGAGCGGACCCGCGTACCCAGGTGATCTGCGCGAGGTGCTGGTGAAGGCGTCTCCGATCGCGGAGCAGTCCGGGCCGCCGCTGCGTATCAGCATCGTCGAAGACGCCGACGCGACGGGCTCAGCGTCCTACGGCCACGCCCCGTCGGTCTTCTACATCGACCCGCCCACGGATCTCGGAGATCCGGCCGCGCCGGGCGTCTACCAGCTGAACCTTCCGATCCAGCTGCGCCAGCCGACGCTCACCGCGAGCGTAGTCGAGAGCAACTACTGGACCGTGAACCTCCCCGAAGCGCTCGAGGATTCTGCGATCGCGAGCTTCCTGATGACGAATCAGGATCAGCGCTATCTCGCCTACGAGGAGCGTGCGAACGCGCGGCTCACGCAGCACCGGCGCGAATGGAAGCGCAGGCTCTTCCGGCAGACCGACTCGACGCTCGTGCCGCGCACGGGCGTCTACGGCACGCGCAACTCGAGGAGCCTATGAGCTTCGACCCGAGCAACCCGACCGACCCGTCGACGATCTCGGGGTTCCCGACGAACGAGCGCGCGCTGCGGCTCTTCCTGCAGACCTACCTGCAGCTCGAGCACGGCGTCAGCTCCGGCGTGCATCAGTTCCGCACCGGCACGAACGCCGAGCGCGACGTGATCGTCTGGCCGAGCGCGGTCGACCACTTCCATCTGTGGGGCAAGGACGACTACGCGAATGCGCAGCTCGAGCTGCAGTACAAGCACGGCGCGGCGGGGTGGAAGGGCATCTACTCCGAGCTGCAGGAGCGACACAACGGCTGGACGAAGGCCCAGGTTGGGCAGTACCTGAACCTCGCGCCTGGCGCGACCGTGAACATGGACTTCGGCCTCGGCAACTTCTTCCGGATGGTGATCGCAGCCGACGTCACGATCGCGAACCCGACGCTGCCGACGCGGCCGACGCCGAACCCGGGCGCCTGCTACTTCCTCGAGCTGCAGCAGGGCGGCGCCGGCAACTTCGACATCGCCGCTTGGGGCGCGAATTTCCGATTCGCCGGTGGGCTCGCTCCGACGGAGCTCTCGAATGCGGTCGGCTCGATCGACATCATCCAGATGCTGATCCGGTACGACGGGGCCGTGCACGTCGAGATCCTGCGCGACTCGCTGTGAGCTTCCCCGGCTTCAGCTTGGCGCGGCAGGGCCCGGTCCGCATCGGCGGGCAGCACGACGACTTCGACCTCTTCGTTCATCTGGGGAGCCCGTTCCAGAAGGGAACGCTCGGCTTCCAGGGTCTCGTCCGCGTGATCCTCGAAGCCGACTTCGTCGCCTACGGCACGCAGCCGAGCCTACACACGAATGACAACGGACCGGCCTCGGGCTGGAAGGGTGCCTTCAGCACGGGTGCGTGGCCGGTGGCGACTCGGATCGAGCTGTACGTCTCCCCCGGCGCGCTGATCGCCGGCTACGCTGGTAACGGCGGCAGCGGTGGTCAGAGTGTCGGCGTCGGCGGCAATCGGTATGCCGGCGGCGGCGGCGGGGCCGGCGCGCCTGCTGGCGGCACCGGTGGCGTGGCGATCGCACCGGCAACGAATGGCGCGAACGGCTCTGCCACGGCGGGCGGGGCTCACGGACTCGGATCGCTTGCGACGTCTACCGGCGGAGGGCCAGCGAGCGGAGCTGGCGAAGACGGCGGACACGGCCTCATCATCCGAAACGGCATCACGCTGGACCTCTTCAACTTCGGTGAGATCCGTGGCGGCGGTGGCGGCGGAACCGGAGGCAACGATTTCGATGTGAACGGTGGGAACGGTGCGGAGATTCATTCTCGCTGGGGCTGGCGCGGGATGTTCTTCACCAATTTCTTCGGCGGCTACACGGGCGGCTGGGCGCGGTACTCGAGCGCGAACGGCGCCGTGCTCAACAAGTACGTCGGCGCGACCTACCCGAACGTCTGGGGCTTCGAGATGCCGTTCCCGACCGCCGACGTCTACTCCGAGTATGGTGACGGGGACCATCCCTGATGGCGAACCGACGGCAGATCGCACGCCAGCTGCACCTCTCGCCGCCGCGTCGGCAGCGCGTACTCGCGCCCGTGCTCGGCGTCTACAACGACCGCCCGCACATGCTGATGCCCGAGCGCGCGATGTGGGAGTGCATCAACGTCCGCATCCGCAACGGCGAGATCACGAACCAGCAGATGGGCTATTCGCAGTACGTCGAGACGGTCCTGCCGGACCCGATCCTCCACGCGACAAACTTCCGGCAGAGAAACGGCTCGTCGCACCTGCTCGTCTGCACGCGCCGCGACATCGCGCGCTACAACAGCGTCGCCGCTCGCTTCGACTACCTGACACCGATCGAGGACACCGGCACGATCACCGCGATCGGACCGCTGGTGGCTGGCGTCGGAACGACGTGGATCACCGACGGGGTCAAGATCGGCGACTTCATCCACTTCAACGATGCCGCCTACGTGAACGGCGACGGCGACTGGTATCCGATCGTCGCGGTCGTCCTCGAGACGCAGCTCACCATCAGCGGCTACACCGGCCCGCTGATCGGGCCTGGCATCGCGTACACGATCCGGAAGACGTTCACGGCGGCCACGGGCGACCTGTGGGACGACGAGACGTTCCCGAAGGCGCAGCCGGCGAACGAGGACACGTGGTACGCGACCGACGGGCGCGAAATGGTCAAGTGGAACGGCTCGGCTGCGCAGGTGACGGTGCTCGCGCTCGGGTTCGTCGCGCGCAAGCTGAAGCTCTACAAGAACATGATGCACTACGGCGACCTGCTCGTCGGCGCCGAGCGACGCAACGGCTCGTTCCGGAACAGCGACGTCGCGCAGCCGGAGGTGACCGCCGGCGGCACGGCCAGCGAGCTCGCGGCCGTGCGCGGTACCGACACGCTGATCGGCTGGGAGATCCTCGGCGACCACCTCGTCGCACTCGCCGAGCGCAGCGTGAACATGCTCTACTTCGACGGCGACCCGATCGGCTACACGATCCGCACGGTGCTAGACGGCATCGGCCCTGTCGCGCCTCGCCTCGTCGTGAACCAGGGCGACTATCTCGAGTTCATCGCGCATGACCGCGGCTACCGCTTCGACGGTGTCAGCAAGAGCGAGTTCGGCTCGCAGGTGCTGCGCGAGCTGCTGAAGACGACCGCTAGCGACCGGCTCTACCAGTCGCACGCGCACCGCGTCTCAGAGGAGGGGGAGATCCATTGGGTTCTCGCGCTCGGAAGCGACGCCGCCGGCACCCCGCAGCGCTCCTACGTCGAGCACTACGCGGAGCCGGTCGGGAGCAAGCACCCGACGCCGTTCACGGTCCGACAGCTGCCCGCGCTCTGCATGACGAGCTGGGTACAGAGCGGCGCGCAGACGTTCGACGCATTCGCGCTGACGCCGGCACTCGACGACTTCTCGACGCAGACGATTGGCTGGGATGACCGTGGGCTCGGCGACCAGGCCCCGATCACCGTGTTCGGCGCAGCCGACGGTAAGCTCTACCGGCTCGACTCCGGCGAGACGCTTGCGGGAGAGCCGCTGTGGGCCGGCGCCTTCTTCGCGCGCCAGACGTCAGCCGACGGGATCGCGAAGGCGAACATCCGGACCGTGGAGCCGTTCATTCGGCGCCGCGTCTCTTCTGGCGGCGTTGGCTCCAGCGGATCGCTCGTTATTCTGATCTCGTCCTTCGACGATCCGATGGACGCCCAGGCGACCGGCGCCTACACGCGAGGCCACTTCCTCGACAAGTCAGGGAACCGTCGCGTCCCGGGGCGCATCTCGGGGCGCTACTACGAGCTGGCCTTTCTCGCGTTCGGGTACGGCTCAGCCGTTCCGACGCCGTCGCCCATCTTCCACCTGGCCGGGTGGGAGGCGATCACCGTCGACCAGGGGAGCCGATGAAGCAGCCGCAGCGTCAGCATGGCGTCCTGAACGGAGAGCCGGAGCGTTACCGTCCTGACGACGCCGTGGATCCAAAGGCCCGTTCCGAGCAGCTGCTCGCAGATCGACGTGCAGCGCACGATGGGGACCACGGCCTGCGCGCGTACTGCAAGCACTGCGGGAAAGAATTCGGCGGCACGCGACCGCAGCTACTCGAGGCGATGACGGCACACATGGAGGCGCATCATGGCGTCCGGCTCCTACAGTCAGACGGAGAGGAAGCGCCCTAGCTTCGACGAGTCGCCGTCGCTGCCGGCTGCGCCGGTGGTGTCGGGGCCGCTGCAGGCGTGGGCTGGCAAGCTGCTGCTCTCGCTCGGGACGCGCTTCGCACGCTTCGGGATCGGTGCGAACGTGCTCGCGCTGCTCGAGGATCAGGACAAGCTGCGCATGCGCTTCTTCTCGAGGGGATAGATGCCGGGCGTTCGTCAATTCGGGATCGGCTGGGGATGGGACAATGCTGTGACCAACCCGGCTGCGCCGTCGATCCTCGTGCCCTCCCCCGCGATCGGGCGTGTCCGACACGTAGAAGTCGTGAGACTCAAGTACACGCGCGCAGCCGAAGGAGCTGGCGTCACACCGTTCTGGCTGCTCCTGTTCGGCCCGGTCTCCAACGTGATCGTGCACGCGCGCTCGTACACGCAGGGCTCTCACGAGCTCTGGGGGCCGTGGGTCGTCGACTCGAACCACACGCTGCGCCTCGGTCCGGTCTTCGCGACTCCCGACACCGGCCGGGCGTGCGCAGAGTGGTCGGAGCGCTGAATGGCAGAGCGATCCTACGATCTCGATCACACCTATCAGGTCGTCAGCCCCGGTGCCCACGCCGAGATCACGCTGCTGACCGCGAGCGTCGCGGGCGAGGCGCTGTGCGTCGAGAAGATCACGATCTGGTCGTCGGTCTTCGGGCAATACTCGATCCGCAAGTACGTCGGCGCGACGCTCGCCTTCGAGTGGGACACGCCCGCGGTTCCGGCGGGCGAATCGAAGGAGATCAAGGGGCCCTGGAACCTTCTCGGAGACCCGGCCAACCCGCAGTCTCTCCGCCTCGAATTCGTGCCAGCGGTTAACACCGAGACGCATGCAGGCTGCGCGTTCTCGCGCGAGTAGTCCCCGGGAGGTATGCTGGCCGCGATGGCAACCGCCGCGATCGACGACGAGAAGCCGAGCACGATGCGCCATCGGCGCCCGTCGAAGCGCAAGCCGCAGAAGGTCGAGCCCCCGGCAGCGCCCGAGCCCGTCGTCGAGCCCGAGCTCGAGCAGCGCGAGATCATCGTCGAGGACACCGTCGAGCCGCCGATGCCGATTCTCGTCGACCCGGAGCCCGAGCCTGCGCCTCCGCCGCCGGCGGCGCCCGAGTGGGCTGGCGTTCAGATCGGCCAGCCGGCTGCGTTCGACTTCCCCGAGATGCGCAAGCTCTTCGCGGTGGCGTTCGCGCCGCACCCGGATGGGATCCCGCGACCAAACCCGTTCGACGCGCTCGACTGGTGCCGCGCGTACTGCACAGATCCGACGACCGCCGTGATCGTCGCTTCGCAGCATCCCACCGATGCTGCACGCTGTCGCTTCCGGGGGCTGCTCGTGCTCGACTACAACCCGGGCGCCGCGTGGTCGCTAGGCGCGTTCGCGCTGCACTACTACTCTGACGGACCCGAGGCGCGCGCCGAGCTCTGCAAGTCGGCGATCGCGTGGCTGCAGGGGCGCGGCCTCAATCGCCTCTTCGGATTCAACCTGATGGGCGTCTCCGACGAGGCACACGCGCGTTTCTTCGGGGAGTTCTTCGATGCGCGTCCGTTCGCGTCGCTGATGGAGCTCCAGATCAAGGGGTGAGTCGATGAGTTTCGGCGACAGCTCGACCAAGCCCAAGGATCTCACGCCCGCGCAGTTCAAACAGCTGCGCAGTCCGACGCGCGACCAGCTGCTCGGCGCTTCCGCAGGCACTGGCCCGTTCGCGGGCTACACCGGGCCGATGGCAGCTCCGATCACGGCCGACGAGACGGCTGCCATCGGCAACGTCCAGGCCGCGGCCGCGCCCGGCAACACCGCGATGAGCTCCGACTACCTCCGCAACCTCATCGGCGGATCGCAGGTCGATCTCAGCGCGGATCCCGAGTTCGCGAAGGTGCTCGACTTCGCGCAGAACCGATTCCTGTCGGGATTCGACGCGACCGAGGAAGCCAACAAGGCGCTCTTCGCGCGTGCCGGCCATCAGGTGCAGGACTCGTCGCCGTTCGCGAACGCCGCGAGCCGCATCTCGCAGGCGAAGTCGCAGGGGCTCGCAGACGTCGAGTCGCAGCTGATCGGGTCGCAGCTGAACACGACGCGCGATCGCCAGTTCGACGCCGTTACCGCGCTCTCCGGGCTCGACACGGCGCAGCTCGAGCGCGGCGTGAAGGAGCTCGAGGCGGTTGCCCTGCCGCGCCTGATCGCCGACATGGGCCTCGAGCGCGGCCGCGCTGAGTACGCGCGCCGCCAGGAGCTGCTGCTGCGCGCGCTCGGCCTGCAGCTCGAGGCGTCGTCGCCGAGCGTCGGGTCGGTCGGCACCGGCCAGCAGGTCGCGGTCCTCTGATGGGCGGCTTCGCCGTTCTCTTCGAGGGGCTCCTGAACGCCATCGGCGAGAGCGTCGCCGCCGGCGTCGGCGAGGCTGGCACCGCGGCGGCCGCGGAGGCCGTGACCGCCGCCAGCACCGGGGCGGCGGAGGCTGCTGCCACGAAGGGCGCATCTGCGATCGCCGAGAAGGGCGCGGTGGCCGGCGCGGAGCAGGCCGTTGCCACGAAGGCCGCTGGATCCGCGAGCGATTACGCGGTGCAGGCGCTCTCGAGCGTGCCCGGACCGTCACAGCGCGGCGCCGCGGGCGGGATTCAGGGAGGCGGCGGGAAGCCACTCGAGGCGGCCGGCCCTGCAGCCGCAGGCGGCGGTACAACCGGGGGCCCGGAGTCGAGCTTCTCGCTCAAGCGCCCTCCCGGTGGCGTCGGGCGCGGCGTGGTCGGCGGCCCTCTCCAGCAGATGGGCCCGGACCCGAAGAAGGCGGTCTCCGGCTTCCTGCCTCCGAAGGCGCGCGCGCCGAGCACGGGCGCTGGGATCATGCCGCCGGCGGCGGGTCCCGTGCAGAAGGCGCCCGGCTTCAGCGCGGCGATCACTGGCCCGCCTCCGCTCGAAGGCGCGCCGGACTTCTCCGGTGCGATCGCCGGCCAGGGCCCGTTCTCGGCTTCGATGGGCGCCGGCGGGCCTACCCCGTTCAGCGCGCCGCCGCAGGTCCCGAGCATGGAGAGCGCGCGCGTGCCTCCGCCGCCGCCCGGCCGGATGCGGCAGGTTCTATCCGGCACGCCGGTTGGCTCGATGCTCGATGCGGGCGCGAGGATCGGCGATGCCTGGAGCGCTGGCGCAGCCGCCGGAGGCACCCCGGGCGCCGCGAAGGAAGCGGGGCTACAGGGCTTCGGAGAGCTCATGGGCGCTTCAGCGTCGACTCCGCCCGCCCAGGCACCCAAGCTCGAGGTGCCGGCCGATGACACGGCTGCGCGGCGCCAGGCTCGCCTCACTCGAATCCGCAGGCGGCTTCAGCTATAGGGGTCACTGTGGGCTGGTTCTTCCAATCGCCGTTCCAGACCGACCCGAACGCCGACGCGGCGCGTCGCGTCTCCGAGCTCGCCCGCGAGAAGGTCTACGGCCGCGACATCGACCCGGGCGTGCGCAACCCGTTCATCCGCGCCGGCTCGGCGCTGCTCACCACGGCGACGCGCGGGATCGTCCCCTACATCGGGAAGTACGGCGAGATGGAGGGCACGGCCAACATCGACGCGCTCACCGGCGAGCCGCTCGGCGGGCACGAGGGGCTTCAGGGCTACCAGCCGCCGTCGCCGGCGATCCAGGCTCCCGTGCCGCGTGCGGCGTCACCGGCCAGCGCGGCGCCCGGCTCGGAGTTCGAGCGCTTCATGGAGCTCGCCCCGGCGCAGCGCGCGGCGCTCGTGCTGCAGAATCCCGAGACGCTCGGGACGATGCCGCAGGAGCAGTTCGACCGGCTCTTCCCCCAGGATCAGTTCGTGAGCGGCCAGCGCGGCGCGGTCAACCGGATCACGCCGCAGGGCCAGGTCGAGCAGGCGCTCCCGCCCGAGCCGCTGATCCAGAAGGGTGTCCGCGGCGAAGTGCTCGCGATCGACCCGACGAAGAAGACCGCCGAGACGATCGTCAAGCCCGAGCTCGAGAGCTCGCCCGAGATCGTCTACCAGCAGAACCTGCAGGCGCTGCGCGACGCGGCAGCGAACGGCGACGAGAAGGCCGCGACCGTGCTGCACGCGGCACTCAACAAGGACCAGTACAAGGCTCTCACCGACGCGAAGGACATCCCCTCGCTGCAGGCGGTGCGCGATCAGTACGAGTGGCCGACGGCCGTGCGAACGAAGATCGACGAGTCGATCCGGCTCGAGGAACGCAAGCTGAAGGCGGACGTTGCCGCGAAGGAAGCGAAGGCCGGCAACACGCTCGGCGGCGCGATCTTCAAGAGCAACACCCTGCAGGATCTGGCGTTCACGGAAGAGGAGTTTGCGGCGCAGCTCGAGAAGTATCCCGGAACGCGGGCTGCGATCGAGGAACAGCGCGCGCTCATCAAGAAGGGGCCCGCCTACGCGCGCGAGGACAAGGCGATCATCGCACAGGCGACGGAGCGCGGTGAGCGCCTGAACCGGCTGCTGCTCGGCGCCGACGTGATGCGAGCTCTCGAGGCTGTCGGCCCGAGCGCGCTCGGAACGCCCGGCGGTATCGCGCGCTTCGCCTCCGAGCTGGCGCGCCTCTCCGGCAACGAGAAGGCGGCCCGCGAAATCTATGCGACGCTGAGCGGCGGCGAGAAGTCTCTCGAGGAGATGGCGAAGGTGCGCGCAGACCTGACCAACCTCGCGTTCCAGCTGCGCGAACAGATCATCCTCGATCGGGGCGCGCGCTTGTCAGACTTCGAGACGAAGCGGCTCGATACGGTTGCGGGAACGGTTGGCACGGGGAACCCGTCGGAGCTGTCTGCGTCGTTCTCTGAGCTGCTGCGCTTGAGCATTGTGGCGTCGACCACGAATGACATTTTCGCGGGCCAGGCAACCGACTTCCCGGTGGCCGTTCTCAGCGGCAACCGCCAGGACTACGAGGACACCAAGGAGAAGCTCGTCGCGTTCGGGTTCAGCGTTCCCGATCAGGAGCGAATCCTCCGCTCGCTCGTCGCTGCCGAGAAGGCGGCTTCGATGTTCGGGCCGACGAAGCCGCGCGTGAAGGGTGGCGGCTTCCAGCCGCCTGCTACTGCTCCTGCTCCTGCTCCCGCGCCGGCGCCCTAGATGGCTTCCGAGAAGACGACGCTCACACTCGAGGAGATCCTCTCCGGCGCTGGCTCCGGTGCATCGCAGCCGGAAGAGGTCGGCGCCCGCCTCGAGCTGCTGCCCGAGGCGCCACCGCCCGAGGAAGAGAGCTTCTTCGCGAACCTCGCGGCCGGGATTCCCGAAGGCGTTGCCGATCTCGGCGCGTTCGCAGCCGGCGTGATTGTGCCGCCGGCTGTCATGGGACCCGACGGGAAGATGCGCCTGCCGCTCGTGCCCGGCGGCGAGAACCTGCCGGGTGCCAGCGCTTCGGTCCCGCAGGAGACTCCGATCGGAAGCCGGCTCGAGACGATGGGCGCAATCTCCCAGGGCTTCCGCGACAAGGTCACGAATCCGTTCGTGCCTCCGCCGCAGACCACGAAGGGGCGGGCCGGTCGCATCCTCGGCGAAGAGATTGCCGGCGCCGCTCCGATGGGGATCCCCGGAATCATGCGCGGCGCGCTGCAGCGGAGCGTTGTCAACGAGGGCAGGCGCATCGTCGAAGGCCGCGGCCGCGCTGCTGCGATGGAGGGCGCTGGCATTGTCGGCGCGACTACGGGCAGGCTCGCCGCGCAGGAGTTCGGCGGTGATCGCGCGCCGATCATCGAGATGGCGCTCGGGACCGCCGGCGGGTTCACGCCGCAGGCCGCGATCCTCACCGGCCGCGGTCTCAGGCGAGTCGGATCGTCAACCCGTCGCGCATTCGGCGCTGCGGAGGATGGCGAGCAGCAGGTGGCACGCGGCAAAGGCCCTGCGCTCGACGAAGCGACGCGCATCATGCGCCAGGAGAGCGGGGTCGGAGAGGGTGGCCTGCCGCTCGGGACGGCGTCGGCCCGGCTCGGCGAAGCGGAGGCGCTGCGCGCGAGCGGGATCCCGATCGACTTCGGCGCTGCGCTCTCGACGCCGTCCGCGATGGGCCTCCCGCAGCGCATGGTGTACGAGTCGCCGACGCTAGCCGTGCAGATGCAGGAC
>Ga0137457_1000088_pt1 | contig 23233 bp, 26 predicted proteins | sample EasRivERMGT630_2_FD_102321 | JGI IMG/M metagenome (GOLD analysis project Ga0137457, IMG submission 102321) | Soil microbial communities from meander-bound floodplain in the East River, Colorado, USA - East River MetaG ERMGT630_2 | ecosystem: Environmental > Terrestrial > Soil > Floodplain ...
CAGGACTACGAGCGCTGCTATCGCGAGATGCTTCCTCTGGCCGAAGCCGGTCATCCGCTCGCGCAGTTCCAGATTGCCCGACTCTATCAGACAGGACGATCGGTTCCCAAGGACGAAACTCGCGCGTTCGAGTGGTACAAGCGGTCAGCCAGCGGCGGCAATGCATCGGCGCAGGTCAATCTGGCAATAATGTTTCGGCGTGGAGAGGGGGTTGCGAAGGACTATCAGGCGGCCCTAATTTGGTATCGCCGTGCCGCCGAGCAAGGTCGCGAGACTGCATACATGGGCCTCGCGGACATGTACGAGATCGGGGAGGGGGTCAAGCCTGATCCCACGGTGGCGGTGCAGTGGCTCAAGAGAGCCGCGGAGAAGGACCATCCGTCCGCGCAATATCAGTTGGGGCTGCGCTACTGGCGAGGCCAGAACGTAAAGCAAGACTTCGATGAAGCGTATGAGTGGTTCCAGAAAGCGGCGGCCCAGAACTACGTACCTGCTTTGGTCAGTCTTGGAATGATGTTTTTCGGCGATGGTCGCCCACTCGATCCTGTTACTGCCTGCACCTATCTCAAACTGGCCGGACGGTTGGGCGTGAAGCGTGCGGCCGAGACTGAGCGACTTGAGTCTACAGTTCGACAGCGCTGTGATGTAGTGGATGGCGCAACGCAGCGCCAAATCCGTGAGCGTATTTCGCAATGGAAACCGCATGAGGTGTGGTTCGAGCGCGAGCAGATGGAATTCCAGGAACTCATGCGCAAGGCCGGCGAAGAAGACGCGGAGCGTGTGAAAGCGAAAAAATAGTTTCTGTGTTGTTGCCTCGCGGAATTGCCATCCTTTCGATTCCTGTCGGGTTCCCTGCTCATAGCCTATACGGCTAACGCGTGGGCGAGCGGGGACCCGAAGGTCGCTGTAGTCATCGCACTCGTCGTGTTGGTCTTTCATGTCTTATTGGCCGCGGTCATACTTGCCACAAGGAACGTGTCGTGGCGGCTGAAGATGTTGTTTACAGCCGGGTATTTGGCATTCATGTGCGGTTGGTGGTATGTCTGGTATGTCGCGTATACCAATGCGCACGTTCTCCAGATGACGTTCGATCCCTTCTGGCTTGTCGTCGCGGTGCCTGTTGGCGTGGTCGTGGCGGGGCGGATGTTGCTGGTACGCATGGGGAAGTCCAAGAACCCGTCTCGGTCCGGCCAGACGCAGTAGACTTTTCGCATTCATCGCGTTTCAGCGTTTAACATTCAAGTACCGCGCGAACGCGAAAAGCCAGGATCGAGCTTACCGTTCGTCCCGCCGCATCCGTATATTCCGCGGGTAGTTTAGCCGGGCGGGCGAGCTACGTGTCCCGGGATGGTCAGATCAGGTTCGACGGTTCCGGTGGTTTCTTTCATGCGCTAAGATATTCACGCAATGCGCCAGTTCATCAAAAGCCTGGGTCCGGCCGAAGAATCGATCAGGACCGGCAAGCTCAATCTCCTGCTCGAAGGATTTGCGCGGCAGGACGTCGTCCCGGTCTACGCGATCCTGCGCGCCCTCGATCGCGTGCCGGATTTCCATCTGGAGGGCCTGCGCGAGATCGTGTATCTGCCGGAGTACGCGCGCGCGGCGGCGGGGCTCGGCCAGCCGGGCCTGCCGTGTTCCAGTCCCAGGGGGGAGTTCGTCCAGGGGCAGCGGCGGATCTTCGTCTATGCCATCGACGACCCCGGGATGTTTTTCCAGATGCTGTTTCACGAGATCGGCCATTTCGTGTTCTATCTCGTCATCGGCAGCCGCGTGAAGAAGCGCTGGGTGACGCAGGTCTCGCCGGGTTCGAGCCGCGTGACTCCGTACGCGGCGTTGAGCCCGAGCGAGGACTTCGCCGAGACCTATGCCTTCTATCTGCGCCGTCCCGGCGTCCTGGAGAGGGATTTCCCGGAAAAGCACGCGTTCATGCGCGACTGCGTGTTCTCGGGCAGGCCCGATACCCTCAAGGAGCGCGCGCAGGGGACCCCCGGCCGCCGGTCCTTCCGGTAGCGTCCGGGCGTGCGGAGGAGGGGTACGGCATGGTGTGAAAACCGCACGTGCGCGTATTCACCCCAGAGCTGCCGAACCATACAAATGGTTTTGGCGCGAGAACGCATCAGGTTCTTGCCGCGCGCCGGGAACGTGGCGCCTCCAATCCACGCCGCCCCTGCGCCGGCGCCGCTAAACAAAGCGCAAGATCTCCGGATAAATTGCGCGACCGGGTTGGCGTTTCTCGGTGCGTCTGAGCTTGTCTGCATAAACCTGAACAAATCCAAAGGGGTAAGCAATGATGAGAAATCTTTTCGCGTTGATCCTGTTGTGCGCATCTGTTGTTTCCCAAGCAAAAGAAAACATCACCATCATCTATGCCTACAACATCGCGGACAGTGTCGCAAATTATCATCGAGCCTTGACTATCGAAGCCAATGCGATCCAGGACAAATACCTATTCATCTTCGATGCTCGTCCGGGTGCGGGCGGCTCAATTGCAAGCAACTACGTCTTGAATACGCCGAATACCATCCTGGCACATAGCACGGCATTCTTCATACGTCCCAATGTTTACCCCAAAGAAAGCTATGACCTGTCCTCGTTCAAGGAGCTGTTCAATCACTGTACGGCATCGATGGCAGTCACCAGCGTCAAATACAAGAGTTGGAAGGACGTTCCCGCCAAGACCGTCACCGTCGGCATCAGCGGATTGGGGGTCACAACACACCTGGCGGCTCTCCAGTTACAAAAGAACCTTCCAAACATGGACATCATTCCTTTCAAGTCCACCACCGATTCCATGTTCTCCATGATCGGTGCGAACACCGATTTCCATATAGGGTTTATCAGCGAAGCCGAGCAATGGACGAAGAAAAATAAGAGTGCTGTCAATAATGGTGCTGTCAATATACTTGGCATCACCGGGACCAAGGCTGTCAGTGGATATCCAACATTGGTGAGCGCAGGATTCCCCCAAGCATTCAGTCAGATGGATGTTGGGCATCATTTGGTCATTCCTGTTGGTAGATTCTCTGACGAAAAAGCCCGCGAGCTCTATGACATCTTTGGCAAGGCTGCAAAGTCAAAATCAGTCCGTGATGCTTATGCCGTAGATTTTTGCAACCCGGCAGAAACACCCTATAGTGAATTGCAGAATTGGTATAGCTTTCATACCGAGTACTGGAAGAAATTGAGCACCGGTATCGACTTGGAGTCCGCTTCGAAATGAAGCTGTCATAGGGGGAGCCGCAATGAGCACACTGGAGAAGGCAGCACGCAGGAAGCTTTCGCTGTCGGAGTGGGTCGCCGACATGATCGCCGGCAGGACGAAGTGGTACGAGACGATCGAGAAGATGCAGAAGAACATCTCTATGCCGCTAAAGAATATTGTCAGCAACGTCCGTTCACGATTTTCCAAACGACCGCGGGCGCATTGCGTTGTTATTGACGCAGGCAATAACACGCTGGTGGCGATCGGGACACACATTCCCGCGATCGTTTTTTTGAGAGATTCCTTGATGGATACTATCTACGACATCGGGATCGTGTCCCCCGACGTTCTTCAAATAAAAAAATCGGATCCGAGAACGTACCCTGAATGGTCATGGGATTTTGGCACCCGCGTATTTACCAAGACAAATCCGGCAATCATCACCGAAGGAATGCGCGAGCGAGCGGTCCTGGCCGCGAAAAAAGGAGAGATCATTTCTCGTGCGTCCTATGTGATCAATCGGGGGAGGGACAAGCTCAACTCGGGTCTTTTCTTTCAGGAGACCATATATGCGACGAAGCAAAAACAGGCGCAGCTGCTGAAAGATGCGGGGTTCGATCAAACGCTTGCAGCCTCTGCCCCTTATGTCGTCCAGTACGCGGATGAAAGCGGGATGTCTCTTCAGGATGCAGCGGAGGAGATATTGTTCCAGGCTCAACTTTTTCATGAGCATCTGGAAAAGACCGAAAAAGTCCGTCTCGCCCTGTTCCGCAAAATCAAGCGCGCAAGAACACCCGGGGAGCTTGATGAAATAATGGAAAGATTCCAAAGAGAGGGCGTCGCATGACACGGCTGATCTACTGTCTGCCGTCCGTGTTCAGCGAGCCTTCGGCGCAAAAAACGCCCGGTATTGGCCGTTTCGTGCACGCCATTACCCTGTACGGCGGCAAGTGGGCCTTCCCCATAGACAGAACCGGCACCATTACGACACCGATACGGAATGTCTCCCTTTTCCCTATCCCGAAATTCAGAACATTTACGAAAAGCTATGAGGAAGTCTGCAATGATCGCGCTCGTGAAATACTGGGGAACGCTGAAAAACGCGGCGTCACGATCTACGTTCTCTACTCCGGGGGAATAGACAGCACCTGTTTGCTTGTTTCCCTTCTCAAGCAGGCGACGGCACAGCAAAAGAAAAAGATAGTCGTTCTCCTGTCGCACGAGTCGATTGCCGAGAATCGCTGTTTCTATGAGGAACACATTCGGGGAAAGCTGCGAGTCGAATCGAGCATCATGTTCATGAATCTCCTGGGAGGGGATAACATACTGCTGTCGGCGGAGCTGAATGATCAAGTGCTGGGGACCGACGTTGTCAGTCAAATGATAAGTCGGTACGGTTCGTCGGTGATACACAAACCGTATGATCGTGGCCAGGTCGTCGCGACATACGGGACAACCTTGAACGGAGACATGGAGACCGCCAGCTTCTATGTGGACCTGTTCGAGCGGATCCGGGATGCGGCGCCTGTGCCGATCGAAACCAATTTCGAATTCCTGTGGTGGGTCAATTTCACGACCAAATGGCAGGCGTGCCTGGCCTATGTCCTGTTATTTACGCCGCCGCGGAATGCACGCACGGTCACAAAAGATTACCTCGAGACGCGCTTCATCGCCTTCTTCAACACCGATGAATTCCAGCTCTGGAGCATGAACAACCTCGACAAGAGGATACAGGACACCTGGGCGAGCTATAAATGGATCGCGAAGCAGGTGATCTACGACTACACAAAAGACGCGGAATACAGAGATCACAAGACAAAAGTACGATCGCGGCAGGTCATCCTGAGGCAACAGTACATTGGTAACAAGTTTCTCGACGAGAACATGCGCTTCAGCAACGATCTCGCTCCCGAGACATATCTCGAGCCGCAGAACGATTTTGCAGCATGACACGGCTAATCTACTGTTTGCCATCCGTGTTTGGCGAATCGTCGGTAAGGGCGCGTCCGGGTATAGCGCGTTTCTCGCACATATTCACGCTATATGGCAACTGGGTAATCCCGGTCGACAGAACCGGGACCATAAACACGCCCATACGCGATGTCTCGCTGTTTCCGGTACCGGAGTACCGTATGTTCTCGAAAAGCTACGAGGACATCTGCAATGATCGCGCCCGTGAAATACTGGGGAACGCCGAAAAGCTCGGCGCCCGGATCCACGTTCTCTATTCCGGGGGAATAGACAGCACCTGCGTGCTCGTTTCTCTTCTCAAGCAGGCGACGGCACAGCAAAAGAAGAATATCGTCGTTCTCCTGTCGCACGAGTCTATTTTTGAAAATCCCCGTTTCTATGAAGAGCACATCCGGGGAAAGCTGCGAGTCGAATCGAGCATCACGTTTGCGAATCTCCTCGGGGGGGCCGACATTCTTCTATCGGGGGAGCACAACGACATGGTCATGGGGTCCGACAAGGTCGGTGAGATGATGGCGAGATACGGCCCTGCCGCAATACAGCAACCCTACAGTCGGGATCTGATGACCGACTTTTTCGGAGCGTTTTTGAACGGAGACACGGAGGCCGCCAGCTTTTATGTAGACCTGTTCGAGCGGATCCGGGATGTCGCGCCTGTGCCCATCGATACCAATTTCGCCTTTCTGTGGTGGGTGAATTTCGCAATCAAATGGCAGGCGTGTTATGCGTACATCGCCATGCTCACGCCGCTCAAGAACGCACACCGGGTCACGAAGGATTACCTCGACACGCGCTTCATCTCCTTCTTCAACACGGATGAATTCCAGCTCTGGAGCATGAACAACCTCGACAAGAGGATAAAGGACACCTGGGCGAGTTATAAATGGATTGCGAAGCAGGTGATCTATGACTACACGAAGGATGCGGAGTACAGAGATAACAAGTTGAAGAAAGGGTCGCTGACTCCTCTCACGAACAGGCTCTACGCGAGCAATTTCCTCGATGAGAACTTGCACTTTAGCAACGATCTCGCTCCTGAAACATACCTTGCGACGAACAATGATTTTGTGTGAGCGATAGAGGAGGGCTTGCGTTGAAGCTGCCGATGGGAAAGATCAGGGCCAAGACCGAGGAGCTCTACCGCCATCCATTGATGAGCGGCGCGATCATCACCAGCATAGACGCGCTGCACGTGTTCATGGACGCCGCTCGGGCACGTCACTGTCCGGAGGACCGGTTTCGAGACCGATTGGCGGGTGGAGACCCGGGCGGGCACGCGCCGAATTGCGCGCAATGTATGTATCTATCAAAGAGCGCGTACAGGGGGGGCTCGGGCCGGGGAAAGCTCCGGGTAGCGCCCTAAACACGGCGCAAAATCTGCGGATAAATTAGGTTATCGGGGGCCCGAGGTCTGTTCTCGGGTGTTCCGACGCCTGAACTACGCGGTGTTGCCGTCTTCCGAGGTGGTAGGGGCGAAGGCTAAACCGGGTGCGAACGGCGAGGATACATTGACGGGGGCGGTGCCGCAGGCAGCGCCTGTTGACCAATTCTTCCATCTGGAGGGGAATTCCATGGCAGCGAACAAGGTACCGGGATTTAAAAAAGAGGAACTCGGGGAAAAGGGGGATATATTCCAATTCCAGAATCGCGGGTATTGGGGCTATCACGAGGGAGAGGAGGGCGACGCCGAGGGGGAAGTGGGTCACGGTGCCGGTATGGGATGCGGAGCCGGCGGTTAGGCGCGTCACAGGCGCGCATGGGCGCACTGCACCGGTACTTTACTGCGGCACGCCATGAGGGCATTTGCTCAATTCGATAACCTGGTTCCGCCTGAACAGCTTCACGCAGCGCAAAGGTATTTCGCCACGAGCGTGCGCTGGCAATACGGCTGGCCGCAGGGAACGGAGGATCCTTTTTCCCACTGGAACAGCGATTTCCTGCACGCCAAGCTAGATAACCAGGAGAACCTCGAGGATAAATTGCGCGGCGAGCCCGCCTTCGCGCCGCTCGCGCGCATCTGGGACACCTTGCAGGAAGGGCCATTGCACGGGCACCAGCTCGTCCGCTGCTATGCGAACGCGCACACCTATGGAGTCGAAGGTTACCTGCACAGGGATTCGCTGCGGGCGGACAACTACACGGCGCTCGTCTACCTGAATCCCGTGTGGAAAATAGATTGGGCGGGCGAGCTTCTGTTCTTCGACGATGCCGGCGATGTCCTCCACGCGGTTTTGCCCAAGCCCGGGCGGGTGCTCGCGTTTCCCGGCGACGTCCGCCACGCGGCGCGCGCGGTTTCCCGTACCTGTCCGGCGATACGTGTGAGCCTCGCATTCAAGACCCGTATTCCGGACTGAGGCCTCCATGAGCGTCCAGCCGCTGTTCGAGCAGAAAAAGGTCAAGCTCCTGATCGACCCGGTCACCCGACGGGTCGCATATCTGGCGCGCAACGGCGTGCTCCCCGATCGCGTCCTCATTGTCGACGCGGGAAGGCAGCACTACTTCACCCCCGCATCCTGCGAGATCGTGGAGTTCTCAGGCACTCTTCCGGCGCGCGTCAATGCGCAGAACTGCTGGGGTTGCCGGATCACTTCGCGCGGTCTGGAATCGGCGGTGGAGAACCCGCCGGCCGTCGAGCGGACCGGATGAAAGCGGAGCTCGAAGACCTGATCGAACGGGTCGGTCTCGCTCACGAAACGGCGGAGTCCGTAGAGGCGCTTGCGCGCGGGGTGCGCACTGCGCTGAGAGAGCACATCGTAAGCCCCGGCTTCCAGCTGGATTGCCTGGAAAGAATGCTGTCTTCCCCCGCATTGGCCGACCCGGAGCTCGTGTGGGGCAATCCGCCGATCCACGCCGACAGGCGGCTGAACTACCAGTTCCGGATCTTCTTCTGGGGGCCGGGTTACGCCAATTCGCCCCACCGGCACAACACCTGGAGCGTCACCGGGGTGCTACACGATCAATGCAACGTATTCATCTACGCCGCAGGCAGCAGCCCGAGTTCGGATCCGGAATCGTTCGTCGTGGAAAGACGAATCGTTGCCCGTGCCGGGGAGGTGGGCTACCTCTTGCCGGGATGCACCCACAGCGTCGGAAACCCCGGAGACTCGATTTCCGCGACCTTCCACGTCTTCTCCGCCTCACGCGATGTGGAACAGCGCGACAACGACACGATCTGGTATCCGACGCGCCGGGCAAAAGGCGGGTTCAAGGACGGACGATTCAGAGCGCTACGCGGCAGCGTCGAGATGCTCGCCAAGATTCAGAGTCCCAGGTCGCTCAGGCTTCTGGATCGCATACTCCAGGTCGGAGGGCCGAAGATCAGGTTGGCGTGCATCAGGGCGATAACTGCGATCGATCCGTCGCATGCCCTGTCCCGCAGCGGGGAGTTCTACGCCTTGCTTCCTGCGTCGTCGCACGAGGATCTGGGGGTCGTTCTGGCCGTCGATCGGCCGTCAGCACAACTTCATTCACCTCAAGTTCGCTTCCGCGCGCGAGTGGCACTCCAAAACAAACGCAATCCGTTGAACCATTTCAGGGCGCTGCAGCCGGTCTTGTCGCGACTGTGCGCGGACGCTTTTCTGGATCCGTGCACCTTCGTGCTCAGGATGCGAGCCAGCGGCGTGACGCGTGTCTTGTATCCGCAGTTCATGGCCTTCACCAACGGGGTGACGCGGTACATCACCGAGTTCAACGCAGACGCCGCGCGATTCGCCGGATGGTACCCCTATCTGAACCGGCGCTGGCCGCTGGCTTCGCAGAAGCTGCTATTCAAGGAATTCGCGGTTCGGAATTCCCTGCGGACTCCCGAGTTCTCGACCGACCCCGCGGCACGAATGGACGATGTTCTGGTCAAACGGAGCGTATCGTCGTTTGCCGCCGACATCCAGGGCCCTTTCCACTCCAGCGCCGAGTGCGCATTGAACGCCGCTGCGGGGGAGTATTTCGAACGGTTCGTTCGCGGAAAGATCGCAAAGATCTGGTACTGGAACGACTTGCCGGTCTGCCTGGAGCTTCAGAGACTACCCTTCGTCACCGGTAACGGACGCGCAACGATTCGTCAGCTGCTGCGGCGGCGATTGAAACCATCCCCCCAGCAGCGAAAAAAGAATGGAATGCGGCACCTGGTTCCTTTCCTGAAATATGAAGGCGTTACGCTCGACAGCGTGCCAGAGAGCGGCAGGGAGCAGGCCGTCGATTTCCGCTACGGCTCGCGCTTCCTGGATCCGGGCCATGTGATCGATGTCGACCTGGTCAACAGCATGCCCCCCGAACTCGAAGCCCAATTGCGCGAGACCGGGGAAAAGCTCTGGCGCGGCATACCCGATACCGTCCGCGACGGCACCCTGTTTACGGTCGACGCCATTGTCGACGACGATGACCGTATCTGGGTGCTCGAAATGAATTCCAATCCCTTCATTCATCCGTACCTCTATCCGGTCATGCTCGACGGTTTGTTCGCTGCAAAAAAAGGGACCATCACGGGTGAGGCGCTCGCCGTTTGAAGCGGAGTTTCTCTTTATCCGCGTGCGGTTGCCTCGGGTAGATCAAGTGAAATGTAATCGCGTAAGCCTTTTGTCAGAGGTCTCGGCATCGAGCCTTTGAACATCGGAATATATTCGCGTTCTCTAATTTAGTTGACAAGCGTTTGCGTGCTTGTCTAGCATTGCATGAAGACGTCATAGCCGCGGCCGACGTCACGATCAAAAAAATCCATCCGAATTTGAGAAAAAGAAACCGCTACGGGTTTCCCGGGCGGTGCACAGGGGGCAAGGATGAGAAGGGTGCTGCGCGGATATCTTCGCAGCGAAGAAGAGGGGCTGTTTGCCTGGCTCGGCATGTTCCAGCGTCTGCCGCGTCGATGCAAATATCATCTGACTCGTTTAGCTCACCCCGTGCAGTCGGGTTGTGGGTCCAGTCGCTTGCGCAACTCTTTCTGAGATGTCTCTTAGTTCCAGCCTGCGTGTTCCCAGTCCGCGTGCTCCCGTGCACGTCCTCGGACTTCAGGGCGCGTCGGTCGTCATCGTCGACGATCAGGAGACGGCTCGAATTGCTCTCGATGAGATGATCCGGGGCATAGATCCGAGCATTTCGACGTCTCTCTTTGCCAACGGCCTTGAAGCTCTCGACTGGCTCGAGCAGAACGAAGCCGACTTGATCATCACGGACTATCGGATGCCGGGAATGACCGGGGCGCAGTTCACGAGGGAGCTCAGGAAGAGCAGGCGCCTTCAACACGTTCCCGTGCTGGTGGTTACGGCGGCCGACGATCGGGCAGTACGCTACGCGGCGCTGGAAGCGGGTGCGGTGGACTTCCTCGCCAAGCCGATCGATCTGCTTGAGGTTCGCGCGCGCTGTCGCAATCTCCTGCTTTTGACGCACCAATACCGCGTGGTCAAGAATTATTCCCTGCTGCAGGACAGCAAGCTCGACCGTCTCCAGGAGCTGCTGCGTTCGCTGGTGGGGGACGCGACGCCGGACTTGGTTCAGCGGATGGAGCAGGACGAGCTGGTAATGGTGGCCTATGACAAGTTGTTCGCCCTTACCAGCTGCGTTGCCGGCGTGCAGGAACTCATCCTTGCCGCCCAACGGAACATTGCCGATCTCGAAGCACAGCTGACCCGGCCGCTTCGCGCGGGCAAGGACCAGGACTAGGGACCCTCTGATTAACGTCATGCCCGCGAAAGCGGGCATCCAGCAAGTGGCTGAAATTCATGGATTCCCGCTTACGCGGGAATGACGAAATCAGGGGTTGTTCAGAGCTTCCCTAGCGGCTACGTGCGCCTTCGCGGCGAAGGTCGTCTCATGACCGTCGCCACCTTGAGCATGGTTTCGCGTTGTTCCGGATCCAATGCACGGTAGGCATCCAGCCATTTCCGTTCGTCTTCGGAAAAACGTTCGACCTGGTCGACCTTGAGACCCGCAGCTTGAGCCAATATCACCCAGGGCTCGACGCCAAGGGCTTGCGCGATACGACCCAGAACGTCCTCGGTGATCGCGGTCCATGCTCCGCTTTCGATCTGGGAAAGGTAACCTTGGCTCAGGCTGCTGCGCTCGGACAAGACCTCCTGTCCGACTCCGTGTAGTTCACGAATCCGACGTACCGCGCTGCCCAGCCCCAGGCCGCGCTTGGGTATTCGCCCGCGCGCCGCGCGCGCCCCCTGGGTCATAAGATGGGTTTCTCTCCTGTGTCCTAGTCCGATATCGGTGCTGCGGGGCAATATTACCGCTAAATATTAGGGACGTCCAGAAGTGGGTTGATCCCTCGCCTGAGGCGGTAGTACGAAAGATTGTCGAGAACTTTCGATTCGGGGTCTGCATGAAGCTCGGGTCGTGGGCGAGCCCGGCCGTCTCCTGCATCGGCTTTCAGCTTGAGCATCAATTTCGGCATCCAATATTGCGGGATCATGGTGCCGAAACGATCAAATCAGTCGGTGACCCGCCTTAGTCTTGCAAGAATTCCATCCAGGGGCCTTTCATCCCTTCGCTCCCACCGGCAGCCGCGGGCAAGACCGGTCGAGCGCCCTTCTGGGACGGCTTTGCCCCGAAAGCCGCTAAACATTTCCGAAACATTGTGGATAAACTTTCAGGAGGAAATCTATAGGAGGAGGAATCGTTGAAAGTCTAATTTGTTTTTGCTTGTTCTACAGTTGCCGTGGGTTGATGAAGTAGATTGTGCGGGAAGAAGACTAACTCTGCATTTTGTTTGAAATGCGGGAGGGTTTCTTCTTCTGCCCATTTTTCTGTTGACAATTTTTTCCGGCCGTGAGTAATATGAGGTGCAAATATTGCCACTAGTTATATATTGACAAGTTCATAGCCGTCACAAACGGAAACCAAAATCAGAGAGGCGTCTTGGGGTTTCGTCTACCCGCGACGGACAGGGTCACCATGAGAAGCGATCTGGCTCTCCAGCTCATGGGAGAGCTTTTTTGGAACGCCTTGTTGATCAGCGCACCCGTTCTGGTGTCGGTCCTTCTCGTTGGCGTGCTCATCGGCGTTCTTCAAGTCGTCACGCAGGTTCAGGAGATCTCGCTGACGTTCGTCCCGAAGATCGTCATCGCGATGGTCGCCATCGTGATGTTCGGTTCGTGGATGCTGCGCAAGCTCCTGCTGTTCGCGACGAATCTGATCGCAAGCATCCCGTCGCACTTTTGACGACCGGTGGCATTGGAGATCGATCCGCGATGGGCCTTTTCGGTGTTCCTGCTGTCCGTCAGGCTCGGGGTGCTGCTCGCCTTGACCCCGATATTGAGCGGCACGTCGGTTCCGGCACCCGTTCGCGTTCTTCTGGTTTTGAGCTTGACGCTCTTCACCGTTTCCGCACTGAACGTCACTCCGATCGCGGTTCCGACGGGGATCGCGCAGGTTCTTTTTGCAACTTTGACCGAGGCGGCCGTCGGCGCCGTTCTTGCATTCGGAATCTTTGCGGCGTTCGCGGCCTTTTCTGTGGCCGGCACATTGCTGGACATCCAGATCGGATTCGGGATCGGCAGCGTGTTCGACCCGGTGACCCGGCGCCAGACCCCGGTTCTGGCCACGGCCTTCAATTTGCTGGCGGTCACCGCTTTCTTTGCCATGGACGGCCATCACGCCCTGATGCGCGGAATCGCATACTCGTTGCAGCAGCTTCCGCCCGGCGCTTTTTTCACGTCCTTGTCGGTGATCCCGGTCGCAAAGCAATTCGGCGTGATGTTCCTGCTCGGCATCGTGCTGGTCGCGCCGGCGGTGTTTTGCGTGTTTCTGGCCGAGATCGGGCTCGCCATGCTCTCCCGGGTCATGCCGCAGTTGAATATCTTCGTGCTCGGCATACCGGTGAAAATATTCGTGGGCCTGAGTGTGCTGGTGCTCTCGATGGCCTATGTCGCGCCCGCCATGGGAAAGATCTTCCTGTCCATCTTCACCTATTGGGAAGAAGTACTCGGATAGATGGCTGAGCAAGAACAAAACCGCAACGAAGACGCCACGCCCTTCAAGCTTCAGCAGGCGCGGAATCGGGGCATGGTGTCCAAGAGCCCGGACTTGGTGTCGGCGGCGATATTGCTCGCGATGGTGGCCTACCTCTACGGGATGGGCTGGTCCAGTGCGCGCGACCAGCTGAAGCTCGCCCAGGCGATTCTCGTCCAAGCCGGGCGGGTGGATTTCTCCTTCGCGGCCGTACTGGGCTTCGCGAGCCGGCTGTTGACGGAGAGCCTCTACGCGCTCGCTCCTTTTCTCCTGATGCTGGTGGTCGTGGCAGTCGTCGCCAATCTCGCCCAAACGGGCCCGGTCTTCAGTTTCAAGCCGATCAGCCCGGATTTCGATCGCATCAACCCGGCCAAAGGTTTCGAGCGGCTGTTCTCGATGCGCGTCGTGTATACGGCGATCAAGAGCCTGATCAAGCTGCTGCTGCTGACATGCGTGTTCGTCGTCGCGGTGCACGCTCTCCTCGGCCCGCTTCTCGGCCTGCTCAACGTGGATTCGAGAAACTATGCGCCGAGACTCGTCGATCTCACGGCGTCGCTCGGTTTCAAGCTCGCCTTGGTGATCTTCGTGATGTCGCTGCTCGACGTCGGCTACGTGCGCTGGGAATTCGCCAAGCGCATGCGCATGAGCCGGCGCGAACTCCGCGAAGAGGTCAAGCACCGGGAAGGCGATCCCCGCATCCGCGCCCGGCTCCGCGAGCTGCGCAACGAGTTGCTCAAGCGCAGCCGCGCCCTCAAGAAGCTGCCCTCCGCCGACGTCCTGGTCACCAACCCCACTCACGTCGCGGTCGCGATTTCCTACAAGCACGGGGAGATGCACGCGCCCAGGCTGGTGGCCAAGGGGGCGGGCGGCCTTGCGGAAAAGATGAAAAAGCTCGCCTACCGCCACCGCATTCCGGTGGTTCGGCAGGAATCGCTCGCGCGGGCCTTGTTCCACCGGGTGGACCACGACGGGTTCGTGCCCGAGGAGTTCTACCCGCAGGTGCTGAAGATCCTCGTGTGGGTGTACGCGATGCGCGAGGCGCGCGCCCCGGCAGGGAGTCCGGCATGATCAAGGCACTGCGCCGTCTGGCCGGGAACAACGTCGATATCGTCCTGGTCTTGCTCGTCGTCGGCGTGCTGCTGATCTTGTTCACCCCGATTCCGGCCAACCTGCTCGATTTCCTGCTGCTTGCAAACTTCAGCTTCGCCCTGCTGATCCTGCTTCTCACCTTCTACATGGCGAAACCGGTGGAGTTTTCCACCTTCCCGTCGTTGCTGCTCATCGCGACGCTGTTCCGCCTGTCCCTCAACATCGCCGCCACCCGGCTCATTCTCGCGCACGCCGACGCGGGCAAGGTGATCGCCGCGATCGGCTCCTACGTCGTAGAAGGCAACTACGTGATCGGGCTCATCGTCTTTCTCATCCTGGTGGTGGTGCAGTACGTCGTGGTCACCAACGGAGCCCAGCGCGTGTCGGAAGTGGCGGCGCGGTTCACGCTGGACAGCATGCCCGGACAGCAGATGAGCATCGACGCGGACCTCAACATGGGGTTCATCGACCAGGAGGAGGCCAAGCGCCGCCGCAAGAATCTCGAGAAGGAAGCCGCTTTCTACGGAGCGATGGACGGGGCGAGCAAGTTCGTCAAGGGCGACGCCATCGCGGGGATCATCATCCTGCTCATCAACATCGTGGGCGGCCTGATCATCGGCATGACGCAGATGGGCATGCACTGGGACCAGGCGCTGCAGACCTTCACCCTGCTCACGATCGGAGACGGCATCGTCACGCAGGTCCCGGCGCTGGTCATCGCGGTCGGCACGGGGATCATCGTCACGCGCAGCGCCTCGGACGAGCATCTGAGCCGCGAGGTGCTGCGCCAGATCACCTCGTTCCCGAAGACCCTTGCGCTGGTGGCGGCGATGCTGGCCGTGCTGATGTTCATGCCCGGCATCCCGGTTTTGCCCGGCGTCATCCTGATCGGAGCCGTGGTCGCGTGTGCGCTCATCGTGCTGCGCATGCAGAAAACGGCGGCGGCCGAAGTCGAAGAAAGTCAGGGGAAGGAGCAGACGGTAGAGGAACAGGACGCCTACGAGGCCCTCAAGGTCGAACCGATCGAGGTCGCGCTCGGGCTCAGTCTGGCGGGAATGGTGGGCGGGGAGCAGTCGCTCTTCATGGAGCGAATCGCGAGCTTCCGCAAGCAATACGCCTTGGAGTCGGGCCTGGTGCTGCCGAGGATCCGGTTCCGGGACGGCGGCAAGCTGCACGAGAATTCCTACGAGATATCGATTTTCGGAGTGCGGGCCGCGCGAGGCGAGATTCTCAAAGACCGCCTGCTTGCGATCCACGCGGCCGGACAGGCGAAGCGCCTCAAGGGGATCGAGACGCGGGATCCGACCTACGGGCTTCCGGCGGTCTGGATCGAGGAGTCGGAACGCGAGACGGCGCGCGCGGCGCGGTTCACGCTGGTCGACGCCGCGACCGTGTTTTTTACGCACCTGAGCGAAGTCCTGCGCCAGCAGTCCGCGGCGCTGCTCACCCGCGCCGAGACCGACAAGCTGCTCGCGCGAGTACGGCAAAGCCAGCCGGGGCTGGTCGAGGAGGTGATTCCGACCGTGCTTTCGGTGGGCGACGTCCAGAAAGTGCTGCAGAACCTGTTGCGCGAGAAGGTGACGATACGAAACCTCGAAGCGATCCTCGAGACGCTCGCCGACACCGGCAAGGCCAACAAGGATCCGGCCTATCTCACGGAGATAGCACGGCAGAGGCTCGGTTCGGCGATCTGCCAGTCGCTGGTGGGCGAATCGGGCGCCTTGCACGTGCTGACCCTGGATCCCGCGATCGAGCAGACGATCGCCCAGAGCGTGCGCGCGGTGGACTCGGCGAGCTCTATGGTGGTCGAGCCGAAGTTCGCCGAAAAAGTGATCGGGACGGTGGCGGCGCAGGCCGAGAGGATGATGAAGAACAATCTTCTCCCGGTGCTGCTGTGCTCCCCGGATTTGCGGCGCCATATCCGTGCCTTGTGCGAGCGCGGCATGCCGCATCTGCGAGTTCTTTCCTTGTCGGAAATCCCGCACTCGATCGACCTCAAGTCCTTCGGGACGGTGAGCTTCTGATGAGGACGAACGAGCCGGCGACGATGTGGCAGGCGATCCAGAAAAAGGAGGCCCCGTGCAGGACGCGTTGACCGTAGCGGTTCAGAGCATGCACAACGCCCTCGCCAGAATCGAGGGCACCAGCCTGAATATGGCGAATCTCACGACTGTGGGCTACAAGCGCAGCGTCCCCGTCACCCAGTCGTTTTCCGACTATCTCAGCGTCAGCGGGTACGCGGGCGCACCGAGATTGCCTTTCCCGATCATGCTGCCCGGCGTCGATCAGGTTCCGGACTTCAAGAGCGGCGGGGTAAAACTCACCGGGAATCCCCTGGATCTCGCCATTTCCGGCGAGGGCTACTTCGAAGTTTCCACTCCTGGCGGACCCGCCTATACCCGGAAGGGAAATTTCCGCCTCGACGAGCGCGGCCGATTGGTGACGGAGCAGGGCCATCCCCTCCTGGCCCAGGGAGGCGAGCTTGTCCTGACCACCTCCCAGCCGGCGATCGACGACGCCGGTCGGGTGACCGAAGCGGGCAGGCTGGTAGGGCAGGTCAGGACGATTCAGTTCTCCGGCGTCCGGGGCATGGTCAAGCTCGAAGCCGGGCTGTATCAGCAGGGCAGCGCCCAAATAGCCCCGGCGGACGGCGAAGCCCGGGTGCGCCAGGGATATCTCGAGAATTCCAACGTCGATTCCACCGCGGAGATGGTCGGGCTGATCGAATCGATGCGCCATTTCGAAGCGGCGCAAAAAATCATCCAGGGCTACGACGACATGCTCGAGAAAGCCATTCGAAAACTCGGAGAACTCTAGGAGTCCAACCATGCTCGAATCGCTCTACATCGGTGCCACCGGCCTGCACGCGCAGCAACTCTACGTCGACACCATCGCGAACAATCTCGCGAACGTGAACACACCGGGTTTCAAGAAAAGCCGGGTGGATTTCCAGGATCTCATGTACCGGGAGCTCTCGAGGACTACCTCGCCCTCCGGAGCCCGGGGAGCGTCGCAGCGGGCGGGAAGCGGGGTCGGCGTCGCGAACGCCGAGAAGATCTTCATCGCCGGCGACGTGAAGAAGACCGAAGCCCCTCTGGACGTCGCCATTCAGGGAGACGGCTTTCTGGAAGTCGTGCTGGCCGACGGCAGCCACGCGTACAGCCGGGGCGGCTCGCTGCAGGTCAATCGCGACGGCCTGCTCGCCACCGCCGAGGGCTATCCCTTGCGGGCGTCGATGCACATGCCCAACGACGCCAGGCAAATGAGCATTTCGGCCGACGGGCGCGTGCTCGTCACGACCGCGGCCAACAAGGCGCCGGCTGAACTCGGCCAGATCGAGCTCGCGAAGTTCGCCAACCCCGGCGGCCTCAAGCCGCTCGGCAGCAACCTGTATCGCGTCAGCGAAAGCTCGGGCGATCCGGTGTACGGGAAGGCCGGGAGCGAAGGCTACGGCGGTCTCTCGCAGGGTTTTCTCGAGCTCTCGAACGTGAAACTCAACGACGAGATGGTGAATCTCATGGTCGCACAACGCGCCTACGAGGTGAACACCCGGCTCATACAGGTTTCCGACGAGCTCATGTCCATGAGCAATAACCTGCGCCGCGGATGATCATGCCTCGCGGGATTCTCCGAGCGCCGATGCTGATCGCGGGACTTTGCCTCGCGGCCGCGGCTTTTTCCGCCGGCGCGGCCGACGCGGAACGCGCGCCGGTTCCGCTCCTCGCCAAGCTCAAGACCCGGGCGCTGGTGCACGAGCGGCAGTACGCGCTCGGCGACATCGCCCAGGTTACGGGCGGCGATGCCGACGCGGTCAGCCGGCTCAACTCCGTACGCCTGGGAAAGTCGCCCCGCCTGGGTTACACGGAGCAGTTGTCATTGGAAGAGATCCGGCGCCAGGTGCGCATGCAGTTCGCCGGCCTGGATGAGCAAGTCGCCTGGGAAGGAGGAAAGGCGGTCGGCATCGAGACCGCCGCCGTTCCCTACGACGGGCGTCGAATCGTCGAAGCCGCGGTGGACCATCTCCGGCGCGCCTTGTCGCAACGCTACGAGCGGGTCGAGATCCAGGCGGCGGAAGCGGCTCCGTTCCTCCAGCTTCCGATGGGCGAAATATCCTTGAGGCCGCGCGATATCGCCCCGGCGAAGCTTCAGAGAAGCCGCGTGGCGGTGTGGGTCGACCTCGCCCTCGACGGCGAGTTCTACCGATCGGTGATCGTCCCGCTGCGGCTGGAAATTCCCGCCCCGGCCATGGTGGCTCGGAAAGGCCTGTTGTCCGGACAGGTCGCAGCACCTGAAGATTTCGAACGCAAACAGCTGGACCTGGCGGCGCTCGGCGCCGAAGCCGCCGCGCCCGAAACCGCCTTCGGCCGCCGCCTGAAGCGGCCGCTGGCCGCGGGGGAGGTGCTGTTGCAGACCTCCCTCGAGGAGCCGTTCGCGGTCAGCACGGGGGATGTCGTGACGCTGCAATTGCGCAATGGCGCCGTGCAAATCGAAACCCAGGCGCTCGCGCTTTCCACCGGATCCGTGGGGCAGATCGTGAAAATCAGGCCCGGCACGAGCGACGCCGTGATTCCGGCCGAGGTGGTTTCACCCGGCATCGTCAAGCTCTCTTCGAGACAACGATGACGACGCATCCGCTTCCGAAAGCGCTTTCCGCCGGACTCCTCCTGCTCGTCGCGCATTTCGCGGCGGGAGAGAGTCTCTATCGCGAGGACGGCTTTCGCTCGATGGTGGCCGACGTCAAGGCCTATCGGCCCGGTGATTCCCTGACCGTGCTCATCGTCGAGAACGCGAGCGCGCAATCGAGCACGGATACTTCGTCCACGCGCGACCAGGCGCTCGGTTACGACCTGAACTTCACGCCGAGTCCCCCCACCAGCCGCAGCGCCGCGGTGAAAACGAACAACGACTTCGACAGCCAGGGCTCGACACAGCGCGCCGGCAAGTTTCTCGCGCAGATCACGGTGACGGTGCTGGACGTGGCCGCCAACGGCGAGCTTCGCGTTTCCGGGCAGCAGATGCTGGAAATCAACAACGAGAAACAGCACATCAAGCTCGAGGGACGGGTGCGACCCTACGACATCAGCGGCAACAGCGTGCTCTCCACGCGCCTCGCGGACGCCAAGATCAGCTACCTCGGCGACGGCGACCTGGCGGACCGCCAGCGGCCCGGCTGGTGGATGCGTTTGCTCACATGGCTGGGGTTCTAGTGCGAAGCGCCGCAATGGTCCTGGCTGCAATTGCGTTCGGCGCGGCCGGCGTTTGCCAGGCGGAAAGCGTTCGCATCAAGGATCTGGGGAAGATCTCGGGATGGCGCGAGAACGCGCTCCTCGGATACGGTCTGGTGACCGGCCTCGCGGGCACCGGCGATTCGCCGATCAACAGGACCACGCGGCAGACCATCGCGAACCTGCTGTCGCAGTTCGATCTCGTGATCGCTCCCGACCAGATCCAGAGCCGGAACGTGGCCGTTGCCGTGGTCACGGCGAGCCTTCCGCCTTTCGCCCGTCCGGGCGATGCGATCGACGTGACCGTCACCTCGTTCGGCGACGCCCGGAGCCTCGTGGGAGGAAGCCTGCTGCTCACGCCGCTCAAGGCACCGAACGGACGTGTATACGGCCTGGCGCAGGGGCCCGTTTCCGTGGGCGGCTACAAATACGATTTGAACGGGAACGTCGTGCAGAAGAATCACCCGACCGTAGGGTCGATTCCATCCGGAGGGATCGTAGAGGTCGGGGTCACCGCGCAGGTGCTCGATGCGGGCCAGAAGGTGACCTTTGTCCTGGCCGATCCCGACTACACGACCGCGACGAGGATCGCCGCCGCGATCAACACCGCCTTCGGTGCAGAAGTTGCAGAAGCGCGGGACCCTTCGGGGGTGGAGATCAAGGTGTCGGACGAGCAGCGCGGGCGTCTGTCGGGCTTTCTCACCAGGGTGGAGAGCCTTTCAGTCGAGCCGGACCGCAGGGCGAGAGTAGTGATCAACGAGCGGACCGGGACGGTGGTGTCGGGCGGGGACGTGCGCATTTCGCCGGTTGTGATCTCCCACGGCGATCTCAAGGTCTCCATCGTCACGGTCAACACCGCTTCGCAGCCCGAATTCATCGCCGGGATCAACCCGGGAGTCAACTCGCTGATCGTGTCGAACACCAGGGTCGATGTCGAGGAGAAAGGCGAGACCGGATTCGTAGCGTCGAACAATACGGTGGCGGACCTGGTGCAGTCGCTCACGCGCATCAAGACCAACACGCGCGACATCATTTCCATCCTGCGCGCGGTGAAGGCCGCGGGGGCGCTCTACGCGGACTTGATCATCCAGTGAATGACGCATGACGAAACGTTCGAAAGAGAGGCGGGCAAAATGATCCAGGAAATCGACACTGCCACGATGGGCGTGCTGCGGCTCGCGCTGGACGCGGCCAGCCTGCGCCATCGGGTCATCGCACACAACATCGCCAACGCGAACACGGAGGGATTCGCGCCGTTGCGCGTCGATTTCGAGGAGCAGTTCGACGCTCTGCGCTCCGCGCTCGGCCAGTCGCGGCCGATCGATCGCGGACTCCTGGAGGGCCTGCGGCCGGTAGTCGCGCAAGACGGCCCCTCGAGCGTCGGCACAACCGCCAAAATGGCGCTCGATCTCGAAGTGGCCAGGCTCGCGCAGAACACCGTTCACTACCAGGCGCTGATCAGAGGAGCGGCAAAGCATCTGTCGATCCTCGGGCTCGCCATCACCGAAGGGAAACGCTGATGGACTACAGCCAGGCGTTCGAAATCAGTGCCTCCGGCATGACCGTGGAAAAACTGCGGATCGACGTGACCGCGGTCAATATCGCCAACATGCACAGCACCGCCGCGGCCGACGGAACGCTGTTCCGGCCGCTTCGCGTCGTTTCCCGCCCCGGAGCCTCGACTTTCGGCTCGCTCTTCCAGGTCGGCGTGGTGAACGGTCTGCGGGGCGCGCAGGTATTCGGGTTGGAGGAGCTGGCGGTCGCGCCGAGGATGGTCTACGAGCCCGGCAATCCCATGGCCGACGACAAGGGCATGGTGGCCCTGCCCGGCGTCGACCACGTGTCGGAGATGGTGAATCTCATCACCGCGCTGCGTGCCTACGAAGCCAATGTGGTGGCCATGAACGCGGCCAAGACCATGGCGGTGAAGGCGCTCGAAATCGGAGGCAGTCAATGAACGTCGAACCCATAGCAGGTTTTCTGCCCGCCGGGGCGGGCGGTCTGTCCGTGCAGGGGGCCGAGCCGTCCAGCGACACCCTTTCGAAATTCGGAAACTGGTTCGGCCAGCAGCTTGCCGAAGTGAACGGCCGCTTGCGGCACGCCGACGCCGACCTGCAGCACCTCGCTCTCGGGGACGCGCAGAACCTCCACCAAGTCATGATCAACCTGGAGGAGGCGAAGCTCTCCTTCCAGCTGCTCTTGCAAGTGCGCAACCGCGCGCTCGAGGCGTATCAGGAAGTCATGCGCATGCAAATATAAGGATCGGCCGTGGGGACCTTTGCACAAATCTGGCAGCAATCGAAACAGCTGACGCGCGTGGGTTTTCTGATCGGGGCGGCGGGCGTGCTTCTCCTGACGGGCTGGCTCGCGTTCTGGGCGTTCGCTCAGGATTATCAGGTGCTCTTCGTGGACCTCGCTTCCCAGGACGCCGCGGCGATGATCGCCGAACTGGACAAGATGAAGGTCCCGTACAAGCTGGGCGAAGGAGGCAACTCGATCCTGGTGCCGAAGGACATCGTGTACAAGACCCGCGCCAAGATGATGGGCAAGGACCTGCCTCTGCGAGGGGCGGTCGGGTTCGAGCTGTTCAACAACACCGATTTCGGCATGACCGAGTTCGCGCAGAAAGTGAACTACCAGCGCGCGCTTCAGGGAGAGCTCACGCGCACCATCATGGCGATCGAGGAAGTGCACTTCGTCCGGGTGCACCTTGCGATTCCGGAACAGGGCCTGTTCAGGAAGAATGCGAACAAGGCCAAGGCTTCGATCACGCTGGGATTCAAGCCCGGAAAGAAAATCCGCGCCGAGCAGGTGACGGGCATCCAGCGGTTGGTCGCTGCGTCGGTGCCGGACATCCGTCCTCAGGACGTTACCGTGCTCGATCAGCACGGGGTGCCCTTGTCGCACTACGCGGGGCACGAGGGCGAGCCGGACATGTCCGCGTCGCGCCTGGACTTGAAGCGAACCACGGAGGATTACCTGCTCAGCAAGGTTCTCCAGGTGCTCGAGCGCGCCTTCGGGCCCGGGCAGGCCATCGCCAGCGTCGACGTTGCGCTCAACCTCGATCAGGTCAGGGTGACCACCGAGGACGTGCTGCCGGCGAAGATGCGCGCGGTCGCCGACACTCCGCCCACAGGCGTCGTCGTCCGGGAGAGGCAGGTCCTGCGGGACGCTCCCGCGGGCGAGCGCTCCGTCGCGGACAAGAGCGGGAGCGCGCTCGTGTCGGTCGCGAACACCGAGACCGAATACCAGGTCGGCCGGCGCACCGAGCAAGTGCAGACGGCACCGGGCTCGATCCGCAATTTGAGCGTGGCCGTGGTGGTTCGCAAGGCGCTCGATGCACCCCAGCTGGAGCGGATTCGGGACGTCGTGGCAATGGCCATCGGCTTCAACAAGGCGCGGGGCGACGCGATCGCCGTCTATTCGATCGAGCAATTCGCCGGGAAGGCGAACGCGGCGCAGCTCGCCGCGGAGACCGATCCGGTCGGGGCGGTCGGCGCGACCCAGGAAACCATCGGGCCGGACCCGACATCCCGGTACGCCTTGCAGCTTCCGGACAGCACACAGCTCGGCCTGATGGCCGGTGCTGCTACGCTGCTGCTGATGCTCCTCGTGCTCGCGGCCAGGCGCAACCCGGCGCGTCCCGCGGCCCCGCCGCTCAAGCAACTGAATGACAAGGAGCGAGAGGCCCTGCTCGCGAACGTCGAAGCCTGGGTCGGGGCCCCGGCACCGGAATCGAAATCCGGATCGGGGGAGCGGCGCTGATGGACGGACACCGCCGCGCCGCACTGGCCTTGCACGG
>Ga0137457_1000089_pt1 | contig 23209 bp, 33 predicted proteins | sample EasRivERMGT630_2_FD_102321 | JGI IMG/M metagenome (GOLD analysis project Ga0137457, IMG submission 102321) | Soil microbial communities from meander-bound floodplain in the East River, Colorado, USA - East River MetaG ERMGT630_2 | ecosystem: Environmental > Terrestrial > Soil > Floodplain ...
CCTGGCGGTGAAGACCTCAACGTCAGCCCCTACGGTGACGGTGACCGTGTCGCCATCCTGGAGCCCCGCCGGTGAGCCGATTCCAAGCAGTGTGACGGTCCGCCGGCCCACATCGATCGTGTTGGCGAACCACATCCGGTTGTCCCACCAAAGGATGTCCACCGCGCGCGGCGGACGAAAGCGCGCCGCCAGCGCCCCGTCGCCGGTGTTGGCGTTGGTGTAGAGCGGCGTGGAGCCGAACAACCCCAGCACCGACTCCGGCGTCCTGTCCGTGTAGTCGACGTAGCCGGCGGTGATGTCGCCGGCGGCAATGGCTCCCTCGAAGACGAGGAACATCTCATCGTCGGGCTGCGTGGCGGCGGTCGCACTGACCGCGCCTCGGTGGAGCTGGAAGAAATGCGAGGTGGTGATGTCCGGCGGCAGCGTCACGCGCCACAGGATGTTCTTCGCGCCGCTCGAGATGTCCACTGCGTCGGTGCTCGCACCGTTGGCGCCAGCCTCGGTGTACGTGAGCGTGGTGGAGCTCGGAGCGGTGACGACCGTCTTGTTTCCGTCAACGAAGTTGGCATCCACCGAGCCGGAGAGCGCGAAGATGTCGCCCACCCGGTAGCCGTGCGCAGCGGGGAAGGTGACGGTGACGGTGTTGCCGCCCGTTCGGACCAGCCCGCCAATGGCGATCGTCTGGTTCGCAGGGTTGGTGATGATGAGGGGTCCTGAGGGCGCGCCCAGCTTGAGATTCCCGTTGGCGTCCTTGATGCCGAAAACGGAGCGTCCCGCGACCTGGCTGTTGACCGGCATCCAGCCCGCGGCAGGGTTGCCCGTCAGCTTGGATGCGACGAAGTCGAGGTCCGGAGCCCGAGGGACGCCCGCGAGGGCTGGATCAACACTGGGCGTGTGCAACAAGTGCACGCCCTGGCGGGAGGCGAAGTAGAGGCCCATCTGGGCCTCGGCGAACCTCATCCGAACGCGATAGGTGAGCACCTCATCATAGAAGCCGCCGTAGACATCCTCGTCGTGCCCAAGCGTGTTGAAGTCGAGATGGACGATTGTCGTATCCCGCCATCGCGCGTACAGCGAGAGGACGAATTCCGTCAATTCTCCAAGCTCGGCCTCCCCCGTCCGCGGCTCAACCGTCCCGCGGTTGCGCACCACCACGTTGTCCGCCTGGATGAGCGTCCCGGGCGGCAACTCGAGCGGGTTGTCCGAGGTGTTGAGCCCCTTCACCCCGATGATCGAGCGATTGCCCATCAGCTGTACCTCCGCCGCCCAAAGAAGCGCCCCCAGCCCGGCCCGTTGCGATTGAGGATGACTTTCGGCGAGCCGTCGACGCGAGGCGCGAGCAACGAGAGCGCGTCGGACTCGGCGCGCGCAAGCCTCCGCTCGGTCGCCGCCGCCTTCGGGTCCCCCGAGGCCTCGAGGATGGCGAACGCGGTGCGCAGCGCCAACACGTCGTGCAGCTCGCGCGGCGCCTGGCACAGCGGCGCCTGTCCCGCGAGGGTGACGTAGTCGCCCACCGCGAGGTCCTCCGGCAGCTCCTCGGCGAAGGTGAGGACGTCGCCCGCGAGCGTGGCCGACTGGTCCGCACCCAGCGTGTCGAAGTGGGAGCCCGCCTGAATGAAGTCGTAGTCAGTGGCCCCGGCCACGAAGGCCGTGGGCGCGGACTCGAGAGTGACGGTCTGGGCGCCGGCGTTGAGGCTCTCCACCACCCCGGCCTCCTCCTCGAGGACCAGCTCTCCCAGCCGGCGGAAGTAGGTGATGCGCAGCGAGCCTGTCGCCGCCGGGGTGACGCGCAGGACGAGATGGTTGCTCTCGAACCAGTAATCGCCCGGTCCACCCCCTCCCACGTCCTCCACCTGCCGCTCGTAGGGCATCGGATAGAGCGGCGAGACCTGGGTGCCGTTGAGCAGGCTCACCAGCTTCACCTTCGCTCCGATGGCCCGGCTGGGCACGCGGTAGCGCGCGGTGCCGGCCACCAGAGCCACGTCGGCGTGCGCCACCTGGTGCGACTCGCGCACCGAGAGGAGCAGCCGCGCCAGGTAGAGACGCTGCTCCCGATTGAGCGCGTCGATGATGCGCGAGGTGGTGGCCGACTCGTCGGAGGCCGGGAGCATCGCCTCCTGCCGGACCGCCTCCACCAGGTCGGAGACCAGGTGAGGCATGTCACCCACCCATCGAGGCCAGGAGGGCCTTCAGCATCTCCGGATCGAGCTCCTGCTGGGCGTCGCCGTTGATCGCCACCGCCTCCAGGCCACCGGAGGGAGGCATGCCCTCGCCGTCTTCGGCGGGCTCGACTCCAGGAATTTCCTCCTGCGCCGGCGGCCCTTCCGCGGCGCCGAAAGGCTCCTCTTCGCCCGGCGGCGGCGGACGCGGAGGCTTGCCGTAGCGGGAGCGCATCCCGTCGGCCTCCTCCATCTGCGCCCACTGCATGATTTCGTCGATCACCTTGGCGCGGGGGTCTGAGCCTTCCTCTTCCTGCTCTATCGGGATCATGCGCCCTCCTCTGCATCTGGGACGAAGAGCATCGACGCCCTCGGGCCGGTCGCGGTGGTTGCCGTCACGCCTGAGTTGACGATCTTCACCGAGACGCGATCTCCAGCAGCGACCGCGACCGAGTTGGTGGTGTCCGAGGCAGCCTGGCCGGCCGCGGCGATGGTGCAGGTGAGCGCGGTGTCGATGCCGTTCTTTCGCACGGTGAAGGCGGTATTCACGTCGGTGGCGATCGTGTCGTGACGGACCCGGAGCTTAGACAGGGTTCCCGCGACGGGCACCAAGATGACCTGCTCTACGCCGACCCACGCGTCATTGTCGGCCCAGGGCCACATGAACCTCGGCGTGGTGTCGGCGGGTATGGTGTTTTGAGCGAAGTGAACGATCGACCCGACCGCGCCGTCTGGGTTGAGCAACCCATCGACACCCTCGGCCAGCGCGACAAGCAACGCGTTGAGGTTGGTCGACCAGTCCCGCTCCCCGGTGGTGGGGAGCGTGTAGCTGACTCCATCGAGGGTGACGGTGCGGCTCACTGGAGTCCGCCGTCCAGGGTGTTTTTAGCCTCGAGGAGGGTGGCGCAGCTGTTCAACACGCCGTTGGGCAGCCCGCCGTCCGCGAAGGCGATGCGGTGCTTGAGCGGCCAGGCGCCGCCGTCGAGCAGCGGCTGCTCCGAGTCGGCGATGCAGTTGAACGCCGAGACGACGCTGCCGTCGTCGAGCCGCCAGGCGTCGCCGTGAATCTCCACGTGGCGAATTTTCTGCCGGAACTGTGACTGCGCGAATGCGGCCGAGGCGACGAGAAGGGCGGCGATGAGAAGGGGTTTGCGCATGGAAGTCCTCTAGCGAATGACTCGAGCAGTGAACGTTCCGCTCGCAGGGTCGATGGCCCCGGCGGTGTTGTTGCAGAGTCGATAGGTGACGGTGTCGGCCGCAGACACCCAGGCGGTGCCTGCGAGCCCTGCTGCAAGCGCGGCGGGCCAGCCAGGCGCGACGGGGTCGTTGACTGCCGCGCCGGTCAGCGTCTGGGTCAGGTCTGCGCACGCGTCCTGAGCGATCGAGCCAAAATCCAGCGCCCCGCTCGACTTGCCCGAGTGGGCGATCGCGCTCGTGTTCGCTGTTCCGATCGTCAGCCCGCCCGCGACCACCTCGATCACCGAAACGGAATTGTGGCGCACGCGAAGCAGCGCGCCAGAAGTCATGGTGTTCGTGTTCTCGATCGTGAAAGCGTTCACGGTGCCCGCCGCCTGGTTCGTCCAACTCGAGCCCGACACCGTCGAGAAGAAAATCTGCTGGTTGCCGTTGGTGTCTCGGATGGTCCCCACCCAGAGCACCGCGCCGTTGAGCAGGCGGAGTTCGGTGCCCGTGAAGCGGGCTATCTCCACCCCGTTGAGGCACAGCGCCCAGACGTTGGCCGCCTGGCGGTACCAACCGGAGCCAGAGCCGTCCGCGTCCAAGCTCCACGCGAAGGATGGCGCCCCGCAGCTGCCCGCGGGCGCGAGGTAAGGGACCGTGGAGGTGACGGCGGTCCCATCGCTGGTGAGTCCGGAGATCGCGCCATCGGGCGGCGCGCCCTGCGCATGCGCCTGGTTCCCGAAGAGGCAGGCTGTGATCAACAGCGCGGTGGCGAGCATCCATCCGACGCGCGGCGATGGCGGAAGGGCGGCGCTCACTTGGCCCTCCGCACTTCGATCGTCACATCGACCGTGGTGCCAGCCCCCGAGAGGGTGATGCTCGAGGGGATGTACTTGAGGCGCCCTCCGCCCACGTACGATTTAAAATTGAGGCTGGGCGGGTCTCTGACGCCGGTGCTCGGAGTGACGTTGAGGTCCGACTTGCAGGGCGTCCACCGCCGGGTGACGGCGGCGCCCTCGTTCCCGGTGGAGCTCACCGGCGCGTAGAAGTAGCAGAGCAGCGAGCCGCCGGAGATGGTCTGCCCCGAGGGAGCCGACACGGTGACGCTCCAGCCTGCCGCCCCGTCCAGGTCGACCCCATCGGAAGCGAGCGTGGGCGCCGAGCCGGTGAGATTCTGGGTGAAGGTCTTCACTCGGTAGTGGGGCGAGTTGCTCTGCGCATGGACAGGGCTCGACCCGAGCAGGGCGAGCACCACGAAGAGGGGGAGCGTGCGCATCATGGGCCTCAGAAGGTGAAGGCGCTCTGCGTGCCGCCGGTGAGCCGCGCGCCAGAGACCGCCAGCCGGGTGCCGTCGCTGGAGGCGAGGGTGTTGGCGTTGCCCTGCTTGCCCTTGGTGACGGCGGAGACGAGCACCACCGCGGTGGCCGCCAGCGCGCTGCCCGAGAGCGTGATGCCCGCGCCCACCTTGCTGAGTCGCAAGGCAGAGGTCGGCGCCGGCGGCCGCTGCCTCACCGTCACCACCCCGCTGGAGCTGGACGCGAAGACCAGGTCCCTCAGTGAGGGGTGCGCGTTGATCACCACCACCAGCGCGGCGGCGTCCTGGGTGTCCGTCCCGGAGATGGCGAACTCCGTCAGCGTCCCCGAGGCCGCGCCCACCGCGGTGAAGCGCGTCCCGGCCACCGCCACCCATTCGCCCGCGGCGACCGATGCGAGAGTGATGGTGGCGGCGAAGTTGCTCGCGGCCAGCACGTCGTCAATGACGCCGGTGGTGCTGGCATTCACAGCGGCGGCGAGGGCGGTGGCCGTCTCGGCGTTGCTGCCGCCGAAGTCGAACTGGTTGTTGGCGATCGCGGCGCCACCGGCGAGGGTGGCCGCCGAGAGGGTGATGGGTGCCCCCACCTTGGCCAGGGTGATGGCGTCGCCGCCCGTGCCGGCTACGACCGCCCGGATGGTGACGACCGCGGCGGCCGAGGTCGCGGTCACCACGCCCGTCAGGGTGGTGTGCGCGTTGATCGCCGCTGCGAGGTTGGCCGCTGCCTCGGTGTCGCTCGCGCCCAAGGCGAACTGATTGGCCCCGCTGGGCGACACCTTGGCGGTGAAGGTGACGCCCTGCACCGTCACCGTGTTGTCGGCGACAATGGTGGAGAAAGTCGCCGTCCCCCGGGAGTTGTGCTGGGTGGCGGTGAGCGCCGTGCCGTTGAGCGTGACCGTGTCGGCCCCCGCGACCGCGGCGGCGGTCGCCGTTCCGACGGCCAACGCGGTCCCAGCGATCGCCGTCGGGCGCGTGGTGCCGCGAGACACGAGCCCCTCTCCGATCAACGCCTTCACCTTCCCGATGTACTCGCGGAAGCGCGCCCGGGCGGTGCGGCTGGTGTTGTGGACGAAGGGATCCACCCCTTCGGCGATCTCGATGTGAACGGTGCTCTTCATGGGCCTGTGGCTCCTCACACAGCGGGTGGACCGACGAGGGCTTGGAAAAAGAGTCGCGGCGGCGGAGGAGATCCCCGCTCCTTCGCCGCCGCGATGAGCCATCAGCTGTAGGTGATGCCGGTCCCGAGCAGCGCGTGGTTGGGCGCCTTCTGAATGACGGCCTGGTCGGTGAAGAGAATCACCTCGGCGTAGTTGGTGCCGGAGACCTTCTCCCAGACCGGCGCGTCGACCGAGGAGCCCGGGGTCCCGAAGGTGAGGTCCGAGCTGCCGACGCGGCCGCAGTCTTCGGTGTCGATCAGCAGGCACTCACCCCATTTCATGAACGGGTGGTTGACCAGCTCGATCGCTCCCATGTCCGGGGAGGCGAGCTCGATCGCCTTGGTGCCAATCTTCGCCTTCTCCGGCGAGTAGCTGGAGTCGAAGACGCGCTGAGTCTTCGTCTCGGCCATCACCGAGCCGAAGGCGCGGTTGGAGAGCAGCACCGAGAGTTTGCCGGTGGCGCCGCGATCGCGCAGCTGCCCCACCATGAACTCGATGACGTCGGAGGTGATGTTCCCGCCAATCGCGTGGGTGTTGCCCTTCCAGTTGCTGTAGGTCACCGCCGAGATGCCCAAGCTCGTCCCCGTGGTGTTCGAGGACTGGGCGATGACGCCTGGCATCTCGTAGTCGGTGGTGCCGTCCCAGGCGCCCTCGAAGCGCAGGACGTCAGCGGCCGCCACTTCGGAGCCGAGGGTCCCGGTGTAGCTGACGGTGATTTTCCGCTCCGCCGACTTGATTCCCGCGACCACCAGCGCCCCGGAGGCGTTGTTCTTGGTGGTCGAGGTGAACGCGTCGAGGGTGGTGCCTTCGCCGAAGGCCCACCACATCCCTGGAGCCCAAGTCTCCTCGGTGATGGTGAGGTCCGCCTGGTTGCTGCCGAGGTCCGTCACCGCCTCGATCGTCCCCAGGGAGCGCTGTCCATGGAGGGCGTTCGCCTCGAGCCGGTTCGAGGCGGAGAACTTCATCGCCTTCATCATCTCGCCGACGAGGCTCGCCACCGCTCCCTCGCCCTGCTCCTTCGCGCGGCTCATCGCGGTGAAGGTCAGGTTCTCGCGGAGGTCGAACTCGAAAGGAGTGATGCTGGCCTGCTTGATTTGCATCGGCCGGCCCTGCTTCAGGGTCGCCGTCGCGCCGGAGCTGCCCACGTGGGTGAAGCCGTTGGGGGGCCGGAGGACGACCGACACCTGATAGGACTCGCCGACCTGGCGAGAGCCGTTGTCCCAGCCAATCCGCTGTTGCAGCCAGCTGGAGCCGGGGAGGGCCTTCTTGATCGTCTTGTCGTAGACCCGCTTGGTGATGCCGTTGATGTCGGTAAGTACTGTCTCGCCTGCCATGGAGGCCTCGGGGAGGCCGACTCCAGGCGCTTAAGTCGACTCGGCGCGGTCGCTCACGCGCGAGTGCTGCTCATCGAGGGACTGCGATCGCCCGTGCGGCCGAAAAAGAAGAAAGAGAGGGGGTGCTTCGACTGGTGGTCTCTTCCCGTTTCGGCTTCGGGTGGGGCTGACAAGCCCGCCGCGCATGCCTCCCGGTCCTCCAAGGCGCCTTCGGTGCTGGTGGGCCGTGGTCTTCGGCCGCCGCTGCCTCCCGTTGGACGTCTTGTGCTCCCCTTGGTAGCCGGCCCGCCCGTGGGTAGGGCCGGTCATCGTGTGGGAACGGAGCCGATCGTTACCTGATGTTGCAGCCCGTGTCTAGCGGCCGCCGTTGGTCCACTCGCGCAGCTGGCGCTTCACTTCGGACTCGTTGAGGTACTCGGGCGCGCCCTGGCCAGGCGGCGCGGGAGGCGGCGGCGCGGTGGCGACGCCTGGGATTCGGCCGGCACGGCGCTCGAAGTCGGTGATGGACTTCTTGAGCAGCCGCTTCACCCGCTCGGGCCCGAGCTCGCGCATCAGCGCGTCGTCGTCCAGGCCGTTCAGGTGCTGAGAGGTGATTTCCCCCATGCGCCGCTTCGTCTCCAAGGCGAGCTCGCGCGGGCTGTACTCGACGCCGTCCTGCATCCCCTGCTTCTCCACCTCCGCCATGTAGAAGACGTTGAGGTGGGTCATGCCCAGGCCCGCCTCCTTCAGCGCGGAGCCGTAGCGCTGGATGGCCGCCTCCCGGTGCTGCTCGAGCTCGGTCTCCTGCTTCGCTTGCTGGTGCGCCTGGGCGATTTGCTCGAGCTTGGCTTTGTAGCTGTCCCGCTCGGCCTCGGCTTCCGCTGCGCGCCGCTCCTCGGGCGACATCGCCGCCCGCTGGGCCGCGGTGGCCACGCGCTGTTGCACCCACTGCTCGGGGTCGATCTCCAGGTGACGCAGGAGCGCCTCGGGGTCCTTCTTGGCGAGCTCGAACAGCTCCCGCCCGGCCCGGCCGTACTTCTCCGCGTCGGCCAGTTTCTTGAGAGCAGCGCGGCCTCGGGCAATCTCCCGGGCGGCAGAGTCTTCGTCGAGGTCGAGCTCCTGCTCCTCTCCGTAGACCTTCACCTTTCGCTTGAGGCGGTAGGGCTCCTTCTTTGGAGGCTGCTCGCCCTCAGGCGGCTGTCCCTCGACGGGCTCCTTCGGCTCCGCCCCCACGTTGCCGTCGGCCGGGAGGAAGCGGCCGTCGTTGCCGCGTGCGGCGCCTTTGGCGGGCGCGGGGCTCTGCCCCCCACCGCCGGCTTGTGTACCGGGGCCTACCGCGGGGGCTGAGACGGGGGCTGCGGGCGCTGCGCCGCCGGCGGGGGCGGCAGGTGCGGCATCAGGCATGAGGGCTTCCTTGGGTGAGGAGGGCTACTGCAGTGCCACCGCGGCGCCGCCGGTCTGGAAGTCGAACGGCTGGCCGGTCATCGGGTTGGGAGGGAGCGTCGGTTGATCGACCGGAAGCGCCGGCGGCATCGGCGGCCCCAGGCTTTCCGGCGGCGGCCCCGCAGGCGCACCGAGGTCTGCTGGCGGTGCTGCCGCGCCGTCCATCGGTGGAGGAGCGCCCGCGGCGGATGGGTCTCCCGGCATCCCAGGCGGGGGCATGGGCATCGGCTCGGGGCCCCGTCCCAGGAGGAACCGCTGGCGCTGAAGGCGCAGGGGGTCCGGCGGCGCGCCGGTGGCAGGGTCACCACCAGGAGGAACTCCGAAATACTCGAGGTAGTGCTGGTCGAGGTGGGCGAGGACCGCTCGCACGATGGCGGGGTTTCGCAGGACGTCAGGGTTACTGAGTACAGAGGCGTTCTCCCTGTAGTGCAGCAGGTGGTGCTGCGTGGTGAGCACCGTGGGCGACTCGCCGCGCTGCAACATCTCGTACTCGGCCTGGATGAGGTTCAGCTCGTCGCGCACCGCGCGGAACTGCGGCTCGAGCCGGCCGGTCTGCATCACCTGGTAGACCTGCTCGGCCGACTGGATGACGCCGGGGATGGTCCGCAAGATTTCCAGAATCTGCATCCGGCCGGCAGGGGTCTGCTCCATCGGGTCGCCGATGGTGACTTCGGCGCCGTCGACCGGACTCAGCTCTTTGCCGCTGTACTTCTGGACCGCGTAGAGCGCCTCGGACGACTTGCCGGTGACGCGCACCATCCGCTCTTCGGTGACGTTCTTGCCCAGCGTCTTGAGGATGTGCGTGCCGAGCTTGCTCAGCGCGCCGAAGGCCGAGCCCTGGAACGGCGAGGCCTGCTGGACGGCGATCGCCGCCAGCACCGCGAAGGCCTGTGCGTTCATCTGCGCGGACTGGGGGTTACCCAGCGCGGTGTCGTTGAGCCCCATCAGCTGCTTGTGGCTCGAGTCGAGCTGCTCGACGTACTTGAGCGCGTCAGGAGGCAGCTTCGCGAGCTCGAGCGCCTGAGGTGGCTCGGCGCCGGCCGGAATCTCCACCACCCGGAAGCCGCGACCCAAAGTGTCGCCGTCGGGGATGTCGGTCCCCACTGTGGCCACGACAGTGGGATTGCCCAGCGTGGTGATGATGGTCGCCATCGAGGTCTGAATGGCGTCCTGCACCTCCTGCACCCCGAGGCCGTCCCAAAAGCTGGTCCACCCTTCGGCCGTGTCGAGCTTCTCATCCGCGTAGAGGGGGATGAGCGGGATGTCCCCGTAGGTCGCGGTGAGCGTGCGGTTGACCAGCACCACGGACTCGGAGAGGAACACCACCTCGCGGCCCGCCGGAAGGGCAGGGCTGCGCCGGTGAAAGAAGTGCCAGACCGGCACCATCTCCGACTCTTCATCGCGGCACCGGCGCGAGGGGTCCAGCTCCTCGCCTGAGCGCGCGGAGAGGATGGCGTCCTCCACCTCCTCCGGCGTCGCCTCCGGGCGATTCACCAGCCGCTTGTGCTGGCGCGCGAGGTCAAAGCGATTCTGGTAGGTGACGACGAAGGCCCAGTTGCTGCTCTCGGGATTCTTGAGCGTCGGGTCCCGCCACACGTCCCAGGGCGGGAGGATGTGGACCGCCACGTCGCCCTGCATGTGGAGCTGCTCTTCGTCGGCCGCCAGCGGCGGCCCGATGCTGGTGTCCCAGGGCGCGAAGGCGTAGCCGCTGCCGAAGGCGATTCCCATCTCCACCCAGCGCAGGAAGAGCCGCTGCAAGTCTCGGCGCGCCCAGTAGTCCTGGAGGATGCTGTTCCCCAGGCTCGCCGCGGCGGCCGCCCCCGCGTCGCCGGTGCGCGCCTGGGTGCGCCAGGTCACCTTGGCGCCCGTCACCAGCGCCTGCAGCGCCTTGGCATAGGCGCGCGCCTTGTTGACGCGAACGGCGGCGAGCTCTCCTTGCTCTCCCGCGCGCGAGGCGCCGTAGGTGATGCCGCCCCAGCTGGCGTCGTCTCCGTAGAAATGGTTGTAGGCGGAGATCCACTTGTCGCGGGAGTCGCGAAGCTGGTTCCCCTCGACGGTGAGGAGGCGACTTAAGCGGCCACAGAGCTCACGGCCGATGCGGCTTTCATCGGCGGCGGCGAAGTACGTGCGAACGGCGGCGGGCAAGCTGCCTCCAATCGATTGCGCGCGATTGGATTGCACTCTACCTGAACGGCCGTCAAGCGGTAGATACAGGCTATCTTCGCCCCGCCAGCTTCCGCGCCAGAGGCGAGTTCCCTCTCAGCGCGGCCGCGAGCCTCTCCGCCTGGGTCTCCTCCCGCCGCCCGTACCGGTCCACCGGCCGCAAGTGGGGCGGGATGGGGTTGCGCTGGCGATTGAGGTTGCGCGCGCCGTAGACCAGCGTGGCCAGGCAGTCTCCGTGCTCGCCGCCTTTTCGCGCCCAGCGACGCCGCTTGTGATTCTCCCAGGTGGTGGTGCGCAGGTGGCGATCCGTATGGACGCAGCGCGGGTGCAGCAGAATCTCATCCGCGTTTACCATCACGCGCACGCGGTTGACCTGGAGCTCGAGGTTGGGCTTCTCGGTGGGGATGAACGCCATTCCGTGGAGCTCATAGAGGGCGCGCACCAGCTCCAGGTTCGAGTCGGACCAGCGGATGAAGGGCTGCTCCGGGGCATCCTCGGTGAGGATGTCCCGCATCCAGTCGGGCAGCTGCTTGAGCATCGTCTCGTCGGGCTGCTCGCGGCCGGCGCGCAAGGAGCCGTCGTACTTCTCCACTCCCCAGACCTCCTTCTCCTTGGCTTTCAGCTCGGCGACCAGGCCGGTGCTGTTCTGTCCGTCGCGCAGGAGCAGCTCGTCTTCGATCACCCACTTGGCGGCAGTGAAGTGCCAGTAGCCGAAGGTGGCGGCGTGGGGGTCGTGCCCACCGGGATCCAGCACGGTCATCCCGTCGAAATACTCAGGGCGCGGGACGGCAACTATCAGCTTGTCTCGGCGCTCGGCCCACTCAGGTACCACCACCATCAGCTTGTCGATCACCCGCTCGGCCAAGTACTCGCGGCGCCAGGTGTCGGTGCGGACGAACTCTCCTTCGGGCAGCCCCTTCTCCTCCGCCTTTTGGGCGACGAACTGCGCCACCCAGTCGGCGCTCAGTGTGGGGTTGTCGTAGATGGTCCGGCGCGCGTAATTGCCTTGCGCCTCGGCGCGCTCAGCGATGCGGGTGAAGTCGTGCTCCGGCTCCTCGGCGGGTGTCGAGCCCAGCAGCGTGCGGCCCCGGGTGGTGAGCAACTGCGCATCGAAGACGCTCTCCAGCACGTACTCCAGCACCGGGGTGAAGCCGGCCTCGTCGAAGATGGCCAGCTGGGCCGCGGGACCGCGGCCCCGGTTGGCTTTGCGCTTGTCGTCCGCGCCGAAGAGGTGGATGTGGCTGCCGTTGGGGAACGTCCAGTGGCCGGAGCTGCCGTTCCACACCGGGCAGGCGCTCGAGGGCGCGTCGGCGATGAGCGCGTCGAACGTGGGGAGGATGAACTCCTGGAGGTGCTTGAGCGAGGGCGCGCCGTAGACCACCCGGCTCTTCGGCCGGCGCAGGCAGGTCTCCATCGCGATCAACGCCAACATGAACGTCTTGCCCCAGCGCCTGGCTATCTCCATCACGAAGCGGGAGGCCTTGCTCGCCTTCAGCTGCCCGTAGACCTCGAGCTGGTCATCGTGCAGCTTCCAGCTGAGGACGCCGCGCCGCCAGAGCTCCGCGTGGGCTTGCTCGAGAAGGACGCGCTGAAGCTCAGTGCGAGCCGGTGGGGTCCGCGGCGGGGGTAGGAGTTCCTCCACGACCGGCCCTCACTATCTCCAGCAGCTGCTCAGTGGTGAGCCCCACCAAGGGCCGGGTCCGCTCGTCGAGCTCGCTCAGCTTCCTGTCCTGCTCGTCCTGCTTCATCGCCTTGAGGCCGACTCCGCACAGCTGGCCGACCACCTGGCCCACGTTGGGAGCCATCTTTCCCTGCCTCACCTGGTTGATGGTCTCCGTCAGGACCGAGAGCACCTCTTGCTCGCCGGTCAGTTCCACCTCGGGCGCCTCTTTGCCCAGCGTCTTCGCGGGGCCGACGCGGCTTCTGCTCTCGGTGCCGCCGTTGGCCTGAGCGGCTGCGCGGGCCTCGGTGCTGGCCGGGTCGTGGAACCAGCAGTAGGTGCGCCCTTTGCGCGGGCGGGAGCGGCAGGGGGTGCCGTCCGCTTTCTTGGTGGGGCAGGGGCTCACCCACTGCTCTCCATGACGCTGTCGCTCATCCCTTGCTCACCGAGTAGCCCTCCGCCTCGACCAGCTTGATCGCCTCCCTCACCCGCTGCTCGTGGCGCTCCTGTCGGCGCTGGCGCTCGGCTTCGAGTTGGGCGTCGGTGCAGCCCTCGAGCGTCACGTGTTGCTGCGCCTGCATCCGCCTGACCTGCTCCATGAACTTGTGTGGGTCGGGCACCGGAACGTCTGGGGTCAAGGTCATCACACCCTCCGCGTCGGCACCGGCTTCACCACCGTGCCGGGACGGACCAGGGCGTCGAGCTCGCGGAGCTTGTGTCCCAGCGCGTCGAGTCGATCCGCCACGCTCCCCATCGCGCCATTGAACGCCTGCTCATGCTCGCGCAACTGTTGATGCGTGGCAGTGGCGGTGGCTGCCGCGTTCGACGCATTCAGGTGGCACGCCTCGAGCTGTTGCCACCGCCACTGAGCGGCTCGTAGCGCGAGCGCGCCGAGCAGCAGCACCACGCCAGCCCAGATGAGGTGCGGGGCGATCACCGGTACTCCTTCGCGATCGCCGCCATCATCCGCGCCGCCGCGCTGTGCTTGGACTCGCCGGCCACTGCGCCCCCGCGCCTGGGGGAGAGGACTTCGATCCGGCCCCGGTTCGACACGCGGTAAGCCACGTAACCGGTGGGCGAGAGCCGGTCGGTGATGCCGTGGCCGTCGACTTCGGGCGGCACCGCCAGGGCGCCTGTGGCTACTTGGGGGGTAAAATCCGGAGCCGGCGCTGCTGGCTCATCTCCCTCTGTAATTCTCATCCGCCTCGGCATTTCGACCCCTCCACAGTAGCCTTTAAGTAGCCCGGACTGAGTAAGCGCTTTGTTACTGTAGTAGCCCCGTTAAGTAGCCATTTGGCTACTTGAAGTAGCCCTTTTAGCAACTCGATTGCGTGCAATCTATCTAGGCTCCTCACGTCGGCGGGCGTCATCGTCCCTCCGCCCGCGTCGGGCACACCTTCCGGTGCGGCACCTCCGGCAACACCCCGCAGCCCTGGCAGCACCCGAGCATCCCGTTCATCTCCACCACCACCGCCCGCTCCCGCTCCGCCTCCCGCGACTCCTCCACCTCAATCCGCACCGCGTACTCGCGCACAGCACCGCGCTCCTGGCCATAGAGCCACCTCACCCGGGCGTCGCGGTCATCCACCCCGAGCTGTGCGGCCACCTCGTCGCGCACGCTCTTCAGCGCCGCCGTCAAGTTGTCCTCGGCATCGAGCGCGCGCGGAGCGATGCGGACCAGCGTGACCGTGAGCGGGAAGCCCCAGGCATGGTGCCTCCAGGGCGTCAGGACGAGCGCCGTCGCGGTGCGCTCGCGCTTCACCCGGGCGCGGCGTGCGCCCCAGTGCTCTCGGCCATGGCCCATGTTGCCGGAGTGGGTGTGCAGCGGGAGGGTGACTTTCATCGGACATCCTCCTGCGGCCCCAGCCGCGCTGCGAGCTCGCGCAGCTCTTCGCGCAGGTTGCGCCGGTCGTTCTCCCGGCGCGCCTCGTAGGCCTCGGCCATGCCGACCAGCTCACTCAGCTTGCGCGCGCTGAGCCGGTCGCCGCGGTCGCTGCACATGCGGGCGTGGTGGCGGACCTCGGTGAGCAGGTCTCGGATGGGGCTGGTCACTTGGCGCCGCCTTTCGCGGCCCAGCGCTCGACGGCGCTGTCGAGCATTTCCGTGACCACGCACATGAGGCAGCCGTCGGTCGCCGCCCGAACCTGCGCCAGCGCCTCCCGAAGCTCCGCGTCCGCTCGGTCTCGCTCGGCGAGTTGTTCGCCCAGCTTGTAGTTCTCATGCTGGAGGTGCGTAACAAGCGCCGCATGGTCTTCCACCACCACCTCGGCGGCGGCCGTCAGTTTGCGCCAGTGCTCGCCGAGCGGCGCCAGATTGCCGGCTGCGTTGAGTAGCTCCTGAATCGCGCTCAAGCCGCCACCTCCGACGCCACCGGGGGCCGGCACGTCACCCGCGTCGCGCCACCCAGCGCGCTCACCGTGGCGTTGAGCAACTCGCCGTAGGTGGCCCCCACCCACTCGGCGAGGAACACGTCCTCCACCTCCAGCACCAGCGCTCCGCCCTGGATGGCCACCGGGTGGAGTTTTCCGAGCCACTGCAGCGAGTACTCGTGTCCATCGTCTCGCAGCTTGGCCAGCACGTCGTGCCAGAGGCGGCCGGCGGGGGTGTCGGGCTGGACTGGCCCGGGCTCCGGAGGAGGCGGAGCGGGAGCGGCGTCCCTCCCGTAGGTGCCCTCGAGCACCTTGTCGGCGGTGTCCGGCTTGAGAAACCAGTCCGGGTTGGCCGGCCACTTCCTCTCGTTCATCCGGAGACAGAACTTCGAGGCGTTGATGCCCTCGATGACGCGGGCGTGCTCGGCGAGTGAGCGGTCCTTCAGCCGGGCGTCGGCGGCTTTCTTGCGCTTGGGATTCATCCCCTCCCATCGAGGCAGGCTGGGGTGCGCGAGCCGGTTCCAGAGCTCCTGGAGGGGGTGCTCCTGATGCTCGGCGCTGGGCTCGGACGGCTCGAGTTCGAGCGGCTGCTGCTCGGCGGGCGCAACCTCCTCTTCCGAAGGAAGAGGATTCTCTATCTCCTTCTCTTTCTTCTTCTTACGCTCACTGTCCGCGGAACCGCCGTCACCTTCCGCGGACCTTCCGCGGACATCCTCGGACGCGTCGCGGTTGGTCTCTGCCTCCTCCTCGTCGCGGGCCTTCTTCTTCCGGTCCCGTTCCTTCCTGGCCTTCTCCCAAGGCTCGTCGTAGTGACGGAGCAACCCCGCCAGGTCCACGCACGCCTCTCCCTGGTCCACGACCCGGCGCGCGAGTCCGGCCGGGAGCTGCTCCGCGGCGTCGAACCACAGCTCCGGCGCCTTGCGCCAGCCGGCCACCCGGGCCACCAGCTCCGCCGCGGCGGCGCCTCGCACCAGCGCCTGCGAGCTGGGTGGCGCATCGTCGGAGCACCGGGAGAGCGCCCAGTGCTCGAGCTCAATCAACCCCCACCCCGCATCGGGCTTGCGCCACTTGAGCATCACGGCCAAGTCCGATGCCTCGTGCAGCAGCGTCTCGCTGCGAGTCTTCTGGAACTGCAACCGCATCGCTTCCCCCTCCGATGTGCTGCGAAGTTGGTCTGCGTGCTGCTGCTTCAGTTCGCTGCAAAAAGTTCGAGTTGCTGGCGCTCAGGCGAAGCGGGCGCGGAGCGCGCGGTACGCTGCCGCGGCTTGGGCTGGAACCACTCCGTTGCCGAGCACTCGCAGTCGGTCCACCCGATCGGCCAGCCCATCAGCCATTCGACAAACCGCGGGCTCAAGGGTCGGCCGAACTTTGAGCACACGCATCCAGGCCGACAGGTCACGCGGGCCTGGAGGAAACTCGTCAGAATGTCGGCGGTCGCATTGAGCCTCGGTTCGCCGCGAGCGTTGCGCGTCCGGCAGCCACGGCTTGAGTCGCCCGCTCTGGGCGTGGGCCACAGCTTCGCGAGCGTCTCCAACCCGTCGCCTGATTTCGCCGACAACCCCGCTCGGTTGTGGTTCCCGCTCACTGATGGCGTGGGCCAGAATGAAGAGTCGGTCTCGGTGGTGAGGGGCGCCAATGGCTGACGCTCGAAGAGTTGCCCACTCCGCATCGAACCCGAGCGCGGCAAGGTCGGAGAGGATTCGATCGAGGCCTCGGACCGTGAGCGCCGCGACGTTCTCAACGAAGACCCATCGAGGGTGAACCTCGGAGATGATGCGAGCGTATTCACGCCAAAGGCCGGAGCGCTCGCCGTTGATTCCAGCGCGCTTGCCGCTGTTGCTGATGTCCTGGCAGGGGAAGCCGCCAGCGATGAGATCCACTCGGCCGCGCCACGGCTGGCCGCAGAAGGATGCAACGTCATCCCAGACAGGCGCTTGATCCAGGTCCGCGTTTTCCACCCGTGCCACGAGGACGGCCGCTGCGTATGCGTCTCTTTCGCAGTAACAAACGGTCCGCAAGGAAGGGACGGCCAGGCGAAGCCCGAGATCGAGCCCGCCGCCACCCGAGAAGAGGGAGATGGCGGTACGCGGTTGGGGAGGTAGAGCCATGTCACGTCCCCACCCGCCTGAACTCGAGCACCCAGACCCACGGATTGCTCGCCCACGGCGCGCGCTTGGCGTTAAGCGAGTCCCAGAGCGAGGCGTAGGACTCACGAGCGCTCGCGAAGTATTCGAGCGACTCGCCAGGAAGGTCCGTCTTGCCGTAGTTGCGCCAGCCGTAAGTGAATGGCGCGGAATCCTCGAGCCCCTCCGCCCTCGCATCCGCCTCGCTGATGTCCTGCAACCGCTCTACCCGGACCGCGGTCAGCTCGAGCGTGATGCGCGAGGCCCAGCGCGGCATGAAGATGGAGGGGCGCCACGGCTCCGGGAAGTTGGCTGGCATCTCCCCGTCGGCGCGCCAGATGACGACGCTCGTGGAGTTGCTCTGAGACGGGATGGACGGACGCGTCCCCACCCCTCGCCACGGCTGCTTGCCGGGCCACCACGCTTCCTCGGCCGACACCGGGCGTCGGATGACCTGCGCCCACGTCTCGCGCACCCAGAGGCGATCGCCGGGGGCGCCGTGGGGGCACTCCACCGTCACTTCTCGGTGGCCAATCACCTTTCCCCGTTCTCGAACGTCGCGCCGCGTGACGTAGGTCGGGACCGTGTTCACGTTGGGGTCGAGCACCAGCGAGTCGCGCACCACCCGCCGCGTCTGCGTCTTCCGCCCGTCGAGCAGCGCGCGGATCATCGGCGCGCTGAAGATGATGGGGCGCTCTCTCATCGCAGCACCCGACCCACGCAGTTCACCAGCCTCACCTGCCCGTCGATCACCCTTCGAACGACCGAATGCTGCCCGGGCGCCATCGGCACCCCGACCGGCCTCTGACAGTCCGGGCAACGGGACAGCCGGCGCGGCTCCCGCGGGAACTCGTAGGTGGTCTCAGGCACGGGGCGCCTCCACCACCACGAAGCTCGCAACTGCTACGGCCACCGCGCCCGAGAGGAGGCTGGCCCAGTACACAGCCCAAGGCTCGGTCTGGTAACCGAGGTAGCGCCCCAGCCCCTCCAGCCACGGGCCAAAGACGAACGGCGAGAGAAGGCCGGTGGCGATCACCGCGCCCACGAGCTTGGCGGACCTACCCATCCGCCACCTCCCGCACCAGCGACATGAGCCGCTTCGCCCGCTCGTAGTTGCCTGCGAATCGCAGCGCCGCTGCCTGCTCGCTCAGCGCGTCGAGCAGCATGATCCGGTGCCCTCGCAGCCGCTGCACTTCGGCGCGCAGCTGGTCCCTTTCCGCCTCCAGCTCCACCACCACCAGGCTCAGCTCGTCGACGGTGCGGACCAGTTCGCGCTTCTCCGCTGTCACCCGGTCGAGCGCGTCGCAGGCGCTCTCCCGCGTGCAGGCGCAGCGGCGCTCCTTGTCGCGGTCGAGCCAGCCGGTTCCGTCGCAGCAGGTGCGGAGGCGAATAGGCTCGTTCATGGGCGGGCCTCCGCGGTGGCGATAACCGCGCTGGCCCGGTCCAACTGGGCCTTGAGGTCGTTCGGGATGCCGTTGACCTCGCCGACGATCGCCGCCTGAAGGCAGCGGAGCGCCTCGAGCAGCTCCGGCGCGGCGGCGATCAGCCGGGCGTTGGCGCTCTGGATAGCAACCACGTCGGTCTCAGATGGTCCGTACATCGGGCCCTGCCCCATCGCAGCGGCAACCTGAACCCTCCGACCGTCAACGACCGCGGTCACGCCTCCATGGCGTTCAGCGGTCCACGGCCCCGGGGTGTGCTTGGGCGTCCCCTTCTCGGCGGACTCGAAGGCCTTCACCAGCTGCTCGAGCCGCTCCTCGGCGTCGCCCTCTGGCACATCGCGGAAGGGGACGCCTTGGATCACCGCCACCGCCTCGCGCGGCGAGAGCCCGCCTCGATACGCAAGCCGTTCGAGCGTCTGGTCGTGGTTGCGCTTCGCCTGCGCCTCGTGGGGCGCGATCATTTCCCAGGGAATAGTGAGCCGCCGGCGGTTCCTGGCCGGCAATGGGTAGTCGAGAAGGATCGGGAACTGCTTGGGCTCGTTCACAGGTCCCTCCACGGGCACATCCGGCTGTGCATCCGCCCGCCGCACGTCGGGCAGGGCGACTCGCTCAGCGCCGCTGCGATGGCGAGGCCGGCCAGCAGGAGCACGAGGAGGCCGACGACTATCCAGGGCCAGGAGACGCTCACAGCGCAGCCTCCTTCCGTCGCTCCACCGCCGCCCGAATGGCTTGCCCCCGCTCGGCTTTGGCCACCAGCGCCTTGCCGGCCTCGGTCAGCTTGAGGCCCTGGCGTTGCCTCTGCGGGCGCGCCACCAACCCCAGGCCGGTCAGCCCATCGAGGTGGGGCAAGGCGGCGGCGTGGCTGCGCCAGCCGAAGTGCGCGCTGATGTCCATCAGCTTCGCCGAGGCTCCGGTTTTCGCCTGGTGGGCGGCGAGGAAGTGCAGGACGGCGAGCTGCTTGAGGGTGGGCTGGCCTGCCGGGAGGCGTGCCCTCCCTTTGAGCGGGTGGGTCACGGGGTGCCTCCCTTCAGAAACGCTGCCAGCCGATCAGACGGGATGCGGACCGCAGCGCCGATGTAGACCGCGCCGAGCTTCGGCTCCCGCTTTGCCAGGTCGTAAACGGTGCTGGGGTGGACCCGGAGCAGCTCGGCCACCTCGCGAACGGTCAGCAGTCGCGAACCCGTGGCCTGTGAGTCAGTTGTGAGTTGAGGGGTGGCGCTCAGGCTCGCCTGGGCGCGCTCCGTAGCGCTTGGCCTAACGGAAGCTACTGTTCTGTCTAGGTCTGTAGCGCTCTGTATCGCTCCGTGACGGTGGGGCGCCGGCCTGTCACGCCGGAGGTCGCGGGTTCGAGCCCCGCACCCCTCGTTGTCGTTTTCTCCTGTACCCGCGGGGCTTTGCGCCCCGCGGGTTTCAGGGGCGGGAGCCTCAGAATTGCCGCTTGTGAGTCCATTGTGAGTGGGCATGGATTCGTCCGTCTTGGCTCCGAACTTCAGCTTGTTGGCCTGCTCCACCATACGGCTGGCTCTCAGCTTCGCGTAACGGCGTTCAGTCACCTTCGAGTCGTAGTGCCCGAGACTGTCCTTTGTGAAACGAATGTCCCCGGTGGCCTCGTAGGAGAAGGTCCCGTAGGTGGACCGGAGATCCTTGAATGAGAGGGCCAAGGGGACCTTCTTTGGCCACAGCTTGAAGCCACAGGTGTCGCAGGCGCCCTGGACCGGCTCCGCGCTCCTCGGGCCCACCACCACGGACCTCCCGTCCTTTTTGCAGCGCCGACACACGTTGTCGTAGCCCTGGAGCAGGTCTGCCTGCTTGAGCGCCCGCTTGAACCGGTCGGCCAGGTCGGCGTCCCGGTTCTGTGCCCCGCCCTCCAGCGACGGGAAGAGATAGACGGACTTGCACTTGGCCAACTGCGCCCGGAGGAAGGGGATCAACTCGTCCGGGATCGGCACGTAGCGCTCCTTTCCGCTCTTCGTCGGCTGGTCGTAGGAGTGGCAGACGTGGAGCAGCTGGCGCTCCAAGTGGACGTCCTCCACCCTCAGTCCCAGCAGTTCACCCTTCCGCAGTCCGGTATAGACCGCGGTCGCGAAGAGGTTGCGCCAGCGATCGCCCACTGCGGCGATCAGCTTCGGGACGAAGCGCGGCTCCAGGAACTTGGGGTCCTTCTCCAGCACCTCGGGCGCCGTCGAGGCCAACACCACGTTCTCCTTCACCGCGCGCATCAGTCGCCCGTGCTCCAGGATCGCGCTCGCGTGGTTGCGGAGGTGATTGACCGTCTGAGCGGAGAGCGGTCCCGCCTTGCGGCGCCCGCGCCCGAACCCGCCTTCGCGGCCTTCCTTCGGCGGTGGCGCGGGTATCTGTCCCTTAGGGAGCTTCCACTTCCCCGTCTCCTTGAGCGCGAAGAAGGTGTTGAAGTCGGCGGCCGTGATCTGCGCCGCCATCGTCTCTCCAAAGTGAGGGAGGAGGTGTTGGGTGACGCGCGCCTTCATCGTCTCGTAGGAGCGCATCGCGGAGGCAGCCAGGAAGTAGTCCGCCACCACCTCCCGAAACCGAAGCGGGCGGAGCTCAATCTCGAGCCCCCTGCGGATACGCTCGCTGAGCTTCTCCTGTTCGCGGGCGAGATCCTGTGCTTCCGCCTTCGTCTTCGCGGCACACTGCTCTCGCTGCTGGACGCCATAGGCGTCCTTGAAGCCGATGTACCAGACCTTCCCGCGCTTATAGGCGAACCCCATCGGCTAGTTCCTCACCGGCCGGCTGTACGCCCAGCGCATCACCTCGGAGGGGATGAAGCGGGTGGCGCGGCCGAGCTTCCGGACGCCGTCAATCCGCCTCATCGTCACCTCGCGGCGAACCCAGGCGATCGACATCCCCAGGTAGCTCGACACATCCTCATAGGTCCAGAGCCTCTCCACTTCATCTACCGGTCGGCGAATCGAGACCACGCTGCCCGAGCTGCCGCCGCTTCCGCCGCTGCCCTCTGCGCTCACGTATGACCCCCGCTTCGGTGTTGTTGGCATTCGCCGCGACGCAGCCTCCACGAGCCCCCAGCAAGTGTCCGAGGGACTGCGCAGCCGCGACCGTGGCAACTACTTTCGTTTTGACTCGCGGTCGACCCGCTCGAAAAGGGCCTTCCAGCTCTCTTCGCTATCGGGACGACCGCCATACCTCGACCAGGCGGACGCAACCGCCCGGGTCATCAGCACCACGCAGACGTGGGTAAGAGACACCTTTTCGACGTCGTCGCCATGAAGCTTGGCCAGGTGCTTCCAAAGACGGTGCAGCCCATTGACGTCCTCGACCAAGGATGTCGGGGCGCGAAAGCTGAGTTGTTCCGTCGCGGGCCGGGGTGGCTCGTAATCAACGTCCACGTGCTCAGGACTCCAGTACGTCGCGTGCTGCTGTCGTCTGCTCACTTGTCGCACTCCTCATCGAGCTGTGCCACTTCCCCACGACCTCGATTTACGAAACGTCGCACGTAACGTTAGACGAATCAAATTTCAGGTGTCGGCATCAATTCCTCGAAATGCGCGTACATTCTGACAGTCCAGCTGGCCGTCTGGGACATGTTCCAATGTCGTACCAGCGCGCTAAGTAGCTCTTTCAGCCGCAAATGACGGTTTGACGTATGTCGAATCGATATGTATTGTGGTTTCGTATTGGTTTCATATTGAGTTGGAGGAGGCAGCAAATGACCAAGGAGCAGTCGATGAGCACGCAGCCGGACGACAGACGCCCGCCAGGAGGCGCCCGATGAGCTTCGCCCTCCGCCGTCAAGGCGCCTGGTGGATCGGCTACACCGACCAGACCGGCCGAGCGGTGCTCCAGCAGACCTCCTGCGTGAGCCGCGCGCACGCTGAGGACTCGGCCGAGAGGCTGGAGGCGATGGCCAAGCGGCTGCGCCTGGGGCTGAGCCTGGAGCGGGGCGAGGCGTTGCGCGCTGAGGCGGAGGGCGCTCGATGAGCTACGCCTTTAAGCGAGGCGACGCCTGGTACGTCGGATTCAATGATGCGCGTGGCCGGAAGGTTCAGGCGCGCGCCATCAGCTGCACCACGCGAGAGCAGGCGGAGGATCTCGCCGTCGAGCTGTCCATCCAGGCGAAGAACGCCGCGCCGGACGAGTTGGAGGACGCCGCGGTGACTGTTGATCCGGTGCGCCGCGAGCTGCTCGAGGCGCTGAAGGGCCTGCTCGAGGACATCGACGCTCGCGAAGAGAGGCCCGATTGCTGGTGCACCGACAGTGGCAATGGGGAGTCTGGACGCCCGGACATCATCTGCGCCGCCTGCCACGCCCGCGCCGTCATCGCCAAGGCGGAGGACACTCGATGACTCCCGCCGAGCAAGCCGCACGCATCTGGGAGCACGCACAGCGCGCCGCACGGGAGCTGACCGAGTGCTGCGCGGAATTCACCTGGCCTTATTTCGCCTGGCCGCACATCTCGCTGGGCTGCGTCCCGGAGAGGGTGCTCCGCGAGCTCGCGACGGTATCAGGCGGGCGCTTCGAGACGTTTCGCTCGGCCGATGACGAGAGCTCGATGGAGCGCGTCCATTTCGGCTGGGTGGCGCGGGTGGGCAAGGTCGAGCTCACCGGGAGCGACAGCCGTCCGGCCACCGCGGCGGATGAGTCGATTCCTCTGCGCGGAGGGCGGGCATGAGCCCCACCGAACGCCAGGCATGGGAGCAAGTGGTGGCCGCCCAGCGCAAAATCATCGCGGTGCTCCAGTCGGAGCTTGCGAGCGCCCGCGCCGAGCTCGTCGGCCAGGGCCTCGACGCGGTCACGTGCCGCCGGCTGTTGGAGTTGGCCGGTACGGTGGTCGCCGAGGACGCATCGCAGATGGAGCGCCATTGGGCTGCGACCACCCTGGCGGTGAAGGTCCTCCGGAGCATCCCGGCCCC
>Ga0137457_1000090_pt1 | contig 23204 bp, 16 predicted proteins | sample EasRivERMGT630_2_FD_102321 | JGI IMG/M metagenome (GOLD analysis project Ga0137457, IMG submission 102321) | Soil microbial communities from meander-bound floodplain in the East River, Colorado, USA - East River MetaG ERMGT630_2 | ecosystem: Environmental > Terrestrial > Soil > Floodplain ...
ATGATCGCGCGCGGCGACGTCTACCGCGGCGAGTACACCGGCTGGTACGACCCGGGCCAGGAGGAGTACGTCACGGAGACTGCTGCGAAGGAACAGGGGTTCAAGAGCGCGATCACCGGCAAGCCGCTCGCCAAGCGCACCGAGCCGTGCTGGTTCTTCCGGCTCTCGCGCTTCGCCGAGCTGCTGGCGCGACACATGGAGGCCCACCCGCGCTTCGTGCTTCCCGAGGCGCGCCGTGCCGAGGTGCTCGGGCGGATCCGTCTCGGCCTGAACGACGTCCCGGTCAGCCGGCCCGTCGGCCGCGACCCCGCGTCGCAGTGGGGGATCCGCATGCCCGGCGATCCCGCGCACCGCGTCTACGTCTGGATCGACGCGCTGTTCAACTACCTCACCGCCGTCGATTCTCCCGCGCGGCGCCGCTTCTGGCCGGCGAGAGGGCAGGGCGTGGCCGAGCGCCCGACGGTGATCCACGTGATCGGCAAGGACATCCTCTGGTTCCACGCGGTCATCTGGCCCGCGCTCCTGATGAGCGCGGGCGAGGAGCTCCCGACCACGATCTACGGCCACGGCTGGTGGCTGGGCGAGGGGCAGAAGATGTCGAAGACCCTCGGCAACTTCATCGATCTGGAGCAGCTCGCGGCCTACTCGGCGCGCTACTCGCTCGACGCGCTGCGCTGGTACCTCGTGACGCAGGGGCCGCTCGGCGGCGATGACGCGAACTTCGCGCACGCGAAGTTCGTCGACGTCTACAACGCCGACCTCGCGAACGGGATCGGCAACTGCACCAGCCGCGTCGCCAACATGATCGGCAAGTACTTCGACGGCCGGCTGCCGATCGGAGCGCGCGAGGCGAGCGGGCCGCGAGCGGCGGACTTCGACTGGCCGGCGGCGATCCCGGCGGCGGTCGCGAGGGCGTGCCGTGCCGCCGGGGAACTCGACGTGCCGGGACTGCTCGCGCCGGCGGGCGAGCTCGTGCGCATGGTCGACGGCTACGTCAACGCCACCGAGCCCTTCCGCCTGGCGAAGCAGGCCGCTTCCGATCCGGCGAAGCGCGTCGAGCTCGCCGCGATCCTCGTGAACTGCGCCGAAGCTCTGCGCGTCGCCGCGCTGCTCTTCTCGCCCGCCATGCCCACGAAGATGGCCCAGGTGCTCGCCGACTGGTCGAGCATTCCGCCCGCGGGCGTGCCGCTGGCCGAGCTCGCCCGCCGCGATGGAGCGCATGCCCTCCGCGCCGGGGCCCTGATCCGGAAGGGCGAGGCTCTCTTCCAGCGGGCTGATCCGGCCGACGGAGCCCTCGGCGTGCCCGCCAGCTGAAGACGCCACGAAGGGCCGCAGCCTGTCGCTCGGCCCCACGGCGCAGAGCCGCGAGCTAGGGAAGCACGAGACCTGGAAAGGATGGCCGAGCGAGGTCGGGCGCACCTCGGCATCCGGTCCCGGTGCAATTCCCCGGCCGCAGCGCTCGAGCCGAGCTCTCGACTCGTCGAGAGTCTTCGGTACGGAGCTCGAACAGCGCTGTGCCCGCTCAGGATCAATCGCCGGTTCGCTCAACATTCGTCCTCCGCGGACCCGATCCAGGGCGGGAAGGAAAGGTCGAACCCCATGCGGATCCTCAGGCGAATCCTCGTCATGTCGCTCCTCGGAGCCTTCGGCGCGTTCCTCGGAGCTCTCGCCGGAGAGAAGCTCTTCCGGGAGTCGGCGCCCCTGCAGGCTCCGGCCGTCGAGCGAGACGTCTGTCTCCTCTTCGACATGTCGAGCTCGATGCTCGACGTCACCAAGGAAGGGGAGTCCCAGCTCGAGGCCCTGCGTCGAGCCGCGCTCGTCTTCGTCGCCTCGGATGGATTCAAGAACGACGCACTCTCGCTCGTGGCCTTCTCGACCGGCGCGCACGTGGTCTGCGAGCCAACCCACGATGCGGAGCAGATCCGCGGCGCAATCCAGAGCCTGCGCGCGGGTGGCATGACCGAGCTCGGCCGCGGGCTCAAGGTCGCCCACGACGTGCTCGCCTCGGCCAAGGGCGAGCCCTGGATCCTGCTCTTCTCCGACGGGAAGCCGAAGAGCAACTCCATCAAGGCCGATCCGGTCATGGCCGCGCGTCGAGCGGCGGCCGAGTGCCGCCAGGCCGGGATCCAGATCGCCGCGGTCGGAACGGGGCTCGCCGATCGAGCGCTCTTCGAGGAGCTCACCGGGGATCCCGCGAACGTGTTCCTCTCCGCGCCGGAATCCCTCGGGCAGGCGTTCCACGACACGGGCCAGCGCATCCAGAACAGGCAGATGCTGACGAGCACGACCTCGTCGACCGACTTCGTGACGGGCCTGTGGCACGCCTGCGCCTGGGCTGGCCTGGTCGGCTGCGGCGCGGGGCTCGCGCTCGTGATCGGGGTGAATCGCGGGCTGCGCCGGCGCTTCCTGCAGGTGGGTCAGTTCTTCGGCGTTCTCGTGGGCGCCGTCGCCTGCGGGCTCGCGGCCGGAGCGGCAGGGCAGGGCACGTTCCACGTGCTCTCCCGGTTCGAGGCGCCCGAGCTCCCCGGACGCATCGTGGCGTGGGTCCTGCTGGCGGCCAGCATCGCGCTCGGTATGACCTTCTTCGTCCCGAACCTGCCGCGGCGGCGTGCGACGTTCGCGGGCGCGGTGGGCGGAGCGCTCGCGGCCGTGTGTTTCCTGCGCATCGTTCCCGAGACGGGGGACACGGCCGGGCGACTCCTCGGGGCGGCGATCCTGGGACTGGTCGTCGGAGCGATGATCGTGCTGGTCGAGACCAGCGTCCGGCGCGCGCGCCTGCTCGTGCACTGGGGCAAGGGCGAGACCTCGAAGCTGCTCCTCGGCACGACGCCGATCATCGTCGGGCGTTCGGCCGAAGCGCACATCTGTCCCTCCTGGGACGAGGATCTCCCGGCGCTCATCGGCCACTTCACGCGCGATCCGGCCGGGACGCAGTACGAGGACAAGCGCTCGGGCAAGAAGCGCCGGCTGCGGGCTGGCGATCGACTGGAGTTCGGCAAGGTCGTGGTCGAGGTGCAGGACGCCGAGGACGAGGGACCCGCGCGGCCGGCGAGCGAGTCGCACGCTCCGCCCTCCCGTTCGAGCCGCGCAGCGGGAGCCACTTCCGCCCGCGCTGCTCAACCGCGAGCGCCACTCCCCGGGCCGAGCCGCCCCGCCGCGCCGGTCCAGCGGAAGAAGTACACGACTTGAGGCCGTCGAGCGCGCGGAGACCTGGCTCGGGCTAGTCCTCGCCTGGCGGTTTCTCGCCGTCGCTCGCTTTCGCGAGACCGGGCGGGACGGCCTTGAGGCGGGCGATCTCGGCCCAGGCCTCTTCATCCGTTCCGGCCGCTTCCCAGGCCTCGAACCAGCGCTGGATGACCTGTTGATTGAAGAGCACGTCCGCTGGGCGCGTTTCCCGGCGCCAGCCGAAATTGGTGTCACCGCAGAGACCCTGCAGGAGGAGCGTCTGGATCTTCCATCCGATCTCGGAGCCGTCCCTCGTCGTGAGATCGACGCGCTTGAAACCGTTCAGGATCGCCGGTATCGCCTGCTTGCCCCTGATCATCAAACGGTCGCCGCTCTGGACCGAGGCCGGACCGAAGGGCGGCGTGCGGTAACGCGTCATCAGCTCGTTCATCGCGGCCCATTCTTCGTCCGTCGTCCCGTCGAGCGGCTGCCGATCGTCCAGGCCGGAGAGGTCGACTGCGGCGAGCGGTTCCGCCGCGCTCGTCGTCGGGGCTTCTTCCTTGCCCCGGAACACGAGGAACCACAACGCCAATGCGACAACGACGACTCCGGCTCCTCCGATCACGAGCGGAATGCGTCTATTCGGTGCTGCTTGCGCAGCCGGTGAACGCGACCCGGCCGAGGAGGCCGACCGGCTCTTGGCCGGCTCACGGGAAGGCCTGAGTTTTGCTTGGTCTCGACCCGAAGCGGTGGTGGCCTGCGCATTGCTCCGCGCTTCGGCTTGCTTCGTGGAGACCGTCCGCGCGCTCCTCGCCGGTGAGGCTGCGATTTCCACGACTCCGCCGCACTTCGGGCACTTCGTTTGCGCGGGCCGCGAGCTCGCGGGCGCGTCGAAGGAATGATTGCAGGAGGAGCAGGTGACTTTTCGAGAGTCCATTGGGTCGGTGTTCCACTCCTGGCGGCCCGATCACGAGAGGAGAGAGAGGGACGATAGACCTCTTCCACCAATCGCGGCAAGCGGTACAATCCCCTCGGCCTTCGCGCCTGGTGCTTCGCACCTCCCGCGAGTGGTTCCCAGGACGGGGAGCACGAAGGGCTCGGAGTGAGCCACGTCGCTTCGCGTGCCCGCCTCCGTGAAGGCGAGCATCCATCTCCGTCCTTCGAGCAGGAGGCGCTGCGGCGCCTCCTGTCATTTGTGGAACAGTGCTCTCCCAGGGCCGGAGCTCATGCACGTGGCGTGCGAGCCTCGCGATCGAGTCGAGAACGACGGAGCGTTCCCCGCGTCGCATTCGTGAGAATCGAATCCACGACGCCCGCTCGAGGCGGTCGGAACCAGGATGACGCTGGATTCACGCGGCAGGGTTCCTTATCCACCGTGCGGCGGCCAGATTCGCCGCGTCCTCACTGTTCCCCGGTCACCAATCATGCCCACCGTCATCGAGTCCAGCATCCATGACCGGATCTCGTCCTTCGTGAAGGAGCTCGACGACCTCGTGCGCAAGAGCGCGCTCGAGGCCGTGCGTGGAGTGCTGGACGGCACTCCGGCTCGCCGTGGTCCCGGTCGCCCACGCGGCTCGAGTCGTCCTTCCACGCCCGTCGAAGGCGTCGCGCCCGCGATCGTCTCCCACGTGAGGGCGAACGACGGCCAGACGGTCGGCGAAATCGCTCGTGCCGTGGGCGCCGCGCCCGACGCGGCCAGGAAGGCGATCAAGGGCTTGCTCGACTCGGGCCAGCTCGCGAAGACCGGACAGAAGCGCGGAACGCGCTATCACGTTGGCTCCGGTCGCGTCGGCTCTGGCCGGGCCGTGGCGTCGAAGGCGAAGCGTGCCAAGCGACGCGGCAAGGCAAAGAAAGCATAGAGACCACTGCGCGGGCTCCCCTCGGAAAACGATTCGATTCGACCGCCTCCGCGTGGGGATAGACTTCGGCATGAAGCTACGCTCGCACGTGTTCGCTGTCCTGGCGCTCATCTTTTTCTCGCTCCCCGCCGCGGCTCAGGCGCGCAGCGTCAGCCGTACAAGAGCCGTCTCCGCCACGCCGTCATTCGGCTCTTTCCAGCGCACCAAGCTGCTCACACAGGCTCGAAGGCGCGGATCGGATGACGTGTTGCGGCTGGGAGCCGTCGATCGTCGGACACTCCTGACGACGGGCAAGTCCGTCTTCAAGAAGAAGCCGGAACGCCGCTCTCATCGCTGAGAGCTCGAAAAGGGCCCCGTCCACTCGTAGGCGGGATTCCGTTCTCGGCTGAGACCCGCGCTGGGTCGCGGGGTCTTCAGCCCTTGTAGTGATCCGGCAACCTCACGGCGCCTTCCTCGCGCGGCGGGAGCGCGATCGTGCGCGGAGTGATCGGTTTCAGTTGCTCGACGCGGGCCGCGGCGCGCCAGGCCTCGTTCACGTCGCTCAAGCGCTGCGGAGTCTGAGCTCGAGCCCAGGCGGCGCGTCGCGCCGAGCGCTCCACCGTACGCTGGAGCAACGCCAGGGGAAGACCGAGCCCTGCAAGCGCGGCCGCGCCGAGGACTCCGGCCACCTGCCGTGCACGGGCCAGGCGCAGCGCGTTGGTCGAACTCGCCGGACTCGAGCCGAGGCGTCGAGCGAAGAAAGCATCCGGGGGCCAGATCCACTGCGGAAGCCGCTCGATCGGATCGGGCCGGAACAGTGCCGGCTCCAGACTTCCCCTTGCACCGGCCGGCGTTGCCGCCGCGAGAGCGGCCAGGAGTGAACGGACCCACTCGCGCGCGCCGGGAAGGAAGCCCAGACCCATCTGGAGGCATTCGAGGACGGCGCGAAGGGCGGGCTCGGCGCTCCACTCCTTCGCGCGGGCGAGGACCGACGAATGAGGGAGCGTGGCGAGTCGAGCCTCGACGATGGTGCGCAGGTCGAGCAGCCAGTCGAGGCGCAGCCGATGATCGCTCGCGCTGGCGGCCGCGAGAAGATGGCGGCGTCCTCCGAGGAGCATGCCCTCACCGGCACGCGTGGCGATGCGGGTCGCCAGCTCGAGCAACCCATCCAGCGGGTCGAGCAGGAACAGCGCATGGCCCTCGTGTGTCACGCGCCGGCGGCGGGCGATGATCTCCGGTTCGCGCGCGGTGAGGCACAGCGAGGGATGGTGGAGCGTGCACTGCAGACGGATCGGGCGCAGCACGGGAGAGGTCGGCGAGAGCTCGAGCGCCGTGGCCGTGCGCCGGTACCACCAGGCCGGTAGCGACGACTCTCCGCGCAACAGCCCGGCTTCCTCGCCAGCCCGCAGGGCGCGCCCCAGATGCTCCGGAGCCACGAGGATCTCCAGCTCGCCGAGACGCCGCAGGGATGCGGGATGGAGGTCGAAGCACAGAGCCGAGCTCCCCACCAGGGTGACCTCCAGGCGCTCCCGCGCGGCCGCCGCGAGGAAGCGCCGCAGGCCGAGCCTGGAGCGCTGGTCGTCGCTCTGTTGCTCTCCAGTGCGCGCCTTGAACGAGGGGGCAATCGTGGGTGGAAGCTCGACCCCGGCTTGCTCGAGGTTGCGCGCGAAGAGCGGCAAGACGCCGTGTCCCTCGAGCGCGGGCAGGAGTCCTTCCCAGTTCCGCACCCCCTGGGCTGCGTTGCGGAGGACCTCGAGGCGCTCCGGGGTCGACTCGCCGAACAGCGAGGCGAGGAACAGCTCGGCCGCCGCGCGATCCATCGTCCAGTCATCGACAATGGACCTGGGGAAGACGGAGTCATCGGCGCAGTCCGTGGGCAGACCGCCCTCGAGTCAGCCGCTTCCGTGGGGCACTCCTGGGGTGTCAGGAAGAGGCCCAGGCCGCCCGGGCGGCGGCCCGTAAGCCCGTGGAAGACTTCGAGTTACGTGGGAAACCGCTTCCTGGACCGAATTCCCATACCTGGGGGGACCCAGGCCGAGGGTCAGCGTGTCTAATGGCACGTCAACGGTAGGAAGACCTACCGACCCAGGAGTAACACGTATGGTTGGTACCGCCGGAGGCAGGCGGGCTGTCCTTGCTATCGCTTTCTGCGGAGCAGGGTATCTCGCCGTCTCCCTCCTCCGACTCGGCCGGGATTCGGCCGGTTCGGGAGGGTTTCTCGGGGGTAGCGAAGCTCCCTCCGAGGAGCCGTCTTCGGCGTTGATGGCAGGGGCGGATCCGGACGGTGGACTGGCGCGGATCGCGGCCACCGTGGTCCTCGAGCCGCAGGCGTTCGCCAGTGTTCGAGTCTTGGTCGTGGATGTCGGACATGCGGCGGTCCCTGGTGTACGCGCTCGCCTGACGGGCGCACGGGAGGGAGACGCGGATTTCGAGGCGACGACGGAGTCCGACGGCCAGGGGACCGTCGCGTTCTCGAGCGTCGCCGACGGGTGTTCGCTGAAGCTCGTCCTCGGCGGTGAGGAGGGTTGGGTCTCGCAGGAGTTGAGCCTGGCTCCATTGAGCGCGGGCGAAGCACGCGACCTCGGCGAGTGTGTGCTGCTGCGCGGCCTGGCCATCGCCGGTTTCGTCATCGACGAGGAGGGTCGAACGGTCGCCGATTCGCGGATCAGGTTGGCCCAGCCGACCTCGGCGCTCGAACGGCGCATGAACGTGGGCTTGGCCGAGCCCACCACGAGCTCCACGCAGACGACCGGAGTGGACGAGGTCGGTCGCTTTCGTTTCGAGGGCGTCGCCGCTGGCACCTACGTGCTGGAAGCCTCGGCGCCCGGTTACCTCGTCGGCCGAATCGAGCCCCTGCGGGTTCCCGAGGACGTCGGCGGCGAGCTCGAGCTCCAGCTCGAGCGCGGCATCGTCGTCCACGGACGAGTGGTCGACGAGAATGGCCTGCCGGTGAGCGACGCACGCGTGGCGCGCATCGCGTCCTCCATGGCCCTGAGCGCGAAGACTCGCCAGGAGATCGCGGAGCAGGACGGCGTTGCCGTCGACGCCGATGGCCGCTTCCAGCTCGGTGGGCTGAGAGCGGAAGAGAAGGGCTTCCTGTTCGCTCTGGCTCCGAAGCGCGTCGTGCGGGTGCTCGCGCTGGGAGCCTCCGCGGAGGAGGTGACCTGCGTCCTGCCTGCCGCGCACGCGCTGGAGGCGCGCATCCTCGACCATGAGGGGAAGCCCGTGCCCGAGGCCTTCGCTCGAATCGAGCCTGTGCGCATCGGTCTGCCCGAGGCGAACCGGGACGAGCTGATCTTCGATCGGGAAGCCCGCGCCGACGAGCATGGGAAGCTGGAGCTCGGTGGACTGGCGGAGGGCGAGTATCGCCTGGTCGTGTCCTCGGCGGCAGGACACCTGGAACGCGAGCTCTCCATCCCGTGTCCGGCCCTGGAGCTGTCGCTCGGCGAGGCCGAGGCCCTCACCGTACGCGTGATCGATGGGGCCTTCCGGCCGGTGGAGGGCCTGCGCGTCGAGCTCGCCCTGCCCACCATCAACGAGTCGGCTGCGCCCTCCGGTGACCGCATCCTGCGCACCGGGACCGATGCCGACGGCCGCGCCGTGTTCCGCGATCTCCTCCGGGGTCTGTGGAACGTGCGTGTGTTGCGCGAGCAGGCGACGCTGCTGGAAGAGACCCTCGAGATCACCAGCCTGCCCGCCGCAGTGGAGTACACCGCGCTCGATCCCGGGTCGCTGATCGTCCACGTGGTGGACGGCTCGAAGCAGCCGGTACAGGGCGTGCCCGTGCGGCTGACGCGCGAGGTCCCGGCCGGTCGGCGCGCTGCGACGCTCGGAGGGCAGGACAAGCTGACCGACGCGTTCGGTCGGGCCGCGTGGATCGGCGTTGCCTCGGGCGACTATGTCGTCTCCTACGAGCCGCGAGATCTCGGCCGCTTGCTGGGCTCGGGCGTTCGCCATCGTGCGCACGGGTCCAGTGCGCTCGTGAGCGTGCCCCCCGGCACGACTCTCGCCGCGACACTCACGCTGGCAGAGCCCACGCTGCGCGTCCAGGTCGCCCGCAAGGGGCTCCCCGTGTCGCGGGCGCTGGTCAGCTACTGCACGGCAGAGGAGACGCCCGACCTGCTGACGGCCATGGCGATCGGCGTGTCCGTATCGACCAGCACGGACGACAACGGCTGGGCCTCGCTGGTGCTGCCCGAGCCTGGCGAGTACGTCGTGAAGGTGCGCCCCTCGGTCCTGAGTCCCCTGACGAGCCGGGCTCATCGGATCGGGAAGGGCGTGGAGACGCTGATCGTCGAGCTCGAGGGAGGGGTCGTGTCCGGGACGTGCTCGTCGAAGAGCGGGACACCCGTCAAGAGGGCCCAGGTGAACCTGATCCCGGCCCCGGAGGGTGGTGATCCCGGCACGCTGCTCGTGAGCCTGAACTCGCCGGTGGCGTTCCCGGACGACGCCCCCGGGAGGGCCAAGCGAGTCCACCTCGGCGAGACGACCACCTTCACGGATCTGTTCGGCGTCTTCCGCTTCGACGACGTGCCGGCCGGTACCTACCATCTCGAGTTCGTTCACCCGTCTTTCGCAACCTGGTCCTCGAATCCGTTCCCCGTCGCGAGGGACGCGGCCGTCGACCTGGGAGAGCTCACGCTCGAGCCGACTTGCTCATTGCAGGGACGCATCGACTACGGCCCCTGGGCGCAGTCCGCCAAGGATCATCCTGTCGTGGTCCGGCTCCTGACGCGAGAGCAAGAGTCCGTGGCGATGTACACCGCCGAGGAAGACGGGCGTTTCGAGTTCACGTCGCTCTCACCAGGGCTGTATCAGCTCGCCGTGGAGGGCAACGACTTCTCGCACTCCGGAGAGATCATCGAGATCTCTCCGGAGAAGGCAAACTATCACTCCATCAACATCTCGAACTGAAAAGGAAAGCTAATGAAGTCCAAAATCGCCGCCTTTGCAGCATGCCTGCTCCTGGGTGGCCTCGCCAGCCTCGCGCAAGCGCAGTCGCAGATCGGCAAGCGATGTGCCCTGGCCGGAGGTGTGATCGCCTGTGGTCCGTCAGCCGCGTGCCACTGCAACTCCGGGTCGGCCTCGGTCGTGACGCCTCAGCCCCAGACCGTCGGCGCGAGCTGGTGCCGTGACAGAGGCCCCACCTGCTAGAGGTTCCCTCGAGGCTGGGGCCGACCCCGGTCGGCCCCAGTCACCGGCCTCCGTCGTCCCTCTGAAGGCGGTCACTTCGGTCCGCTGACTCGAGGTCGTCGTGGCAGGTTCAAGCTGGGCCCGAGTTCGACTCGGGCCCAGCTCGTTTTCCTCGATCGATGATGCAGATCGATGATGCAGAGTGACGGTTCACTCGCCACCCGGGCCCGGCCGGCGGTGCGTCAGGACGAGCGCGCCTTGCCTCGCGCCGGGACTCTTCGACGGCCTGCTAGAGTGTCGCGACGGATGAGCTCGATTCGCCGAATGGTGCGCGCGGTCCTGGGGTTCTTCTTCGCACTCGCCCTCGCGTGTCATCCGGAGCGAGCGGTGCGGGCCGATTATCACGTCGACTTCGGCGCGGCGGAGAACGGGGAGGCGACGGTCACGCTGCACCTGAGCGGGGCACCCTCGTTGCTCGAGCTCTCGAGCCCGCTCGGCGACGAGCTCATCGGTCTATCCGGTCTTCGCATCGAGGACGGAGGCGGACAGCTGGTCGAGTTCAACAGCGCGCCACCTGCTTCGGGAGCGAAGGGATCCTCCCGTTTCGTCGCGGACGCAGGGCGAAAGTCCGATGAGCTGACCGTGCGATACCGGGTGCGGGCCGCGCCCTACTGGCCCAAGAGCGGAGCCCAGGAATTGCGCCAGAGCGGCGTGATCGGGGCGAGTGGCACCGCGCTCTCGTTGCCCGGCCTGTTGCTGCTTCCGTCCAACGCGCCAGCGGAGATCGGCTTCTCGCTCACCCTGCCCGACGGATGGGGCGTGGTCGAAGCACCCGCGGCCACCGTGCGCACGTCCGAGCTCTGGCGCACCGCGCTGGTGGCCGGAGACTACCGCGTCCGGCGCGAGCCGCTCACGCCGAGGGTCGAGCTCTCGGTGTTCGCCGGGGCGCCCGCGGACGCGGAGACGATCGTGGCGAAGGTCGTCCGGGAGCTCGAGCGCGTCCTCGGAGAGCCGGCCGCCCCGCTGCACGTCATCCTGGCGCCCTGGGGAACGGGCGACCTGCCTGCGGAGCTTCCCGGACAGCTCCACACCGCGATCGTGGATCTGCGCGACGACGATCCCGAGAGCCTGCGCAGCCTCGTGCGCGCGCTGGTCCCGCGCTGGCATGCCCGTACCCCGGCCGAGATCGAGGGCGAGTCCTCGGACGAGAGCTGGTTCCCGCTCGGCCTGGTGGAGTACCTGGCGCTGACCGTGCCAGGGAAGCTCGGGCTCGTCCAGCGCGACGTCGCCGCCAGCATCGAGTGGGGCTGGATGCGCAGCAACCGCAAGGTCAGCCTGGTCAAGGCCGCCCGGGACGAGGTCGAGCACAAGCTGACGCGCAGGGACATGGCCACGGCCCTGGTGCACGAGCTCGTGCGCACGCTGCCGGAGGAGGCCTTCGCGCAGGGCCTGCGCGACTTCGATGGAACCGGCTACCCGACCTTCGAGTCTCCAGAAGTCGCCGAGCGCTTCGCCGCCTTCCTGGCCGCGAACCTCGTCGACGGCGCGCACCTCTCCTTCGAGGGCGATTGGACGATCGACCTCGAGCATCGTCCCTCGAGCCGGCCGGCCAACTCGCGCGTGGAGAAGCTGCTGAAGATCGCCTTCACCTCGGACACGGAAGGCTACATCGAGGGTTGCGGCTGCAAGCTGGCGCAGTCCGGAGGCATCGCCCAGCGTGCCGAGGCTCTGCGGGCTCTGCGCGCGCGAGATCCCAATCTGATGGTGCTCGATCTCGGCAACTTCAGTCCCGTCAAGCCGGGGCGCTCCCGGCTCGACGCGCTCATGACGGAGGAGTACCGCTTCTTCCTCGGGGCCATGCAGGAGATGAGCTACGAGGCCGCCTGCGTCGGGCCGGCGGACCTCTACACGGGATCGTCCGTCCTGCGCGAGGCCAGCGAGGCGCGCATTCCGTTCCTGGGACTGGGGCTCGAGGTCGAGAATGAGGCACCGTTCGCCGCCCACGTCGTGCTGAAGAAGAGCGGCATGCGCGTCGGCGTCGTCGGATTCACGGAGCTCCTGGAGCCCGGGCTCCGCTACCAGGCCCAGGAGCGCAACATGGACGGGGTGACCTTCCCGACGTCGACGGAGGCACTCGCCGCCGACGTCCGCGCGCTGCGCCCGGAGGTGGACCTCCTGATCGTCGCCGGCCGGATGCAGCCCCGCACCCTGCGCGCGCTGTGCGCTCCGGAGCTGGGAGTCGACCTCGTCCTGCTCGGGGGCTACGACGGCTATCAATTCTTCACCGACGGACCTTCCGGGTTCCTCAACGACACGGCGGTCGCCTGCCATCAGATCGCGGGCTACGGCTACAGCTTCCTGACGCTGTATCTCTCCGGCCAAGGCCCGCTGGAGGTCCAGCTCGAGACACGCTTCCTGAGGCGGGAGGAGCCCATCCATCCCGACATGCAGCGGCGTATCGACCGTTTCTATCGCGAGGTCGGGAGCCGGCGCGATCTCCTGGCGGACATGGAGCCGCTGTTCGCCTGGGACTCCTGGCAACGCGACGCCTACGTCGGTGCGGCTGCTTGCCAGTCGTGCCACGTCGCTCAATCCGACCAGTGGTCGCATACGCCCCATGCGAAGGCGATGGAGACGCTCATCGGGATTGGCCGCCAGACCTCCCCGAAGTGCGTGCAGTGCCACGTGGTCGGCTTCGAGACCGAGACCGGATTTCGCATGGCGGGGTCGACCCCGGGGCTGGCCGGGGTGCAGTGCGAGATCTGCCACGGCGCCGGCGCCGAGCACGTGCGCACGCAGAAGGCGGCCGACATCCGCAGGTCTCCCCCCGCTCGCCTGTGCTTCGAGTGCCACGACCAGGAGCACGCCGAGAACTTCGCCGCACGTCTGGAGGCGGCGCTCGAATCGGTCCGGCACTGATCTGGCGGGCCGGACGTTCGAGCACTGCGCGCCCTGATCGACTCGTGACGCGGTCAGCTGGCCTCGCGGCCGTTCGACCCGTGGCGATCAGTAACGGTTGATCTGCGCGCGCTGCCGCAGGGAGTCGAGGCCGCCTTCGGAGTAGCCCGTGAGGTCGGAGAGCGCGATGCGGAGCACGAGGTTCTGCTCGCGCGCCGAGGAGCCGCCCGCGAACACGAAGCTGTAGGCGCCCGAGGCGAGCTCGCCCTCGTCGCCGTCCGTCCGCACCCGGCCCTCGAGCGCGCCTTCGTGCTCGCCGTCGTCGTCCCAGTCGTCGCCGCTCCAGACCGTTCGCTCGCGGCCCGAGAGTCGCAGCGCGATCGTGAGCGTTTCCCTGGGCGTCAAGCCCTCGACGCGGGAAGCGTGCCGTGCGACGGTCCGGAGCACGAGGTCGATCACCTGGTCGATGGCCTTCGGGTCGATCTCGCTGTTCTTGGACTTGTGGACGCCCAGCATGAGGACGTTCGCATCGCCGCCGCCGCGCACCGCACGCCGTGCGCGCTCCCACTCGTCGTCCTTGGCCTTGCCGCCCTTGTCGGCTACGCCCTTCTCTTCTTCCCTGGACACCACCGGCAGAGCGGCGTCGAAGGAGAAGAAGAGCCCCACCTCGGGCAGGTGGAAGACGCGCGAGTGCTGGATGGTTTCGCGGTTGGACCACAGGGTCGTGACGAACCCCCGGCGGTCGAACTCCCTGAAGTGGGTCGTCGATTCGTCGTCCTCCTTCTGCTTGCGTGCGAAACCGTCGTCGAGTGCGTCCACCAGGATGCGCCGCAGGATCTCGGCCCCTTCGGCGGTGTCCTCGGACGTGACGGGACGAGCCTGGACCGGCGTCGGACTACCGAACAGGCTGGCGGTGGCGAGGAGAGTGGTGAGGATCATGGTCAGAGAACTCCAGAGTGGTGTCAGCGGGGTACGAACTGAGCGGCGATGTCGTTGATCACGCGACGCTGCTCGAGATCGGCGCGCACGACTTCCTGGCCCAGATTGATCAGGCGCGTGTCCCAGGAGCGTTCTCGCTGCGCCAGCACGACGTCGAGGGCCTGTGTCACGCGCAGGAGCTCCTGCTGCATCTCCTCGCGCGTCATCTGGGAGAAGCGCTGCAGGAGCTCCTGCTGGTCGCGCTGCAGGCTGGCCGAGCGCGTGGAGACTTCCTGTGCTGCGATGGTGCGCATGCGCTCGTCCCAGCTCGAGCCCGAGGCCGTCGGCGCCGTGCCGGGCAGGTGGAAGCTGATCTGGAAGGTCCCGTCGGCGAAGGCCGCCTGCGTGCTGAGCACGCTCAGGCTGAAGACCAGCGCCGCGGCCGCGCCCGAGAGGATCGCGCTCCAGCGCACCAGCCTCCCGCGCCGGACCTGCGGCGAGCTCCGTTCCTGTGTGCGCGCGAGCTCCGCGATGGAGCGCGCCAGCTGGCGCGGGTCCTCGACGCAGCGCGGCGTCTCCCAGCGCTCGAGGAGCTTGCGTGTCTCGCGCAGGGCTGCCTGCTCGTCGCGGCAGGCCGCGCAGGTCGCGAGGTGCTGCTCCAGCGCCGTGGTCCCTTCGGCAGCCAGCTCGCCATAGAGGTAGGCCGGGAGCTCGTTCCGGATGCGGCCACAGTCGGGTGTGAGGTCCTGGTTGGACATGTCGTTCTCCATTCGGACGGGTCAGGTCTCGAGCGCCGCGAGGCGCGCGCGCAGCAGGGACAGCCCGCGCGACATGCGCGACTTCACGGTCGTGACGGGCGCGCCGAGGATCTCGGCGATTGTGGGAAAGGCGAGCTCGTGGTAGTGGCGCAGCACCACGACCTCGCGCTCGGAGGCCGGCAGCTCGAGCACGGCGCGGGCGACGATCTGGGCCAGCTCGCGGTCGCGCGCGACGTGAAAACCCGTCTCCTCGAGCAGGTAGTCGCCCTCGCGCTCGCGCACCGCGGCCTCGACCCGCGCGCGCGCCGCGTCGCCGCGCTTGCGATCGCGGCACAGGTTCAGCACCACGCGGTAGATCCAGGTCGAGAAGCGCGCGCGCCCCTCGAAGCGTCCGATTCCCTGGTAGGTCTTGAGCAGAGCCATCTGTCGCACGTCCTTGGCCTCCTCGAGATCGCCGGTCAGGCGCGTGGCGAGCTGGAGGATGGGCTCGTTCCAGCGGGCGACCATGGCCTCGAACGCCGACTCGTCACCGCCCTGGAGGCGGAGCACCAGTTCCTCGTCCGGGAGATCCATGAGGCCCGATTCAGCCTATTGGACGAGCGGCGGGACGGCGCGGACGAGGGGAACTCCGGGTCGGCCCTCCGGGCAAGAGCGCTTCCTTGCCGTGCAGCGAGGGTTCGGGCGGGGACAGGGGCGCCGGCAGGGTCAGGAGCGGACATCCCCGTCGGGATTGCAGGATCCCAGCCGCCACGGGGGGATACCGGAACGGAACGGTCGATCCGTGACCCGGCGTGCATCCAGTCCCTTGCTCGAACCGGCGCGCAAGCGTCTACTTGTGGCCCTCGGCCCGATGGCCGGGTCCGAGTTTCCTTCACGGCTCGAGTAGGAGGCTTCGCATGAAGCAGTCGGCAGGTTGGTCGCTCGTGTTGTGTGGCTGGCTCACGTTCATCCTCGCTTCACCAGCTGGCGCTGCACCACAGTGATGAGGGGGGGCCGGCAACGGCCAGGTGTCCGGTCCGGGCGCCCCAGGTGGTGGTTTGGCGGGTGGGATAGCCGGTGGTGCGGGAGGCGCATTGGCGGGAGGGGCTTACACCCCGAACCCGCGCGGTCCCACGAGCCGCGTCGAGCTGAAGATCGAGTGGGAGTTCCCCACCTACGAGGAGAAGGTCACCGCCGAGGACGGCAAGACGGTCGCGAAGCGCGCCCGTCGCGCGCTCGACGCGGCCGAAGCCTTCACCTATCTCGCCGGTAAGGATCACCGGCCCTTGCTCATCCTGCGCGAGTGCCTGAAGTGCAACGGCACGGACGATGCTCTGATGACGCGCAAGCAGGACAACGAGCGCACGCTCCTCATGTCGCGCTGGTTCCACTGCATCAAGCTGCCGCCGGACGTGCTCGCGGAGGATCACCCGTTCCACTCGCTGTTCGCCGGCGAGAAGCCCGGGCACCTCTTCTTCGCACGCTGGGACGGCTCAGGACGCAAGGACCTGAGCGGGCAGCAGTCGCGCGCAGAGCTATGGGACCTGATGCAGTCCTACCTCGCGACCGACTACGAGAAGGGGATCGACGCCTCTCTCAAGGAGCTGCTCGTCTTGCTCGACCGCTTCGATCGCCTCGACACCGATCTCACGGCCGTCAAGGACCAGATGGACGACCTGATCGAGAAGGGGCAGGCGAGCTCCTCCAAGATGGGCAAGCTGCAGCAGAAGCTGGCCGACCTCGAGGCCGCCAAGACCAAAGCGCGCGCCGAGGCTGTGCGGCTCTCCGAGGTGAAGCTCAAGCAGCAACAGACCCCGAAATCGGCCGCGGTCGAGGTCCCGCCCGGCTCGGGCAAGGGCTGACCTCCTTCCCCCAAGCTTCCCCAAGCTTCCCCAAGGATTCGAGACCCTCGGAGCCCGGGCCGCGCGCCCCTCCGAGGGTCTTTCCTCGGGCAGACAGAGCCAGGGCTTCCCGAGGCCCCTCGTGTTCGACCAGGATGACGCCATGTCTTTCCTCGCCGCGCTCGCGCTGAGCGGACTCGCGGCCGCCCAGGGCGAGATCAAGCCCTTCCCCAAGATCGACCCCTACACGAAGGACGCGCCCGACGCGAAGACCAAGGCCGGGTACGCCTCGTTCGGGCCGTTCCGCTTCGGCGACGCCCCGACGACGACTCAGATCGAGGAGACGCTGGGCGGCATCCCGATGATCTGGGTCGAGACGGATCACTTCAAGCTCGGCTCCGGGCTGCCCGAGTACACGATTCCCGATGACAAGCGCGAGAAGGAGCGCCTCAAGGAGGAGCTCGAACGGCTGGCCGTGCGCCTGCCCGACGTCAAGACCAAGCTGAAGAAGCTCGACCCCTGGCTGCGGCTCCACCTGTACGCGCAGCGACTCGAGGATCTCTACGCGAAGTTCCTCGGGGAGTTCGGCCTCGAGGAGAGCCAGTTCCCGAGCGCGCCGCCCGATCCGAAGAAGAAGACCAGCATGCCCTACATGGGCGAGGGCCGCTACCTGGGCATGTCGTCCAAGTACACCGTGCTGCTCTTCGACAAGAAGAGCGCGCATGCGCGCTATGCGAGCGTCCATCTCGGCCAGCGACTCCAGGGACCTACGCGCATGTACTTCGCGACGGTCGACTCGTGGCTCTTCGTCACCGCCAACGAGTTCCTGGAAGGGCTGTACTCCAACGATTCGGCGCTGGCCTGCGACGTCATCAGCGGCGTGTCGCAGAACCTGGCGCTGGGCTACCGGGGCTACAAGGTCGGCCTGCCTTTCGCCATCAGCGAGGGCATCGCGCACTGGTTCTCGCGCCAGTTCGATCCGCGCTACCACATCTTCTCGGGCTTCGACCAGAGCAAGATCAACATCAAGGAGGAGTGGGACTGGGCTCCGCTGGTGCGCGTGCGCGTCGATCACGAGGTCTTCCCGACGCTGGCCCAGATGCTCGCCTGGAGCCCTACCGAGACGCTCGAGTGGGCCGACCATCTCATGCTGTGGTCGCGCATGGACTTCCTGCTCGCGCGAGAAGACGGCCTCGCGGGAAGGCTGCTCAACGCGCTCAAGGAGCCGCCAGCCACGCGCAGCGAGGGCACGCCCGCGCAGCTGGCCGAGGGCGCCCGCGCGGCCTTCGAGAGAGTGACTGGCTCCGACCTCGCGAAGCTCGACGCCGAGTGGAGCGAGTGGGTGCTGAAGACCTACGCGAAGAAGTGAGGGCTCAGAGCGTGAGAAACAATCCAGAAGCGCGCGAAGATCGCGCGCCTGGCCGATCCCTCGAGGCTGATCAGAATGCCGCAAGCGGCATTTCTGATCAGCCTCTCAGCGCCGCGGCGGGCCGGTGAGCAGGCGGATCTCGAGCACGGTCGGCCGCTCCGCGGGGAGCGCGATGATGCTGTTTCCGCGTCCCAGGCTCGGGTGCCGGGCGAACAGCCTGTAGTCGCCCGGTGGGAGCAGCCCTGCGCGCAGACTCCCATCCGCGTCCGTCACACCGGCGACGCGGCCGCCCTTCGCTCCGACGCCCTCGACGAACGCGCCAGGAACCGCGAGGCCCTGCTCGTCCAGCACGCGCACATCGAGCTCGAGCAGGACCGGAACGAGCAGCACCTGATCCCCGAGCTCTCCATCGAGCCGCAGGATTCGGCGCGGGAGGAGCGGCCCGAGAGGGTCGCCGACCACGAGCGCGTAATCCCCTTCCGGCAACGGGAGGAAGACGAAGGATCCATCCGCCCGCGTCCGGACCTCGGCCACGACGCGTTCGTCGCGCTCCAGGGCGACGCGCACGTCCGCGTGGCCGAGCTCGCGCTCGTCCATGAGCCGTCCGCCCAGGCACCGGAGAGCGGTCAGTCTGAAGTCCACGGATGCGGTCGTGCCCTGGGTCAGCACGAGGCGCTCCGGAAAGGCTCCGAGGGGGGGAGATCCGACCGGATCCAGCGCGAGCACGTACTCACCGGGAGCGCAATCGAGCTCGGCGCACGGGTTGGAAGGACCGAGCTCGAGCGCGGACAGGCGCTCGCCGGAGGCATCCCGGACCTCGACCCGCGCCACTCCTCCGAAGACCGCGCCCCGATCGGTCAGCACGCGCACCCGGAGATGACCCGTGCGCGGGGCGGGAGGCGATGTCTTGACCGTCTTGACCTCGGCGCTGGATGCCGGCACCCGGCCGGCCTCGAGCAGCGGTGGGGGAGCGGCAGCCACGGCTTGGGCGACTTCGGCCGGACCCTGCGGGGGGGGGCTTGCCGAGCCCCCACGTTCCCCGGCCAGCCGAGAGAATAGCGCGGCCCCGATGATCGCGAGGCCCAGCAGCCAGCCGAGGAGCCTCCGGCCACTGCTCCCCGATGCCTTCATTCCAGGAAGGTTACGTCGAACCCGGCCGGGCCAGCCGTCTTCCCGACACCGTTTTCGCCCGGACTCCCAGGACGACTCCGGAGGATGGGAACCGGAAGTCCTGTCTCTCGGCCGCTGAGATCGCTCGTCCTCCCCGGACGGCTCCCCGCGTCGAGGGGTTCGCGTAGGATCAGAACAGGACCCGCGCGGACCGAGCAGATCGGGCGCATCGGATCCGGGCCCGGCGGCATCGCGTTTCCCGGAGTGCCGGGGCTCCTGGTGACCCCAACTCCGAACGATGACTCCCCGAGCCGCCGGAAGCCCCGATCAGGCCGCTTTGCTCGAGCAGGTCAGCTGGATCCGGCGCCTGGCGCGCGAGCTGGTGGCCGACCGCGAGCTGGCCGAGGACCTGGTGCAGGAGACCTGCGTCGTGGCGCTCGAGCACGCGCCGCGCGAGACCGGCAAGCTGCGCGCATGGCTGTCCGAGGTGCTGCGCAACGCGCTGCGCCAGCACGCGCGCTCCCAGGGCCGCCGCGTGGCCCGCGAGGCCGCGGCGGCGCGCACGGAGGCGCTCGAGCCGGCCGCCGAGCTGGTCGAGCGCGCGCTCCTGCAGCGCGAGCTGATGAACAGCGTCCTGGAGCTCGACGAGCCATACCGTTCGACGGTGCTCCTGCGCTTCTTCGAGGAGCTCCCGCCGCGCGAGATCGCGCGCCGCACCGGTGCACCGGTCGCCACCGTGCACAGCCGGCTGCAGCGCGCCCTGGCCCGGCTGCGCGAGCGCATCGACGGAACGAACCACGCCTGGTGCGCGCTGCTCCTGCCGTGGGTGCGGGGCGGCGAGTCGATCGGCACGCCCACCCTCCTCACATCCTTGCTCATGAAGACCAAGCTGAGCCTTGCTGTTGTCGCCGTGCTCGCCGCCGGCGCTCTCGTGTGGTGGGACACCGCGTCCTCCGGTGAGCACGTCCGGGGAGCGGACGACACGGCCGGAGGCGTGCTCGTCGAACCGCTCGAGCCCGCGCACGGGGGCGTGATGGAGGAGCGCGCGCCCGAGCGCGAGGCGCGGCCTGTCATCCGCAGGATCCTGCCCGGAGCGGAGCCCGCCTCGTCATCCGCGCCGGCCGCGCCTGCCTGGACCGTGCGCCTGCGCGTGCTCGACGCCGAGGGCCTGCCCATGTCCGGCATCGCCGTGTGTGCGGAGGGCAACGATGCCGTGCTCGGCACGAGCGGCTCCGGCGGCTGGTGCGTGTTCGACACGCGCGCCGAGCGCCTGACGCTCGCCGCCGCCGAGCCGCGCTGGGTCACGGTCCTGGTGGGTAGCCCTTCACGCTCGAGCTCGGTCGATCCCGTGCTCGTGCTGGCGCCGGCCATCGAGCTCGCCGGCCGCGTGCGCGACGAGCCCGGACGCGTGCTCGCGACCGCCAGCGTGCGGCTCGAGCTGCCGGAGGGCTTTCGCACGCGCTTCTCCGAGCTGCTCGAGGCCACGCGTACCTTGGGCTGGCGCAGCGCGACGGACGCGGCCGGGACCTTCCGCTTCGCGCGCGTGCCGGCGCTGGTCGGCGCGACGCTCGCGGCCGTCGCGCCAGGCTACGAGCGCGGCGTCATCGAGGCCCCGCTCGTGCCCGCGCGCGACCTCGAGCTCGTAGTCGCCCGGCCGAAGATGCCGCTCGAGGGCGTGCTGCGCGGTCGTGTGCTCGATCGGACGGGCGCGCCCGTGCCCGAAGCGCGTGTCGGGCTCGGCCTGGCGTCGGTCGTCAGCGACGAGCGCGGCGAGTTCGAGCTGGCGCTCGCGCGCGCCGTCACGTCCGAGTTGCTCACCGCGGTCAAGGCCGGGTACCTCCCGGCGCGCCTGGAACGTCCGGGCGAGCCCGGACCTGGCCGCAGCGGCTGGCCCGACGACGTCACGCTCGTCCTGGCTGGTCAGGCGCTCGCCATCCGCGGCGTGGTGCTCGACCACGAGGCGAAGCCGGTCAGCGGCGCGCGCGTGTGGGTCCACGACCCGACGCCCGGCACGCCGATCGGGATGATGCCCTCGTTCCTCGAGCCGCTCATGGCGGGCGCGTCGATCCCGCCCGACGCGCTCGAGTCGGAGGCGAACCTCCCGAGCGAGGACGGCGACCACTTCTTCGACTGGTACACCAACGTGCGCGAGCCCTCGGTCCTGTGGAACTGGGTGGTGACCGACGGCGCGGGTGGCTTCGAGCTCCCCGGACTCGACGATCGCCGCTACCGCCTCGACGTGGCGCGTCAGGGCTCGATCGAGGTCGTCACCAGCGACGCCATCGACGCAGGCGCGACCTCGGCCGTGATCCGGCTCGGGCCGCCGGACCTCTTCGAGCGCGTCGAGGGCCGCGTCCTGGGCGAGGACGGTCGGGCGCTCTCCGACGTGGAGGCCAGTCTCTACCGGCCGGTCATCGATGCCCGCGCGCGCATCTTCGGCGGCAACTCCCAGGTCGTGATCGTCGAGTACGCGGGCCGCACCACGACCGACGCCGAGGGTCGCTTCCACTTCGACAACGTGCCGCGCTCGGGCGCGCAGATCTCGGTGCGCGGTGACGGGATCGTGCCGACCAAGGTCGACGTCGCCGCGGCCGCGGTGGACATTCCGGTCGAGACTCGCTGCCACTTCGAGGTCGTGCTGCGCGAGGCCGACGGACGTTTCGACTCGATCCAGGTGGCCGACGGGGACGGCCAGGGCCTCGACCTCTTGGTCCTCACCGAGGGCAGCGTGAATGCCTGGACCGGCGTCAGTCTCGTCGAGGGCCGCTCGGGCATCGTGTCGGTCTCCTCTCGCGCCCGGGTGCTCCGCCTGCTCAAGGACGGAGCCCTGGTCGAGACGCGTGCGCTCGAGCTCTTGCCGGGCGACGTGAACCGGATCGAGCTGTAGCCCGATCGGTCCGGGCTTGCTGCGCCAGTTACTCTTCTTGCTCGTCGCCGCCGACGTAGCCCAGGTCCTCGAGACCCTGCAGGAGCTCGGCGTCCTCCGGACCAACACGCTCGTCGTCCAGGAGCGCGGGCTTGCGCGCCAGGATCGCATCCATCTCTGCCCGGAGTCCCGCGGCCACCTCCGGCTGCCGCGCCAGCACGTCCACGTATTCGCCCGCGCCGGCGAGGTCGTACAGCTCGTCCTTGCCGTCGGCGCGCCGCAAGAACTTCCATCGGCGCGTGAGCAGGGCGAGCTCGCGGCCGGTCCTGGTGTTGCGCACCTCGTCGGCCGAGCGCTCGACCATGGCCTGGTCGCGCGCGAAGTCGCCCGCGAGCACGTCCTCGCCCTCGAACTGTCCGAGCAGGAGCTCGCTCCCGGGGAGCTCGAAGCGCGCCATCAGGGTCGGCAGCACGTCCGCCAGCGAGACGAGCGCGTCGATGCGCTGCGGCGGTGGCGCGATCGCGGCCGGCAAGCGCACGATCAGCGGCACGAAGGTGTTCACGTTGCTGATCGTGCCGTGCCCCAGCCGGTCGTCCTCGCCCAGGGACTGGCCGTGGTCGCCGACCACCACGATGATCGAGTCCTCGAAGCGGCCATGGCGGCGCAGGGCATCGAGGAGCTCGCCGATGCGCTCGTCCATGTAGCGCACCTCGCCGTCGTAGCGGTTCATCAGGTCGGCGATGCGTTCGAGGGAGATCGCTGCGCGCCGCGGGTCGGACCGTCCGCTCGGCAGGAACTGGTCCTGGATCCGGCTCGATTCCTCGTATCTGGCGGTCAACGCCCGGGGATCGATGCGGCGCGCGCGGATCCACTCGCGCTGCAACCCGTCGGTCGCGAACATCGCGTCGTACGGCGGCAGCGGATCATTGGGCTCGTGCGGGTCGAAGTAGTGGACCCACAGGAAGAACGGCCCGGCTTCTCCGGCGTGCTCGTCGAGCCAGGCGAGCACGGCCTCGTTGCGCTCTCCGGCGCGCAGGTTCGAGCCCTGCTCGGGACTCGAATAGGTCTCGAAGCCGACGTGGATGCCGGTCGTCGGCGCCAGGGGCACGGCGCTGACGAAGCCGGCCGTCCGGTAGCCACGGCGCCGCAGCACGTCCGCGGCGGACAGGCGCCCGAGCTCGGACGTGAACGAGACGCTGGCCGCGCGCCGGTTCGAGGTCATGCCGTGCTGGTGCGGGTAGAGCCCGGTCAAGAGCGTCAGGTGCGAGGGCAGCGTGGATGCCATCGAGGCCAGCGCGCGTTCGAACAGCAGCGCATCCCCTGCCAGGG
>Ga0137457_1000091_pt1 | contig 23201 bp, 11 predicted proteins | sample EasRivERMGT630_2_FD_102321 | JGI IMG/M metagenome (GOLD analysis project Ga0137457, IMG submission 102321) | Soil microbial communities from meander-bound floodplain in the East River, Colorado, USA - East River MetaG ERMGT630_2 | ecosystem: Environmental > Terrestrial > Soil > Floodplain ...
ACCAATAGCTGGCGTCCGTGATGCCGAGGGAGAGATACATCTCCTTCTCGGTGACGTGTGCGTCAGTCGCCGCGGCGAGCACGAGGGACAAGCCCGTGGTCCCGGGCCGGTCCACGCCTGGTCCGACCACGAGACCCACGTTGGTCTCCATGCGGTCCGCTACATGGCCTTGAAAGGACGAAGCGACGAGCCGATGATGCTTTGGCATGTCACAACACCTCTTGGTGACGAGATTCCTGAGCATGTTTGTCGAGGTCCCGCTTGAGAAACCGCAGCCCCCCGGCATGGCACCGCGGCACCCGCCGGCGATAGGTCCAGTTGTAGACGGCCTTCGGCGTGGGGAGCTTGAGGTACTGCATCGCCTCGCGGACCGTCAGATACGTGTCGCGGGAGAAATCGAGCGGCGGGCGATTCAGGCCGCTCGGCTCACCCTGCGACTGCGGCGCGCGCGGGCGGCGTTGAGAGACGCCCTTGACGCGGCTCACCGCGACGCCTCCGCCTGACGCTGTGCGGCCATGAACTGACCGATCGCAGACTTGGTCCGTCGACTCGGGGAACCCACGCGGTTGCAGTACCGGCCGACCGACCGTTCGTGGAGGTCAATCCCTGTCTGGTCGCGAATGGCGGTCGCGAGCTGGCGATAACTCCAGCCCTTGGCAAGGGCGAACTGTTCGAGCTGGCGTGGTGTCGGCATGACGATAGCGACACTCTAATATTGCGTGACCGACTTGTCAAGCGGTTATGTCGTTGCCGTCCGGCCAACTCAAGCCTTACCGTTTTACGGGTCGAGTGGGGAGGGAAGAGCGGCGCCGGCGCGACGGTTGGAGGGGTGGTCTTTGGGCGGACGTTTTCTACACAACAAAGGACCGTGTTGCCAATGGCTACGGAATCGTTCGAGCAGTTCATCCACCGATGGATCGGTCAGTACGGCACAGCGCAAAAACTCGCGGACGCCATCGGGATGAGTCTCTCCGCGTTCTCACGTGGCGTGCGGAACAGTGGGACGCTGGGTGTGGAGAGCCTGCTGCGACTCGCACTCGCCACGGGGGAACCCCCGAGCACCGTGCTGCGGATCGCCGGGAAACGCGACGTAGCCGACTTGGTCGAGCACCTGTATGGGACCGCTCGCTCCTCGACGCGCGGCCTGAGCGGACAAGAACAGGAGTTGATCAGTCTATGGAACGGTTTATCGCGAGACGCCCAGGAGCCGTTGTTGCTGATTATCGGCGCACTCGCCTCCAACGCCTCGAGCCGCGGCCTCGAGAAAAAGACCCACACCCGCCGGTCGGCGTAGAGGCGCCCGCGCACTTCTGTCGTGGGCGGTGCTGCGTCTACTGTCTCGTCCGGCGGCACCAGCCGATTCCCGCGTCTGTGCTGGTCGGGCCGACGCGCGTCACGACCGCGCCGCAGCTGAAGGAAGCACTCGCGCGGATCGCGCAACTCCTTGAAACCGCCGAGGATAACGCGGTGGAAGAAGCCTCGTGACCTACCGACGCCTCGACGGCGAGACCTACGCCCTCCTGATTGGCGCGTTCGGCACCGGCTTCGCCGTCGCGTGGATGCTCTTCGGGCGGTAACGTGGGGCTGTACGTCCGCCCGGATTCCCCCTATTTCTGGATGCTCCTCGAGGGGCGCACCGACGCGACCGGGAACGCCCTCCGCGAAAAGACCAAGATTCGCCGCGACGGCAACACGCCCGCCCTCCGACGGGACGCGCGCGAGCTCGCGCTCGTCGTCTATCACGAACGCATGTTGGCGCTCAGCCGAGACGACCACGCGCAACCGGCCAAGAAATTAGCCACGTCGTTCTCGGCGTTTGTGGACTGGTTCAGCACTCACGTGCTACCCCACCGTCGCGGGAAGGAGCGCGAGGCGGAGATCCTGCCACGGCTCCTCGCGCACTTCGGAGACCTTCCGCTGACCGCCATCGACCGCGCGCGCGTGTCGGAGTACGCGACGATGCGACTCACCACGCCGACGGTCGTGCAGGGGAAGCGCCGGACGAAAGCCCGCCGCATTCAGCCAGGCCCGAGCACCGTCAATCGCGAGGTCGACCTGCTGAAGTGCATCCTGCAGGCCGCGGTGCCGAAGTATCTCGCCTCGTCCCCGTTGTTCGGCATGAAGCGGCTCGACACCAAGACGCCGAAGCGGCGCCTGATGACCGCGGACGAGGAGGCCCGGCTCCTCGCCGTGATGGCGCCGGCGGACGCCGCGCTGTTCCTCATCGCGCTCGACTCCCTGGTGCGCCTGAGCGACGTGCTCGACGTCACGTGGGCGGATGACCACGGGCGGTCGCTGTGGATTGCGGACCCGAAGGTCGGCGGCGGCTTCGAGGTCCCGCTATCCCAGCGCGCGCGCCAGGCGCTCGACCAGCTGCCGCGGCCGAAGAACCTCTCCCAACCGATCTTCGCCAGCCGGCGCACCGCCAAGACGGCCCGTGACCGCCGGAACGGCATTCGGCAAATGCTCGAACGGTACTGCGCCGCCGCGGACCCGCCGATCCCGTTCGGCCGCGCGCATGGCGGGCTCTCGTTTCATTGGGCGACGCGGCGCACGGGCTCGACGCGGATGCTCACACGCGGCGTCGATGTCGGGACCGTGCAGAAGGTGGGACGTTGGAAAACACCAATGGTCGTGCTCGGCATCTACCACGAGCTGATTGACGACAAGGCGCGCGCCGCGGTCGAGGCGGTTGGCCCGCCACGCTGCACGCCTAAAGGCACAGGTCGCCGCGCGCGCAAAAACAGGCGCAAATCGCTGTAATGCGCCGCGTTCGCAATGCGGAGGTCGCGAGTTCGATCCTCGCGCCGTCCACCAATCATTTCCGCAGTTTTTGACCGGATTCAGCGTGTTTGCGTGTCCTCAATTTTGCTCACGTTTGCTCTCGGTTGCTCGTCGGGCTTCACGTCAGGGTCACGGAAGTCCCGGCACGCGCAGCGCGTGCACGCCCGCACGGTTTGGCCCTGGCGGACGACATGGTCAAGGTGTGAATGGTCGCAGTACGTGCAGAGGGGGCGCCGATGCGGACTGACCGTCGGCGGGCTCTTCGACACCGTGCCGCGGAAGATGTCAGGCACTAGCAGGGAGGGAATGAAGGGGACGCGCAGGCTACCCGTCCCACACCCGGCCGTGCATCCGCACGCCGGTACTATTGATCGCGAGCACGCGATGCCGATGGAAGGCGGGCGTGGTTGTGCCGCCCCAGATTTCGACGTTCTCGCAGTCAATGAGACAGATGCAGCCGTAGCCAAAATGCTGGTCCGTGAACGGCGACCAGTTCGCCCAGAAATTGATGTTCTTGATTTGGACGTCCTTGCAGCCCACGAGATAGATCCCCCAGCACTGGCGCGTGAACTCGGTCGCGTGCAGGTTGACGTTTTCGATTGTGAGCATCGCGACGTGCTGCGCGTAGATCCCGATCTGATGGAAGGCGATGTGCCGCGGGGCGAGGTAGACACTCGGCGTCGCCCAGCCGCCGAGATGCGAGCCGTAGAGCTCGATCCCCCGGTTCACGTTCATCAGGAATCCGCCCTTGAGGTCCAGGCCCTCGCAGCGCGGGAAGCCCGCCATAATGGACTGGTCCGTATGCGACCGCGCGCGAATCGCGACGTTCGCACAGGTGATCCGTGGCGCGTTGATGTTCGCGTCCATCGACCCGAAGAGGTCTATACCGACCTGTAGCGTCTGCGGATTCTCGACCTCAGCTTGCGTCGTGGGTCCAGAGATGAAGGCGTCGTTGATCGTGGGGTTCCACGCGCGCTCGAGGAACATCCCGGTCCGATGGTGCCCGGTGATGACGGGCCGGTCGATGAACACGGATGGCGTGACGACGCTCGGGGCGGCCGGATAGCGGTAGTCAATCGGCGCCTGGTCGGTCAGCGACGGCGCGTACGCGCGGAGGCCGCGGCTCTCGTAGACATGGTAGACCGATGGAGCATCCACACGCATTTGGTAGAATCCAATCAGTTAGAGAGAAATTGCCGGTGCGCATGGGGAGGGTGTCGAGTCCTCCCCCCGAACCAGGGGTCCAGGCCCCTGAACACGTGACCGCGAGAAGGCTAATCGCGGCCCCATGTCTCCCAGCACGGATTAGCGCACCGGCAATACCTGAAACGTCTTCCCGCACACCCGACAAAACCACCACGACGTCTCGCGCCCGACCGGCTCGACGTGCGTGGCCGGCGCCGTGCACTTCGGACAGTCCGGCGTCACAGCGGAACTTCATCGGTGGGCGTCGTGACGGACGACGCCAGGCCATGCGCGACGCGGCGCGTGACATCGGCCTCCGTCATCGCAAACGGCGACGCCATTGCCGTCACGAGCTTTTGCCGTGACTTGAACCGGGCCCAGAGCCCGGCCGCCACCGCCGCCACCGCCACCGTCAGCCCGACGCTGAACTCGTTGATGTAGGCGTCCGACTGCGCCGACGTGATGACGCCCTTCGCGACGAGCCACATGCCGGCATAGCCGAGCAGGTAGCGAAAGACGGACGCGAGTAAATCGCGGAGCATGGGGTTCATGGGGGTCTCCTAGCGAATCGTGATGCCGAGGTTGAGGCCGTGCCCGTGCCCGTACGTGCGGCCGGTCGAGCCCTCGACGACCGCCCGGGCGAAGTAGTCGAGGATGAGATCGCGGACGCGCTGCTCCTGCACCCCCCCGCTGTTCGGTCGCTCCTCGAGCGCCACGACGCGCGCGCCCAGGTCCAGCACCGTCGCGCGGGCGGCCGTCAGCTGCGCGCCGAGCGCCGCGAGCTTCCCTTCGAGCGCCGTCACGCGCGCCTCCAGCTCCGGATCGGGGTCGGGGTCGGGGTTGGTGCCATCCCGGTCGGGATGCGCGGCCGCGCGCCAGAACCCGTTGCCCGGTTCTTGGTCGGCCGGCACGACGCCCCACTGCGGCACGTCCTCGGGTGCGTTCGGGTCGCCCGGGTGCGCATTGCCGAGCGCGTCGATCATCTTCTTCCGGCTGTAGTCGGCATTCGCCAGGCGGAGCGTGATGACGTCGTCGTTCGGGTTGCCCCCGTCGGACTGCCGGGCCTTCCGCCCATAGCGGTCGGTCGCGTTCTGTTTGTTCAGGCGGTGGATCGCCTGGTCGATGATCTCGGCGCCGCGGAGGCTGGGATAGTCCCGCTTGACGCCGGCAATGACGTCGATCTGATTCCTGATGAAGTGCTCGACCTGCGCGGGGGTGAGGTCGCTCGGCTGCTCGACCGGCGGACAGCCCTCGTCGATGAGACTGTCGCCGTCGTTGTCGATCCCATCGCCACAGATTTCAGGCGGCGGGATCGTGACGGGCGTCTCAGGCGGAAACCCCGCGAGGTCCGAGACGGAGAGCCACAGAAATACCGTCTTGCCTTCGAGCTGCTTCACGAACGTCAGCGCGAGCCGGTCGTCCACCCGCGTGTAGCGGACGAACCGACAATCCCCCGGTTCGAGCATCCGGCGGTCCGTCCCGCGAATCGAGATGCAGCCCGCCTCGCCCTGGCCGACGGTGACGTCTCCGTAGGTGCTGAACTCCCAGATCGCCCGCGCGGGGTCGGCATACGTGGCGTCGCCGGTGACGAGCACGTTCGCGTACGTGGCGTACCGGAAGCCCTGCGAGCCGAACGGGAGCGCCCCGATGTGCAGCACGCCCGCCCAATCGTAGATGACCGGATTGACGCCGTAGGACGGCCCCACGATGCGCCACAGGCCGTCGGCCCACTCCCAGGTGCCCAATCCGGCGTGCGACTGCCCGGCCATCTTGAAGGGCCCCGTGGGCGTCACGCGCAGGCCCAGGACGTTGTCCGCGATTTCGCGCCCGTCCGCGACGTAGCGCGGGAGCTCGACGCGGCCGAAACTGGTCTGGACGAACTGGTTCGTCAGGATCGTGCCGTAGTGCCGGTCGGTGCGCCCCTCGCCGTACCACCCGCCGGGCACTTCCAGCCGGACCACCTCGGCGGAGGCCACGCGGGCGGTCAGGAGCAGGAGCAGTAGGAGAGCTTTCATTTCGTTGGTCCTCGTTTGGTTGTCGTCAAGCCTTGGCGCTCGAGCCACGCTTGGTAGTCCCACCAGTGCTGAATCGCGCTGAGCCCCGTCTCCCGGTAGAAGCGCCGGCGGAGCTGCGCGTCGGTCTCCGGCCGCTTGCGCGTTAGCGGTCGATCTCGGCCCACGCGACAAACGCCTCCACCGCGCCGGTCTGTTTGTCGGTCAGCCGGAGGCCGTCTCGGCACTCCCACGCCACGAGCGTCTGCCCGTCGATCGTGACCATGTCCCCGCGCAGCACGCCGTCGATCGCCACGGGCGGCACGTAGTCGGCCGGCAACGGTTGCACGGGATGCGGGGTCATAGGCGCGCCTGCTGCAGATCGCGCAGCTTCTTGTCGACCAAGTTCGCGTAGGCTTGGCCCTTCGAGCCGAGCCAATTCCCCGTCCCCGCGTTCCAGGCCGCCAGCGCCTTGTGAATGTCGCCGTTGGCCCACTCCAGCAAGTGGCCGAGGAACCCGCAGCCCCAGAAGAGATTCGTTTCGGGGTCGGTCAGCTCGGTCAGGTACGGCTCGATGAACCCGCGTTCGCGCGCCACCGCGCCCATGATCTGCATGAGGCCCCACGACGCTTTTTGGGCGACCCACTCGTTGTCCCGGTCGCCCGCGCGCGTGGGAAAGTCCGACGGCGGGACCGCGGAGACGCGTTCCGCCTCCGTCATGGGACGAAACGGCCGTTTGGTTTTCACGTTCCAGAGGTAGGGATAGCGCGGCTCGGGGTTGAAGGCGTAGCGATGGCCGCCGCTCTCGACGAGCACCAGCGCCTCGACGAGGTCGGCATCGATCATCTCCGCCTGCGCCGCCAGCTCAATTTCTGGCCGGTAGAGGGTGGTGATCACTCGCGTTCCCCTCGACTGCGCTCCGCGAGCTTCCGCATTTCGGTGACGACGTCTCGATTGGATTGCGTGTTCGTGGTGATCGCGTCGGTGTTGCGCGAGATGAGGAGGGAGTGGGTGGCGGTGGAGCTCGCCACGTCCCGCAGCACGGTCTTCATTTCCGTGCGTTCGTAGTCGCGCTCCTCGCGTTCTTTCTTCAGCTGCTCCTGCTGGCCCTCGACGGCACGGAAGAAGTCGCGGCGATAGCTCCACAAGATCGCAAGAATCAGGAGGAAAAAGCCCCCCTGTGTGACGGCCCACTTGGGGTCGATCGTGTTGCCGTCGACGGGGGATGAGGGGATCGGGCCTTGTCCAGACGCCGACGCCGTAATGAGCGCCACGAGGCACGCGACGATGATTAGTCGCACGTGCACCTCAGTGGCAGGTGATCGAATCTCTCGGTCAACGGTCGCCCTGTGTCTGGCCCGGCTCAGGGTGTGAGGCGGATTTTGCCTCGAAGAATAACATGACCTGACGGTCACGTCAGCAGTTACTGTCGTCAGCGTCCGGTCGTCACCGGGACCTGCGCGCGGCGCCCCGAAAGCGGCGGGCGTCCAAGCCCGGCGCGTGCCGCGTCCACCATCTCCCGGTACAGTTCGTCCAGCCTCACGCGCTTTTCCTCCGGCGTCCGATTCGGCGCCTTGTAGACCGCGTTGATGTCCTGGCGCAGCGCCTTCAGGTCCGCCTGCGCCTGTTTCAGTTCCGCCCGTCGCGTGCCGTAAATCTCGCCCTTCGCCTCCGCCAGGCGCGCGGTGTAGCGCGCGCGGTCGCCGGCCTTCTGGTAGTCGGCCATGCTGTCGTCGTAGCCTTGCAGCTTCTCCCACTCTTCGTAGAAGTCGTCGAGGTCCTGCGCGGTGCCGTCATACGCCTGCTCGCGCACGAACGTGCCCACGAGCGGCAGCTGCCGCATCGGCTTCTTGGGGGGCGTCTTCGTCGGCGCGAGGCCGAGGAGTCGCTGCACCGGGTCGAGCCCGTGCTCCACCACGCCGCGGCCGACGCCGGCGGTGTAGCCGAAAATCAGGTGATCGAGCTTCGCCGGAGAGACGCCCATCACTTTCCCGAGGTTCTTCGAGGTCTCCGTCGTCCAGTCCGAGTATTGGAGCTCCGGGTCCTTGTCCTCGTCCCACGGCCGCACGATATGCGTGTCGCGGAACGACGCGTAGTTGAACATCGCTTCCGTGATCGGCAGGAGGAACTGTGGCAGGACCTTGTAGCCAAGGTTGACCGCCGTCCCGCGATCGGGCGACACCCGTTCGAACGCCTTCGACGCATGACGGTCCCGATCCACGTCCCGCTTCTTCTGGAAGTCGAGGTAGGACTCAACGAGATTCGCCACCGTGCCCCATTCGAAGGGCTTCGCGACCTTGATCCACGTCTTGCCGAACGGGATGTGCCAATAGCTGTTCCGCTCCCAGCCAGGCAGGTTCTCGTATCGCTGCGCCAGCTCGGGGTCGTCCTCGTCGTGGTTGAGGAGCCAGAGCAGGTAGGACACCCCGACGAGCGAGCCCACCTTGAGCGCCGTCCCCACCGGGTCGCGCTTGATGGTCTCCACCATGCGGACATTGCCCTGCACGCCCGCGTTGAAGAACGCATACAAGCGGTTCAGGTCTCGGGTCGTGTGGCCCCCGCGCGAGAAGTCCGTCGTGACATCACGGGCCGCGAGCGTGGCCCGGGTCAGGGATTCCTCGTTCACGTGGCGCTGCGAGCCCTCGGTCAGCCGTTGGAAGATGCCGCGCTCTGTCCCGCCGGCCTCGAGCGCGAGGCGGAACTCGCCCAGGCGGCTCCCCGACTCCATCAGGGCGCTGATGGCCTGCAGGAGCTCGATCGGGTGCTGCACGATGTTCTTGGCGAACGCCCGGCGCCCCTGTGTCGTCAGCGCCCGGATGGCCTTGCGCGCGCGTGTGCGGTCCGCGTCGGCGCCGGTCAGTGCCGCCTGCGCGACGCCGGACGTCCAGAACAGCTGCGCATCGGCGTCGTTATTCACGAGGCTCACGATGCCCTTAGCCGTGTCGAGTACGGGGATGAACCCATGACGGCTCTGCAGGTAGGCGACGAGCGTGTCTCGGATGGGGTTGCGCGCCATGAACCCGGGCGTCAGCGTGGCGCCGGCGCGCAGGAGGCTCGTGAAGAAGCCCGCAAACTCCAGCATCATAGACGTCGTCCGCGGCCCCATTCCGACCAACGCGTCATAGAGCGCCTGGTCGTGGACCTGCCAGACCTGCGGCTTCCCGTTCCGGATGACCGTGACCATGCGCTCACTGGCCTTCGGGTCCAGCCGGGGGGTGAAGATGGTCACGAGCTGGTCGACGTCGAGCCCTTGGGCCTCGAGGAGGTCGCGCGCATCCGGGTCGAGGAGGTCGAGCGCCTGGCCCACGAGCACCTTCTGTGCCTGCAGGGGGTCGACCTTCTCCAGCCACTTGCCGGAGCCCGCGGACCGCTCGGCCTGTTCGGTCAGCGCCAGCATGGCCGTGTTCTTCTCGACCATGTCGACGATCGCGAACGTGTTTTTCACGATCGACTCGAACGGGTTGATGATGTCGAGCCCGCTGCCGCGGATGCGTGAGATCGGCGTGCGCCGGTTGGCGTACATCCGGGCCCGGCCTGGCCGGCCCTCCGCCCCGCCGTCGTCGGTCGAGCGATGGAACGGCACGTAGAACTGATTAAGCTTCTTGATCGCCTTGATTTGCGTGTCGTTCAGCGCGCCGTACTGGCGGAGGTACTCCAGTAACGCGTCCTGATACGCGTAGACCTTATCGCGGGCGGCCTCGAAGTCCGCGAAGTCGGCCCGGGCCTCCACCTTCCGAATCATCGCGCGCGCTTCGGCGTCCGTGATGCCGGTCTCGATCTGGCGCTGGTCGAGCTCGAGGACGCGGAGCGCCACGAGATACTGCCCGAACACGTCGAGATGGCTCCGCACACCCGCCAGCGCATCCGACAAGGACGGGCCCATGAACTTCCCGCTCCGGCCTCGGACACCGACGGAGAGGAAACCCTCCGCCTTCGAGGCCGAGCCGCGCGCGTTGCGCGCCAGCACGTAGGCGTTCTTGATGTACGGCAAGACTCCGCCGTCTCGCATCTCTTCGACCGCCTGTTTGATCGCGTCGAGGTCGTCAATCCACTGCCTAGCCATCCCCCTGACGAGTGCCTTCGCTGTCGCCTTCGGGGCCGTGATGGCGCCTCTGACCGCACCGACGAGCGAGGTGTCCCCGCCCGTGCGGTCGATCCGCATCGCGCCGCGCGTGGCGAGGTCCTGCGAGAGGTAGCCCTGCACGCGCTGCTGCACGTCGCGGACGACGGCGGCCGTCTCGGGGTGGTTCCCGAGCGCCGCCTCGAACGCCGCGAAGTAGTTCGGGGCCAACCGCCGCGCCTCGTTCGGGTCGAGGAAGTATTCGCGGAGAAACTCGGCGGCGCCCTCCTTCCGCTGTTTCGCGAGCGTGTAGGACGGCCGCGACGTCGCCTGCCCGAGGTCCTTCAGCTCATCGCGCCACCGCTTGTCCTTCCGGCTGATGCCGAGCACGACATGGTCAAGGTAGTGCCCAACCTCGTGAAAGATGGTCTGGAGGTCGTTCGCGACCCGCACCCGCACGGTCTGTGCGTCCGGCTTGAAGATGCCGGCGGCGCGGTGCCGGAAGTGGCCGGTCGTGATCGGGAGCTTCCCGAAGCCCTCTTTGAGCGCCTTGACGACGTCGCTCGGGCGCTGGCTCGCCGTGGGGGTGACAGGGACGCCCCTCGGCCGCGGCATCGGACGGTTCGTCCGCCAGCCCGGCATTTCCGCGACCTCGGAGTCGTCGTCCTCGTCGGAGGAGCCGTCCTCGTCCTCTTCGGCGTCGGTGTCGCCCGCCGGCGCTTCCGCGGCCCGGCTCTGCGCGTCGACGTTCAATGCCTTGTCGAGGATCGCCTGCTGCGCGAGGAGGCCCCTCAGCTTCGCCTCGTGCTCGAACGGCTTTGCCGCTTCGATTTCCGCCTGCGCGAGCTGCTTCTCCTTCGCGGCGATCATCGTCTCGTGCTCGGCTGGGGCCTCCGTCAGCCTCTCCAGTGCGTTCCGCACCCGCTGCATGAGCCCCACGTCAAGCGCATCCGTGACGCCTTCTTCGCCTGGTCCTCGGTTGAAGGACGTCGCATCGACCACGATGCCCTGATGCTCGAACGACAACCACGCATCGTCGCGGATCTCTTCCGATATTTTGCCGGTCTGAGCATCCTTGATTTTCGCGAAGAGAGGCCCGCCGTCCTTCGTCTGGACGTTGACGGTCAGTCCACGGAACGTGGCGATCGGCTCACGGCCCTTCTGACGGCCCTCGAGGAAGATGGGCCATGCCGCGGCCCGGATCGCGGCGCCAGCCTTCCCCGGCTCGGTGAACGTCTCGTCGCCCACCGTCATGGAAAACTCGCCCGTCTCCGGCGTAATGCCGCTCGTGATGCGCTGCAGCTCCCCGAGGCGCCGCTCCATCTGCGCGATCGTCGTCGGCAGGTTGGCGACGTCCCGCTGGAGCCGCCAGTGCGCGTCCGCGTGGCTCCCCTTGAGGATCTGAAGTCGCTGGACCTCGGTGTCCACCTTGACCTTCTCGAACACGCGCGGGTCGCCGGACGACGCGGCTTTCATCTCCGACGCGGTCAGGACCATCGCGCCGAGGTCCTCGATCCGCCGCGCGCTGATGTTGTCGCTGGTGGTCGTGGCAATGAACCGGGCCTTGCGCTCCAGCGTCTGCCACATATAGCCGTCGAAACTGCCCTCGGTGATATACGTGAAGATGTTGACCTCGAAGCCCGTCGGGTCGGCCTTGTAGAAGTCGTTGCCCTGGCGGACGATGCGCCCTTCGCGCTGTTCGACGTCGGACGGCCGCCACGGGGCGTCGAGATGGTGGAGCGCCACGAGCCGCTGCTGCACGTTCATGCCGGCGCCCATCTTCTCCGTCGAGCCGATGAGCACACGGACACGGCCGGCGTTCATGTCGTCGAACAGGCGCTGCTTCTGGACGTCCGTCTTGGCGTCGTGGATAAACTTGATCTCGTTCTCGGGAATCCCCCGCGCGATCAGCAGCCGCTTGAGTTCGTCGTAGGGGCTGAACCCGTTCGCGCCGACGTGCTCGACCTCGTCGGCCGCCGTCTCCTTCTTGGTGCGCTTGCGGCTCGCGTCTTTCGGCGTGCCGATGTCCGCGAACACGAGCTGCGTGCCCTTGCGCTCGTTCCACTCGTGGTAGGTGTCAACAATGCTGTCGGTGGCTTTGGCGAGCTTGCCGTCCGGCCCTGGCTCGTCGAAGCCCAGGAGTCGCAGGTCGAGCGCCGCCTTGCGGCCCTCCCCGACGATCTTCAGCATGTTGTCGTCTTTGGGGTCGACCTGGCCGCCGCGGACCTTCTCCGCGCGCACGAGCAGCTGGTCGATATACCGCTTCAAGTTCTCGGACGACGGGGACACCACGGGCTGTGAGGCGCCAGTGGCGACCTTCGGCGTGGGCAGGTTCAGCTTATCGGCCGTCAGCACGTCCGCGAACCGGCGATACATCTTCGCCAGGTCGGGCCAATTCACGAACTCCGAGAAGGACGTCCGCATCCGAAAGCCCTTGCCCTCGGGCGTCATCTCCAGCGTCGTGACCTGCGATCCGAAGTTCGCCGCCCACGCATCGAACCGGCTGACGCCGCGCGACTCGAGCCCCTGCGGGTCGAGATAGCGTTGCATCGTATACATTTCCGCCATCGTGTTGCTGATGGGGGTGCCGGTCGCGAACGTCACGCCGCCGCCGTTGTTCACCTCTTGGATGTGGCGGATCTTCAGCAGCATGTCGAAGGCGCGATCGGATTCCGTGTTCGGGAGTCCGGCGATCCGCGTCATGCGCGTGGCAAAGAACAGGTTCTTGAACAAGTGCGCTTCGTCGACGTAGAGCGCGTCCCCGCCCAACTCTTCCCACGTGACGGTGCGGTCTTGCTTGTCGGCCTTCCGCCGCTTTTCGAGCTTCGCCGTCAACCGCTTCTTGGCTTTCTCGATCTCCTTGATGGTTTTGTCGCGCTTGTGCTCGCCTTTGCCCAGCTCCGCCTTCTGCTGCCGGATGGCCTCTTCCAGCTCGTCGATCTCCCGTTGGAGGAACGCGTAGAACCGTTCATCGCTGACCGGGACCTTCTTGAACGAGGAGTGCGCCACGATGACGGCGTCCCAATCGCCCGTGGCGATCCGCGCCATGAGCCGCTTGCGGTGATCGGCCTCGAAGTCCTTTTTCGTGGTCATCAGGACGTTGGCGGCCGGATACATCCGGAGGAACTCTTTCGCGGTCTGGGCGACGAGATGATTGGGGACGACAAGGATCGGCTTCCGCGCGAGCCCCAGGCGGCGCTTCTCCATCGCGGAGCCGATCATCACGAACGTCTTGCCCGCGCCGACGACGTGCGCGAGGAGCGTGTTGGGCGTCTGCAGCGTCCGCCAGATGGCGTTCTTCTGGTGCGGCCGGAGCTTCACCTCGGTCGCCTGTCCCGTCAGGCTCAGGTGTTCGCCGTTATAGCTCCGCATGACGAGGTTGTTGAAGTGCCGGTTGTAGTGCTTCAACAGCCGTGCGGCGCGGGTCTCGTCCGACCAGATCCACGCGGAGAACGCGGCGTGGAGCTCGGCTTGCTTCGCGCGCGCGGCCGTCGTCTCCTGCGAGTTGAGGACTCGGCCCCCGTCGTCGGTTTCATCGTAGACCGACGTGAACTTGCCATTGAGCGCGTCCTCGACCAGGCGCATGGCCGGCGCCCGCGCCGTGCCCCACTTCGCGGTGTTGTTCGTCAGGTGCACGACGTCTTTCGCCCCGTCAAGGACCCACGCCGAAAGCGCGGGGATGTATTTGACGGTGATGCGGTTCTGCACCTCGAGGAGGGAATCCACGAACGCTTCCACGTCGCGGGCGGGAATCCAGTTCGCCCCGAGCCGCGCGTGGACGTCGCCGGGCCCCAGATCCTCGGGCTGCACCTTCTGCAGGGCCTCGACGTTGGCGCGGAACTTCCCGTCGAGCGCCGCGGCGGCCTGCGCGTCCTCCAGCTTCTGCTTGACGTCGCCCGAGAGATACGCGTCCGCGACCGACCAGCCGCCCCCGGGTTCCTCGAACACCTGTCCGGCCAGGGCCTCTTGCAGCTCGGTGGGCGTCTGCCCCGTGACGCGGGCCATGTAGTCCCAATCGACCTTGCCACTGACGTTCAGGGAGAGGATGAGCGCGGCGCCCGGGGTGTCGACGTGGGTAACGGGCTTCGCCGGCGCGAGCGTGCGCTTGGTGAAGATGTCCGCCTTCTCGGCCGTCCCCTCAGCGGGGTCCCAATCTTCGAGCGAGAGCAGGAGCGGCTTGTCGGGGTCGTCTCCGAACGCGCGGAAGTTCCCCATCTCGTGGAGGAACCCGAACGAATCGACGAACTTGTCGTAGACCGTGTTCAGCGTCGCCTGTGCGGCTTCGATCTGGGCGTCGGTCGCGTCGACGTTCAGCATCGTCCGCATGGTCTCGCGGAGCGCGGTGCGGACGCGCATCATGCCGCGGATACGCCGTTTGGTCTCCTTCGGCAGCTTGTCCATCGAGACCAGACGCGCGCCCTCGCGCATCATCAGCTTGCCGTCCTGCTCGGTGAACGCGAACGGCTTGACGTAGTCCGGCGCCGGGACGAACTCGTCGGGGTCGGTCTCGATCGTCTTGGGCGCCTTCGGCTCCGCCATGACGTTCTTCGGCAGGAGCTTCACGGCCGCGGCGAGCTGCTCGGTGAGATCACCCGTCGGCTCGACGGTGTATTCGTTCTCACTGTGCATCGAGCCAGTCTCGGCGTGGCGGCCGAGCACCATACGCGGGTTCGCCAGGAAGTAGTCGTTGACCGGATTGTCGCCAAGGGGCCCCGTGCCGGTCCATTCCTTCGCGTTCGAGGTTCCGCCCTTCTGCAAGAAGATGATGTCGGTGACGACCTCGGTGCCCGCGTTCGCTTTGAACGCGGTATTCGGGAGACGGATCGCCCCGAGCAGCCGCGCCTTGCCCGCCAGGTAGGTCCGGACGGTCGAGTCCTTCGCGTCCATCGTGTAGTGCGACGTGATGAACGCCACGATGCCGCCGTCCTCGACAAGGTCGAGCGCCTTCGCGAAGAAGTAGTTGTGAATCGCCCCCGTCAGCGCATTCGGCCGGCCACGGAACGTGGGGTCATGGATGGGATAGTTGCCGAACGGCGGATTGCCGATGAGGAGCCGGAAGAACCCAGGCGGCAGCGCGGCCTTCTCGAAGCCCGTCGCCTGAATCTGCGCCGACTGATAGAGCTGCTGCGCGATGCGCGCCGTGATGGAGTCGAGCTCGACGCCCGCCCAGGTGGTGTTGCCGGCGAGCGCCTTCGGCATCAGGCCGAAGAAGTGCCCGACGCCCATCGCGGGCTCGAGCACTCGCCCACCCTTCACCCCAAGCCGCGCGACCGCGTCGTACATCGCGGAGACGACCTCGGGGCTCGTGTAGTGCGCGTTCGGGGTCGACGCCCGGGCGGAGGCGTACTCCTCGTCGGTGAGGATATCCTTGAGGATTTTGCCGTTGGCCGAGTAGGAGTCGCGGCCGAAGATGTTGGAGAGCCCGCCCCAGCCGACGTACTTGACGAGGATCGCCTGCTCGGCGGCCGTGGCCTTCCGGCCCTCGGCCTCGATCTGTTTGAGGGTCTTGATGGCGGCGATGTTGGCTTCGGTCTTGGCGACCGGGCCGCCCTCGCCTACGTGATCGGCAGCGGTGATCGTGTAGTCGAGCCCGGCTTTACCGGCTCTGACGGCGGTTCGCGGTTTTCGAGCACCGGCACGTCCTCCTCGCTTGGGAGAAACGCCCACACGTCCCGGTACCGTTCCCGCGCCATGTCCGGCGTCATCCCGGCCTGCACCGCCAGGCACTCCGCTGTCAGCGTCTGTTCCTCGGCCGCTTCGAGTGCTGCCTGCAGCTGGCCGGTCCGCTCCAGCGCCTTCACCATCTTCGGCCGGAACTCCCGCCAGTGCGCCTCGATCTGAATCCCCAGACTGTTCAGGGCCATCGGAGCTTACTCCTTGTCGGCCATCTTTCCGGGTGGGAACTGACGGCCCGCCTTCACGTTCCGCATCAGCGCCTCGTCCCCGAGCCGTGCCATCCGTGTGCCGAAGCTCTCGTCCGAGGGTGCCTTCGTAGATGGCGTCGGAGATGCGGCCGGCGTCGTATTCGGCGTCCAGGGCGGAGCGGAGTGCCGGGAGGAGGACATCGACATCATCATACTCCTCTTCTCGGAGCCACGCGAGGTCACGGGCCACCGGGCCCCCGGCCGTGTTTTCGCGCACGGTGATCTCGACGTCTGGATACCGTTCGGACGCCTCCAGCACGGTGCGCCGCGACCCCATATGGGTGTGAATCAGCCCGCGAAGGGTCACGGTCCGCGTGGTGTCCCTGGCTCGAGTCAAGGACGCGGCGAGCGCCTCCTCCGGGGCTCGGAACACGTAGCGAATCGAGACGGGATGGCCCGCGTCGAGCGCAGCGTCGACCTTCGCGAACGACGGTTCTTGGCTGCTGAAGGTCGAATCCATGACGAGCACGCCGTCACGGTCGCCCGCGTCTGGGATGCCCGAGGATTTACCGGACGCATTCCCGCCCGCGGTGAACAGCACCGCCGAGATGTCTGGGTCCGCGAGCCCCTCACGGAACAGATAGTCGACCAATGCCCCCGCAGGCGCCCGCACCGCCTGCACCCGCCGTGCACGGTCCTGCCGGTATTCCTCGAAGAGCTCGCTCGCGTTGTCGGCGTTGAGGACGTTCCCGAACTGTTCACGATAGCGACGGGCGAAGCCCTCGGGGTCGGCTTGCAGCGCCTCGATCGCGCGCTGCTGGATACCGGCCATCTCGCCTTCGAGCTTCAAGGGGGTGATCGAGAGTGCCGGGGTTGACCCGCGCGCGAGCACCGCGTCGACGGACCCCTCCTCCTTCTGGAGCACCTCCCAGCCGGCCTCCCAATGCTCCGCCAGCTTGCGGAGGAACGGCTCGCCGTACTCGTCGCGGAACTGCAGGGTAGCGGCCTCGAAGGTGAGCAGCCCGTCGTCGAGATACGTGCGGGCGATCTTGACCATCGTGACGACGTGCTTGGGGTCGATACCCGTCGTCAGGTCGCTGCCGAGGTCTTTCTTGAGTTGCGCAATGAGCGCGTCGCGCTTGGCCTTGTTCTCGGCTTTCTTGGCGGCCACGCCCTTCGCGTGCGGCTTGGTGACGAAGTCTGGCAACTCCGCTTTCCACGTCGGTTCGACCTGCGGCGTCACGGGCTTCGCCTGCACGGGTCGCAGCTTCCCAGGCTCGACGCTAACCCTCATGCGCGACGGCTGCGCCCCTGGCGGCCACATCGACTGCATCTGTAGCTTGGGATGGTAGATGCCCGTCTGTCCGTCCTCGGCCGTGTCCGAGGTCACTTCGGTCTCGTACCACTGGCCGTCGTAGTCTTGGAACTCGACCTTGTCGCCCTTCTTGAATTGCTGCGCTGGCGCCTTGGGCTTCGTGACCGGAGGCTGGCTCGTCTCGGGCTTCTTCTTCCGCTCTGCGACGAGCTGACCATCGCGCCATTGCGGCTCGACCTGGCCGGCGCCGAACCGGACCAACGGTTTCAGTCCATCCGGATGGAACACGACGACGCGCTGTGAGACGCCCTGCTCGACGCGCGTCACGAGCCCTTCGCCGTGGCCCTTCGCGCGGGCCCGAACGGGGCCGTCCTGCGCGATCACGTTCGCCCACCAATCCATCTCCGCCCCAGGCGACATCGTGGCCGCATGGCCCCACGCGTCGCCGGTCGGCTCGGCCGCCGCCGTCGGTGCCGTGACCGGAGGCGTCCCTGGCGCACCGGCTTCTTTCCAAACCGTGGCGTTGTCGCCGGAACGGTCGACGCTGAATAGCATCCCCCCACGCGTGGGCTGAAGACGCACCGACTCGATATGCCGTTCGCCGTTCTCGATGTAGGACCGCACCCCGCGCTGGTCCTGATACAACGTCTGGCCGATCGCGTTCTTCCCGATCTCTGTCCAGTCGAGCGCCTGCCCACGCGGCTTGTCCTTCACCGGAATCGCGGCGTCAGGGTCGCGTGTCTCGGCCGCCGCCTTCGGCGCCGTGACCGGCAGCGTCCCGCCGGGGCCCTTCTCGGTGTAGCCCGTCATCGGCAACGACGCGGCGTCCGTTGGAAGCCCGACCATCGCGCGGACCTTCGCCAGCGCGAACGCCGTGACGTAGGCAACCGTGCCCGCTTCGCTCGTGAGCTTCGCGGGGTTCTTGTGGTACCAGACCTTGTTGCCCTTCGCCCACCGGAAGCCCTTCGCCTTCAGCTTCTCTAGCACCTCCGTGGAGGGTTTCTTCGCGAACTTCACTTCAATCGAGCTGCGCTCGCTGTTGTAAGTGACGGTGATGCCCTTCGAGGAGGCGGGCGTGACCGGCGTATCGGGCGGGGCCTCGACACGAGTGACGTTCGCGAGCGCCGTGCTCGATGTGAACGCCGTGCCAGACATGCCATGTTCGCGCAACCGCACTCTGTCACCGTCGATCGCGCCGACGAGATACCGCACGGCGGTGCTGGTGTCGCTCCCCTTGAGGACGACCGTGTCCCCCACCTTCACGTCTGGAGCTGCAGAAGATTCCTTGTGCTCGACGGAAGATTTCTTACCTTCCACCTTCGCGATGATGCGCGCCGCGAGTTCCTCGTCAGAGAGGGATGAGACGTCGTCGTCGCGCCGCTGGGCCGTTGCCTGTGGCGCCAGCGTGACGCGATCGGCTGGAATCCATTTCGTGAGTCTCCCATCCGGCTCCAGCGCGATCTTGACGTTGCGCGTGGCGCCGTCGAAGGTATGTACCGTTCCCGTGCCTTCGTCTGCCCGCACGCGATCGCCGGACGTGAACGTCGAGACGTGCGCCGGCGGCGCCGTCACTGGCGGCTTCTCAGTCTCCTTCTTCGCGCGCGCGACGGGCGTGTCTGTGAACTTCTTCTTGCCGCGCTCGCCCGCACCAGGTGGCGGAGACAGCGCCGGAATGAGATCCATGACCGATCCGCTCGCCGGTGTCGACGCCTCCGGGTCGATCCCCCGTTCCCGCATCACGTAGAGGATCTGCTGCTCCTGCCGGGCGATGACGGGTAGTCCGAGCTTCCGCGTCTTGTTCTCGGGAGAACGATTGCCTTTCAGCGCGGCGCGCAGACGCTCGTCGTCCATGCTCATTAGGTAGCCGAGGTACGCGTCCTCGGTTGACCGTGCCGTGAGCGCCTTGAAGTCCGCCTGCTCCGCCTCGCTGAGCTGTCCCTTTCGCTCCTTCTTGATGAGCGCCTTGTAGCGGGTATCCTCCTCGGGGTCCAAGGTGGTGGGGGTGTAGGCTGGCTTCGCCAGTTCGTTGTCGATGTCACGCCAGACCGAGCCAGCCGCCGGCGGCGCCGCCTTCTTGAACGGCTTGGCGCGTGTCTGGAGCACCGAAACCGGCAAGTCAGCGGAGGCGGCCGTGCCCTGCGCTGCCGCCGCGCTCTTCCCGGCCGCGAAGTGGACCGGGTCGAGTCCTTCAAACGCGATCGAGACGCCTCCGCCCGCGTGCGGGGTGACGGAGGACACTTCCAGCTCGGGGTAGTCCTCCAACGCGGGCCGCTCGAGCAGCACCGCGCGACGGAGCGGGGAGTCCTCGCCAAAGGCGATCACGTCGCCTTGCCGGAGCTTGTGGATCGGCACGGACCCCTTGGGCTCCATCCGCTGGACGTCCTCGATCTCCGCTTGAGCCCGGTAGTTCTCGACGCGCTGCCGCTCCTCGAACTGGCGAATCTGCTGTGGGCTGCGGACGTCTTCCCCGCGCGCGAGCCGTTCGCGGTAGAGGGTCTGCGCCGCGTCTTCGGCGTCGGTGAGCACACGATCGGTCCCGCGGCGCTCGGGTCCCGCGTAGCCCTTGTCTCCTAGGACGTTGCGCCCGGAGTCGTCCACGACGGCATCGACCTGTGCCCAGATGTCGGGCGGCGGCAGTGCCGACGGCCGGCCGACGGTCCCGCGACCTTCCGCGAGCGCGCGATCGAGTTCGTCGGGGGGACGGGTGATCCCCGGAGCCGCCGCAGGGGCGGGGGCACTCGGACGCGCCGGGGGAGGAGGCCCTGGCGTCGGTGCAGCCGCGACGGGCGGCTCCGGAGTTGGTGGGGGTGTCACGGGCACCACCCCAGGCTCATGGGCGGGCATCGGCGCCATTGGCGCGAGCCCTTCAACGACGTTCGTGCCACCGCCCATGACGGCGCCGACGAGCGCGCCCATGACGGCCGCGTGGTCGACGCCTTCGTCCCACGGGCGGCCGGTGGCCTTGTTCTGGAGGACCTGCTCTTGCACGGACTGCGGCAGCTCTTCGAGGCCGCCTTCTGTCACGGCGCCCCAGATGATGCGCTTGACGAGCCCCTGCTGTGCGGTCGGATCGGCGGCGGCGCCGGCGAGCATCGTGTCGACGTCTGCGATACCGAGGCTCTTGGCGATCTTGCCGCCGAGGATGCCGAGCGCGCCGGTGAGCACGCCCGACGTCGCCGCGAGCGCCGATTGTCCCGCCGTCAGCCGGCCGTCTGGTGACTGCTGGCGAATCTGCTCCGCGGCCGAGCCTGCCGTGATGGCGCCTTCTCCGATGGCCGCGGCCGGGAGTGCGCCGAGACCCGCGCCGATGACGCCCCGCGCCAGCCCGGCGCCGCCGACCATGAGCGGCGCCGACTCCACGGCACTCATCAGAATGGTCGAGGGGTTCGAGAGCGCGGCGATCGCGGTCGCGAGTGGGCCGTCCGCGGCCTCGACGGCTTGATTGGCGGTCTGCTGGCGGGTCGAGAGTCCACGATCGAGGATCTGCTTCGCCAACCCAGGCTGGAAGCCCACGGCCTCGGCAGCCTGTCCCGCGCGTCCGCCGGTGACGAGGTCTGCTAGACCGACGGCGGCCTCCGGCAGCCCAATCGCGCCCTTAAGTGCTGAGATTGCCACGTCGCCGAGGGGCCCTGGCTGCGTGCCACCCTCCGGCCTGACACCAGACTTCATAAAGGCCGCCTGCCCTGGCGGCACGGCCTGACCCGGCTTGGTCGCCTCGACCTGCTCGAGGCTCGGCCCGGTCGCCATCGGTGCGGGGATCGGCAGCGCGGCCGCGCGCGCGACGGACTGGGGCATCGCCGGCCGGGTGTCGTGCGCCGGCATCGGACGCATGGGCGGCAAGCTGGCGGACGGACGCACCACGGGGGCTGGCGGAGGTGCGGCCGCGGCTACGGGTGGCGCGGCCGCTGGCGTCGCGAGCTCCACGTCGATCTCGTCCCAGACAGACGTCGCGCGGGGAGGCGCGGCTAACGCCTGGTCGATCTCATCCCAGATAGAGGTCGGACGTTGCGGCATCAGTGGGTCGACCTTACTGCTGCGATTGCTTGGTGAGGAGCTTCTGACGCTCAGCTTTCAGACGGTCGAGCTCTTTCTTGTAGGCGGCTTTCTTGTCCGCCGTCGTCGCGGAGCGATACTGCTGCAGGACGCTCGTGGCCGCGGCTTCGAGCGCCGTCATTTGGTCCTGTGTCGCGTCTGGCGCCTTCGGTTGCACGCGTGGGGTCGACGCGGGCGGCGTGACCGGCGCCGTCACGGGTAGCGCCCCCGGTTCGGCGGTCGTCGCTTCCGCGAAGCCCTCGGACTCGGCCCACGGGTCGCGCGCGCGGAGCTGGGCGCGCTTGGTGGCTTCGGCCGCCGAGAATTGCGTGTTCTGCTGCGTCATGTCCTGCCCGCGGCGCGCGGTCTCGGCGGTAAAGAGTTGCCCGCGACGTGCGGTCTCGGCGCCAAGGGTGGCGTCTCCGCTCGGGGTCGCGTGTCGCTGGTTCTGTCCGCTGATGATGCTGAGGACGTTCCCGCTCGGGTTCACGTGACGACGGTCGGCACCGCCTTGGCGCAACCGTTCGACGTCGAGTCGGTTCGTCGCCGTGGTCCCCGCGACCTTTTCACGGGAATTCGCGCCAATGGTGGCCGACTCGACGCGGGCGTCCGCGCCGATGGTGGCGGCCTCGGTCCTCGCCCCCGCATTCGTCGCCGCCACCGTCTCACGCGATCCGCCGGCGATCCGCGCGACCATCTCTTGCACCTCGGCTCTCAGGCGGGCGATCTCCTCTTGCGACTGCGCGCGCGCCTGTACGGCGGCCCGGTCGTCCTTCAGCTTCTGCCGTGCGTTCTTCTGTTCCTGCTCCCAGCTAAAGCCCTGCGCCGCGCCGCTGGCGGCGCCGCCGATGCCTGCGAGAATCGCTGCGAGATCCATACACGCGCCCCCTTACTCGAATTCGCTGGACGAACGATCGAAGGCTTCGTTGTCCATGTCGGATTGCAGCCGTGTGAGGTCCAACCCGTAGCCGGCGCCGAACTGGCGATCCTGCTGTTCCAGCTGCGCGATCTTGAACGCCAGTTCTTCCTTCCATTCCTGGCTCTGCTGGTTCAATCGGCGCATGTCGATCCCGGCCGCGACGTCGATCCCGTAGCGCCGCGTGGCGTTGTCGAGATTCCCGAGCAGCCACGAGGACATGACCTGATCGGCGGACTGTCCGAGTCGCGCCGCTTCCTGCTGAATACTCTCGCGGAGCGCCATCCGGTCTCCGATGAGCGACGCGCGCTGCAAGGTGGCGTTGGTGGCGAGCGAGACGGCGCCCTGCCGTTGCGCGGCCTTCTGGCCCTGGTAGGTCATCCCGAGCTGCGCAGCGGCGCGCCGGTCGCCGGTCCGCGTCGCGGCGGCTTCCAGATCGATCGCCCGGTTACTGTCGATGAGCGCGTTGTCGCGCGATCGTCGGGTCGCGTTGCGTTCCGACCTGAGCCACGACGAATCTCCGATGCCGCTCTGCTCCCCGAGCATCGCCAAATCCTGCTCGTCGAGCGCCTGCATGTCGGCCAGTTCTTCCTTTGATTGGGCCTTCATGGTCTCGACGGTCCGCGCGTCGAGCGATTCGGGATTCTGCAGAATCGACATCAAGAGGTTGCGCGTCTCGTCGTCGACCTCGTCGCCCCCGAGAATGTCATCGAGGAGCTGCTGATAGTTGAAGTCTGGAATGTCGTCGAAGCCGATCTCTCCCGGGGTGTACTGCGCGCCTTGACCGGGCGCCCACGGCGCCGCCGCGCCAGCGGGGACCGCGCCAGGTGCGGCGTCGGGATGGTCGGGCGGCACCCAGCCCCCGTTGCGGCCGGGGACGAATCCGGGCGGCGCCGCGGCGGCGTCCGTCGCGTCCTGCGGGGCGGTATCGTAGCGCCCGCCCGAGTCAATCGTGACCGGCGGCGCCGCGCCCGCGCCCGCGCCGGGGTTGGCGTCCCGGTATTCCTGCTCGGAGCCGTACCACCACGACGGGTTGCCGTCGACGTCCTTGATG
>Ga0137457_1000092_pt1 | contig 23188 bp, 27 predicted proteins | sample EasRivERMGT630_2_FD_102321 | JGI IMG/M metagenome (GOLD analysis project Ga0137457, IMG submission 102321) | Soil microbial communities from meander-bound floodplain in the East River, Colorado, USA - East River MetaG ERMGT630_2 | ecosystem: Environmental > Terrestrial > Soil > Floodplain ...
GGTTAAGTCTGCAACTATAGAACAAGCATATGCATTAGTTAGAGATGGTGAACGTAATGAACATATTGAACGTCAGTTATTTGGCATTAGGTCTTTCTCAGAAACAATTGGACCGATTTCTGAATCTGCGTCTTATGGAGGAACAATATTATCATTGATTCCTGAATCAATGGAATTATTGCTTCCATATATTGGAACACCAGAGCTAGTTAGAGGTTAATATGAGTGTAAGAACTAAATTAACTATGCATTGCGATATTACGCCTGTTAGTGGGCAAGACCAATTTGGAGATGAAGTATTAGGTACGTTAATACCAAGTGTACCATGTTTTGTATTTGGTAATAAACCAAGACTTCGAAATGAACTTATGCAAGAAACTGGACGTTCATTTCAAATATTATTTAATCCAGACGTAGATGTAGATATAAATTATAGAATTTCTAATATCTTAAATCATAAAGAAGTGACAGTATTTGATTCTGGTGTAGTAGTTAGAATAGAAAAGAATTTCCACCCTAAAAAGTCGCTGGTTTTAATTCAAGCGTTCGTTGAGAAAAGATAGATGCCAAGAAATAGAAGATCAGATGCTCAGCGTAAGGCTATATTTGCAAGATTACAAGCTAAAGGGTATTTTCCACATAAACGTGGTTTTGGTTTTGGTGAGTTACGTTTTGGAGCATCTAAACGTCCATTTGGTGCATCTAGTTTGTTTACGCCAACTGATAAGACATCAGATATTGTGTCTGGATCATGGACAAAAGCTGGAAGTTTAGTTAATAGAATTCCTATTAAAACATATGGAGCTTCACCTGATACTGTTAAAACAATACGAGATACTCTTTCTAGATTACCGAAGAAAGATGTTCAGGCTGTTATTAATTCAGGATCATTAAATTCTATTAAAGTATTTGGTAAGGACAGTACACTTAAAGAACGATGGAAGAATCAAGAACGATCAGTTACTTTAGCTCCTGTAGTTGGAGCAATTGGAGGTAGTATAGGTACTAGTATACAAGCTGCATCGAGCGGCTTGCGAGGCAAACATATTGCTATTGCTACTGGTATTGGAGCTGTTACTGGCTCATTAGGTGGATTTGCATTACAAAAAGCTTTATATGGTACACATAATGATAGAACTGGTGGTTTAGAATTACATGATAAAAATATTAAAAGTGGTCAACCATCAGCTCTTAGAACATTTCTTTATAATAAATTAGGACCAAAGTATATTAATAAGCATTCTAAATATGATCCATTATCAGCGATTATATTACATGAATTTGGTCATGCAGTCGATTCAACTGAATCTCATAAAAATTATTTAGAAGCTGTAAAAACAAAAGAATTTTTTAAACGTTTATCATTAAAAATGAATGCTATAAAAAGTAGAGAATCATTAAAAGATAACACATATACTAAATCTACTAATGATTTTAAGAGACGAGCACCAACTAGTTATAGTACTACTAATCCAGTAGAAAATTATGCTGAAGCATATGCATTATACGCTTCGCCTATTGGTCGAGAATATTTAAAAGTTGCACATCCGAAGTTATACGACTATATGGATAAGAAATTCCGTAAGAAAGGTAAGTAACAAATATTTTATGAATAAGAAGCTTTTATTTGGTTTTTTCGCACACGGATTACAGTTTAATGGAAATACTCTTAAAGAGAAGTCTTTAGGTGGTTCTGAAACAGCGTTGTTATACATGGCAAGAGAACTTGCAGCTAGAGGGCACGATGTTAAGGTGTTCAATAACTGTGATAAGCCAGATAGATATGATGGTGTTGATTATTTTGATTATAAAACTTCTTGGAAAGAGATAGCTCCATTATGTGCATGGGATGTATTCATTGCAAGTAGAGATTATACATTCTTATCTCAGAAGTTAAATGCTAAAATGACAATTTTATGGAATCATGATATTGCTACAGATCGTAAGAATATGTTGATTAATTCTTGGGGTATTGATTTAACATGGTGTTTATCTAAGTTTCATGTTGAACAATATCTATCAGTAGCAAAAGAATTAGAACCAATAATGAATCAAACTAGAAATGGAGTTGATCTTCAGCTTATTGATTCTATTAGAAATATAGCAGGCGAAAGAAATAAAAAGCAATTTATATGGGGAAGTAGACCAGAACGCGGATTAGATAATCTTTTAATTAACGTATGGCCTAAGATTCTTAAGGAAGTTGACTCAACTGCTAGATTATTAATTGCTGGATACGATGATAAAGGTATTAATATACCAGAAGAAGTACAAAAATTTCATGAATATATTGAGAAATTAATTATAGCTACTCCAAATGTTTTTAAAGTTGGAAATTTAACAAAAGAAGAATGGTACAAATTGTTAAGTACATCAGGAATGATGATTTATCCAACTAATTTTCCAGAAATTTCTTGTATTAATGCTATGGAAGCACAAGCATGTGAGCTTCCTATAGTAACAACCAATAGTTTTGCATTAGTTGAAACTATTGGCGATAAAGCAAATCTAATTAATAATCATCCTAAATCTGATGAGTATCATACTCAGTTTGTTAATAGAGTAAAAAAACTTTATACTAATAGCCACGAGTATTCAAATAGTCAAAAGAAAGGATATACCCATATTGCTGGACGTTATGAATGGAATATTATTGCTAAAGAATGGGAAGACCTTATTTGGGATAGATTTGAATCTCGCTCCTTAAAAAATGGTGGTAGGAACGTTCTTAAAAGATTTGTTTATAATTCTGATCTTCTTGCGGCACGTTGGGCTATTGAAAATGTTGATAAAACACATATCAATAAAATTGATTGTGCAACAACAATAAAAGAAGTTGATAGATCATTAGATACTCATCACGAGAATCCAGAAGATTATAGTGAAGGTGAGAGAGTTTCAGATACAGGTTGGGATCGTAATGCTAGATTTGGTTTAGCTATTGGAATGATAAAAGAACATTTTGAAGAGAAATCGTTTTCACTTTTAGATATAGGTTGTGGATCAGGAGGTTTCTTAGCACGAGCTTTAAAGGAATGTCCTGGACAAGTGGAAGTTATGGGTATGGATTTTTCACAAGGCTTATTAGATAAAGCAGAAGAAATTCTTGTTAAAAATTTTAAAGATATAAAAAACCCTAAAGAATTTCTTATTAATAAAGATTTTATGCTTGCAGATATACCAAAGCCAGATGAACTAGCGGATTGTATTTTTGCTGGTGAATGGCTAGAACATCAAAATGATGTCTACGGAGCATTAACAAAACTTGAAAAATTTGTTAAAAAAGACGGACGAATAGTAATAACTATTCCTAATGGACCGTGGGAAGCAATTACATATCACGAACATATACAACGCTTTCATGTCAGTCATTTTGAGTTCAGAGATATAGAGGAATTATTTAATCCGAAGGAATTTTCAATGCAATTTCTTCCGATAGGTGTTTCTCCTATTGATGGTTCACTGCTAGGAAATTGGATTATTATATTTAAAGCAGATTCATCTATTCCATTTGGACAAATTGATTATCTTCGTAAATTTTTAACTGCTCGCCCATATCAATCAATTAGTGCTTGTATGATTGTTAAAAACGAAGAAGATAATATTACTAAATGCCTTAAGAGTATTAGTATGCAAGTTGATGAGATCGTAGTTGCTGATACTGGTTCTGTTGATGATACGGTTAAACTTTCTGAGAAATATGCTACTAAAGTTGTATCTATACCATGGCCAGAAGATTTTAGTGAAGCTAGAAATACTTCAGTCTCGCTTGCTGATCCAGATGCAGATTGGATTTATTGGATGGATGCAGATGAAATCTTAGTAGGACAAGATAAACTTAGAAAATATTTAAATTCTGAGATATTTAATGGTTATGTTATTACACAAAATCATCTTGTCTTAGATATGCCAAACGTTAAACCTGACGTACCAGTGCGAATTTATAGAAATAATATTGGTATTAAGTTTTATGGTGCAATTCATGAACATTGTGAAAAAAAGATGGATGTACCTATTGAACCAGTATTAATTTTACCAGATGTCAAAATAATTCATTATGGTTATCTAACAGAGCAAATAAGACGTGATAAATGTAAGAATAGAAATCTAGCTCTATTAAAGAAAGATCGTGAGAAGTATCCTAATAGAGTATTAGGTATTGTTCTTATGATGCGTGATTATTTAAATATTTCCCAATGGGAATTAGAAGAATCTGGTGGTACATATACTGATAAAATTGTATTATTATTACAAGAAACCGTTAGACTTTATAATCAGTATTTTACTGATCCAGAGAACTTATATCATGAATTAGCTTATGCTTTATATCAACGCGCATTATCAGCACTTGGTAGAGAAACTATTCCCGGAATTCCTGATACCGGCTTTATTCCATTTGAAGTAGCGTTTGCGTTAGGAGCGTCAGTAGGTGGTCTTAAGAGTCCTGAAAGTATTCAGCCATCACCGTATTGGTTTTTAGATAGAGATGAATTTGCATCATTCATATCAGGAAAAGTAGATGTGTTGTCTAATGCATTAAAGCTACCGGAGGTTAAAAAGAGGAAGAAGTAGATGGGAACATCCTTAAGTAGTTGGTTAATAGAAATAGCACAGTATTTACATAATAATACAGTAGGAGTATACGGAAATACACCAACAGCTAATATTTTTGTTCAGCAATTACCAGATAGTCCAGTAATTGCTATAGCAGTAATAGCATCCGGTGGGCCAGGAGGTTCAGATGGAGTTAATCCTATGGAAACTCCTAATTTACAGGTTTTAGTTAGGCGGCAGAAGAATATAGAAGGCTTACAATATGCATCGCAAGTATTTTCATTATTGGATAACACATGGAACATAACTCCCTCATTTAATGGTAGAATTATTGGTGATCATTTACCTGGTCCACATTATTTAACTAGTGCTGGCTTTCCGGTATACACCCTTAATTTTCAAGCCGTGTTAGGGAGAAAGGATTAATGCATCATGCCTGATAAGTCATTTAATAACGTAATCACTACAAGAAACGTATCACTTGCTATTGAGCAAATCTTGATGGCTCCATCATCAGTAACATGGACACCAACAAGAGTTAGTTTAAGTAATACAGCAATTCCAGTAGGTTTCCGTAACCTTGGAGCGGTAGTGGAAGATTCTGTCCAACTGACAATCTCCCGCGAGTTGTTCCAGCTTCAAACTGGTGTACCGCGAATCTTGCAGTATTCTGCGGTTATCGGATTAAGTGGTAGATTAGAAGTTCAATTCCATTCATTTGGTTCACGTCAATTAGCATATGCATCTGGTAACGTTGATCCAGTTAATACAGTTAATACAATTATTACATTAGCTGCAACAACAGGACATGCATTAACATTAGCACATGCAACAACAGCTGTTCCAACAGCTACGATTGGTGATGTATTTGTTGTATTTCCAACAACACCTGGAATTGCAACAACAGATAATGAAGCTGAAGTTAGCTCAATTAGCGGTACAGCATATTCATTTACTTCACCAGGATTTTTAGACTTACCTACATCTGGTGGATTTATTGGTAAATTAACATCTGTTGCTGTTCCTGCTGGTACATCAAAGCAAAAGGAATACCATATTCTTGGTGTTGCTGATACTATTGATGGAATTCAGATTGTACATGATATGCAGAAAGCAAGAGTAGGTGCTGGAGATATGCAGCAAGGATTCAGACCTACAGAAAACGCTAGAACTCAGGGTCGTTGGGAATTGTTTGGTTATAATACTACACGTTATGGTGTAGATACTGAACTTATCTTGATGGAAAGATTCCAATTCCCTAAGTAAGAGTTAGTTAATATAAATTAACGGAGATTAAATATGTCAGCAGAAGATCGTAAGCAAGCAGAAGAAGCCGCTGAAAAAATATTATTACCTGATGAAACTATCGTCGAGTTTCTTGGTTATAGAATAGGTATGAAGCCTGTACCTATTGCTGTAGCCAAGGAACTTCGGCGTTTACCAGAAAAATTAAATATTGCTTTAGATAAAATTAAAGATGATTCTACTAGTATTGATATTACTAATTCAGATATTGAAGCTAGTGATCTATATACTAATATAGTTTTTAAGCTTTTATCATTTTATAAAACTCCTATTACAAGAGATCATCTTGAGAATGAAGCGACAGTTACTCAGCTTAAAGAATTTATAGATAAGCAACTTAAAGTTCAAGGTGAAGAAGATTTTTTATTGGAACCGTTACGGCGTATTATTCGAGTATTCTCACCGAAGAACGAGAAGAAAATAGAGACGCCGATAACAACGCCAGGTTTATAAGTTGGTTTTCATTTCTTGAATTATTTAAAATACCAATGTCTGAATTATTAAATACTCATACTGATGGGCAGTTAGTTGTTCTTAGTATTGCATCTAGAGTAAGTTATCAAGAAATGAAGAAAAAATATGATAAGAAAGATAATAAACATAATCAGGGATCATATATAACAGAAGATCGTGTAGAACCACATAAAAAGTTTAAAGAGATGACAGCTAAAGAACTTGATGCATATTATCAGCAAATAGGAATTTAAATGGCTGAGACAGTTACGTTAAAGATTCCATTTCTGTTATTAATGAAAGACTTAACGCAAAAAGATGCAGTTAAAGCATTAACTCCAACTCTTGAAAAGATTAAGAATCATGCAATTGAACGTGCAGTAGCAAATACCCCTATTGATACCGGCGCTCTTAGAAAATCTATTAATGTAGTTATAGATGTAGAACATTCAGCTTTAAATTTTACATTTACATCTAATATGGATTATGTACTTAAAGTTCATGAAAAAGAGTATCAGTTAGGACCAAAATCAGAAGCACAACCACCTACAAAAGAAGGTGGTGTCGGTAATAAATTTTTTACCAGAGTAATAGATGAGTGGGCAGAAATATGGGCAAAATGGGTTATTGATGCCCTACTAACAGATTTTGATAAGAGGGTAAAATGAAATTTGCAAATATAGAACAAACAATAGAATTAAAAGCATTACCAATGAAATATTCTAAAGCTGTTTATAATGCATTTCAAGAATTTGGTAATGGTCTTAAAGATGGTCCAAATAAAAGCGAGAAAATAACGAATGATGCTGTCGCAGCAGAGTTCTTAATGAATCAAGCATATTACTTATATAGTAATGTTTATGTTCCTAAAGCTACTGAAGATAGAGCATATTCTATTACTGAAAACAGGGTATATCCTCAAACACTATCGTTTGATAGTTTTTCAGAACATGTAACGTTAGATGAAGTTATAAAATTTCTAACAGAACAAGTAGAAATATGTGGTAAAGGTGATTTCTTAATGCAGCCTTTACATTCACTATTAACACAGATGAATAAGATGATTGATGCAATACCAGCTATTCTAGATGAAGCATTAAATAAAGAAACGGATAAAGCACTTGATGTACTGAAAGCTGAAAGTCCAAAGACTGATTAAAGAGGCATACTAAATGGCAACACTTGGCGAACGGGTTATTACGTTTAAGATGGATTTCGGAAATTCAAGTGAAAAAGCCGAATCCGTCGCCAAAGCATTAGCAAAGGTTGCCCTTGCCGCAGTAGGCGTTACGGCAGCAATAGTTGGTATAAATAAAGTTATGCAAACTGAAATCTGGGCTCGTTTTTCAGCTAGCGTACTTGGTACTTTTAGTAAAGTTACACCTATAGTTAAAGGTCTTGGTGAAGTAGTTGAGAATTTATTTAAACAATTCCATAAATTAGAGTTTGGTGCATTAGCTATAGCTGGACCGTTAGGTAAATTAGTTACAACTATGTCTGAGATTGGTGTATCCGCAGGAGCAATGTCTGTTGTATTCTCAACATTAGGATTAACTAGTTTAGCTAAATTTGCAGCAGCAGCTTCAATAGCATCTCAAGTTGTAACTGGTGCTATTTTAGCTATTACTCATGCAATTGGTAGTTTAGTTGAATCTCTTGGATCAAAATTAACAGCAGCTGCTAATCATTTTATGGAAGTTGGTCTTGAGTTTGAAAAACAACAATTTGGATTAGAAATAGCTGTTAAAAGTTTATCAGCTTCAATGGGTGGTGCCGCAGTAAACGCTGAAGATTTAGTTAAGAAGATTAGAGATATTTCAGCAGTAACAGGTATTTCAGCAGCAGAAATCAAACAAGGCGTTAACGTCATGTTTGAAATGTCACGAGTAACAAAATTGACTGGTGATCAAATTGATGAATTGTTAGCTTCTATGGCTGACTTCTCAGTTGTTCGTGGAGTATCGTTTGCTGAAGTTGTATATGCTGTCGATCAGTCATTCCGTGGTTGGTATCAATCAGCAAACGCATTAGGTTTATCTCTTGATGATAATTCTGTATCGTCTTTAGCAGCAGAAAAGAACTTTGCTTCTTTAGGTGCTGTTTCTGGACAAGCAACAGATGTAACAAATAGGTTTAGAGCGACATTAGATCAGATGCATTTTGCTTTAGGTGCTTCAGCAGAATCTGCTGATAAATTAGCATCTGGTGCATTACGTAAATTACAAGGTGAGTTAAATACAATTAATGGATTGTTAGGGTTAGGTGTAACTAAATTCTGGCTTCCATACTATCAAGTATTAGTACAAGTTGCTACTGCTTTTAGAACTACGTTCGGAGAGTCAGGATTAAAAGCTATTGGATTTTTAACAGCATTAGGTGGAGTAGTATTAGAAACAGCAGGTAAAATAATTAAATTAACAACTGTTTTAGTTGGATTATCAGCTGCATTGGGTATAGCATCACTTGCCTTTGTAGTATTTACTAACGCTGCAAAATCAGCAGCGTTAGTTGGATTTATTGCAAATCTTAGTATTGTTAGAACAATATTAACTACATTAGGATTTGAAGCAGCCCTTACTAAAATGGCAGCGTTTGGAGCAGCAAATATATCCTTAAGTTCAATTATGTCAAAGCTTACTATAGCTGGACTTAATGGATTAAGATTATCTTTTATAGCACTATTAACTCCTGTTGCATTAATTGCCGCTAAAATTGCTATAGTTATAGCAACTATATATTTATTATATCAAGCTATTATGTTAATCGAAAGCGAGACTCATATCTGGGCAGATACATTAAAAGATATGGAACCGTTATGGGAATCGTTAAAAGCTATTTGGAATGAAATAAAAGATGGAGTATTAAAAGCATTAACAGCAGAATTTAAAATAATTACAACAGTTTTAACAAATGTTGTTGCAGTAGCAGTAGCATTAACAGCTAATGCTTTCGTAGATTTTGCTAGAAGTATTTATGAAGCTCAATCAGCTATTAAAGGTTTTCTTGGTGGGGATACTGCTGAGTTAGATGCAAAAATAGAACGCCTTGGTAAAATTCAAGATTTATTACTAGGTTTTGCTGCTAAAACACCTAGTCGTATTGGTGCGAGTGTTGAAAAAATATTACAACAAACATATCCAGCATCAAATGCTGATGCAGCATTTAAAGATTTTGCAAAACAAAGAAAAGCTGAATTAGATGCATTCAGTGAAGAATCTATGGCACAGTCTCAAGATTATCTTGATGCTGTTAAAAACATTGAACCTGCTCAGCAACAAGAAATTAAAAGATTACAATCTCTTGCTGATGCAACAGGCGATGTTACTAAGAAACGTGAACAAGATTTAAAAATGTTTCAAGCTCAGTTGATTTTATCAAAAGTTTCAATTGAAGAATTTAATACAGCAACACGTATCTTTAAACAGAATCAAGATGAACAAGCACGATCAGCAGTCGATAATTATTCTCGTATGTTAGGACTTGAGAAAGCACATTTTGAAGCACGGCTGCAAGTTCAATTAGAAGGGCTTAATAGACAAAAAATAGCTGCTGAACAAATTAATAAAATAGAAATTTCTGAAAGAGCTAACTTTGCGTCTAAGCAATTAGCATTTGATGCTGATATATTAGATAAGCAAGGTTTAGTTGAAGAAGCTACTAGAAAGCGTATTCAATCAGAAGTTCAATCTCTTCGTGCTGCCGGTGTTGATAAAGACGCAATTCAACAAATTGAATTACGTAAACTTCAAGATTTTGAAAATCAAAAAATTGAAATGGTAACGCAGTCTACTGAAGCTCGTGTACAAGCAGAACAAGAAGCTCGTAGATCAGCAGTAGGTGCTACAACAGGTGCAACTGCTGGAAGTATTGCTACTGATGCTGAAGTTTCTACTTTATCTATTAAAATTCAATTAAACCAACGTTTATTAGATATTAAACGCCGAGGTATTGAAGTCGAACGTTTAAGTGCTCAAGAGCAAGCTAAAGCTTCTGCTCAGATTTTAAAAATACAGATTGATATACTTGAGAAACAAAAGCAATTAGCTTTACAACAAGCTCAAACATTAACTGGAGCTTTTAGAGAAATAGTTGACGCAGCAAATGATGTTGCTCAAGAATTCTTACGATCACAAGATCGAGAGTTCTCAGCACGTATTCTAGAATTAAATTCTAGACGTGAATCATTGCGCCAAGAAACACAAGAGCGAATTAATCAAATTAATGCTTCGACTGCTACTGTTAATGAAAAAGAAACACAAATTACTGAAGTGCTTCAATCTGAGGCTTTAAAGCGTCAGCAAATATTTATGCAAGAAGCTGCTGCTCGTAAACAAGCACAAATGGAAGCATATAACTTAGAAATTGAATTAGAACAAAGACGTAGAAATAAAGAGAGAAGTGCACAGTCACTAATTGATGCTAAAGAAGATTTAGCAGCAGCAAAGAGCGGTAGATCCATTAGTGCTGCAAAACAGAGACAACGAGCAATACGTGCTGCTGAGAATAGAGTACAAGATTTGACTCCAAGTGATGCTGAACAAGCACGCGAAGAGATTGGTAATCAAACATTACAGAATAGACTGTTAGATGCTCGTTCTGTTGCTCAGGGAGCAAATATTGGTGAATCACAAACTGCCTCAGATGCTAGAGGTAGAATTGATCAAATACAGCAAAGAATGGCAAGTGAGATTCAACGTATTAATAATGCATTACGTCAACTTTCTACTGAAGCTATTAATGCTGCTCAATCTGGTCTTAATGAGCTTAATAAAGCAGCACTAGAAGCTGCTTCTTCATTAAAAAATAATTCTGTATCTCAGCCATCAAATAATGCTAAGCCAGGAGACGATAAACCTGGAAGTATTACAATGCGAGATGCTCAAGGTCGTATAATTAAGACTGAAAAAGATGTTGGTGATAGAGTTCAGTTTCCAGCGCAGAAAATGTCAGATATTTTAAGAGCAGGTAAATCAGCAGATGTTGCGTCATCTCCTATTACAATGAGAGAAATGAATCCATCTCCTGCTATATCTGATATTCCATCGGGCGATAAATTGGCAGTAGCTTATAAAGCAATGGGTTGGTCTGATCCTGAAGGTGCGAGAGATCGAATGGCCGCAATGGCAGCACGATATAATAACAATGCTCCTTTTGGAGATTCAGAGATTGAACGTTATAATAATATTCAAAATAATGCTACAGGATCATCAAACTTTGGATTTGATATAACTAAAATTAATGCAGCTATTGATGTTATGAATACACGATTCCAAAAAGCTGTTGAAGATATGGCATCTGGCTTTGATGATAAAACATCTGGAATTCCAGCAAGTATCTTAGGAATTGTTAAAGATGGATTGCCAGAAGAATTAGTAGATCAACGTAGACGTACAAGAGGAGATAGGTAATGGCTTCTCTAGTAATTAATGTATTTAGTCCGATATTAGTATTAACAGATGTAGTTATCATAAGTAAAGATATGGCACTTACAGCATCAGAAAATATCATATTGACTGATGCTGTAACAGTCAGATTTAATAAATTACTTATTAGCGTAAATGATGCAATTACGCTCTCGGAGAACTAGATGCCACAAATTCTTATAGAACTAGAACGACGAGGGCGTATTGTATTAAATGGTATTACATTTCTTACTGACCCTAAAAGTTACAAACCTTTAAATTGGGAGAAACGGTATTCTATATTTAAAGGTATAGGTGGAACAGTAACGATCCAAGATTTTGGAGTATATCAAAAAGATAATGTTATTACTTTAGGATCAAATTCTGATCAAGGTGTTATTGATGGCGAAGCTGCTAGACAATTTCATGCTATGTGGAGAACTAAAGGAACAACTTACCTTTTTAATGATTGGCTAGGAAATAATTTTACAGTTTTTATGTCACGATTTAATGCATGGCCATTAGTAGTTGTCCTTGATCCGTTTTATGAATATGAAATGGAATTGCAAGTTATACAGATTAATACGCTATTCGGATATCCATATACGGAGTTATAATTTATGACATTATCAGTACGAATATGGGATAAAACAGGCGCAATTTTGCAATCGACCAAAACATGGCCGGTTGCAGATGCTGGTGATACAGTAACTGCTGAAAAACAATTTGTAGAAAATACTAGTATATCAACGTTAACGAATATTATTGCATCGTTAGCTCAGATAGGAATTAACCCTGGTATATCAATGCTAAAGATTGGTGCTGATTTAGGTACTACTGTAGTTCCTCCATATGGATTTGCAGCAGTATTGGGATTAGCTGGAGACGGCGGAGTTTGGGGTTCATTAACTACATATTATTATGTTATTACTGCAACTAATGTTACTGGTGAAACACAAATTTCAAGAGAAATATCTATAGCTGTAGATGTTGCTACAAAGAGAGTTACATTAACATGGACTCCTCCATCTGGTGCTACAGGTTATAAGATTTATCGTTCTACAACATCTGGTGTATATACACCTACTGCATTGAGAACAACAATTGCTGCTGGTGCTACAGCAACATTTATTGATAACGGAACTGCTCCGGGTGCTGGTTCAAGTCCAAGTGCTAATACAACTGCTGGTGCTGCTCCTAATTATGGAACTCCACCAACAGTTGGTTCTGCACCAATTGTACTTGGTACGTTAGCACCAGGACAAATGGCTGTATATTGGGTTGGTTGGGTAACAACAATAAATGTTGATGATGAGGAAAATCCACATCAAGCAAAAATAGATTTTGCACAGTCATAGGATGATTAGCGATGCGTAGATTTCTACCAACAACATCAACTAGAAAGTCTGTAACAATTGCATCTGCTAATAAACCTATTAATGGAACACAACTTGATAGACGACATCCATTAGTACGAGATATGGTGTTGTTAGTTGCACCATTAGAAAAAACAGGTGATTTAACTTATGATTCTGTTGGTAATACGTCGCTTAGACTAGTAAATGATCCAGGTCGATTACCACAATATAGTGGTAGCATAAATATGATTACTGCTAATCAACAATATATTGACTGTGGAAATGATAGATTATTTCAAGTTCCTACTGGTTCATTAGAATGTTGGTTTGATACAACAGCTAATGGTGATGCTCAATTTGCTGCTGGTATTCCATTTGAAGATACAGGAGCATGGGCTAATCCATTTGTTGCACTTCAAGTTGGTGCATTTCTTGATGGATTACCTCGTTTTTGGATAAATGTTGGTGGTGCTGATATTGAGTTTGCAGCAACTGCTGGAATAACATTTAAACCAAATCAATTAAATCATATGGTATTAACATACGATGGTATTATAGCTAGAGGCTATCTAAATGGCTTAGCAGCAGGTTCAAATGCTGTTGCTGGAACCATTGCATACAATGGTAATCCTTCATTTCTTATTGGTAATAGAAACTTACAATCACCAGGGCAAACATTAAATGGTAGATTTGTAAAAGCAGCATTATGGCGTCAACGAACTTTAAATTTTCAAGAAATTAGAGCATTATATAATCGCCCATGGGAAATGTTTGAATCTACAGTACCTTATGTAATTAAAATATTAATACCTACAAGTATTACTATTAATGTGTTTGATACTACAACAGTCACAGAATCTGTTACGCTTATAGAAAGACTTAGCATTAATATTAATGATACTATAACACTTAATGATGATAATCCTAATATTATTCGTAATAATCCTGCTGAGCGAACGATAAGTGTTAACTCAGCATCTTCATTAACAGAATCGGTAACATTACGTATAACAATGCGTATTAATGTTAATGATACAATTACATTATCTGAATTGCCTAATGTCGCGTTTCCACCTCCTGTTATTAACGTTAGTGATTCTAGTACATTATCTGAATTCGTTTCGGTAAATAATGGATCAATATTATTTATTGATGCTAATGATGACATTATTTTAGACGATTTTGGTGATGAAATAACAGTTAATGTTATAACACCACCAATATCACCAAGTAGAGAAGATACTACAATGGTGGTTGAGTATGTAAATGTAGAACTTGGACAATATTCATATCATGAAATTACTATTAATGCAGGACTTCACGCATTTAGTCAGTATCATGTAATGCGGATTAATTCTGTACAAGTACAGTTATATTCTAACAGAAATATACAAAAACCAGTAGGTAGCGTTATAAGGATATAATATGCCTCTTGATCTGAATATGGATTCGTTTCGATTAGAGTCTAGTTTAGATATGCCAGCAGATGGATTTACAGCAATTGTAAGTTCATCTGAAGCATTTAGAAATGCTGCTGATACAGATAGAGTGACGTTGAATGCAGGATTTTTTGATGATAATGGTAATCAAGTAATGATTGCTAAGCTTATTGATGGAATTATAGATGAGTATTCTCTATCGTTATCTCATAATCAACTTAAAGTTAATCTAAGAGGTAGAGACGCAGTTGCTAATCTTTTAGATAAAGATATACGTCGTAGATATATAAGAGTTCCAGATCCAACTGCTGCGTCAGGTGGCCCATTATTTCCAAACTATTATACTGTTAGTGTTGGAAATTTTCATGCTTCACAAATAGCACAACAAATTGCTACTGATCTTGGATTGACACTAGTTTGGCAAATTCCAAGAGACTATTTACTGACAACTAATTTTGATGCTGTTGGACAAGCATTTGAATTAATTCGTCAGTTAGCAGAGCCTTATAGTCATGTTGAACCTTTTAAGGTAGATATTTTCGCGGATGGAACATCTATTTATGTCCGTCAGCGAAATGGTTTTTCAATGATTCCTGATTATACATATGAAGTAACAGATGCACGAATTTTATCTATTGATATTAAGAGAAGAGTATTACCACGATTTCATAGAATAACAATTACAGGTAGGGGTGGGCCTGATGTAACAGCTCATACTATAGTTATTAATGTAACTGAAAGTATTGGATATGATAATGATGGTAGTATTGTGTCTAGAGAAGTTTCTTCAACTTCTACACTTATGCCAGAAAGTATTCATCTTTCAACTACAACAACTACATCTGACAATATTGGCGTAATTAAACGTGAAGAATTAACAAAATATTATGCTGATGGATCATTGATTGCTCAAAGTATAGGACATTGGCCATCACAAACAAATCAAACAATTCAACAACCAATGGAAGTTGCTGAAATAACGCTTATCTTTGAAGCTGATGAAGACAATGTTATGCGGCAAACTAGAAAAGTTGAAAAAACAACATCATATGATAATGAGTTGTTTGTTACACTTGTGTCTAATAGTGAATATCAACTTAATGAAGAAACTTCTGCTTTTGATAAAGTTGGTGTTTCAACAGAAAATCATTTTCAAGTAACGCCACTAATGTCTCAGGTTATAGTTGCAAATTATAGTCGTGATACTGAGACTGGTGCTTTAACTTTAACTGATAGACGATCATCACAAGCTGGAGGATTTCGTCCTGGTGGTCGTAGACCACCACCAGCAAAAAATAATGGTGTCGCTTATACTAAAGATATAATAGTATCAACAGATGTAAGAGCGCATGATTTTTCATATAGTAATGATCATCTACTTAAAGCTGATGTAGATAGTATTTTTACACAAATTAGTCAAGCATCTGGCGCACAAGAATTTGAAATAGATTTTATAGTAGTAGGTATGCCATGGTTAAAAAAAGGGGCTATTATTCAATTAAACGGAATTATATTTGAAGATGGTCTTACTTATACAGTAACACCAGCATTAGTAATATCAGAGTCAACTGATTATGATGAGTCTAGAGAACGAGCCCAACTAGTATCACAGTTTAAGGCTATTTTCTGGCGAGTAGGTAGTTAATATGAGAGCGCAAAGTTTATATGAATCAATGACTGGTAATCAAGCAAATCCAACGACATATGATAAACCTAAAGACGGTGGATTCATTGAGTTGGGTACAGTTATCGGAGTAGATTTTGGCGGTAAAATTCGCGTTCAATTAAATGGTGGAGTTATAACATGCCAGCAAGTTACAGATGATCCAGCACAATATAAAGAAGGTGTTGGGGTCTATGTTACTAGAACACCATCAGGATATATTATTCATGGTGTAACACGATAATGCCTACGCCTAAGTTCGATGACTTTATAAAGTCAAATCAAGAATTTACAACTAAAAGCGTAAAGTCTACACACGATAAAAGAGTAACAATTGAGACTATAGAGAATATTAGTGGAAGTTTATACACTATTCTTGGTACTCAAGTTACTGCAAGTGGTATTAAACCAGATTTTAAAATAGGTGATGTTGTTTCTGTTGCGTGGAAAAATAATAAACCTTATATTATTCTTGGTCATTCTTGGCGTAGAGCAAGAACGTTTATACCTGTAGTACCTACAGGTAAAGTTCTTGAAGTTTTATGGTTAGGTCCAGTTAAAAATCCTGATGGATCATTTTTATTAAATGAAGGAATAAAAGTAATAGAAGAAATTTGGATACAAAATGCAACAATATTTACGTCATTAAATATTGCTAGTATTTATCGATCAAATTCTGATACAGTTCAATCCGTTAAATGGGGATTTAATCCTAATACATTTGCAGTTTATACATTTAATTTTGCAACTAATGCTAAAAAGTTTTATATTTTTAAACTAAATAGAAATACTACAGATATTCAAGGCAATCGTAGATATATAGTAACATTAATTAAAATAGTAGTTGTATCAAATATTATAATTTATAATGAATTTGAAGATTCAAGTAACTCAGTTGATACAATTAATATAACAATTAATTTTACACCAATTAATTCACTTCAGGAAGATATTCCTGGTGTATCATTTGGTTTTGATTTAATCACTTCTATAAATGATCCAACAACAAATCAAGTTTTTAGTACTAATACTGTAAACCCTATTAATGTTAAGGATACATTTACAGATTATAGGCTAACTTCATCATTAGAAATTATTTTATTTTCTGGTATTGATGGTCATTTTCATATAGTAAATACTGATACAAATGCTATTTTAGCTTCATCTGGTTCTCAGTTTGGTAATTCAACCAGTGCTGTAGGAACTATTATTAATTTTATAACATCAAATTTAGAAGAAGATATTCATTATCATGCATTACCAAGTAATATAACTTTTTTAATACAAGCTGGTTCTAATCCAAATTTTATCTTTTTTGAACCGGGCGGTAGCTCAGGCCTTCCAAATATATTTAGTTTTTCATTATCATATACTTCTACAAATGGATTTATAAGTAATAGTTTTATCCTAGATTCATATAGTTTCTTACCAGCACCATCGTCATTTAATGAAATTATTTCAAATACTTCTATTCTTTCAACTGGAATTGTTCCAAGCCTAGGTCTAGGCTTTATCTTAGAAGGTGATGCTGGAGATTATAATCCAATTGGAAACACTTCTGGTAATCAAGGTTTAATGACAAATACTGTAACAACAAAGTCACTTGGTAATCTTACAGGAGGCAACGGTTCCTATACCCTTCAACAAATGTTTCCATTATATTGTAAATCAATTACTGATATGAAAATTGCATTAAGTATTAGTCATAGCGATAATGACGGAGTTCCAGGTGGTGGTCTGTTTATTGTAAACCAATCAGGTGGATTAATTAAAATTATCCATAACTTAACAAGTAATAAAAGCTATCAGGTTTTAACTGGAAATAAACATCATGTTGTTTATCTTGAACAAGATTTTGTCACTAATGTATCAGTATTAAAGATTGCTACTGTTGATACAGGGGAAACAATATCTATTATTGATAATAACCATGTAAATTATTTAGATATACATACTCGTATTGCTGGATCAATTGGAATGAACACTGATCATCTGTTTTTTGATCCAAATCCTACTAGTGATCCATTAATTACTGATTTTACAGCAACTGGTCGTAAATTTATAAAAGCATGGAATTTTACTCAACCTAAAGTTCCAACATTACAGTTTACAACATTATCTTCTTTTCCAACAGAAGATAAACAACTAATTTCCCAAAAACAACTTGCAGATTTACCGTTTAATGCAATTGATGAAGACTTTAATACTATATTAATAATTCAAGATTATCATGTAATTAATAATCAATTAATTTTATCTAAATTACGCAGATTCGAGGTAAGTTAAATAAATAACATTGTAGTACTAATTGGAAAGTTGTTAAACTAATCAGTTTGATATTCAGCTGACCTTTAACTTAATTAGGTGAAAATTATGGGTGATGGAACTGTAATTAATACGATTATTTTAGCAGTAACTGCACTTGTAACAGCATTAACTCCTATTCTTTTAGTGTTGATTAATAAAAAGCAAGCAGCGGTTCTTGAGAATAGTGAAATTACTAAAAAAGCAGGAATTGAAGCTGCTACACAAGTAACAGCAGCAGCTATTAAAGTAGAAGCAGTACGAACAGACTTACAAATACAAGGCGCTAATGTAATTACACGACTTGATACAATTCATACATTAGTTAACAGTCAATTGACAACAGCATTATCAGAATTTCGTGGGGCATTAAGAACAATTGAAGAGTTAAAAGGATTGTTATATGCTCGTGATCCAAAAGATCCACGACTTATTGGATTAACTAATCCAACTCCATTAGGTGATCCACAAAAAATGGAAGATCAACAAACAAAAGCAAATGAAGGTACAACTATTGCTAAATTAGTTGGTACACTGGATGGTGTCGACTCATCAATACATAATCAACCTCTCTCATTGAGAGAATTAACTGATGCTCTTTCAGCAGCAGAACATGCAGCCGAGATTGCTCGTGCAGCATTAGTTCGTGCAGCAACAATAGCTAAGCCTATAGCTTCTTAATAGAGCGAGGTGATGTAAACATGGGTATTATTGAATTTATTATTTTATGTGTTGTGCTAGGTGTTATTGTTTGGTTAGTTAATAAATATGCTCCAATTCCACAAGAAATTAAAACAATAATTCTTGTTGCAGTTATTATAGTGTTAATAGTAGTTTTGCTTAAAGCAACTGGCATATTAGGTGGAGCAGATGTTCAGATTCCACGTATTAGTAAATAACTATTTATAGGAGAATGTAAATGAGATTCTTGAAACAATCAAAGATTTTACTTGTAGTAATGTTGTTAATGGTTGTTCCATTTGTTATGTTAGCGTGTGCTACTACGCCAATCGGCAAGGCAGTACAAGCCGCTGATGCTCAGAAGCAATTAGTTGAAAGGGCAGCAGTTGAATTTGTGAAGCTTAAACTTCAAGGTGATCCGCGTATTACTCAGGTTGTGTATGATCAAGGAAAAGCTGCTTATGGAAAATATGAAGTGGCTCAAACTAGTTTAGCACAAGCTATTTCGTCTTGGAAAGTAGTCTCAAATCCAGAGAATGAAAGCAAGCTTCAGGCAGCATTAACTGAGGCTACCAAAACAATTGACGTTTATTTGAACTTGGTTGGTAAGTTTGTTGATCTTAATGCCCTTAAAAAGAAACTTGAATAAAGAGGAAATGAAATTATGGGTGCAGAAGCAGCGATAAGTGTTATTTTTCAATTATTAGGTACTGCTTGGGGTGCAGCAAAAAATGCTGGAATCGTAGGTACAGCTGATTGGATTAAATATGCAGATGCAGGTCTTTATATGGCTGCAAAAGCAAAAGATATTCTTCTAGATATTTTCCAGAATCCTGATAAGTATGACAACATGACACCAGATGAAATTAAAGCATTGCTAACACCTAAAACTTGGGATGAAATTGAAGCTCAAGCTCAGGCTGAATTGGATGCTGAAAATCAGTAAATTCAAACCTATACGTTAAATGCGTATAATCTAACATCTCAAATGCCTGAAATATGGTCTAGCGAATACAAGTCTAGACCATATTTCATGGTCCCTCCGAGATTTATATATCAAGCGAATACAAGTCATAGACCAGGAATAGCCTATTTTAGTATCTTTTTGGCTGTTTTTAGGTACTTGACAATTTTTGAGAATTTGATATAGTAATAGTAACAGGGGAGAGCAGCTTGTCTATAAATGTGTATATTCATACTCATAGGTAATTGATTTATAAACTAGAAAAATGATGGCGCGAATACAAGTCTAGACGTATTTGTGCCTATTGACGATTTTTAAGTTATTGATATAGTATAAGTAAGAGAGGAAGGAAGAAGTGTTAATAATCCAAATTCACAACGATGGGACAGGAACAGTAGAAATAGGGAATTATGATGTAGAGGTTCTAATCACGAAATCACCAACAAAGTTGATTACAGTGGCAGCAGGCCGCGTACAGGGGCATATCAGAAGTAAGGGCTGGAAGCAGTTGCTTAAACAGATTGTAGAGGAAGATAGTGTGAAGTAAACATTTCACTAATAGTTGTAAAGAAAGGTGGTGATAAAAATGCGCTCGGACATAGCAAAAGTATTAACAGAGCATGAGCGTAGCGGTAGTTGGAAAGGGTATCACGATGTGCGTCGTAAGAATAAGCAATTTGCAAAAGATTTTGAAGACCTCCCTGATAAGGAGAGCATAAAGAAACGGTATGTATATGATACAAAAAGTTTTAGCGATCATCTGTCGCCGTTGTATGGATTCTTAAGAAAGAGTGTTGGTCGTCCGTGGGATAAAGTGTATTCAGAATTAGCAACAAAGTTAGATCGACGTTCGGTTGCGGGATTTCATGTTTGGAGCCATGTGAAAGGATATGTTGCAACGAGCATTGTTGCGTGTAATAAGCGCGGCACTCCGTTAGGCGAGAATTATTATCCTCTGTATCAGGATTTTTATGTGGACCCAAAAACGGGTTTGCTAAAAAAGACTCCTGAATATGAGGTTGAAGATAAAAAATGGTATACGAAACCTGATTCAAGCAAGAAGAAAGACGATAAGCTTATAGAGTTTATTTCTGATTTTGAGGCAGCGTATCACGAAAAGGGAATCTGGTATCTGATAAGATTTCGTAAATTAGAAGAAAGTGATTTTGTTGGTTCTATGTATCAGCAGTATCAGGATGGTGAAGTAACGAAGGTTAGAGAAGTAACAACGAAGAAAACGGTATATGATAAGATTTTCGGAACACCGTTTAGCAATATTCAAGATGCAAAGAATCAGTTTAAAGGACACGCAGTAACAGCAATCAGTAAGAAGCAAATGAATACGAAAGAGAAAAAGAAGCTAGTTACACTATATCAGTAACTTGACGTTTTTAGAGTTATTGATATAGTATAATTAGAGGAGAAAAGACAAGTTTGCATGTTGGCGCTACAAGGAGCGACAAAGGGAATGGGAGGCATCCCATCCCTCAAATCGTTCGCGTAATGCCTACGAAAGCGAGGCCATATGTGCCTCGCCGCCAACATGCATTTTATATAATGCAGTTAATGTTCACTAAAGAATTGGAGAATAACATGCCATATGTACCAATGAAGTTTACGTTTGAGATGTATACAGATATTCAAGAATCTGTTTTAAGTTGGGTTTTAGATCGTAATAACATTAAGTATCTAGAATCAGAAATTGTACCGGTGAAGTTGGATAATGGACTTTGGGAACAAACAATGTATATAAGAACAAAGCATCCAATACGTCTTTTGGATTGGATTCTTTATATATTATTAGAAAATGACCCTTTCGTAAAGAAAGGTTATCTTAAAAAGATAGAGTTTGATCGGCAGAAAGAAATAATAGGATCGTAGTTAACTAATTTACAGAAAGGAATTTAAAATGAATCTACCTGATGCAGTTGTTAAATTTTGCGCTGAAGAGGTTGGTCGTCAGAAAGAACCAACAAAGCTTGTATTTAACTATCTCAAAGCATGGGAAGATGCTATTGAATTAAGAAAAGATCTGAAATGGATTCATCCAGAAATGATTAAGAAGTGGGGCCAACTTACTGAGCCGGAAGTAAATGATGGTGAATGGCGTTATGTGCCAGTATTTGTTGGGAATCATAGAAAGATGGAAGCTATGATGATTCCACAAGCTATGAAAAATTTATGTAATAATCTTGATACTCTTGATCCAGCATCTGCATATAAAGAGTTTCAGGATATTCATCCGTTTCGTAATGGGAATGGTAGGGTTGGAAAGATTATCTTTAATTGGATGAAAGGTACGCTTAATGACCCTAAGATGCCTCCAAATTTTTGGGGAACTGAAAATCCTTAATAGGAATGTAGTTGCAGTTAACGTTTATTAACGATTGAAAGAAGGTTAAGCAAATGGTAAAAGAACAATTTGTAATTGTTGAAACGATGGCACTTTGTGATGGATGTGGGAGGCTTGATACGTCATGGCGATGTACGGACTGTCGAATCCCTATATGTAGGATGTGTCAGTTTAAGCATATTAAGAGTCAACATCCAGAAGGTGCTAATTTTTAATATAATATTTATAGGAGATTAAAGTAAATGATAAAGTTTATAAAAAGGTTTAAGACTTCGGTATATGTTATAACAGCAGCAATTATATTTGTTGTTGTTGCTGTACTAGTAGTTATAAAGTTGATGTTTGTTTCTGGTCCAGCACCAATTCGGGTTTAAAGACGGTTGCAGTTAACGTTTAAAAAGGAGAGTTAAAATGTTGTTTTCTTTGCTTTCGTTAGCAGTAAAGACTGGCGGTAAGAAGTTTGGCGGATATGTGATTTCATTTGCTGGTATAACGGCAACAGCGGAGCAAATTTTTGGCAAGACGCCAATTGCTCCGTCAGAGATCACGAAAAAGATTTGGGCATTTATTCGAGCAAATAAGCTCGGTGGTAGAGTGTAAGTAATAAAACGTAATTGTTCTGATTTAAGGCGAGCGTTCACACGCTGGATTTTATATTGTGAACACGATGCTGGCAGAATATCGCAGCGTTGCTACTTCAAGTCACGAGATA
>Ga0137457_1000093_pt1 | contig 23157 bp, 22 predicted proteins | sample EasRivERMGT630_2_FD_102321 | JGI IMG/M metagenome (GOLD analysis project Ga0137457, IMG submission 102321) | Soil microbial communities from meander-bound floodplain in the East River, Colorado, USA - East River MetaG ERMGT630_2 | ecosystem: Environmental > Terrestrial > Soil > Floodplain ...
CTGCTTTCGCCCCGCGAGCGGCGACTGGATGCCCGGCATCAGGCGCACCGGACGCAGATTCACGTAGAGGTCGAAGTCACGCCGCATCGGAATCAGCAGCTCCCACAGCGACACGTGGTCGGGTACACCGGGAAACCCGCAGGCGCCGAAGAACACGGCGTCGTGACCGCGGATCGTCGCGAGGCCGTCCTCGGGCATCATGCGGCCGTGCTTCAGACGGAACTCGCAGCTCCAGGGAAATTCATCCCACTTGAATTCGATGTCGAACTTCCTGCCGGCGGCTTCGAGCACGCGCACGCCCTCGGGCATGACCTCTTTTCCGATGCCGTCGCCGGCGATGACGGCGATCTTGTAGCTCTTCATCGATCTTTCACCTTTAGAATCCGACGTTTCGTCCGCCCTTGAGCTTGAGCATCTCGCGCGCTTCGTCGGGCGTCGCGATCTGCAGTCCGAGCTCCTCCAGAATCCGGCGAATCTTCGTGACCTGCTCGGCGTTGGTTTTCGCGAGCGTGCCGCGCCCGAGCCACAGGCTGTCTTCCAGTCCCACGCGCACGTTTCCGCCCATCACCGCCGACATCGCGGCGACGAACATCTGGTTGCGCCCGGCGCCGAGCACCGACCACAGATAGGCCTCGCCGAAGAGACGATCCGCGGTGCGCTTCATGTGCATCACGTCCTCCGGATGCGGGCCGATGCCGCCGCGGATGCCGAACACCGACTGGATGAAAAGCGGGGGTTTGAGGAGCTTCCGGTCGAGGAAATGCGCCGCTGTATACAAGTGGCCGATGTCGTAGCACTCGATCTCGAAGCGGGTGTCGTTGCCGCTGCAGGACTCGAGGATATGGGCGATGTCGCGGAACGTATTCTTGAAGATTCGCTCGTCGCTGCCGGCGAGATACGGCTTTTCCCAATCGAACTTCCAGTCCTTGTAGCGTCCCAGCATCTCGTACAGGCCGAAATTCATCGAGCCCATGTTGAGCGAGGCGACTTCCGGCTTCAGTTGCAGCGCGGGCTGCAGGCGCTCCTCGACCGTCATGGTCGGCGCGCCGCCGGTGGTGAGGTTGATGACGACGTTCGAGGCCGCCTTGATCTTCGGCAGGAAGCGCAAGAACATCTTCGGGTCCTGCGTGGGGCGGCCGTCGGCGGGCTCGCGCGCGTGCAGGTGCACGATCGCCGCGCCGGCCTTTGCCGCTCCGATCGCGCCTTCGGCAATCTCCTCCGGCGTCACCGGAAGATGCGGCGACATCGTCGGCGTGTGGATCGCGCCGGTCACGGCGCAGGTGATGATGACCTTGCCTTGGGCTGCTGCCATGGGGTCATTCCGGCCAAGCCCGCTGATCCCCGCTTTCGCGGGGAGGCGCGAGCCGGAATCCAGGGACGCTTCCACGGCCTGGATCCCCGCTTTCGCGGGGATGACGGCGCGTGCGTGACTCTCGCGCCGTCACTTCTTGTCTTCTACCCGCCCGATGCGCCGTACCGCCTCGGCGAGAATCTTCGCGTCCTTGTCCCAGAATTGCTGGAACTCCGGCGCATCGAGGTAATTGATGGGCGTCTCGATTTTCGCCATGGTGTTCTTGAAATCCGGATCCTCGACCGCCCGGCGCGCCGCGCCGCGCAGCGTCTGGAGGATCGGGGCGGGCGTTCCGGCGGGGGCGAAAAGTCCCGACCAGATGTAGAACTCGGCGTTGTAGCCGAGCTCCTTGAAGGTCGGCACCTCCGGAAGCGAAGCAAGGCGCTTGTCGCCCCAGGAGGCGAGCGCGCGAAGCTTCCCGCCCTTGATCTGGCCGATCACCGCGGAAGGCCCGGATGCGAGCGCTTCGACCTGCCCGCCGAGCAGCGCCGTGACCGCGGGCCCGCCTCCGCTGTAGGGAACGTGCCACAACTGGATGCCGGCGACGCCCGCGAAGATCTCCATCGCCACGTGCAGCGTCCCGTAGATGCCCGAAGAGCTGTAGTTGATCTTGCCCGGCCGTCGCTTCGCGTCGTCGACGAACTCCTTCACCGTCTTCCAGGGCGCGTCGGTGCGAACTACCAGCACCGTGGGATCGGCGGAAATCAACGCGATCGGAACGAGCTGGCTCATCTCGTAGGGCGGCTTGCGGTCGAAGAGTTTTTCGGCCGGAGGAATGATCGAAATCGACGACAGCGCCATCAGGACGGTGTAGCCGTCGGGCTTGGAGTTCGCCGCCGCGGCCATGCCGATCGCGCCGCCCGCGCCGGCCTTGTTCTCGACGATGATGCGTTGCTTCAGGAACTTCTCCATGGCAAAAGCGGTGGGCCGGCCCGTGAGGTCGGCCACGCCGCCCGGCGGAAAGGGCACGACCATGGTGATGGGATGAGTCGGATAGGCGTCCTGCGCGAACACGGGAACGGGCAGGAGCGCCAGAGCAATCAGCGCGATCCGTCGATGCATGTTTTCCTCCGGAGGGATGCCTTTGTTGTCTTATGTGTTCACAATCATCGGGGCTGAAACGCCCGGCGTCAAGCGCCCGCAGGCGGCCCTCCGATCCGTTAGAATTCTTCGCAAGAAGCGCCGATGAATCTGCTTGCCATCGATACCTCCACCGATTTCTGCTCGGTAGCGGCAAGCCGCGGCGAGGCGCTGTTTTCGCGTCACGAGCCCGCCGGCCGGCTCCAGGCGGAGAGGATCCTCGACAGTGTCAATCAAGTGCTCATCGAGGCGCGGCTCGAATTCGCGCAAATCCACGGCATCGCCTACGGAGAAGGTCCGGGCTCGTTTACCGGCCTTCGCATCGCAGCCGGCGTGACGCAGGGGCTCGCGCTTGCGCGCGGTCTCGGCGTGATCGGGATCGGAACTTTGCTCGCTCTTGCCGAACAAGCGGCCGAAGAAGCGGCGGGAGAAGCCGCAGGCGACCGGATCATCGCCTGCCTCGATGCGCACAGGGGCGAGGTGTATCATGCCGCGTACCGGAGGGCGGGCGCCGGATGGGAAGAAGTTTCCGCTCCCGGCGTGTACCGGCCCGAAGCGGTTCCCGTTGCTCCCGGCAGGGACTGGCTGGGCTGCGGCGACGGTTTCGCCGCCTATCGCGAGCGCCTCGGAGCGCGGCTCGGAGAATGCGTTTCAGCGATCCGTCCCGAGACGACCCCGACTGCGCGAGCGGTGCTGAAACTTTCGATCCCGCGTTTTGCCGCGGGGGAGGCGAGGGACGCCGCCGCGGCGGTGCCGGTGTATCTGCGCGACAAGGTCGCGCTTAAGACGAGCGAACGCCGATGAGCGCAGTACTCCGACCTGCACCGAGATTCGAGCCGATGAGCGAGGCCGACCTTCGCCGGGTGCTCGAGATCGAAGAGACCCTTTATGAATTTCCCTGGACGCCCGGGAATTTCCGCGACTCGCTGCGCGCCGGATACTGCTGCCGGGTGGTCCGCGACGGCAGACGGCTGATCGGTTACGCGGTGCTCATGCTGGCCGCGGGCGAGGCCCACCTGCTGAACCTGAGCGTTGCCGCTCCCGCGCAGCGCCGCGGCCATGGGCGCAGCCTCCTCGAGCACGTGGTCGGAATCGCGCGAGAGCACGAGGCCAAGGTCTTGTTCCTCGAAGTCCGGCCTACGAACGAGGTGGGACAGCGCCTCTATGCCGGCTACGGCTTCAAGCAGGTCGGAGTGCGGCGCGGCTACTATCCGGCGCATCGAGGCCGCGAGGACGCCATCGTTCTGGCGCTCGACCTGTGACTCGATCCGTGAATGCGCGGAGCGAGCGCTATCTGGAGGAGATGGGGCTCGGTCCCGTGTGGAAGCTGCGCGGGCCGAAAGGGCAGGACCAGGAACCCGGGATTCCGGATTCTCCTCAAGGGGTGGTTCCGGCAAGTCCGGGCCCAGAACCCATAAGCGACGACCGCGTCCGGCTCGAGCCCTCATGGAAGGCGCGACTCCTTCCCGAGTTTTCTCAACCCTACATGAAGGATCTGCGTGAATTCCTGAAAAAGGAGAGGCAGGCAAGGAAAGTCATCTACCCGCGTGGCGTCGAATACTTTGCGGCGCTCGATCACACGCCTTTCGACAAGGTCAAGGTGGTTATCCTCGGTCAGGATCCCTACCATGGGGTGAATCAGGCGCACGGCCTTTGTTTTTCGGTGCGGCCGCGGGTAGAGATTCCGCCCAGCCTGCAAAATATCTTCATCGAATTGAAAAACGATCTGGGGATCGAAGCGCCGAATCACGGTCATCTCACCTATTGGGCCGAACAGGGTGTGCTCCTGCTCAATGCGACGCTCACCGTGGAGGCCGGGAAAGCCGGCAGCCATCAGGACAAAGGCTGGGAGAAGTTTACGGACGTCATTGTCGATGCGCTCAACCGTGAGCGCGAGGGCCTGGTGTTCGTGCTTTGGGGGAGCACTGCGCAGAAAAAGGGGGCTTTTATCGATGCCAGGAAACACCTGGTGCTGAAAGGTCCGCATCCTTCCCCCCTCTCGGCGCATCGCGGGTTTTTCGGTTGCAGGCATTTTTCAAGGATCAATGACTATCTGCAGGCTCACGGCAAGGCGCCGATAGATTGGCGGCTGCCGAAACTGGATGGTTAACCGGAGCAGCATCGCCGCCTTGCAATCCCGCACGGCATCCCCAATTTAGGCGACAGGACTTTCAGGAGGAATCCATGCGCAAACTGCTTGCAGCGGTCATTGTCCTGATCACCGCGGGGATGGCGGGCTGTGGCTACAACGACATCCAACGAAACGACGAACAGGTCAAATCGGCCTGGTCCGAGGTCCTCAACCAGTATCAGCGGCGCGCCGACCTGATTCCCAACCTGGTCAACACCGTCAAAGGATTCGCGGCACAGGAACAGCAGGTGCTGATCCAGGTCACCGAGGCGCGGTCGCGGGTCGGCAGCATCCAGGCGACACCGGAGCTCCTGAACGACGAAGCGGCGTTCCGGCGCTTCCAGCAGGCCCAGGCGGGAATGACCAGCGCGCTCTCGCGGTTGTTGCTCGTCGCCGAGAACTATCCGCAGCTCAAATCGGACGCGAATTTTCGCGACCTTCAGGCGCAGCTCGAAGGCACGGAGAACCGCATTTCCGTCGCGCGCAACCGCTTCATCAAGGCCGTGCAGGAATACAACGTGCTCGTACGCCAGTTCCCGGCCAATCTCACGGCGATGATGTTCGGCTACCCGATCAAGCCGAGCTTCAGCGTCGAAGACGAAAAGGCGATCTCGAGACCGCCGACGGTCGATTTCGGCAAGCCCGGCGCGCCGGCAAAGCAGTAGTTCCGATGCCCAAGCGCCGGCTCGGCCTCGTCGCGGCCGGCGTCCTGCTGGCGGGCCTGGCGCTCGCTGCCGAGGTCGCGGTGCCGCCGCTCAAGGCGCGCGTCATCGACCTGACGCACACGCTCTCGACGTCCCAGGCGCAGACGCTGGAGTCGCGGCTGCGCGATTTCGAGCGCGGCAAAGGCAGCCAGATCGCGGTGCTGATGCTGCCTTCGACTCAGCCCGAGACCATTGAGGAGTACTCGATCCGCGTCGCCGAAGCCTGGAAAATCGGCCGCGCGCGGGTCGACGACGGCGTGATCCTCGTCATCGCCAAGAACGACAGGAAACTTCGCGTCGAAGTCGGCCGCGGCCTTGAAGGCGCGATCCCCGACGCCGTCGCCAAGCGGGTCGTAAGCGACGTGATCACGCCGCTTTTTCGCTCCGGCGATTTCTACGGCGGCATCGCGGCGGGGACCGACGCGCTCATGAAGCTGATCGAGGGAGAAGGCTTGCCTGCGCCGCGGTCGGGAGTGACTCTCAGCGGCATTCATCGGGCGATCGATTTCCAGACGATATTCTGGCTGTTCGTTGCGCTCGTCCTGACGCACGCGCTCTTCAAGCGCCTGTTCGGCCGCGTCATCGGGGCCGGAATTTCCGGCGGGATCGTCGGTGCGATCGTCTGGGTGGCGGCGGGCGTGCTCGTGTTCGCGATCGTCGGGGGGCTGATCGGGTTTGTCGTGGCGCTCATCAACGGATTGGGCAGCCGTGGCGGCGGGTGGTCGAGCGGGCCCGGCGGGTGGTCGGGCGGCGGCTGGTCCGGCGGAGGCGGCTACAGCGGCGGCGGCGGTTTCAGCGGCGGCGGGGGAGATTTCGGCGGCGGCGGAGCATCGGGCAGCTGGTGACATGATCACTATGAACTGGAAACGCATCCTGCGCCATCTGTTCACCGATCACCGTGCGGTGAGGCGCGCATTTCCGCCTGCCGCGATGCTGGCGATCGAAAAGGCGGTCGGAGAGGAAGAGCGTCGCCACGACGGGGAACTTCGCTTTGCCGTGGAGGCGTCGTTCCCGATCGGAGAGTTGCTCCGCGGGGTGCAGTCACGCGAGCGCGCCATCGCCTGGTTCGGGCGGCTGCGCGTCTGGGACACCGAGCAGAACTCCGGCGTTCTCATCTATCTGCTGCTCGCCGACCGGCGCGTCGAGATCGTCGCCGACCGGGGCGTCCATTCCAAAGTCGGAAGAGCGGCGTGGGAAGCAATCTGCGGCGAGATGCAGCAGGAGTTTGCGCGCGGGCAGTTCGAGCGCGGCGTCGTGATCGGCGTGCGCGCGATCAGCGACCTGCTCGCCACGCACTATCCGGCTGGAGGGGGCGAGAACCCCAACGAGCTGCCGGACAAGCCGGCCGTTCTTTGATTCACTGCCTCGGCGGCAGCTCGTCGGCCCGGATCGGCAGATCGAGCTTCTGCGTGCGGCGCAGGAGCGTCACTTTCGTGGTCTTGCCGATCCGCTCCGCGCTGAGCAGCCGGTGCAGCTCGTCGACTCCGGCCACGTCTTCTCCGTCATAGCCGATGATGACGTCTCCCGGCTCGATCCCGGCCCCCTGGGCTGCGCCGCCGGGCTCGACCGACTCGACGCGCACTCCCGCCCCGGCCCCGAGGCCGTGAAAGCGTACCGCTCGGCGCGAAAGCGGGATGGTCGCACCGCCCACGCCGATGTAGCCGCGGCGCACCCGGCCGAAGCGCAGCAGTTGCTCCACCACCCATTTGGCGGTGTCGATGGCCGTGGCGAAGCAGATTCCCTGGGCGAACGGGATGATCGCGGTGTTGACGCCGATCACTTCGCCTTGCGAGTTGACGAGCGGCCCGCCCGAGTTGCCCGGATTGAGGGCGGCGTCGGTCTGGATCACGTCGTCGATCAACCGCCCGGTCACCGAACGCAGGCTGCGGCCGAGCGCGCTCACCACGCCGGTCGTCACGGTGTGCTGAAACCCGTAGGGATTGCCGATCGCAATCGCAAGCTGGCCGACGCGCAAGCCGCGCGAGCTTCCCAGCGTTGCCGTGGAAAGCGGGTGCCCGCCGATGCGGATCACCGCGACGTCGGTGTCCGGATCGTCGCCGACGAGGTCCGCATCGAAGCTCGCACCGTCGGCGAAACTCGTCTGAATCGAACGCGCGCCGTGCACCACATGGCTGTTGGTGAGGATAAAGCCGTCGGGCGTAAACACGAATCCCGACCCGCTGCCGCTGCCGCGGCGCGGCGCTTCGCCCCCGCCCGAGCGGGGGGCTTGAGCGACCTCGACGTGAACGACGGCAGGGCTGACCCGCTCGGATGCCGCGACCACCGCAGCGGAATAGGCGTCGAGCAGAGCGGCGTCGCTTTCGCCGCGCGCCGAGGAAGCCGCGCGCGGCGTATCTTCATCGAGTACCGGAATCGCGCCCATGGTCCTGCAGGACGTGGGGGCGCCCCGCGGGAAATCAAGGATATCCGCGTCGCTTGCTGGTTTTCATACCGATGAGGTGCAGCGAATCGCTGCGGCTCTGGTTGTACCGGTGGCGCAAGATGACCAGAAGCATCGTGACCACGACGAACGCGCCGAAGGCCACGATGATGACGTTGATGTGGAGGTCGGCCTTGATCATCGAGGAATAGATGGCAAGCATCAGGAGGATCGAGATGTTCTCGTTGAAATTCTGTACTGCGATCGAATGGCCGGCCGAGAGGAGCACGTAACCGCGGTGCTGCAGGAGCGCATTCATTGGCACCACGAAAAAACCCGCCATGGAGCCGACCACGATCAGCAGGGTATAGACGATCGGCATGCTCGTCACGAAGATCATCGTGACGACCACGAGGCCCATCGCGACGCCGGCGGGCAGCACGTTCATGGCTTGCTTGAGGGAAATGAATCGTCCCGCAATCACCGCGCCGAGAGCCACGCCGACCGCCGTAATGCCCTGGAGTACCGCGCCCTTGTCCAGCGGAAGACCGAGGTGAACGGCGGCCCAGTGCAGCACGAGGAACTGCAAGGTCGCTCCGGCTCCCCAGAAAAGCGTGGTCACCGAGAGGGAGATCTGCCCGAGCTTGTCCTTCCAGAGCATGGTGAAGCAGATGTAGAAGTCGCGCATCAACAGAAGAGGATTGGTCTGCTGCCGGCCGTAACGCGCGCCGGTATCCGGGATGAAGAGGTTGAAAATTGCGGCAATGACATAAATTGCGGCGATGATGATGATTGCCGCCTCGGCCGGGGTTTCGACGCCGGTGTCGAGGTGCGGCACGTCGATCGCGAGCAGCAGCGAGGCGATGCGCGGGCTGATCAGCGCTCCGCCGAGCACCGTTCCGAGGATGATCGAAGCGACCGTCAGCCCTTCGATCCAGCCGTTGGCGGCGACGAGCCTCTCCGGAGGCAGCAGCTCGGTGAGGATCCCGTACTTGGCCGGGGAATAAGCGGCGGCGCCGAACCCCACCACCGCGTAGGCGGCCAGCACCAGCGCATATCCGGGAATGCCGGCGAATTGGACGAAATCGGTGAAGAACATCATCACGCAACCGGCGATCTTGATCGTGTTGGTGATGAACATCACCCGGCCCTTCGGGATAGCGTCGGCGAAGGCCCCGACGAACGCGGCGAGCGCCACGTAGGACACGGTGAAGAAGAATTTCAGCAGCGGCACCATCCACGCCGGGCCGTCGAGTTCCAGCAGCTGGGCGATAGCGGCGATCAGCAGGGCGTTGTCGGCGAGCGAACTGAAAAACTGCGCCCCCATGATCGTGAAAAAACCCCGCTTCATGATCTCCGGCGCTTGCGGTGAGCGAAGTCGTAAGGGTTGAAGCCGTGATTCATCGATTTTCTGCGTCCGGCATGAGCATTACGGAACGTAAACACCTTTGGCCGCCCGCTTTATACCACGAGTAATTTGGAGGGTGCGTAAAGTGTTCCGTGGCTGCTCGCCGAAACGCCCGGTTTTATGGTCGAATGGCGGGCCATGCGCCCCATCCGAGTCCGCATCGATTCCGCCGCGCTTCGCCACAACCTGGACGTGGTGAAACGCCGTGCACCCCGTTCGCGCGTCTGGGCGGTGGTGAAGGCGAATGCCTACGGTCACGGCTTGGCGCGGTCGGCCCGGGCATTGGCCGCAGCGGAGGGTCTCGCGCTGATCGAGCTGGAGGCGGCGCTGGAGCTGCGCCGCGCGGGCGAGCGGCGCCCGATCCTGCTTCTGCAGGGATTTTTCTCCCCCGGGGAACTCGAAGCCATCGCAGCGCACGGGCTCACGACGGTGGTGCACGACCCGGAGCAGCTGGCGATGATCGAGAAGGTCAAGCTGCCGGCGAAGATCCCCGTGTACCTGAAACTCAACACTGGCATGAACCGGCTCGGTTTCAACGGGGATGATTTCCGCAGTGCGCTCGAACGCTTGCAGCGCTGCGCGGGCGAGATCACGCTCATGAGTCATTTTGCCGACGCCGACGGCAAGCGCGGCGTGCAATGGCAGAGCGAACGTTTCAAGGCGATGACGCAGAGCGTGAAGCTTTCGAGCAGCCTCGCCAACTCCGCCGCGATCCTGCGCTACCCGGAAGCCCATACCGACTGGGTCAGGCCGGGCATCATGCTCTACGGCTGCTCGCCGTTTGCCGACGAGGGCGCGGCGAAGCTCGGCCTGAAGCCGGCGATGACGCTCGCAAGCGAGTTGATTGTGGTGCGCAACCTGCGCGAGGGCGACAGCGTGGGCTACGGCTGCACCTTCATCGCCGATGGGCCGATGCGCATCGGCGTCGTGGCCTGCGGCTACGCCGACGGCTACCCGCGTCACGCCCCGACGGGGACGCCAATCCTGGTGTGCGGCAAGCGCACGCGCACCTTGGGCCGGGTGGCGATGGACATGCTGTTTGCCGATCTCACCGGGATCCCCGAGGCGGCGGTCGGCTCGCCCGTGACTCTGTGGGGCGATGGGCTATCGGCGGACGAGGTGGCGGCAAGCGCAGGAACCGTGAGCTACGAGCTCCTGTGCGCCCTCTCGCCGCGCGTGCCTGTTTCGGAGACGCTCTGATGGCGAAGGCGCGAAGCGTCTACGCCTGCACCGAATGCGGCGGCGAGTCGCCGAAATGGCAGGGACAATGCCCGCATTGCGGCGCCTGGAACACGCTGGTCGAAGGGCTCGCCGAGTCGGCGCCCAGGCACCGTTTTTCAGGCATCACGAAAAGCTCGGGGCTCAAGCGGCTCGCCGACGTGAGCGCGCGCGATGCGCCGCGGATGGCGAGCGGGATCGACGAGCTGGATCGCGTGCTCGGCGGCGGATTCGTCGCGGGCGAGGTGGTGCTGATCGGAGGGGACCCTGGGGTGGGGAAATCCACGCTCCTGCTTCAGGTCCTCGCCCGGATGAGCGGCTCGCACAAAGCTGTATACGTAAGCGGCGAAGAATCCGCCGAGCAGGTGGCGCTGCGCGCGCGGCGCCTCGCGCTCGACTCGGGCAAGCTCGAGCTGCTCGCCGAGATCCAGCTCGAGCGCATTCTCGCCACGCTGGAAAAGGCCAAGCCCGAAATCGCGGTCGTCGACTCCATCCAGACGCTGTACTCGGAGCAGCTCACCTCCGCGCCGGGCTCGGTCGCGCAGGTGCGCGAGTGCGTGGCGCAGCTGACGCGCTACGCCAAGTCGAGCGGGACGGTCGTGGTGCTCGTCGGCCACGTCACCAAGGAGGGCGCGATCGCGGGCCCTCGCGTGGTGGAGCACATCGTGGATGCCGTGCTCTATTTCGAAGGCGACACGCACCAGAGCTTTCGGCTCATCCGCGCCTTCAAGAACCGTTTCGGCGCGGCGAACGAGCTGGGCGTGTTCGCCATGACCGACAAGGGGCTGCGCGGCGTATCCAATCCGTCGGCGATTTTTCTGTCGCAACACTCGGAGGAAGTCGCCGGATCGTGCGTGCTCGTGACCCAGGAAGGCACGCGGCCGCTGCTGGTGGAGATCCAGGCCCTGGTCGATGCAGCGCACGCCCCCAATCCGCGCCGGCTGACGGTGGGATTGGAGCAGAACCGCCTCGCCATGCTGCTCGCGGTGCTGCATCGCCACGCGGGCATCGCTTGTTACGATCAGGACGTGTTCGTGAACGCCGTGGGCGGCGTGCGCATCTCGGAGCCGGCGGCCGATCTCCCCGTCCTGCTCGCGATCGTTTCCTCGCTCACGGACAAGCCGCTTCCCGGAAAGCTCGCAGTATTCGGCGAGATCGGGCTCGCCGGTGAAGTGCGCCCCGCGCCGCGCGGCCAGGAACGCCTGAAGGAAGCCGCGAAGCTCGGCTTCACCCAGGCGATCATTCCGAAAGCGAACCTGCCGAAGCAGAAGATCGACGGGCTCGAAATCATCGCGGTCGAGCGCGTAGCGGACGCAGTCGCGCGTTTTCGGCAATGAAGTGTGCGACGAAAAGGGAGGCGCCTTGAAAAATGCTCAACCCGGAATCCTGGCCCCCGTCCCCCGGCATGCCCGCTACCTTACCTTTGGGCTGAAACAGGCCGTGCCGCCGCAAGCTGCGCTGCGGGCTTTGGCCGCAACGGCGGACGGCAGGAGGTGCGTCGTCGGGCTTGGCACGCTGCTGCTCTTCGCGCTGCAAAAGCAGATCGAGGGGCTCCGCCCGTTTCCGCATTACAAGGGCCATGGGGTCGAAGTCCCCTCGACCCCTGCCGCCCTCTGGTGCTGGCTGCGTGGGGAAGACCGCGGCGAGATCGTGCTGCGCGCGCGCGAGATCGAAAGGATTCTCGCCCGCGCTTTTGAGACGATCGGTGTAATTGATGCATTCAAGTACGGACGCGGGCTCGACCTCACCGGCTACGAGGATGGCACCGAGAATCCGCACGGAAAGAAAGCCGTGGAGGCCGCGGTTTCAAGCGACAAGGGATCCGGCATGGCCGGGTCTTCGTTCGTGGCGGTGCAGCAGTGGGTCCACGATCTCGACCGGTTCGAAGCCATGCCGGCGAAGCAGCAGGACAACACCGTCGGCCGCCGCAAACGCGATAACAAGGAACTGGGCGGCGCTCCGCCGTCGGCGCACGTGAAAAGAACCGCGCAGGAGAACTTCGCTCCGGAAGCCTTCGTCCTGCGGCGCTCGATGCCCTGGGCGGATGCAACGCGGGCCGGGTTGGTATTCACGGCGTTCGGAAAGTCACTCGATGCCTTCGAGGCGCAGCTCAAGCGCATGACAGGCGCCGAGGACGGAACGGTGGATGCGCTATTCACGTTCACGCGACCGGTCACCGGCGCCTACTTCTGGTGTCCCCCGGTGAAACGCAAAGGCCTGGATTTGCGGGCGATCGGACTATAGGGACTACGCGTAAATCACGCTATAGTTGCCTTGAAATGCAGGGAGCAGGGACCAGGAGAGACAATTCATGAACTATCAATTTCAAGAAGAGGTGGGCAAGCTGATTTTGCGCCTTACGGTTGGGATTCTCATGCTGTTTCATGGGACCGCAAAAATACTCAACCCCGGCGCCACTCTCGATTTCATAGGGAGCCAGCTCACAGGCAACGGATGGCCTGCGTTTGTCGCCTATGGCATTTATTTTGGCGAAGTTCTTGCGCCGTTGATGATTATTTTCGGGGTGTTTTCGCGCATTGGCGGCCTGCTCGTCGCAATCAATATGGTTTTTGCAATTTTGCTGGTACATACCGCCGAGCTGCTTACGTTGTCAAAAGGCGGCGGGTGGGCGCTCGAATTGCAAGGCTTCTATTTGCTCTGCGGCATCGCCATATTCCTCCTGGGCAGCGGCAGGATGGCGGTCAAGCCCGACTGACTTCAGACCATGGACGCCGCTGCGACTCCGCTGAGCACCGCGGCTTCCAACGTTCCCGGATACTCGCCGGCGAGGTAGTCGCCCGCGAGCAGCAGCCTTGGAATGGCGGTCGCGACTCGCGGCCGCGCGAGCGCGGGCGTGCAGGAAAACGTCGCGCGCTTTTCCGTTATCACCTGTGACCATCGCGGTGAAGGCAGCTCACCGAGCGTCGCTTTCAGCTCGATCTCGATCCGTGCCGTCAGCTCTTCTTTGGTCAGCTGCTGGTGCGCGCCCGAGGCGCTGATCACCGCGGCGAGCAATCCCTTCGGCCCGCCGAGCCGGCCGCGGTCAAAGACCCACTGCACCATGCCGCCGTTGAAACCGAGCATCGGCGAGGGCAGTAAAACCGATTCCGGATACTGCAGGTAGCAGGTGACGATCGGCTCGTAAGCGAAGGCGTCGATCGCGGCGAGCGCGCCGCCGATCTCGGGCAGTTGCACCAGCAGCGGTCCGGCCTGGTGCGGGCCGCAGGCGATCACCACGCCGGAGAACGTTTGCATGTCGTTGAGACGGAAGCCGCCCGGCGTGCGCTCGATGCGGCGCACCGGCGTGCCGAGCAGGATCTCGCCGCCGCGCGCCCTTACGTATTGCGCGGCGGGCTCCGGGAACACGCGACCGAGATCGGACCGTGCGATGAGAAGGTCGCTTGCGTCGCGCGCTCCGGCAAGGCCGTCGCGCAGGACGTTGAGGAACACCTGGGCCGAGGCGGAACCGAGGGGCGTGTTGAGCGCGGACACGCACAATGGCTCCCAAAGGTGGGAGCGCAGCGCGCCGGCCTGCCGGTGCTCGTCGAGCAGTTGCGCGACGCTGCGGTCGGGCTCGACTCTGAACCTGCGCGCTCGAAGCGCCGCCATGAAACGCAGCGCGCTGAATGCTTGCGCGAGCGGCATTCCTTTGGCCCGGAGCAGCGCAACGAACAGGTTGAGGGGATAAGGGAGTCGCGGCGCGCGCAGGTGAAAGCCGTCGGCGTAGCGCAGCTCGAGTGGCAAGCGCAGGAGAAGTTCGTCCGGGTCGGCGCCGACCTTGCGCATCAGGCGCAGCGTCTCGCGATAGGCGCCGATCAGGACGTGCTGCCCGTTGTCGAGATCGACACCGTCGAGGGACACGCGCCGCGCCCGACCCCCCAGGCTGCGCGAGGCTTCGAAGACGGTTACGCGGACGCCGTGTTCCGCGAGGGTGACCGCAGCAGCGAGCCCGGCCCAGCCGGCGCCGACGACGGCGACGCCACTCAAGCCGTGACCCAGGTTCGCCACGCGATCCAGAGCTTGCGGATCGGGGTCAGCGCCGTGCGTTGTTCGAGCACCCGGTAATTGTCGCCGGCGATTTCATCGAGCAGCGCGCGATAGATCGCGGCCATCATCAGCCCGGGGCGCTGCGCGCGGCGGTCTTCGGCCGGCAGGAACGCGAGCGCTTCATCGTAGCAGCGCCGGGCGCGCTCGGCCTGGAAGCGCATCAGGCGCACAAAGCTTTCGGTGTGACTCGCGTTGAGAATATCGGTTGCGGCCACTCCGTATTCCTTCAGCTCGTCCAAGGGAAGATAGATGCGGTTTTTCCGCGCATCCTCTCCCACGTCGCGGATGATATTGGTGAGCTGGAACGCGAGTCCGAGCTTTTCGGCGTACTCCAGCGTCTTCGCGTTGCGGTAGCCGAAAATACCCGCCGCCAGCGCGCCGACCACGCCCGCCACGCGATGGCAGTAGAGCTGCAGGCCCGCAAAGTTCAGGTAGCGGCTCTGATTCAAGTCCATTTCCATGCCGTCCATGATCTCGCTCAGGCGAGCCTGCGTGATCCCGAACGGCTCGATCATGGGGGCGAGGGCGCGTGTCACCGGATGCTGCGGATTGCCGGCGAAGAGCTGCTCGACCTCGCCGCGCCACCAGGCGAGCGTCGCGCGCGCGGCGGACGCATCGCTCGGCTCATCCACCGCGTCGTCCACCTCGCGGCAGAAAGCGTAGAGCGCAGTGATCGCGCGCCGGCGCTCGGGCGGCAGAAACAGGAAAGAGTAATAGAAGCTCGAGCCGCTGTGCGCAGCTTTTTCCCGGCAATATTCTTCAGGGGTCATCACATCACCAGTGCGCGCGTGAGCATCAGCGGCCAGTCCCAGGCGCGCAACACCGGCCGGCGACGGAAAACGTTTCCGCGTGCCCGCTCGATCTTCTCGAGGATTCTCAACCCTCCCTGAACCACGGCGCGGATTTCCAATCCCGCGCGGCCGGGCAGCCGGGTTGCGAGCGGGGCGCCGGCGAGCATCATCGCTCTTGCGCGTTCGATCTGAAAGCGCATCAGGTCCCACCAGCCGCCTGAGGCGTCGCTCGCGGCGATCTGGTTTTCGGTAACGCCGAATCTCGCCATGTCTTCCTGCGGAAGGTAAATGCGGTTCTTGCGGAAGTCGATTTCCACATCCTGCCAGAAGTTGATGAGCTGCAATGCCGAGCAGATCGCGTCCGAGCAGGCGAAGTTGTGATCGTCGCTTTCGCCGTACAGGTGCAGCATCAGACGCCCGACGGGGTCGGCAGAACGGCGGCAATAGTCCATCAACTCGGCGAAGTTTTGGTAGCGCTGCTTGGTGACGTCCTGCGAGAAAGCATCGAGGAGGTCGTAGAACGGCGCAAGCGGAAGGTGGTGAGCTGCGACCGCTTCGCGCAGCTCCCGAAAAAGGGGCGACTCCGGGGAACGACCGGCCTCGAGCCGGCGCAGTTCCGTGCGGTAGCCCTCCAGGCAGGCAAGACGCTCGTGGGGCCGCAGATCGCCTTCGTCGGCGAAATCGTCCGCCGTGCGCGCGAATCGGTAAATGACTGACACGGGGTGACGCAGCGCCGCCGGAAGCAGCACCGAGGCGACCGGAAAGTTTTCGTAGTGGCCGACCGACATTGCCCTATTTTTCAAAGGGTTTCAGTCTCTTAGGCTGACAGTATAGGGGGGTTGCTGTAGAATGGCACGCACATTGAAAGCCTGCGGAGCAGGGGGCGCGGTCGTGAGCCCGCGAGGGTGGCGGAATTGGTAGACGCACTGGATTTAGGTTCCAGCGCCGCAAGGCATGGGGGTTCGAGTCCCTTCCTTCGCACCGAGGAACAGGGTTTTCGGGAATGCAAACAAGTATCGAAGCGTTAAGCAGGCTGGAGCGGAGGCTCAACATGGCGGTTCCGGCCGAGCAGATCGATCGCGAAGTCGAGCAACGGCTGCGCAAGCTCTCGCGCACCGTGCGCATGGACGGCTTTCGCCCGGGCAAAGTTCCGCTCAAGATTCTCGCGCAGCACTATGGGCCGCAGGTACGCTCGGAAGTGATCGGTGACGCGGTGCAGAAAGCGTTTTCCGAAGTGGTCCAGGAGCAGAAGTTGAAGGTCGCCGGCTATCCGCGCATTGAACGCAAGGAGGGCGGCGACGAGAAACAGCTGACGTTCAGCGCCACATTCGAGGTCTACCCGGAGGTGAAGCTCGGCGATCTGGCAGCAATCCGGATTCAGCGACCCGCGCATGGCGTGGACGATGCCGACGTGGACCGCACCATTGAGATTCTGCGCAAGCAGCGGGCGGGCTGGGACGCCGTGACGCGCGCTTCGCAACCGGGTGACCGCGTCACCGTGGATTTCACCGGCCGCATAGACGGGAACGAATTTCCCGGGGGCAAAGGCACCGCGATGGCCGTGGTGATCGGGGAGGGACGGGTGCTGCCGCAATTCGAGTCCGGGCTTACCGGTGTCAGCGCCGGTGAGCAGAAGAGCTTTCCGTCGGTTTTCCCCTCCGACTACCCGGGCAAAGATGTTGCGGGAAAGAGCGCAATCTTCGAGATCAGCGTGCAAAAAGTCGAAGCGCCGAGACTCCCGGGAGTCGACGCCGAATTCGCGAAATCGCTCGGCGTGGCCGACGGCGATATCGTGAAAATGCGCGAGGAAGTGAAGGCGAACGTCGAGCGTGAAGTAAAGAAGCGAATCGAGAGCGAGGTCAAGCAGAAGGTCATGCAGGCTCTCATCGACTCCGCGGCGCTCGAGCTGCCGAAATCGCTCGTCGAAATCGAGCTGCAGCGCATGGTGCAGCAGACACGCGCGGACCTCGAGGCCCGCGGCGTCAAGCTGGAAAAGCTGCCCGTGAATCCCGAGGCGCTCGAAGCGCAGGCGAGGCGGCGCGTGACGCTGGGACTCATCCTCGGCGAGCTGGTGAGGTCGCACGAGCTCGGCGCCAAGCCCGAGCAGGTGCGAGCGCTGGTGACCGAGCACGCCCAAACCTATGAACAGCCCTTCGAAGTGGTAAGATGGGTCTACTCGGAGCCGCAGCGTTTGAACGAATTCGAGGGTCTGGCGGTCGAGTCGAACGTCGTCAACTGGGTCCTCGGGCATGCCAGGGTGGAGGATAAGGCGATCAGCTTCGACGAACTGATGGAGGCGGCGAAATGAGCGGCATGACCTGGAACACGGGTGCGCCGCAGGTCCAGGCGTCCCGTCAGGATCCGCAGGGCCTGGGCCTGATCCCCATGGTGATCGAGCAGAGCGGGCGGGGCGAGCGCGCCTACGACATCTACTCGCGCCTGCTCAAGGAACGGGTGGTATTTCTCGTCGGTCCGGTCAACGAGATTTCGGCCAACCTGATCGTCGCGCAGCTCCTTTTCCTCGAGTCGGAAAACCCCGACAAGGACATCTTCTTCTACATCAATTCCCCGGGCGGTTCGGTGTCCGCGGGGCTCGCCATCTATGACACGATGCAGTTCGTCAAGCCCGACGTTTCCACGCTTTGCGTCGGGCAGGCGGCGAGCATGGGCGCGCTGCTGCTTGCGGCCGGGGACGTGGACAAGCGCTTTTGCCTGCCGAACTCGCGGGTGATGATCCACCAGCCGATGGGCGGCTTCCAGGGCCAGGCATCCGACGTCGAGATCCACGCCAAGGAAATCCTCTACCTGCGCCAGCGCCTGAACGAGATCATGGCGAAGCACACCGGCCAGAGCGTGGAGCGCATCTCGCGCGACACCGATCGCGACAACTTCCTTTCGGCGGAGGAGGCGGTGAAATTCGGCATCGTCGACAAGGTGCTGACTTCACGGGCCGAGGCGGCGGCAGCGGCGGCTTGAAGGCGGAGGCGACATGACCGAAAAAACCGGCGGCGAAAAACTCCTCTACTGCTCCTTTTGCGGCAAGAGCCAGCACGAGGTGAGGAAGCTGATTGCCGGACCGTCGGTGTTCATCTGCGACGAGTGCATCGAGCTGTGCAACGACATCATCCGCGAGGAAAGCGTCGCGGACAAAGGCGGCAAGCCCGCCAAATCCGACCTGCCGACGCCCCGGGAAATCTGCGGGATACTGGACGAATACGTGATCGGACAGGAGCTCGCCAAGAAAATCCTTTCGGTCGCGGTGTACAACCACTACAAGCGCCTGAAGCACCTCTCGAAGAACGACGAAGTCGAGCTCGCCAAGTCGAATATCCTCCTGGTCGGTCCCACCGGATCGGGGAAGACGCTGCTCGCGCAGACGATGGCGCGCCTCCTGAACGTTCCGTTCGTGATCGCCGACGCGACCACGCTCACCGAGGCGGGCTACGTCGGCGAGGACGTGGAGAACATCATCCAGAAGCTGCTCCAGAACTGCGACTACGACGTCGACAAGGCGAAGCGCGGCATCGTCTATATCGACGAGATCGACAAGATTTCGCGCAAGTCCGACAACCCTTCGATCACCCGGGACGTTTCCGGCGAAGGCGTGCAGCAGGCGCTGCTGAAGCTGATCGAAGGGACGATCGCGTCCGTGCCGCCGCAGGGCGGCCGCAAGCATCCCAACCAGGACTTCGTGCAGGTGGACACCACGAACATCCTGTTCATCTGCGGGGGAGCATTCGACGGCCTGGAAAAGATCATCCGCGGCCGCTCCGAAAAAAGCGGCATCGGCTTCGGGGCGGACGTGAGAAGTCTCAAGAACGGCAAGGACATCAGCGAGATCCTGAAGACCGTCGAACCGGAAGACCTTATCAAGTACGGGCTGATACCGGAGTTCGTCGGGCGGCTGCCGGTCGTGGCGACGCTCGAGGAACTCGACGAGCCGGCCTTGATCCAGATACTCACCGAGCCGAAGAACGCTCTCATCAAGCAGTATCAGAAGCTGTTCGGCATGGAGGGAGTGGATCTGGAAGTGCGGCCGCAGGCGCTGCAGGCGATCGCAAAGAAAGCCCTGGCGCGAAAAACCGGGGCCCGGGGACTGCGTTCGATTCTGGAACAGGTGCTGCTCGACCTCATGTTCGACCTTCCGACGATGGAGAATGTGAGCAAGGTCGTGGTGGACGAGAACACCATTATCGGCGAGGGCAAGCCCCTTCTCATCTACACCGAACCGCCGAAGGTGGCGGGTACGGCCTGAGCGAGGGCTGTTGTCCCGAACGGGGCGCAGCTTGAACGGGGGCGCACCGCCCCAATGTAGCTTTTGATCCTTCTTTCCGGGAACGCCATGGCTGACGAGATCGCATCCGCACCCAACCAGTATCCGCTGCTGCCGTTGCGGGACGTGGTCGTGTTCCCGCACATGGTCATTCCGCTCTTCGTCGGGCGGCCAAAGTCGATCAAGGCAATGGAAATCGCCATGGAAGCGGGCAAGAGCATTCTGCTCGTTGCGCAGAAATCCGCGGCCAAGGACGAGCCCGGCGCCGAGGACCTGTACAAGATCGGCTGCATTTCGAACATCCTGCAAATGCTCAAACTCCCCGACGGCACCGTGAAGGTGCTGGTGGAAGGCAGCCAGCGTGCCCGGATCCACGGCATCGAAGATATGCGCAGCCATTATGTGGCCGAGGCAGTCGCCGTGCCGGCGGACGCAGGAGAAGTCACCGAGATCGAGGCCATGCGCCGGGCGCTGATCGCCCAGTTCGACCAGTACGTGAAGCTGAACAAGAAAATCCCGCCCGAGATCCTCACTTCGCTTGCGGGAATCGAAGAAGCCGGGCGGCTCGCGGATACCATCGCGGCACATCTGCCGCTCAAGCTCGAGCAGAAGCAACAGGTGCTGGAGATGTTCGAAGTCAAGGCGCGCCTCGAGCATCTGCTTTCCCAGCTGGAAACGGAGATCGACATCCTCCAGGTCGAGAAGCGCATCCGCGGCCGCGTCAAGAGGCAGATGGAGAAGAGCCAGCGCGAGTACTACCTGAACGAGCAGGTGAAGGCGATCCAGAAGGAGCTCGGCGAAGGCGAGGACGGCGCCGACCTCGAGGAAATGGAGAAGCGCATCAAGGCGGCGCGTATGCCCAAGGAGGCGCGCAAGAAGGTCGAAGCCGAACTGAAGAAGCTGCGTCTCATGTCGCCGATGTCGGCCGAGGCGACGGTGGTGCGCAACTACATCGAGACGCTCGTCAACCTTCCCTGGAAGAAGCGCAGCAAGATCTCGCGCGACATCGGGGCGGCCGAGAAGACTCTGGACGCCGACCACTACGGCCTGGAGAAGGTGAAGGAGCGCATCGTCGAATATCTCGCGGTGCAGAGCCGCGTCGACAAGGTCAAGGCGCCGATCCTGTGCCTGGTGGGCGCACCTGGGGTGGGAAAAACTTCTCTCGGGCAGTCGATCGCCCGCGCCACGAACCGCAAATTCGTGCGCATGTCGCTGGGCGGCGTGCGCGACGAGGCGGAGATCCGCGGCCATCGCCGCACCTACATCGGCTCGATGCCGGGCAAGATCCTGCAGAACATGTCCAAGGTCGGGGTGAGGAATCCCTTGTTCCTGCTGGACGAGGTCGACAAGCTGGGCATGGACTTCCGCGGCGACCCGTCTTCGGCGCTCCTCGAAGTGCTCGATCCGGAACAAAACCACACCTTCACGGACCACTACGTGGAGGTCGAGTATGACCTCTCGGAAGTGATGTTCGTCGCGACCGCCAACACCCTGAACATTCCTCCGGCGCTGCTCGACCGGATGGAAGTGATCCGCATCTCCGGGTATACGGAAGACGAGAAAGTCAACATCGCCTCCCGTTACCTCCTGCCGAAGCAGCTCAAGAACAACGGGCTGAAGAAGGAGGAGGTATCGGTGTCCGAGACGGCCCTCCGTGACATCATCCGCTACTTCACGCGCGAGGCGGGCGTGCGCAGTCTGGAACGCGAGATTTCCAAGATCTGCCGCAAGGTGGTGAAGCTCCTGGTGACCAAGGAGAAGGAAGGGCGGGTCCTGGTCACCCCGAAGAACCTGGACAAGTTCCTCGGTGTGCGCCGCTTCAGCTACGGCATTGCGGAGAAGAAGAACCAGGTCGGGCAGGTGACGGGGCTTGCCTGGACCGAAGTCGGGGGCGAGCTCCTCACGATCGAAGCCGTTACGATGTCGGGAAAAGGCAAGACCATCACGACCGGGAAGCTCGGCGAGGTGATGCAGGAGTCGATCCAGGCCGCGCTCTCCGTCGTGCGCAACCGCTCATCCAAGCTCGGCGTCACCGAGGACTTCTACCAGAAGAACGACATCCACGTGCATCTTCCCGAAGGCGCGACGCCCAAGGACGGCCCCAGCGCAGGCATCGCCATCTGCACCGCGATGGTGTCGGTGCTGACGGGAATTCCGGTCCGGGCGGACCTTGCCATGACCGGCGAGATCACCTTGCGCGGCGAAGTCCTGGTGATCGGCGGACTGAAGGAGAAGCTCCTCGCGGCGCACCGGGGCGGCGTCAAGACCGTTTTGATCCCGGACGAGAACGTGAAGGATCTGGCAGAAATCCCGGACAACATCAAGAATCGACTGGAAATTCTTCCGGTCAAATGGATAGACCAGGTACTCGAGATCGCTCTCGAGCGCCAGCCGGAACCGCGCAAGCCCACGTCGGACGTGCCGCCCATTCCGCCGGTCGCCGACGACAAGACTTCCTCCACGGTGGTCACTCACTAGGATGGTGCAGCGCGGAGCGAATCGCAGCGCGATTGTCGCCGCCTGAAGTTTCCCCAAAGATCCGGCATCGGCGTCAGCGGACCGCTGGCGCCGGAATGCTTCTTACCGTCGCAAAAAAAATCCGGATATGAAAGCCGCGAATGCTTGACACGATGCTTTTGCAATTGCTATATATTGCGAACGGGCGCGGGATGGCGCGCCCGCTCTCACGAACCGATTTCAGCCGCGGAATAAGCAAAGCCCGGTTTTCGTCGGCGCCGTTTCCCTCCGGAGCGGTGCCGGGAGACTGGTCTTCGCTGAGTCCACGGTCGTGGCCCAGCCGGGAGGAGCGGGCCGTGCCCATAGAACATGATTGCGTCATCAACCGAATTCCAAGGGGGCCGAATGAACAAGCTGGAAATCATCGATCACATCGCCAAGTCCGCCGACATCTCGAAGGCCGCCGCGGGACGCTCCCTCGACGCAGCCGTCACCGCGATCAAGACCGCGATGAAGAAGGGCAGCATGGTGACCTTGGTCGGTTTCGGAACGTTCTACGTCGGCCGGCGCGCGGCGCGCACGGGGCGCAATCCGCAAACCGGCGTGGAAATCAAGATCAAGGCGGCAAGGGTTCCCAAATTCCGTCCTGGAAAAGCCCTGAAGGATGCAGTAAACTAGCAACCCTTCCGGAATCGACACGGCGTTTTGCGATCGCGCCGGTATTCCTGTGAAGGGGTGCTTAGCTCAGCTGGTAGAGCGTCGCCCTTACAAGGCGAATGTCGGCGGTTCGATCCCGTCAGCACCCACCAGTTCGTAAATCCGGACGCCGTTGGCGCCGGTTTACGTCCGCGAGTTGGAACGGACGCGGAGCGCCGTTCAACTCGCGGGAGATTAGACGCGGAGCGGTAGTTCAGTTGGTTAGAATACCGGCCTGTCACGCCGGGGGTCGCGGGTTCGAGTCCCGTCCGCTCCGCCAGATTCGATGATGCAGGAAGCCCTCGCGGCCTCCTGATTTGGTGAGAGCCTTTTCGAAAATTCCGGGTCATACCCAGTGTTCGATCTAGTCCACAACAACAAGCGCCTGATGCAGATCGTGCTGACGCTGGTCGCGCTGCCGTTCGCATTCTGGGGTATCGACTCCTACCAGCGCGTGATGAGCCGGTCAGGCGAAGTGGCCGAAGTCGAGGGGCAGAAAATCACCGAGCAGGAATTTGGCGATGCGCTGCGACAGCAGCAGGAACGCTTTCGTGGAATGCTCGGGCGGAATTTCGATCCGGCGCTGTTCGATTCGCCGGCGATCCGCCTGGAGCTGCTGGA